>LNFM01001166.1_pt1 | contig 76617 bp, 74 predicted proteins | sample 596031 | NCBI WGS metagenome assembly LNFM01 (sample SAMN04254537, study PRJNA301005) | activated carbon metagenome | isolation source: dual media filters at the Ann Arbor, Michigan drinking water treatment plant | place: USA: Ann Arbor
CCATTTCGATCATTTCACGCATGGCGCCGAGGATCCCGTCTTTGTCCGCCTCGCGAAGTGAGACGAAGACGGTTCCGCCCTCGGGCAGAGTTGCGCCCGCCCCAATCTGGCTCTTGGCGAAAGCTCGGCCGAAGTCGATGTCGATCCCCATCACCTCGCCGGTCGACCGCATCTCGGGCCCGAGAACGGGATCGACGCCGGGGAATCGGGCAAACGGGAACACTGCCTCTTTGACCGCCACATGGTTCAGTTTCGGCGTGCGCAGACCGAAGCTCTTGAGCGTCGCGCCACCCATGATCCGCGCCGCGATTCCGGCGACCGGGATACCAACCGCCTTAGCGACGAACGGCACAGTGCGGCTCGCCCGGGGGTTCACCTCGATGACGTAAATCTGCTTGTCCTTGATCGCGTATTGAACGTTCATCAATCCGACCACTTTGAGGGCCAAGGCGAGGTCGCGCGTTTGCTTCTCCAAGCGAACGACGATGGAACTGTCGAGCGAATGGACCGGCAGCGAACACGCGGAGTCGCCGGAGTGAACGCCAGCCTCCTCGATATGTTCCATGATGCCCGCGACAAACGTGTCGGTGCCGTCGCTGAGGCGCCGGTCAGATAGCGGTCGATCAGCAGAGGCCGGGTGTCGGAGACCGTCAGTTCAGAAGGCCGGTCCAGAGTTGCCGACAGGCGTTGGATGTAGCGGTCGACCTCACCGCCGTCGGCGACGATTTCCATCGCGCGGCCGCCCAGCACATAGGACGGCCGGATCATGATCGGGTAGCCGATCCGATCCGCTACCGCACGGGCTTCCGACGGCGAGCGGGCGATGCCGCTGTCCGGTTGCAGGAGGCCAAGCTTCTCGATCAGCGCTTTGAACCGGTCGCGGTCCTCGGCGAGATCGATGGCGTCGGGCGAAGTGCCGAGGATCGGCACGCCGGCATTTTCGAGCGCCTGGGCAAGTTTCAGCGGCGTTTGACCACCGAACTGCACGATGACTCCGGCGAGTGTCCCGTTGGACTGCTCGACGCGGATGATCTCGAGCACGTCCTCAGCGGTCAGCGGCTCGAAGTACAGCCGGTCCGACGTATCGTAATCGGTCGAGACGGTTTCCGGGTTGCAGTTGACCATAATGGTCTCGAACCCAGCGTCGGTCAGCGCGAAGCACGCGTGGCAGCAGCAGTAGTCGAACTCGATGCCCTGGCCGATACGGTTCGGACCGCCGCCGAGGATGACGACCTTCTTCGCCGCCGTCGGCTGCGCTTCGCAGACCGGGGCGCCCTCGTTGCCCTTCTCCGACAGAACAAGCCCGCGCTCGTACGTCGAATACATGTACGGCGTCGGCGAGGCGAACTCGGCGGCGCAGGTGTCGATACGCTTAAACACCGGGCGCACCGCAAGGCGATGGCGCAGCGCGGTGACGTCGGCCTCCTTCTTGCCGGCAAGCTTGGCGAGACGTGCGTCCGAGAAGCCCATCGCCTTCAGCTCGCGCATCGCCTCGGCCGTCTCCGGCAGACCGTGCGCGATGACCCGCGCCTCCTCGTCGATGATCTCCTGCATCCGCGCGAGGAACCATGGATCGATGCGGCACGACGCGTGGATCTGCTCGTGATCGACGCCCATGCGCATGGCCTGGGCGACCTTCAGCAAGCGGTCCGGCGTCGGATGCGCGAGGGCGGCGCGCACCACGTTCTTGTCGTCGCCCGCGCCGAGCCCGTCGAATGTCACATCGTCGAGACCGGTGAGCCCCGTTTCGAGCCCGCGCAGCGCTTTCTGCAGGCTTTCGGCAAACGTGCGCCCAATCGCCATGACCTCGCCGACCGACTTCATCGAGGTCGTCAGCGTTGGATCGGCACCGGGGAATTTTTCGAAGGCGAAGCGGGGGATCTTGGTGACGACGTAGTCGATGGTCGGCTCGAAAGAGGCCGGTGTCGCGCCGCCGGTGATGTCGTTCTCGAGTTCGTCGAGCGTGTAGCCGACCGCGAGTCGCGCCGCCACCTTGGCGATCGGGAATCCGGTCGCCTTCGATGCCAGTGCCGAGGACCGCGACACGCGCGGGTTCATCTCGATGACGACCATGCGGCCGTCGGCTGGATTGACCGCGAACTGGACATTGGAGCCGCCGGTCTCGACGCCGATCTCGCGCAGCACCGCGATCGAGGCGTTGCGCATGATCTGGTATTCTTTGTCGGTCAGCGTCAGCGCCGGCGCGACGGTGATCGAATCGCCCGTATGCACGCCCATCGGATCGATGTTTTCGATCGAGCACACGATGATGCAGTTGTCCGCCTTGTCGCGAACAACCTCCATCTCGAATTCTTTCCAACCGAGGACGCTCTCCTCGACCAGGATCTGGCTCGTCGGCGACGCGTCGAGGCCACGCTCCGCGATATCCAGGAACTCTTCCCGATTGTAGGCAATGCCGCCGCCGGTGCCACCCATCGTGAACGACGGCCGGATGATCGCTGGCAGGCCAATCGCCTCGAGGGCATCGAGCGCCTCGGCACGCGTGTGCGCCATCATCGAGCGCGGCGTCTCGAGGCCGATCTTGGTCATCGCCTCGCGAAAGAGCTGGCGGTCCTCCGCCTTGTCGATGGCTTCGGCGCGCGCGCCGATCATCTCGACCCCGTACTTTTCGAGCACGCCTTGTTGTGCGAGCGCGAGAGCCGTGTTGAGCGCCGTCTGTCCGCCCATCGTCGGCAGAAGGGCATCGGGACGCTCTCGCTCGATGATCAGGGCGACGAATTCGGGCGTGATCGGCTCGATATACGTTGCATCGGCCAATTCCGGATCCGTCATGATCGTCGCCGGATTCGAATTGACCAGGATGATCCGATACCCCTCGGCCCTGAGCGCCTTGCACGCCTGGGTCCCGGAATAATCGAATTCGCACGCCTGTCCGATGACGATCGGGCCGGCGCCGATGATGAGAATCGATTTGATGTCTGTACGCTTTGGCATGAGGCCGGTTTCTATTGCAGGGCGCGGCGCTTGGCTATAGGGCGCGGCAACGGGGACAGGGACAGTCCCCGGTACGAGTGCCGAGGCGGGGCATCGGCGCCACATTCCATCTTGACGGCCCTGCGACGGTCGCGCTCCATGAACCGCAGGGCTCGATAAAAAACACGAGAACGCCGGGAGGCTCACATGCAAATTAAATTCCACCACGTCAACCTTTGCACCCGGGATGTTCCCGGTCTGGACACCTTCTACCGGGACGTCCTGGACATGAAGACCGAGCCGGGCCTGGCCACGAACCGGGACAAGGAACAAGGTTATTCCGGTAACGTCGCCTTCCTGACCGACGGCAGCAAGGAGGCAACCCAGTTCCACCTTGCCGAACAGGACCTGAAGATCGGCTTCAAGACCGGGCAGGCGGTCAACCCGCTGGAGAAAGGCCACCTTGCGTTCCGCACCGACGACATTGCAGCCTTCAAGAAACGGCTCGATGACAAGGGGATCCCCTATTCCGATTTCGGGGCCTGGGCGATGAAGGGCTGGGAGCAGGTCTTCTTCTACGACCCCGCCGGCAACATTATCGAGGTCCATCAAGTTCACGAATGAGCGCAAAGGCGACCGACGGGCCGACCTACCTTTTCGTCTATGGGACCTTGATGTCGCGGGCGCGGGGACTGCTCGGCGCCAGCCAGCGCGCTCGTCTCGGCCTCAAGGGCACAAGCCTCGGCGAGGCGACCATCGCCGGTCGCCTTGTCGATCTCGGCACCTATCCCGGGCTGCTCGGGCCGGCCGTGGCGGGTGACATCGTGCATGGCGAGCTTTTCCGGCTCGACCGGCCGGAAGAAGTAATGTCGTGGCTCGACTCCTACGAGAGCGTGTCGCCGGAGCCTACACCCGACGACGAGTATGTCCGGGTGCAGACGCCGGCCCGGCTCGCGACGGGCGAAGAGGTGTCGGCCTGGGTGTACCGCTACCGACGCAATACCTCCGACTATCCCGCCATCCCCAGCGGACGGTGGGGCGCCTGAGCGGGCACGGGCACGTTACTTCGCATCCAGCATGGTCGAGGGCAGCCACAGCGCGATGCCTGGGAACGCCACCAGCAGCACGATCGCCAGACACATCAACAGGAACAGCGGCAGCGTGTAGGCCGCGATGACGAATAGATTTCGCCCCGTCAGCGATTGCAGAACGTAGAGATTGAAGCCGACCGGCGGCGTGATCTGGGCCATCTCGACGACCAGCACGATGTAGATGCCGAACCATATGAGGTCGATGCCCATGCGCTCGACCATCGGGATGACGACCGACGTCGTCAGCACCACCATCGAGATCCCATCGAGGAAGCAGCCGAGCATAATGAAGAAGAGCGTCAGTGCGACGAGGAGCTGCCAACGCGACAAGTCCATCCCGGCGATCCATTCGGCGAGCGCGCGCGGTATGCCGGTGAACCCCATTGCCGTCGTCAAGAACGCCGCGCCTGCCAGGATGAAGCAGATCATGCAGCTCGTTTTGGTGGCTGACAGCAGCGCTTCAGAGAACGTCTTCCAGGTAAGCGTGCCGGTCACCGCGGCAAGGATCAGCGCACCGACGACGCCGACGACCGCTGCTTCGGTCGCCGACGCGAGGCCGCCGTAGATCGAACCGATGACGCCGCCGATGAGAAGAACGACGGGGAGCAGCCGCTTCGTCGCCACCATGCGGTTGGCAAAGCTGGTCGGCGGGTCGGCGGGCGGCATCTTATCGCGGTTGATCATCGCCCAGATCATGACGTAGCCCATGAACAGCGACGCCAGCATGATCCCCGGGATCACGCCGGCGATGAACAGGCGCGCAATCGACTGGTCGGTCGCCGAGGCATAAACGATCATGATAATCGAGGGCGGAATCAGCAGGCCGAGCGTGCCCGAACCGGCGAGCGTCCCGATCGCCAGCCGCTCGTCGTAGCCGCGCTTCTTCAGCTCCGGCATCGAGATGCGCCCGATCGTGGCGCAGGTCGCGGCCGACGAGCCCGATACGGCCGCAAAGATTGCGCAGCCGAGAATGTTCACGTGCAGAAGACGGCCGGGCAGCCGCGCGAGCCATGGCGCCAGACCTTCGAACATGTCCTCTGAAAGCCGCGTCCGATAGAGGATGTCACCCATCCACAGGAACATCGGCAGCGCCGTCAGATCCCACGAGTTGAGCGATTGCCAGATCGATGTGGCCATGACCGCGCCGGCCGGCGTCGCGACATTCGCGACGGTCGCGACGAAACCGATGATGGCGAGCGTGATCGCGACCCAGATGCCGCCCGCGAGAACGGCGAACAGCAGAACGATGAGAAGGAACGAGAATGAGAGGAGATCCATGCGGCTCAGCCTTCCTTGCCGAGCGCGATGGCATCTTCGGTGGCGACGAACGAGGGCTTACCCGTGGTGGCCGTGATGACGAGTTCATCGAGAAGGGCGATCGTGAAGATCAGCAATCCGAGCGCCATGGCCGCCTGCGGGTAGGCAAGTTGCACCGGGACGAGCCCGAAGCTCACCTCGTTGAACCGCCATGAATCGAGCGCCATCAGCGCCAGCCGTGCCGTCATGAACGACGAGAACAGGAACGAAACACCGATTGCGAACAACTCGGCGAACCACCGGGCCTTCGGCGGCAGGAAACCGAGCACGAGGGTGATGCGGATGTGCGAAGCGGATTTCAGCGCCAACCCAAGCGCCAGCAAACTCGCCGTCGCCAATAGGTAGCCGGCGATCTCGGCGAGGCCCTCGACGATGAAACCGTACGGCACCATGCCTGCGAGCCGCATAGCGCTGTCGACGATCCGACCGATGAGCTGCACCGTCACCATTGCCGCGATGGCCACGAAACAGGTCGCGGACAACCATCCGGCCGCCAAGTACATCCGGTCCAGGAACCGCCGCATCGTCTCTCCCTTCAGTCTGCCCCGCGTCGTGCGCTGCCCGAACAATAAGCACGTCTGCGGCGTGCCGGATAGGCATACAGAAACGCCATATTGAACGATTTTCGGCCATAGCGGCGGCTGGTCGCACCCACGACAGTGATGTCGCGGAAGCTCTATCCGATCCGATCGCGAGCCTGCGCGAGAACGCGCTCGAACTCGGCATCAAGTGCGTCATTGATGCCGCGGCAGCCGAGCGCGATCTGCTCGGCGAAGTCGAGATAGTCACGACGGCGCTGCCGCGACCAGCTCGCGGGCGGGTTGCTCTCCGTGTCGGCGACGTTGCTGATCTTGTCGGCGAGCTTGATCAGCTTGGCGCCCGGAGTCAGGTGCGGTGCGTGCTCGATCTCCAACCGCTTGCGCTCGCTCGACGTCAGCGATTTGTCATCGGTCACTTCAAGAACAAGCGCGACAACGATCGAGCCGAACTGATCCTCGATCTCGTCCGCGGTCGTTTCCGTATCCTCGATCGTGTCGTGCAGGATTGCTGCGACGAGCACGTCGAGATCGCCGATGCCGCCCACGCGCACGATGCGTTCGGCGACTTCGAGCGGGTGGTTGATGTAAGGCGTGCCGCGCGCGCCCTTGCGCCGTTGGTCGCGATGGCGGTCGGCCGAGAAATGCGCCGCGGCCAGTAGGCGCGCGGCGGTGCCGATGTCTCCCATTACACCCCACCGCTCCGCGTGCTCACGCTCACTTCGGCGCCAGCTTTGCCAGATCCGGGATCGGGCGCGCCGTCTCGGCGTTGGTCGCAAGAACCTGCTCGAGCGCGTGCGCAACCTCGAGTACGAGACCATCCGACCCGTTGGGACCGACGACCTGGATGCCGAACGGCATGTCCAGATGATCGACACCGCAGGGTATGACGGCCGCCGCCGGCAGCGCCGTCGTCAGCGCGTACGAGAGAGCCAGCCAGCGCATGTAGGTCGGCATCGTCTCGCCATTGATGACCTCGACAGCGTTCTGCGAGTGCGGGAATGGCGACACCGCGGCGGCCGGACAAATCAGCACGTCGCAATCGTTGAAGAACGACAGGAATCGCTTGTAGATCTTGGTCTGTTCGACGTTGGCCCAGGCGACATCGCCGAGCGAATACTGCAGACCACGCTCGGTGTTGTCGATGACGTTGGGCCCAAGCAGATCGCGATGCTTTTCGAGCCGCTCGCGATGCGATCCGACAAACACGAGGCCGCGCAGGATCTCGAATGTCTCGTGGACATTCTCGAAATCGGGATGCGCGTTCATCGTCTCGGCGAAGATCGAGCGGAAGGTGCCGGTTCGTGACCGGAACACCGACGCGATATCGGCATCGACCGGGCAGCAGCCGAGATCAGTCGAGAACGCCGCGCGGATCGAACCGAGATCGACGTGACCGAGGCTCTCGGGAATCTCCTGGCTATCGGCGCCCGCAAATGGGTCGATCTTGTCGCTGTCGACCTGGGCGCGCAGCAACAGGTGCAGATCCTCGATCGTGCGACCCATCGGACCCGATACCGGAAACGGGCTCAGCGATACTGGCCGTTCGGACGGCACTAGTCCCGGCGATGGCCGGAAGCCAGAAACACCGCAGAACGCAGCCGGCGTCCGCAGGCTTCCTCCATAGTCGGACCCCGTCGCCAGCGGCACCTGTCCCACAGCGAGCGCCGCCGCCGATCCGCCGGACGATCCCGCCGACGTCTTCTCGGGATCGAAGGGATTGCCAGTCGCGCCATAGACGCGATTCTTGGTGTTGGCGCCGGCGCCAAACTCCGGCGTGTTGGTCTTGCCAAGGATAATGCCGCCTTCGAAGCGCACGCGCGCGACCATCGCATTATCTTGCTTGGGGACGTGATCCTTGTAGATCAGGCTGCCGTGAGTCGTGCGCAAACCCGCCGTTTCCTGCAGATCCTTCACGCCGATCGGCAGTCCGTGCAGAATTCCGAGATCGTCGCCGCGCATCACGGCGTTTTCCGCGTCGCGTGCCGCTTTGCGCGCAGCTTTCTCATCCATCGCGACCATGGCGTTGATCGCCCCGTCGGTCGCCCGGATCCGCTTGAGGCAGCTATCGAGAAGTTCGAGCGGCGACACCTTCTTGCGCCCAATCAGGCGCCGCAGTTCAACTGCGGATACGTCACAAAGTTCGCTCATGGCCGATATCCTGTTTTTTTGTCGCCAAGATCCCAATAGACGCCCGTCACGTGACGCAGTCCCTCGCGCATCAGCGGCACCAGCATGTGCTCGTCGGGAGCGTGCTGCGAACAGCCGGCAAAACTCAGCGGCAACCACGCGCACGGCATCCCGACGATGTATTGCAGGATGTACGTCATGTTCGACCCGCCACCGTTCGGCAGGATGCCGCAGGGCTCATTCGAATTGCGCTCGACAGCGCCCTTGACCCATAGCGCCCAAGCGTGGCGCGGATCGGTGCGGCTTGCGTAGAAGCGACCATTGTTGCTGGCCGGCGGCGGACCGACTTTGACCTGAGAGAATCCCTTAGCGTCGAGATGGCGGCGCAGGTTGCTCTCGATTGCGCTTTCGTCGGTGCCGACCACATAGCGCAGCGCGCAGACGGCGCGCGCCGTTGGGGGCACCGCATTGACTGGCTTTACCGGATTGCCCGTCTCGAAAGCCAGCACCTCGAACGAGTTGAAGGCCGAGATCTTCTCGATGCGCGTGAGGCCAGGCTCGCCCCAGTCGTCGTCAATTTTCGGGGCTTTCGGTCCACCGTCGCGGTCGATGCCAGTCAGCACTTCGCGGACGTGCGGCTCGATCGTCGGCCGCCAGCCGTCGACCAGAATTTTGCCGTGCGCGTCCGTAATTGAGGCGATCGCATGGGCCAGGATGATTCCGGGATTGGCGAGCAGGCCGCCCCAGTTGCCCGAGTGATGCCCGCCCTCGCGCAGGTCGACGCTGAGCGTGACGTTGCAGCAGCCGCGGTTGCCGAGCGTGATGTTGGGCCGGCCGATCTCTGTGCGCGGGCCGTCGGACGCCAGAAACGCATCCGCCGCGAAGTCCGCCTTGTTCGCTTCGACGATTTCCTTGAGGCCCTTCGACCCGTTCTCCTCGCCCATCTCGATCAGGAATTTGTGGTTGAAGCCGAGCTTTCCGCCGCGCGCTTTCATGATCTCGCGTAGCGCCGCGACATGGACGAGCGTTTGTCCCTTATTGTCGGCGACGCCGCGGCCGTAGACGCGCTCGCCCTCGAACGAAAGCTTCCAAGGGTCGCGCTCGTTGGCCCAGCGGCCTTCCATGCCGAGAACGACATCGCCGTGGCCGTAGGCGATGAACGTTGGCAGGCTCGGATCCTCGATGCGGGTCGCAAGAAGGACGGGACCGCAGCCGGCAAGCGGGTTAGGAAAGATCTTGATCGTGTAGCCGAGTGCTTCCAGTTCGGGCTGGATCACAGTTTCGAGGTAATGCCCGAGCACGCCAAGGCGTTCCGGGTTCTGGCTCTCAGTCGGCACGGCGACCCAGCGCGCGAGATCGGCGAAATAGCCCCGCGCGCTATCGTCGTAATAGTCCAGCGCACGGGCGATAGCGGTCTCACGCGTCATGGCAATTCCTCTTGGGGGCGGGGTTTCGGCCCGACGTTAGAACAATCGCAAGCCCGCCCCAAGGGGCGGATTGCGCAATGCTGCTGCCAGAGGCCGCGACATCGCCACACCGTCTTTGCTAAAAGGGCATCTCGGCGTTCAGGGCAAGAGACAGGGCATGTGCTCCCGGTACAATTTGACGTCGCCGTCGGAGGCGGTGCGGTCCTATTTCCGGGTCGGGCCCGGCGATCCGTTCCCGCCGCGCTACAATATCGCGCCGACCCAGCCCGTCGCGATCATCCGTCTCGATCCTAATGGCGCGCGCGAACTAGCCCTGGTCCGCTGGGGCCTGATCCCGTCGTGGGTCAAGGACCCCGCGCGCCTGTCGACCCTGATCAATGCCCGCGGCGAAACCGCCGCCGAAAAGCCCTCGTTCCGCGGCGCCATGCGCCACCGCCGCTGCCTGATCCCGGCCAACGGGTTTTACGAATGGACAGGCAAACCCCGCGCCCGCCAGCCGCACCTGATCCGGCGGAGCGACGGCGGCCTGATCACCTTCGCGGGCCTGTGGGAAAGTTGGCTCGGCGCCGATGGCAGCGAGATCGACACCATGGCGATCCTGACCGTCGCAGCCAATGAGACGCTGAACCCGATCCACGACCGGATGCCCGCAATTCTCGAGCCCGACGCCTTCGACGCGTGGCTCGACGTCCGCGAGTTCCGCGCCGAGATGGCTGCTGAAATGTTGCGGCCCGCGCCCGACGATTTGCTGGAACACCTCACAGTCGATCCGCGTCTCAACAACTATCGCAACGAAGGCCCGGACCTGATCGCGCCCTACCGTGAGAGGCTGCTGTAGACGCCTACACTTCGCCGCGCTCGAAGCGGCGGGAGAAGTCGGTGTGGCCACCCGACGCGAGGATGCGAGCCTGTTCGATCCAGTTCTCGCGTTCGATCCGCCCTTTGAACTCGAGCTTGGTGTTGACCATGCCGACATCATCAGCGGTCCAATTCGCAATCTGCTCGTAGGTTGCGACGCCCATGGCGTTAAGCTTTTTTTCCAGCAGAACGCCGATGCCGCGGATCCGCTTCAGATCGTCGGGCGCGCGGGCGGTGGGCGGCGGCACGAAGCTGTCTTCGCCACGGTAGGCTTCGGAGCGGACCGATCGCATGCCCGCAAGAATCTGGCCCGATGCAGCTTGATTTCGTTCTGCTGCGATGTTCCCGGTGGTCGGGATTTCGGCGACGCTGACGGGCGCCGCCGCTGCTGCAGGCGGTGCTGGCTCAGGCGCCGGCGCGACCGGCGCCACCATCGCGACAAGGGGCGGCGAGACGACGACGCCGACCACCCCGTCGACTTCGCGCGAGTAGGCCGTAGAGCCGCCATTGGCCAGGATCTGCGCCTGCTCGATCCAGTTTTCGCGGCTGATCCGGCCCTTGAACCCAAGCAGCCCTTCGAGCCGCGCGATATCGGCGCCTCCCCAGCCCGCCACCTGCGAATACCGGGTCACACCGTGTGCATTGAGCACGTTCTCGATTTCGGCGTTGATGCCACCGATGCGCTGAAGGTTGTCGCGGCCTCCGGCGCTCGGCGTCGCGGCGGCGGGTGGTGATGGTGGAGCAGCCGTGACCGCCGCTATCTCCCGGCGAGGCTCGGCGAATGCCGCACGCGTGGCGACATCCGGCGGGCTCACCGGCGCGGGCGTGGGCGCGAAGCGTGCAATTGTCGTCGCGTAATGCGTGACGCCGCCGCGCGCCAGAATGTGCGCTTGCTCGATCCAGTTCTCGCGCTCGATGCGGCCATCGAAGCCCAATGTCGCACTGATCGTTTTCACATCGTCGCTGGTCCACGCGGCAATTTCGTCATAGCGCGTGACGCCCGCGGCATGGAGCTTCGCCTCCAGCGGTCGATCGATCGCCCGGATGCGCGTGAGATCATCGCTGGCTGGCGCACGGGCGGCGGCAACGGCGGCGACGGCCGATATCGGTGGCGCGATGATCGGCGGCGGGGACGGAGGCGCTGTCCGCTGGCCAGCGGTAGCGGCCGGTGGCGCCTCGGATGGCGGCGGCGCAGCATCAAGCGGGGTGTCACGATCGGTACGGCGAAAGGCGCCGAGCACCGGACGCACCGGCGCTGCCGATCTTGGCGGCACGAATGCCTCGACGAGCGGAATGTTGACCTCCGCACCGACCGGGGCGAATGCCAGCCCGGCTTCACGCATCGGCTCGTGGTCGGTCCTCGCCGATGGTCCCCCCACCGTCTTGCGGGCGAAACACCCGACGATGCAACCCGCGAAATAAGCGAGCAGGAGAACGAGCATCGTCTGCCAAGCCAACGCAATCATCTTCAGTCCTTCCCCCGACCTGCCCGCGACTGAGCCCCGATCGGATACTCCGGCAACAGTCCGCGCAACGGCGTCGTTCAGCGATCATCGATCCTGGTGCAAGTGTTCCAGCCGACGAACAAGCCGATCAGGAACGCGAACGCCGCGTAGAAGATCAATTGGTGAAACAGGTAGTCCATCGGCGCGGCCTTTCTCGCCCAGGCTCGTGTTGAGCAGTCTTGGTCATTTCACTTTGACGGCGAATTCAATGCGCCGGTTCTTGGCCCGACCAGCCGCTGTATCGTTCGGTGCGACCGGGCGCGACGCGCCGTAACCCACCGCCTTCAGCCGGTCGGCCGGTACGCCGGCCTTGATCAGGTAGTCGAGGACGGCCTCTGCCCGACGCTCTGAGAGCGGCATGTTGCGCTCGTCGACACCTTCCGAGTCGGTGTGGCCTTCGATCTCGATTATGCCGACCGGACACGTCCGCGCGGTCTCGGCGAGTTTGTTGAGCGTCGAGTAGCTGCGCCGGTCAAGATCGTCGCTCGCCCAGCCAAACAAGATGACGCCGTCCGACGCAACCTTCTGCAGGACACTGCCGCAGGCGTCGGCCTGGGCCTGGAGCCGCACGCGCTCCTGCTCGGCGCGGCGCGTCTCAGCTTCGCGCTGTGCCTTTGCCGCCTCCTCGGCCCGCCGGCGAGCCTCATCGGCCGCCCGCTGTTGCGCTTCGGTCTCGGCACGCTGCCGCGCCGCATTCGCCTCCTTTACACGGGTCGCTTCCTCGGCGCTGCGCCGCCGGCTCTCCTCATCAGTCTGCTGCTTCATCTTTTGTCGGAGAGCTTCCGCAGCAGCCGCGTCGACACGTAGCTTGGCCTCGGCTTGCTCAAGTTGACGCGCCGCATCGGTTGCCGACAGGCGTTTCGTCTCGGCCTCCTGTTCGGCTCGCTTCTGCTCGTCGTCGGCCTTGCGCTGACTGGCTTGCTCCGAGGCAATCATGGCGTCAGAGCGAACGACAATGGCCTCCTGGCTGGCATAGCCCTCCGGTAGACTGCGCCCCAGCGCGTCCTTGACAGCGGCTTGAACCACGACGTCACGCGCTTCACCCTCGATCGACACGTTCTGGTCGACAATCCGCGCGCGTCCCAGTCGCAGCCGCGCAAGTTGGGTGAGCGACACGGTTGCCGCCCGTTTCCAGCGCTCCGATGGCTCGCCGACAACCACCATGCGGTCGGTCAAAGGACGCGGCGCAAAGAGCTTCCGCGCCGTGACCAGCAGTTCGTCGCGTACCGCGATCCCCGGAACCTCGCCTTCGAGCACGACCCCTTCGCCCGAGGCGACAGCCGACCACTTGAGTTTCGGCTCCGGACGTACATTAAGCGTAACTTGGAGATCGGGATCGCAATCTCGGTTGGCGGCGGCGCGTGTCTCGGTGGGGAGAGCCTTGTGGAGCGCTTCGGACTCCGTCGCGCCGATAACGTGGAGGCGACGGTCCATCAGCGCCAGCCGACCTTCTCCGCCAAGCTTCGCGACCGCAGTGAGGCCCACATCGAGGCATCGCTGCCAGCCCGGGATCGCGCCCGCGCCAAGCTCAAGCCGGTCGACAATCCGATTGCCTGGGACACGCGCCTGCACCAGCGCGACCAACGCCGTCCGCGCGCCTTCATTCGGCACGTATCCGATCAGCGTCGCGGCCCCGTCCTCGACGCTTATCGACGTTCTGTAGGGGCTCACCGTCTTGATCGTCGGCTCTCGGAATGTGATCCGGTCGGCCGTCCTGTAGGCAACCGGGATTCCCTCTTTGAGTTTGGCGCGAACATCGTCGGCCGTCGCTTCCTTGACCGCCACGCCGACGACGGAGACGGTCTGATCGCGGATCTCGACCGAGCCCTCCTCTAGTCGGGCCAGTTCGCGCAACAACAGCCGCGCCACCGCCTCCCAGCCATCGGGCTCGCCGCGCGCCGGCTGCATCGCATCGACCAGCTTGGCATTGGGCACCGCGCGCCGGGCGGTCGTCAGGAGATCGTCGCGGACCTTCTCGCTTACGACCGAGCCACGGATGTCGAGCTGACCGTCAGCCAGTCGCGCCGTCCACACATAAGGCGACGCATGCGGTGCCTCGACGCCATCCGCCTTGAGGCTGATCCCCGGAGGCAGGCCCGTTGCGAGCGCGGTCTTTACGACCCGGTATCCGGCGGCATCGAACGCCTCACCGGTCACGGTCATGTCCGTCATGTCGAGGCGCACCTGGCCGGTCTTGAGCAGCGCCAACTGTTTAAGACCAAAACCGACACCGCCGAGCCACGTGTCGAGCGACGGTGCCCCACGTGCCAGCGTCATCCGGTCGGCGACCTCGTAGCTCGGAAACATGGCCCGCGCCAAGCCAATGATTTCACGACGCGTTTTCTCGTTCGGCACGCGACCGGCGAGACGTAGCCGTCCGTCGCGGCGGGTGGCGACCCACTCGTAGCGATCGACTTTGTCGATGAGCTTCGTATCGTTGTGGACGATCCGAACGCCGTACGTTTTGGCAACGGCCTTGGCCGCGCGATCAGGCTCGGCTTCGTCGAATGCAAGGCCGGACACGCGCGCGTCACGCCCCTCGAATGTCGTTTTGACGCCACCGAGTCCGGCCTGCTCGAGCGCCAATTCGGACCGCCCCGTGAGATCCGTCTCTATCCGCTCGCGCTCGCCAAGGATTGCCACCCCGCCCAGCAGCAGAATGGGCATGATCCCGAGCAGCCAGCGAAATGGATTGCACCTCATACCGACCCCACTCACAGCAACGAACTCACCCCGCGCCAGCCCCGTAACCGCCTCTGTGACGGTAGTATCCCCATGCGCCGGACACCGCCCAAAGGCTTGTTTTGAGGCGCACTATAGACAAGGCACCCCTGCTTTCCAAGTCGCCTACAGCCACACTGGCTTGCCGATCTGCCTACCGAAAATGAAGCAATTTCAAACATTCGGCGAGGCAGGCGCAGGAAACGGTAACCCGACGGCGCTCGCGAAGCGCTATCGGGCGGCGGGATGCAGGGCCGGATTGCGCCGTCGGCATCGCGTTGACGCAACCGAACGTGCGCGCTATCGACAGGAAGGGAATGACCGAGCCTGTTCGAGGATTGCGCAAGCCATGCAGAAATTCACCCAATTGACCGGTGTCGCCGCGCCGATGCCCGAAATCAATATCGACACCGACCGGATCATCCCGAAGAACTACCTCAAGACGATCAAGCGGACCGGCCTCGGCACGGCGCTGTTCGCCGAAGTCCGCTACGACGAGAGCGGCAAGGAAAACCCCGACTTCGTGCTCAACAAGCCGGCCTACCGCAAGTCCGAGATCATCGTCGCGGGCGACAACTTCGGTTGCGGATCGAGCCGTGAACACGCCCCGTGGGCGCTCCTCGATTTCGGCATCCGCTGCGTCATCTCGACGTCGTTCGCCGACATCTTCTACAACAACAGTTTCAAGAACGGCATCCTGCCGATCAAATTGCCGAAAGAGGACGTCGATAAGCTGATGGAGGATGCCGAGCGCGGCTCCAACGCGACGCTGACGATCGACCTCGAGTCGCAGGAGATTCGCCGGCCGGACGGCGGCGTGATCAAATTCGACATCGATCCCTTCCGTAAGCATTGCCTGCTCAACGGTCTCGATGACGTCGGCTTGACGCTGCAGCACGCGAAGCAGATCGACGATTACGAAGGCCGCCAGAACAGCGACAAGCCTTGGCTCGCGGCTTGATATTTACTCCCCCAACCCCTTCAGCGCCTCGGCGAAGCCCTTGAGCGAGATCGGGATGCCGATACCGGCTTCCTCGGTCTGGTAGATGATGAACACCGCCGACTTGCCGTTCGATAGCCGCTCGATCAGGGTCGCGTCGGCGACGACTTGCGCGTAGCACGCGAAATTGTGGCAGCGCAGGAACGGCGCACTGCCGACATCCTTGCCATCGATCTTGAGGCCCAGCCCCGGCGGCAGCAGCACGCCGAGCGGCGAGAACACGCGCAGCACCTGCTGGCCGTTCGAGAAGCGCTGGAAATAGACGGTAAGGCCGACGTTGTTGCGGTCTTCGGCGGCGACGCTCTGGACAAGCGCGCACGTTTCGTTCTTGGCGCCCGGTGGCGGCGGCCTGCACACGATCTGCCAATCGCCATGCTGCGCCTTGACGGTGCCGTCCTGGCCGGGCCCGCCTTGCCCCGGGCCCGCCTGCGCACGCGCCGGCGACGACGGTAGCGTGGCGGCCAACATGCCCGCGAGCATCGCGATGCTCACCGCCACCACCCAACCCGCTGCTGCCCTCGATTTCTTCACGCAAAGTGTCCTTGTGTCCGAAGAGGTCTGCTCTGGGTGGTGAATCGGGCCGAAGTGCGACAGCCGGGGCCGCCCCACGCAAAGCCCAGGACTTTCGATCGCGCGAGAACGCTGCAATACTTGCCCGATGCGGCGCTGACAGCTTAAGGCTGCGCCGCATACCCGTACAGCTCGCCGTGCCGCCATCACCAAAGGACCGTTCGCAATGAAGACACGTGCCGCCGTCGCCTTCGAAAAGGGAAAACCGCTCGAGATCGTCGAAGTCGACCTTGCGGGACCGAAAGCGGGCGAGGTACTCGTCGAGGTCAAGGCGACCGGCATCTGCCATACCGACGAGTTCACGCTGTCCGGCGCCGATCCCGAGGGCTTGTTCCCGGCGATCCTCGGTCATGAGGGTGCGGGCGTCGTCGTCGACGTCGGCCCAGGCGTCACCAGCGTTGCCAAGGGCGATCACGTGATCCCGCTCTACACGCCCGAATGCCGCTCGTGTCCGTCGTGCCTGTCGCGCAAGACGAACCTGTGCACCGCGATCCGCGCAACGCAGGGCCAGGGCATGATGCCCGATGGCACCAGCCGCTTCTCGCTCGATGGCAAACCGATCCACCACTACATGGGTTGCTCGACGTTCTCGAATTTCACCGTGCTGCCCGAGATCGCCGTCGCGAAAGTGCGGCCCGACGCGCCGTTCGACAAGATCTGCTACATCGGCTGCGGCGTCACGACCGGCATCGGCGCCGTCATCAACACGGCGAAGGTCGAGATCGGCGCCACAGCGGTGGTGTTTGGTCTCGGCGGCATCGGCCTCAACGTCATTCAGGGCCTCAAGCTCGCGGGCGCCGACATGATCATCGGCGTCGACCTCAACAACGATAAGAAGGCGTGGGGCGAGAAATTCGGCATGACCCACTTCGTCAATCCGAAGGAAGCCGGCGGCGATCTCGTCGCGCACCTCGTCAACATGACCAAGCGCGGCGCCGACCAGATCGGTGGCGCCGACTACACCTTCGATTGCACCGGCAATGTCGAGGTCATGCGCACCGCGCTCGAGGCAAGCCATCGCGGTTGGGGCCAGTCGATCATCATCGGCGTCGCGGGCGCGGGCCAGGAGATCAAGACACGCCCGTTCCAGCTTGTCACCGGTCGCACCTGGAAAGGCACAGCATTCGGCGGCGCGCGCGGACGTACGGACGTTCCCCGCATCGTCGACTGGTACATGGAAGGCAAGATCCAGATCGACCCGATGATCACGCACACCATGCCGCTCACCGACATCAACAAGGGCTTCGACCTCATGCACGCCGGCGAAAGCATCCGCAGCGTGGTGGTGTTTTAGCGACTTCCCCCTCTCCCCATTGACTTCAATGGGGAGAGGGTCGGGGTGAGGGGCGGCGGCATACAGATACGTTGACAATTTTTGCCGCCCCTCACCCTAACCCTCTCCCCGTAAAGTGACGGGGAGAGGGGATAGAGCATCCGCGGGGCAGCCCGCTCATTCCAATTCGGAACCACGCTCATGGCCAAGCACGCCGACATGCTCTCGCTGTCCTCCGTCGAAATGCGACGCCGCATCGGATCGAAGGAGATTTCGCCGGTCGAGCTGCTGGAGGCGTGCATCGATCGCATCGCCGAGATCAATCCGGCGGTGAATGCCGTCACCGCAACGTGCTACGCTCGGGCACGCAAGGAAGCGAAGGCGGCGGAAAAAGCGGTGCGCGATGGCGACGCGCTCGGTGCACTGCACGGGCTGCCGGTCGGTGTGAAGGATCTCGAGAATACGGGCGGATTGCTCACGACCTACGGCTCGCCGATCTACAAGGACAACATTCCCGAAAACGATACGGTGATGGTGGCGCGCATCCGCGCGGCGGGCGGCATCGTCGTGGCGAAAACAAACGTGCCGGAGTTCGGCGCCGGCGCCAACAGCCGCAACCCCGTGTGGGGCGCAACCGGCAATCCGTTCGATCCGACCAAGAACGCCGGCGGCTCGTCCGGTGGCTCCGCGGTGGCACTGGCAACGGACATGCTCCCGGTGTGCACCGGCTCGGACACGGGCGGATCGCTGCGCATTCCCGGGGCGGTCAATGGCGTCGTCGGGTTCCGGCCGTCGCCGGGTCTGGTGCCACACACAATGCGGCCGATGGGCTGGTCAGCGATTTCGGTGCTCGGCCCGATGGGGCGCACGGTCGCCGACACCTGCCAACTCATGGCGGCGCAAGCGGGCCAGCACGCCATCGATCCTTTGAGTTACGACGTAGATGCCGCCGACTTCGCGACGCCAAAGCCGATCGACCTCGGGCGCCTGAAAGTTGCTTGGACCGACGACTTCGGCACGAGCCCGGTCGACAAGCCGATCCGCAAGGTGTTCCGCGACCGCATCAAGGCGATGCGCCACCTGTTCCTGACCTGCGACGAAATCAAACCCGATCTCGGCAAGATCGACGAGTGCTTCGACGTCGTCCGCGCGATCGGTTTCGTCGGTCGCTATCGCGACGCCTACGAGAAGGATCCGTCGAGCCTCGGCCCCAACATCCGCGCCAACTACGAGCTCGGCGCCAAGATGGGAATTGCCGATGTCGCCTGGGCCCACCTCGAGCAGACGCGCATCTATCGCAAGTTCCAAGATCTGTTTCGCGACTACGATCTGGTTCTCGCGCCGACGGTGCCGGTGTCGCCGTTCCCTTGGACACAGCTTTATCTGGCCGAGATGGGCGGCAAGCCGCTGCGCAATTACTATCACTGGCTATCGCTGACGTATGTCGTCACGCTCGCAACCAACCCAGCGATTTCGATTCCCTGCGGCGTCGATCACGCTGGCTTCCCGTTCGGACTCCAGGCTGTCGGGCGGGCGCGCGCGGATGGCTTCGTACTGTCGGCGGCACACGCGATGGAGCAGGCGTTCAATGGCAACGCCGATCTGAAGCGACCGATACCCGACCTCAAGAAGCTCGCGAAGCCGACACCGGCATTGAAGTCGATCGTGACGGCGGCGCCGAAGCGGACGGATATGAAGTAGCGGACGCGACCCATGGTCCTGTTTGCATTGGCCGGCGCACTCCTCTTCGGAGTTCTGCGCTGGCCGGCGTGGTCGATAGCGCTGCTGATCGCGGGTTTCATCCTGGCGAGCTTGGGGCTCGGCCATGGCTGGAACATCGACGCAATGCGCCCGCTCGACAATCCGATCTTCGTCGATCTGGCGCTGAAGCTGCTGGTGATTTATTCCGTCGCTTGCGCCATCGGCTACTGCATCGGCCGGCTTATCGCGCTCGGATGGCACGTATTGCGCAACCGATAGTGCCTACCGCCGCACGACCTCCCGGCCGAGTGTCGCGCCGATGATCTCGAGGCCGCCGTCGACGGTTCCGCGCCACGTCAATGGGCATCGCGGGTGCGGACCGAACTGCGGTCGGCGCTCTTCGACCAGCAGCGACGCCGGCAGATGGATGAAACCAATGCGATGATCGCGCGTGCTGCGGCGCGCCCGATCGAGCGCGGAATAGAGTGCGGCATTGCACAGATACGTGCCGGCATCGCGTGACACGAACGCCGGCAATCCGCGACTGCGCAGTCTCGCGACGATGGCACTGACCGGCACCGTGCTCGCCAATTGGTCGGCGCCGTCATCGCGGAGCGCCGGGGTGCTCGGAAGACACCCGGCAGCATCGGGAATGAAGGCGCGCCGGTTGACGCCGCGCGCCTCGACCTCGAAACCGCGTGCGCGCGATGACACGCCGAAATGCAGCGCCACGGTCGGCGCGAGCGTTTCATAGAGGTCGTCGAGATGAGCGATGCCGGCCCCCCATTCGGTCGGCAGCGTGCGAACCTCGAATACGATGCCCGGAAAAGCGGTGCGGGCCGCCTCGGCAATCCGCGGCACCAGCAGTGACGTCGCATTGGCCGGAACGCTCGGAAAGGGGCCGAAACCGGTGAGCAAGACTGTGGAGCGACCGTTCGCCATCGTTGGCTCGTCAAGCGTCCGCGGGAGGACCGGCTGCATCGCCGGTAGCGCCGGGGCGACCGTCGCGCAGAAGCGCCATCACCGTTTCCACCGCCATGGCCGGCGTCAACCGGCCGAGCCGCACTTCGGCCTCGAGTTGGCCAAGCCGATCCACAAGCCGAGGCTGGCTGCGCACCTCATCCATCAGCCGGTCAGCGAGCATGTCGTGCATCCAGGTGACGGCCTGAGTCTGACGACGGGTCACGAATTCTCCAGTGGCCGTCATGATGCGGCGATGCTCCTCGATCTTCTCCCAGAGCGCATCGAGACCCTTGTTGTCGATCGCCGAGGTGGTCATGACGGGCGGATGCCAGCTCGGTGTTGCTGGCGTCAGCAGACCGAGCGCGCCCTGATACTCGGCGGCAGACCGCGTGGCCCGCGCAGCATTGTCGCCGTCCGCTTTGTTGATCACCACCATATCGGCGATCTCGATGATGCCCTTCTTGATGCCTTGCAGATCGTCACCGCCACCTGCGAGGAGCAGCACGAGAAAGAAATCCACCATCTCGGCCACCGCCGTCTCAGACTGGCCGACGCCGACCGTCTCGACGATCACGACATCGTAGCCCGCCGCCTCGGCCAGGAGCATGGTCTCGCGCGTCCGTCGCGCGACGCCGCCCAATGTACCCGATGTCGGCGAAGGCCGAATGAATGCGCGATCGTTCGTCGCGAGCCGCTGCATCCGCGTCTTGTCGCCGAGGATCGACCCGCCGGTCCGCCGCGATGTCGGGTCGACAGCCAGAACCGCGACGCGGTGACCGTCGGCGATCAGGTTGATCCCGAGCTGGTCGATAATGGTGGATTTGCCGACGCCCGGTACGCCGGTAATCCCGATGCGATGCGCCTTGCCAGTGTGCGGCAGTAATTCCTGCAGCAGCTCCTGCGCCCGCCGACGATGGGACGGCCGTGAACTCTCCACGAGCGTAATGGCCCGAGCCAACGCAGCGCGATCGCCGGAGACGATACGGCGAGCCAGCTCAGCAAGAGCGAGAGTGTCGAACGTCTGCCGAGCAAGCGTCTCTGGCGACCGTGGAGCCGGCACCTCATCCGTGGAGCCGCCACTAGCCATTCAGAAGCACCACAGGCGGCTTCCAAGCGCCGACAGATCGACGAGCAGGGCTTCGCCGCGGACCGCCACGAGATAGAGCGCGCCTGTAAACAGCGCAGCAATCCCCAACGTCAACCCCAGTCGAACGCCACGCGGCATCCGCGTACCGTCGGCCGCAGTCTCAACGGCCTCAGATTGGCGCTCGGTGATCATCGTCATGCGCGCTCTCCTCAGGTCGCGGGCTGAGCGGCCAGCCGCGCCACGGGGCGCTCGCGGATCGGCAAATGGATCAGGGCCGCAAACAGCGCGAGCGCAATCGATATCCACCACATCATATCGTACGATTTGGTGGCGTCATAGACCTTGCCGGCGAGCCACAACCCGGTAAACGAGCCCAACTGGTGCGACAGGAAGACGAAGCCGAACAGCATCGACATCCACTGGGTTCCGAAAAAGATGCCGACGAGGCTCGACGTCAGCGGCACCGTCGAGAGCCAGAACAGCCCAAGCAGCGCCGAGACCGCGATGATCAACCACGGCGACAGCGGCAGGAACAGCAGCCCGAGGAACGCGAACGAGCGCATAAAATAGATGATGCTCAGACCGACGCGGCGCTCGATGAATTTCGCTGACTGCCCGGCCGAATAGGTCCCGATGATGTTGGCGATACCGACCGCCATCAGTGCCCACACGCCGACCCATGACGGCATCCCGAGATCGGAAACAAAGGCCGGGAGATGGACGCCATAGAAGGCGAGGTGGAATCCGCAGACGAAGAACCCCGACACCAGCAGCCAGAAGCTCGGGTGCGCAAACGCTTCCTGGAAGGCTTCGATCAGCGACTGTGACTTGGTCGGTCCCGAGTGCGCCGCCGGCTTGCCCGCGAGCGGCCATGCGAGGGGCAGGATCATCAGGCAGGTCGCGGCAATAGCCATCAGGCTGGCCTTCCAGCCGATCGTCTCGATCAGGATATGGGCATACGGAAAGGCAATCAGATTGCCGATGCCGCTCGCCATGCCGAGCGATGCGATCGCCGCGGTGCGCTTCTCGATCGGCGCCGCGCGCCCCACCGCGCCGACCAGCGCCGGCACACCGGTGCCAGCGACGCCTGCGCCCGCGAGAAGCCCCGCTACGTAGAGGTCGAATGGCGTTTGCGCGGTCGCCAAAAGGTAGAACGAGCTGACCGTCGCCAAGGCGCACACCACGAGCACGCGGCCGGCACCATATTTGTCGGCGACCGCACCAGCGAGGATCGTCAGAACGCCCCATGTCAGGTTCGCGATGGCCATCGCATTCGAGAACGGCTCGCGGCCAAAGCCGAGTTCCGTGCTGATCGGTTTGAGATAGAGGCCCATGACCTGGCGCAGCCCCATCGCCAGCCCGACGATGGTGCCGGCGGCGAGAATAACCACCCAAAGGGGCCGGGCAGGCCGTATGGGCACGGCGGTGTCGAGAGTGGCCATGGGATTGCTCTTCTCGGATGCTCACCGGCCAATCTTTGAAATGCCGTCGGCGGCGTGAGGCAGGTGCTCATGAAGCATTGATTCCGGCCTTTATGCCCCGATGGACGCATACATGTCGACAAAACAGGTCGCGGCGCAGGGTTGCTCTGCCGGCACATCATCACCGGTGATTTGGGAACGGAGGGGGGCTGCGCCAGGATTTCTCCCAATTTCTACAATACGAATCGAATTTGCACGGTCCGCTAAAGCGGATGGCGAACTCTGTCGTGCAGACTGGCTCGAGACCAGAATCCGAGGCGGCCCTTGTGCCGCGAAATAGTACGATCATCGCCTAGGAGAGACACCAATGATGAAACCCGTCGTGCTTGCAGCCGCCGCGGTCGCGGCGGTTGGCCTCACCATGGTGGCGCCATCGGGCGCCGAGGCCCAGTATTATGGTCCTGGCGTATCGATCCACATCGGGGCTCCCCCTTATTACGGGTACCGTCCCTATCGCCCCTATTACGCGTATCGCCCCTATCGACCGTACTACGGCTACGCGCCGGCCTATGCCTATGGAGCACCCTACGGTGTCCGATACGCGCGGCCGTATGCGCCGGTCTGTGCCCGCTGGGTCTGGCGTGTAAATCATTACGGCGAGCGCCGTCGTCGCTGCGTCGCCTGGTAATCCGATAGCCTAACACCGTCCCAGAGCATTCAAGCGCCCTCGCCCTTAGCGGTCGGGGGCGTTTCCGCTTGCAGGGTCACAAAACACCATTCAAAAATAATATATCGCTATTTCAGTATCATACACGATTTATTGAACTTTGTTTTGTGCTGAGGCTTGAAGACTCGAGAGACTGAACATAGATCAGTGATCATGGAGGACGGAGACGAAGTCCAACGGACCGAGCCCAACGAACTCCGCACCCATTAGACCGAACCTCAACTCAGGAGATACCCCAATGTCCAAGACCCTCGTTCTCACCGCTGCCGCCGCCGCTGCTGTCGCTCTCGGCTCATCCTTCGCGGGAACGTCCTCAGCCGAAGCGGGCTACCATCACCGCCACCACAGCTACGGCTACAAGCACGTGCACATCTATCGCCCGGCTTACGTCTACAAGCGGGTTTACAAGCCGGTGTATGTCTACCACCCGGCCTACGTGTACAAGCCCGCTTATGTGTATCGCCCGGCCTACGGCTATAAGTACGGCTACGGCTACAAGACTTGGTAATCGATCCTTCAGACCAGGATCTCAGCACCCCTCGATCGAAAGATCGGGGGGTGTTCGCTTTTGGTGCCACCCAGGGAGGAACTGCGGATTCCCGCCGCCATGGGCATCAGGGCGAAAATCTGCGCGAGAACGGCAGCCACGACACTGTCGCTGCCATCAACCCGCGCAACGCCTCGGGCCAGCGCCACAAATAAAATATAATCTTATCAAAGCCATACCAATTATTCTGAACTTTGTTTTGTTTCCGCCCTTGAAAGCCGCGCAACTGAACATAAATCAGTAGTCATGGAGAGCGGCGGTGATAAACCTGAAACTCTCCCCGAGATTTGAACCGAACGTCAAACCCCAGGAGATACCCCGATGTCCAAGACCCTCGCCCTCGCCACCGCCGCTGCTGCCCTCGCCCTCGGCTCGTCCTTCGCCGGAACCTCGTCTGCCGAAGCCGGCTATTACGGTCACCGCCATCAAACCTACAGCTACGGCCACAGCTACGGTTACAAGCACGTGCATGTGTATCGCCCCGCCTACGTCTACAAGCGGGTCTACAAGCCGGTCATCGTGTACAAGCCGGTGACCGTCTACAAGCCGGTCCACGTGTACACCCACGGCTATTCGCACGGCTACAAGACCTGGTAATCCGGTCGCATAGAGCGCCGACGTTCCCCCACCCCTCGGTCGAAAGGCCGAGGGGTGTTGCATTTCGATGGATCAACGGCAGACGAGAACGGGGATCGTCGAGTGGGTGAGCACCTTTTGCGTTTCGCTGCCGAGCAGCACCGCGGAGAGCCCGCGCCGTCCGTGCGATGCCATCACGATCAAGGCGGCCCCCTTGTCGCGCGCCGTATCGATGATCACCTGCCAGGGAAAATCGTTCTCGATCTGGATGGTCTCGGCGTCGACGCCGATATTGGAGGCCTTTGCGCGCAGCGTTACGAAATATTTCTCGACGTTCTTGGCAATCTCGTCGGCAATTTCCTCGACCGGCAACGCCACGACGATGCCCTCATAGACCATGGGCGCCGGCTGGCTGGTGACGCGCAGGATCGTGGCTTTCGCGCCGACCGCCTTGGCCAACGCCAGACCTTGATCGACGGCCTTGTTGGACAGTTCGCTGCCGTCAGTAGCGATGAGTATGCGGCCGTACATCTGACTCTCCTTGTGGATAGGGGCAAAAAACCCCTCGGCTTAGTGAGACATGAGCGTCGGCACGGTCATGTGCTTGAGGATATGGCGTGTCACGCCGCCAAAAACCATCTCGCGCAGCCGCGAATGTCCATAGGCACCCATGACCAATAGGTCGCTGCCATCATCGGCCAGACGCGCCAAAACCTCATCGGCGACACCGATCTCGTCGGCGATCGTTTTGCGCACCGTGACTTTGACGCCATGGCGGGCCAGTGACGCTGCAATCTCGGCGCCTGGCAATTGACCGGACTCGCCATCTGCGCCTGCGCCAACCACACATAGGAGCGTGACGGCGTCGGCCGCCTTGAGCAGCGGCAGCGCATCGAAGACGGCCCGCGCGCCCTCGCGCTTCCCTGACCACGCGACCATGACGCGCTTGCCGACTTCGCCGAACTTTCCGGCGTAAGGCACGACCAGAACCGGCCGACCACTTTCCAGCGCCAATCGCTCCGGCGCGTCGAAGAAACCCGACATTTCCCAATCGGGATCGGCCTGGCTGGCGACGATCACATCCGCCGCGCGCCCATGCTCGATGACGGCAGCGGCCGGATCCGTTCCGATGACCTCCACGTTTCGCCACTCCGGAGTGAACGCCCGGTTTCGCGTTGCGTCGTCAAATGCCGCTTTCAGGCGCGCCGCTTGCTCGTCGTCGATTTCCTGAAAGGCGGCGAAATCCTCGGGCCCGACCATTGCCGGCATCGCGGGCATATGAGCGAGTGCGTGCGCCACGTTGAAACCGATGAGATGCGCGTTGGAGCGCTCGGCGAGCCGGCCGGCAACGCTCATCAGGACGTCGGTTTGGCGCGGGTTCGAAAGCTGCACCAAAATGGTCTTCCAATCCATGTCGAGCTCCTCCACTCCCCAGATCATGGGGAAAAGCATCCAAATAATCCGATACACATAACTCCACTGCCTTGATTGGGGTCAAAGCAAGGACGCGACAACCGGTGAACGTATAACCGCGACGCGCGTTCGCCGGTTCCCAAACGCAAAGGATGCTGCAGAATGTCCTACCGAAGTCGCGACAATGCCGGACGTCGCACGGGCCTTGGACGTCTGACGCGCATGACACTCAATGTGTGCGTGACGGCAGCCGTTGGTCTGCTCGCACCGACCAGCGTTCTCAGCGCGGAGTCCTGGCAGCTCCTGCTGACCCATCAGCTCAAGGAACAGCAGCGCTGCATCCTTGGCGAGATCCTGTTCGTGAACGAAGTCCGTATCGGGGAGCGTGTCGGACTCGTCGGCCGCATCCGGTGCAGTGACTCGCGCGAATACGACTTCGAGCAACAGCAAACGAACCAGCCTTTTGTCATCCGGCTGTGCCAGCCGGCCGTCTGCTGAGATCGTTCAGGCGCGGAAGTGCTTTGACAGTTTCAGGCCCTGCGCCTGGTAGTTGGACCCGAGATCAGTGCCGTAGAGTACATCCGGGCGCGATGCCATCCGCTCGTAGATCAGGCGGCCGATGATCTGGCCATCCTCGAGCACGAACGGCACCTTGTGGCTGCGCACTTCGAGCACCACGCGCGCGCCCGCTCCGCCTGCTGGCGCATGCCCGAATCCTGGATCCATGAATCCCGCATAGTGCACGCGGAATTCGCCGACGAGCGGGTTGAACGGCATCATTTCCGCGGCATGGCTCGGCGGCACGTGCACCGCTTCCTTCGAGGCCAGGATGTAGAACTGATCCGGATCGAGGATCAGCCGCCGACGCGTGCCGACGACGATCGGCTCCCAGTAGTCGGCGAGCGCGCAGGTACCGGGCGCATCGACATCGACCAGCCCGGTGTGACGGCGGGCGCGATATCCCACGAGCTTGCTCCCGTCGCCGATGAGATCGACGGACAGCGCGATGCCGCTCTTGATGTCGCCATCGACGCCGCCGCGTACGAGCGTGTGCTTCTCGTGCAGCGCCGTCAGGTCGGCGTCTCTCTCGACGGGGTCGCCGACGCGGAAGCGGATTTGGCTCAGCATCGAGCCGCGGCGCACGACGATCGGGAAGGTCTGCGGGCAAATCTCGGCGTAAAGCTGGCCCTCGTAACCGGCGGGTATGGTATCGAACGACGGTACGCCGTCCGCGATGACGCGCGTGAACACATCGAGCCGACCCGTCGAGCTTTTTGGATTAGCGGACGCGGCGATGTCCGGCGGCAGTGCGAGGCTCTCCTGCAGGGGCACGACGTAGACGCAGCCCGTCTCCAGAACCGCGCCGACGCTGAGGTCGATCTCATGCAGGGCGAGATCGTCGAGGCGATCGGTGACGCTGGCCGCCGCATCGGTTCGCGATCCGGGAAGGAAGCTCGCGCGCACGCGAAACGCTTTGTCGCCGAGACGCAGGTCGAGGCTCGCAGGCTGGATCTGCGTCGCACCGAGCGGCACTGCCGAACGAATGGCGCCCTCGGCGACGAGTTCGCGGATGTCCTGGATCGGCAGGATGCCCGTCTGTCGCTTCGGCTTCGCCCGCGCCTTCGTCATGTCGGCTCCCTCGCGATCCGCTTGAGCCTCACGGCCCACGGGCGGTTACCACGGCCATCATGGCCTCGGTCGCTCGCGCATAGCCCATCCACCCATTGACGCCAAGCCCACCCATGCGATAATCCAAGCTTCAGACGTCGTGGTGATTTGGCCGGCCGGCTTGCAGCCACGTTAAACAACTCGCTAAAAGGCCGTGCGGAACCGGTTTCTTGGTCACGCTCGGCTTATCCGGGTGATCACGACGCCGGTTTTTTGTTTTCCTGGGTCGCAGAAGCGGCCCCGCCAAGGAGACCCGCAGATGACCAATTCCGCCTCCCCCAGCGATCCCTCATCCTGGTTTCCCGAGACCCAGCTGGTCCATGGCGGCACCATGCGTTCGCAGTTTGGCGAGACGTCCGAAGCGCTCTATCTCACGCAGAGCTATATCTACAAGACGGCCGAGCAGGCCGAGGCGCGCTTCAAGGACGAGGACCCCGGCTTCATCTATTCGCGGTTTTCAAACCCAACCGTGGCCATGCTCGAGGAGCGGATGCGGCTGCTCGAAGGCGCCGAGGTGTGCCGCGCGACCGCGACCGGCATGGCGGCCATCACGTCGGCGCTGCTGAGCTACCTCAGCGTCGGCGATCACGTGGTGGCGGCGAAAGCGCTGTTCGGCTCGTGTCGCTACGTCGTCGAGGAGTTGTGTCCGCGCTTCGGCATTTCCTGCACGCTCGTCGACGGCACCGACCTTGCCGCATGGAAAACTGCGATCGGCCCAAAGACCAAGGCCATCTTCTTCGAGACGCCGGCCAATCCGACACTCGATCTCGTCGACATCCGCGCGGTGTCGAAGCTCGCGCACGACGCTGGCGCGCTCGTATTCGTCGACAACGTGTTCGCGACGCCGCTGCTACAGAAGCCGCTGACGCTCGGCGCCGATGTCGTCATCTATTCGGCGACCAAACACATCGACGGCCAGGGCCGGTGCCTCGGCGGCTTGATCCTATGCTCGGAGAAATTCCTCAAGGATCACCTCCAGGTGTTCCTGCGCCAGACCGGCCCGTCGATGAGCCCGTTCAACGCCTGGGTGCTGCTGAAGAGCCTTGAAACGCTGCCCATCCGTGTCCGTGCGCAGTGTGCCTCGGCGGCGGACATCGCCAGGAACCTCGGCGGCAAGGCCGGCATCACGCGCGTGCTCTACTGCGGCAGTGAAACGCATCCCCAGGCGGAACTGGCGCGGCGGCAGATGAGCGGCGGCGGCCAGATCGTGACGTTCGAGGTCGAGGGTGGGAAGGAGGCGGCTTTCCGCTTCCTCAATGCGCTACAGATCATCCTGATTTCAAACAACCTCGGCGATACCAAGAGCATCATCACGCATCCCGCGACGACGACGCACCAGCGCCTGAAACCCGAGGCGCGCGCCGAACTCGCGATCACCGATGGTATGATCCGGCTCTCGGTCGGCCTCGAAGCGCCAGCCGATCTCGCCGCCGATCTCGATCGCGGCATGGCAGCGATGCGCAAGGCCTAGCGCGGCCATTTGAATGTTCGGATCCTGCGATGGACATCGACCAACAGACCGCGTTCGCTCTGGGCTTCCCCAAGCTCGACTACGTTTCGGTCGAGCGCGAGCGCCGCTGGCTGTGTCTGGGCGTGCCGCGCGAGCGCATCGCTCGGACCGAGGCGATCTCCGATCTCTACGTTACAGGGGGACGTCTACGGCTCAGAGAGGCTCGTCCGATCGGCGGCGGTGTGCCAAGGCTGCGGCTCACCCGAAAGGCCGACGTCAACGCGCATACGCGTCTGATCACGTCGATCTATCTGACTGAGGAAGAGTTCGCGGTATTGGCGGCCTCACTGCCGGGGGCTCGAATAAAGAAACTCCGGCACAGATTGCAGTCCGTTCCGGGCGCGGTGCTAGCTGTGGATGAATTCCAAGGCGAACACAGTGGCCTCATCTTGGCCGAAGCGGAATTCGAAACACCGGAACAAATGGCCGACTTCCCGACCCCGGATTTCGTGGTGCGCGAGGTTACGCTTGATCCGCGTTTCGGCGGTGGCCACCTTGTCGAGTTCGGCCTTCCCCTGGAAATCCGCTGATCGCCCCGCCACATCGTTGGAATGGCTGATGGCCACAGTCGGCGGGTGGACAAGCCGGGACCTGTCTGGTCGAATGTGTCCAGACATTCGGTCCCGAAACCTCCGGAAACATCCCAGGAACCATCCATGAACGCCATCGATCCGCCGGTTACGGCGCAAAGCCACGCGCTCGCCGCTCGCTACGGCACGGAGATCACACCGAGCCAACTGCCGTGGAACGACGTCGTTTCGAGCCTTTTGCAGCATCGCTCGGTGCGTGGTTACAAACCCGATCCGGTCCCAGCCGGCACGCTCGCGACGATGATCGCCGCCGCACAATCCGCTGCGACCAGTTCGAATTTGCAGACATGGTCGGTGGTCGAGGTGACCGATCCGGCCAAGCGCGCCGAGCTTGCCCAGATCGCCGGCGGGCAGAAGCATATCGTCGAATGCCCGCTATACCTCGTCTGGCTCGCCGACCTTTCGCGCAACGAGCGCATAGCGCAGGCGGAAGGCAAGGCGCTCGAGGGTGCCCCGTATCTTGAGACATTCCTCGTCGCAGCGATCGATGCCGCGCTGGCCGCACAGAATGCGGTGGTCGCCGCTGAATCGCTCGGCCTCTCGACGGTTTACATTGGCGCGATGCGCAACGATCCGGTTCGCGTCGCAAAGCTGCTCGACCTGCCGCCCGGCGCCGGCGCCGTCTTCGGTCTCTGCGTTGGTTACGCACGCCCCGCAAGCGTCGGTGAGGTCAAGCCGCGCTTACCGCAGGGTGTCGTGCTGCATCGCGAACGCTATTCGCTCGAACCGGAGAAGCGCGAGCAAGCCAACTACGACGCGCGCCTCGCCGCCTTCTCCGCCCGCAACGAGATGGCCGGCGCATCCAATTGGACGTCACGCGTCGTCGCCCGGATGTCGACGATCAAGGCGCTGAGCGGCCGCGAGAAGCTGAAGGAAGCTTTCATCGCACTCGGCTTCCCGCTGCGCTGAGAGCTTCGCGGGACTTCACGCAAAGCCCGCGCGACAAGGGCAGGAACGCAGATGACCACCGTGAGCGGGGATGACGTCCCGACCGTCAACCTGACGGTCGCCCGGCGTCAGCTCGTACTGTTCATCGTGGTGCTCAGTTCCGCTGCCTACAACGCCGCAACTTTCACGGCGACGGCGATCCTGCCGCAGATGCAGGGTGCGATGGCGGCAACGCAGGATGAGATTTCCTGGACCGTCACCTTCAATATCCTCGCGACCGCCGTCGTCACCCCAATGACGGGATGGCTGATCTCGGCGTTCGGCCGCCGCACGGTCATGGTCGCGAGCCTCGCCGGTTTCTCCGTGGCGTCGCTGCTGTGCGGGTTTGCGCACACGCTCGACGATCTGATCCTGTGGCGCGTGCTGCAGGGCGCGTTCGGGGCGCCGCTGCTGCCGCTGGGCCAGGCGCTGATCCTCGACGCCTTCCCGCGCCGTCAGCACGCGATGGCGATATCGGTGTTCGGTATGGCGAATACGGCGGGTCCGATCATCGGACCTATGCTCGCGGGCGTACTCTCGGACTATTACGGCTGGCGGTGGGGCTTCTACATGATCGTGCCGGTTGCAGTGTTCGCAACCATCGGCGCCCGGCTCATCCTGCCACCCGACGAAGAAAGCCAACCGACATCGCTCGACTGGACCGGATTTCTCTCGCTCTCCATCGCGATCGCGGCGATGCAGATCATCCTGTCGCGCGGCCAGCGCCTCGACTGGTTCGAATCGACCGAGATCACCGTCGCGACATTCGTCGGCCTCGTCGCGTTCTACGTCTTTCTCGTCCACAGCCTGACCGCAAAGAACCCATTCCTTGACCTGCGCCTGCTGCTCGATCGTAACTTCGCTCTCGGCCTGCTGCTGGTCGGTCTGTTCGGCATGGTCAACTTCACGCCGATGGTTCTGCTGCCACCTCTGCTGCAATCACACCTCGGCTACACCGACCGCCTGATCGGGATCATGGTGGGCTGGCGCGGCATCGGCGTCGCAATGGGTTTCTTCCTCGCGATGATGACGGGGCGACTAGATCCGCGCATCACGATGATCATCGGCTTCGGCGTTCAGATATTTTCTGGCATCTGGCTGATGGCGATCAATCTCGACGTGGATTTCGTCACGCTGGCCATCAACGCTTTCATGCAGGGAACCGCGGTCGGCCTGATTTGGGCGCCGATCGCGACGACTGCTTTCTGGACGTTGCCGTCGCGCTCCCGCGCAGAAGCCGCATCGATGTTCCACCTCGTGCGCAATATCGCGTCCAGCTTCTTCATTTCGATCTGCGTGGCGCTCGTCGTGCGTGCGACAGGGGCGAATTACAGCCGGCTGGTCGAGAACGTGTCGCCCTACAGCAAGCAGTTGATGCTGACGCCGGTGATTGGCGGCTGGCACACCGAGACCATCGCAGGCCTCGCGGCGCTGTCGAACGAGATCAACCGCCAAGCGGCGATGATCGCGTATACCAACGCCTTCTTCGTCTACACGCTGGTCTCGTTCTCCGCGATCCCGCTGGCGCTTTTGGTTAGGCGCGTACAGCAACGGGGCGACTGACCGCGGCAGACCCGACTGCCGGGCGGCCATGCACGCGGAATGCTTGAGGTCTCGGCGGCGATTTGCCTAACTGGGACCAGCCTACAAACAATGAGGGTCCGACGATCATGACCGCGCCGACACCGCCAAATGCCGCAGATTGCGATCCCACTTCCCTCGCCTGGATGACGGGCTTTCCTCCGGCGCCGGACAAGGCGGTCACATTCGCCGACGGCTCATTCCGCAAATTCCCGCAACTCCGCTGGGCCTGGAGCAACATCCGCCAGCTCGTGCCGACCATCGACGTATGGCGCGGATCTGGCCCCGCATCGGCGCTGCCGCGCGACGTGCAGGACCTCGGCAAGGTCAAGGCTACGACCATGGACGGCCGCGCGATCACCTTCGGTGACGCGCTCGATCTGACCTACGCCGACGGCGTCGTGGTCCTGCACCGCGGGCGGCTCGTGTTCGAGCGTTACTCCGGTGCCTTGCAACCGCACAAGCAGCACATCGCAATGTCCGTGACCAAGTCCTTCACCGGGACACTCGCTGGAATGCTGGTGGCGGAAGGTAAGATCGATCCTGCCGCACCCGTGACCAAATACGTCCCGGAACTCGCCAAGAGCGGCTTTGGCGATGCGACGGTGAACCAGGTCATGGATATGATCACCGGCATCAAATACACCGAGGTCTATACCGACCCGGACTCGGACGTCTGGGCCATGCGGCGTGCCAACGGCATGGCACCGCCGCTGCCGGGAGTGCCGCAGCTCTCACTGCTCGAATACCTCACCACGATGCCGAAGCTCGGCGCGCACGGCGAGGTCTTCACCTATCGCACCGTCAATACGGACGTACTCGCCTGGATCATGCGCCGCGCGTCCGGCCAATCGCTATCGGAACTGCTATCGACGCGCATCTGGCAGCCGATGGGCGCCGAGGAGGACGCGCACTACACCGTCGATCGCCTCGGCATCGAGAGCGGCGGCGGCGGCCTCAACACGACGACGCGCGATCTCGCCCGCTTCGGCGAAGTCATGCGCAATCGCGGCCAGTTCAATGGCCGCCAGATCGTGCCTACAAGTGTCGTCGACGATATCGCGCGAGGCGCCGACCCGAAAAAATTCGCGCCCGCCGGCTATGCGACACTGCCTGGCTGGTCCTATCGCAATCAGTGGTGGGTGAGCCACAACGAGGACGGCGTCTACATGGCGCGCGGCATTCATGGGCAGTCGATCTACGTCAATCCGCGCAGCGAGGTCGTCATCGCGCGATACGCGTCCCACCACGCCGCAGGCAACGTCAACAACGATCCGGTGACGCTGCCGGCCTTCGCCGCGGTGGCGCGGGCGCTCAAAGGATGATCAGCGCTTGAGGACTAAGCCGGCAGCGATCGCCATGGCGATCCCGATGCCGATGCCGGCTCCGACACTGTCGAAGATCATGCCGATGGGTACGCCAACTGCGATGCCCACGGCAATTCCGATGCCTTCAGACTTTTCCACAGTCGACATGTAAGCGTCGGTCTGCGCGAATTCACCCCTGTTGCCGCAGGCTGTTGCCGCCAGAACACATCCGGAGACGGCTGAGCGTCGTAATATCATTGCCGCCGGGTCGGAAGCCGTTACAAGGTGCTGGCATCAATTGGGCACGGGGTGGTGATTTGCCTGTTTCGCGTCTGCTTGCTTTGAGTGCCGTGTATTTCGTCACCTTGGCCGCCGCCGGTTGTGCGACCGTCGAGCGTCACGCTGTGCCGGCTGCGCTCGCCGCCGACGCTCGAGTACCGGGACTGGAAGCCACGCGCTTCTGGGGTGATGAAGTGCCGAAGGACATTCTGTCGTTCGTGCGCAATCACATGCCGAGCGTTTCGCGGATGGCCGCCGGCACGACGCAGAAGAACGGGCGCCCGCATATCGAATACCTCGCGCTTTCTGGTGGCGCCGACGACGGCGCCTTTGGCGCCGGCCTGCTCACGGGCTGGACCGAACGCGGAAATCGGCCGCGCTTCGAAGTGATCACCGGCGTCAGCGCCGGCGCGCTCATCGCGCCCTATGCGTTCCTCGGCCCGAGCTATGACCGCCAGCTCTCGGAGCTTTGGCTGAATTTTGATTCGTCCTCCGTCGCGACGCCTCAGGTTTTGGCCGGACTGCTCGGCGCCGAGGCGCTCGCGGATTCGACGCCGCTGCGCAATCTGATCACCAAGCATGTCGACCGGCGGATGCTTTCTGAGATCGCACAGGAGTATCGCAACGGACGCATGCTGCTGGTCGGGACGACCAACCTCGACGCTCAACGTCAGGTGATCTGGAACATGGGTGAGATCGCCGTCGCCGCGGAGCGTGATCAGGAGGCCACGCAGCTGTTTCGCGACGTACTGCTGGCGTCGGCGTCACTGCCCGGTATTTTCCCGCCTGTCCATGTAAAGGTGCGCGCTGGCGGCAAGGTCTATGAGGAGATGCACGTCGATGGCGGGCCGACGCGACAGGTGTTCCTGGCGCCGTCACAGTTTTCGCTCAAGACGTTCGACAGCCTTTACCCCAAGCCGCCCACTCGAACCGTTTATGTGATCCGGAACGGCAAGATCGCGCCCGAGTACGAGGCCGTCCAAGCCAACGCATTGTCGATCAGCGCCCGGTCGCTTTTTACGCTAACCAAGAGCCAGGGCATGGGCGACCTCAACCAGATCTTCGCGATGACAGAACGGGACGGCGCCGCGTTCCGGCTCGCGTCCATTCCGTCGAGTTTCAACGTGAAGAGCGCGAAGTCATTCGACCCGGCCTACATGAAGGCGCTGTTCGAAGTCGGCCAACGGATCGGTCGGCAGGGGGATAGCTGGGCCCGGACGCCGCCGGAAGCGGTGCTGATAGCACAGCGGTAGACTTCCTGGCAGGCGGCTAGGCGGCGTGACGCAATGTTGCGCCAACCAACGCCTGACCCCGGTCCTTTCTATCCGCTCTTGCCGTACACTCGATCGGGCAGCCACGTGACAATCTCCGGGAACAGCGCGATCAGCACGACGACGACGAGGTAAGCGACGAGATAGGGCAGTACGGCGACCGATATCTTGTCGATACTGACGCCAGTCAGTCGCATCGCAACGAAGAGGTTGGCGCCAACTGGCGGTGTCAGGAATCCGATCTCGCAGCAGACGACGAACAGGATCCCGAAAACCACGGGATCGACGCCGAGCGATACAGCCAATGGCAGCAGCAGCGGCGTCAGCAGGATGATCTGCGCGATCGACTCGAGGAACATTCCCGCGATCACGAGGACGAAGGTGATCCCCATCAGCATCACGAACTGACTCGACGTGAATGCCTTGAGGAACACCCCGATCATCTCTGGCACCGAGAGCAGGGTCATGATCTCGCCGAATGCCTTCGCAGGGCCGAGGATGATGATCGCGGCGCCCGAGATCATTCCGGTCGCCTTGAGTGAAAAGACGAACCCGTCCCATGTCAGCTCGCGGTGAACGAAAATGCCGACGAAAGCAGCATAGAAGACGGCGACGGCAGCGGCTTCCGTCGGCGTGAAGATGCCGGCATAGATCCCGCCCAAGATAACGACCGGCGCACCGAGCGCCCACTTCCCTTCGTAGACGGCGCGGCCGAACACCGACCAACTGAACCGCTCCGTGCTGCCTTTCAAGCCCATCGACCGGGCCATGATCCAGGTCGTGAGCATGAGCAGACTGCTGGCGATGAGGCCTGGAATCACTCCGGCGAGAAAGAGCCGAGGGATCGAGGTGTCCGACACCAGTCCGTAGACGACCATCAGGTTGCTGGGAGGAATGAGGCTGCCCAAGGCACCGCCGGATGCGACGATCGCACCGCCAAATGCGGGATTGTAGCGCTCCTTGAGCATGGCCGGGACCATGACAGCGCCGATAGCGGCCGTAGTCGCGGGGCCTGAGCCCGACAGCGCGGCGAAGAACGTGCACCCTAGTATCGCGACAAGGCCGAGGCTGCCCGTGTAGTTGCCGATCAGCGATCGCGCGACGCCAACAATTCGATCGGCAAGGCCGCCACGCTCCATCAGCGAACCGGCGAAGACGAACAGCGGCACCGTCATGAGAGGCAGCGGCTCGAGGCCCGTGTACATCGCCTGCGCAAGTGCCACGAGCGGCAGGTCCGCAAAATAGAAACCAGCAATGGCGGCGATGGCGACCGCGATCGGGATGGGCACGGCGAAGGCGATTGTCCCGAGCAGCAGCGCAAACAGGACGGCGACTTGCTGATGTTCGCTCATGGCGCCGGCTCGCTGCGTTCTGCGGCCGGCACTTCGAGCAGCGGATCTCCGTACCAGATGTGGCGGACGTAAAGCTGGAGCAGCCTGAGCACCATCATCGCGAAGCCGAGCGAAACGATGAGATACGGCCACTTCTGCTCGATGCCGAGAGCTGGCGAGACGTAAGACCGCGTCCAGAGTGACTCGTTGAGCAGTATCCCCTGCCAGGTGAGGAAGATCGCGAAACCGATCCAGATCGCGTCGCTCAGGTAGATCGACCATTTGGCGACAGCGGGCGGCATGAGTTCGATCAAACTCATCACTCGGATATGCGCTCGTTCGCGCACCGCCCACGACGCCGAAATATAGACGAACCAAATGAGGCAGTAGACGGCGATCTCGTCAGTCCACGAGAAGGACTTCTCAAACACATAGCGCGCGACGACCTGGCAGAAGATCAGCGAGGACATCATCACGAGCGCCATGCCCGCTATGGCCTCTTCGAAATGTCTCTCCAGCCAGAGAACTGCATTTTTCACCGAGACGCCCCCCGTCGGCAACCGTCGGCGGGCTGCGCCGCCGACGGTCCATCCTATGTTGCTGATGTCTGCTGAAGTACCCAGCCGACTACGACCGGCCACCACTCCGGATCACGCAAATGGCGCGTGAACGGCCCAACGAGCGCAGCAGAAGCCCTTACTTCGCAGCCGCCTGGATTTCCTTCACCAACTCGAGGTAGTCGGGGCCGCGCTCCTTCGCGAAAGCTTCTTGAACCTTCGCGGCCGCTGCGATGAAGGGCGCCTTGTCGGGCTCGGTGAACTTCACGCCGTGCTTTTCCTTGAGGATCTTGATCAGGCCCTCCTCGTCGTCGACTGTCTGCTTGCGCGAAATCGCTGCAGCAATGTCGGCCGCCATGTAGATGGCGTCCCTCTGCTCCGGCGTGAGCTTTTTCATGAATTTGTCGGCGACGAAGAACGGCGGCGCGAGCGCGAAGTGACCGGTCAGCGCGACGTGCTTCGCGACCTCGTGGAACTTCTGGTAGTAGATGATGTCCACGGGAAGATCTCCGCCGTCCACGGTTCCCGTCTGCGTCGCCGTCAACGTCTCGCCCCAGGGCAGCGGAATGGGGTCGTTGCCGAACGCCTTGTAGGTATCGATCATCACGACATTCTTCGGCACGCGATACTTGAGCCGCTTGAAATCGTCGATCGACTTGATCTCGGTCTTGGTGTTGTAGATGTGACGGAACGCGATCGAGAACACCTTGATGAGGTGGACATCGGCTTTCGCCGGCATATCGCTCCAGATCTTCTTTCCGATCGGGCCGTCGAGCACTTTCACCGCGTGCTCGTAGTTCTGGAAAATGTAGGGTAGCACCAGCAGATCAATTTTGGGATAGAACGGCCCGGCGTTGTTCTGCGCGATCAAGGTGCCGTCGAGCGTGCCCAGCTGCAGCTTTTTGAACGTCTCCTCTTCACTGCCCATTTTGAAGCAACAGAAGACGCGCCCTTTGACCGCTCCGTTCGTGAGGCGCTCGATCTCCTTCGAGAACTCTTTCGCGAATGTGTCGTAGGGAGAGCCTTCGTTGCCGGCAAACGCCAGCTTGAGCACATGCTGAGCGCTCGCCGCTTGCGGCAGTCCACTCGCAATAACCGCCGACATCATCGCGGCCGCAACAATGCCCTTCACCTTCGTGACCATCGCGTTCCTCCCGGATTGCCAGCCAGGCTCGTGGCCGGCCATTGTTATGGTTGTCTGCGCGCCGATATGCGTTGCACGACATGCATATTTCACATGCAGGCGATCAATATTGCACGCGACGCAGAGTCCAGCAACGTCACGAAATGCCTGAAAAATATAAACTGCAGCGCTGTCGTTCCGCGGCGCGGAATTGAAAAAATCGCGAATGCGAAATTTCGACGGCTCCGGCAATCGAGAGAGCGTGTCCGCCCCGCGATGCCCCCGAGATCGACGGACGGCCCGACACCGGCGCCCCGCGAGACGTCCCTACGTCCCCTTCTCGAACACCAGTTTTATCCAGCTCACGTCGGTGCGGCCGAAGCCGCCGGGCTGGTTGTCGAAGCGGCGTTTAAGGACGAGGCCGGCATCCGCTGCGAGCACGATCGTCTCTTCCGCGGAGACGACGAACATGCGGCGGCCGGCAGGAACCGGGCCGTAGCGCAGCGACATGATGAATGCGCCACCGGACCGCACGAGACCAGCGACATTGGGCATCGCGCGGCGGCGCTCATCGTCGTCGAGATGCATCCACACAGCGGTCATCATAACGAGATCGAAGGTCTCAGCCCGCGCGGTCAGCTTCGCGAGATCGGGCAGGCTGTCGTCCACCCATTCGATACGCGGCGATGGATGGAGCCGCGCCGCGTGCGCCCGCATCTCGGCCGTCGGCTCCGCAGCGACGACTTCATGGCCCATCTCCGCAAGCGCGGCGGCGTCACGGCCCGTTCCGGCGCCGATGTCGAGCACGCGCGATGGTGCAGTTGGGATCAAATGGATATACGGCGCGTGCGCCTGGGCGAATGTGATGCTTTCGTACTGGCGAGCGAGAACGTCGGCCTCAGCCGCATAACCTTCGGTACCACTCACGCCACGCGACGCCATACCCGCACTCCAACTCAGTTTTCCGGCATGGCGTGCGCAATCACCTTACGCATCACGGTCGGCAGCGCGACATCGTCGAGATCGCGCCGATGAACCCAGCGGCAGCGCTCGGGCTCGGCCCATAGATCGACGACCGATTCGTCGTGCACCAGCGCGCGATAGACGGTCAGCTCGAGCCGGAAGTGCGTGAAGACATGAACAACAGTGCCGGGCATCGCCCACCAATCGCCGCGCACGGGCGTGCGGCGCAGCGCATCGCGCACGACGGGCTGCATTTCAGTCCAGTCGGTCGACGGAACCTCGAGCATGCTGGCGAGCAGGCCGGTCGACGGGCGCTGGCGCAGCAGGACGCGTCCGCCCTCGCTGAGGGCGAGAAATGCGATACCGAAGCGGTTGGGTCGCGCCTTGCGCGGCACGCGGGCCGGCAGACTGGCCTCGATCGCCATCGCGTGCGCCGTGCAGTCGCGCTCGATCGGGCAAACCATGCAGGACGGACTGCGCGGCGTGCAGATGGTGGCACCGAGATCCATCATCGCCTGGGCGAAATCACCCGCACGTTTCTTGGGCGTCAGCGATGCCGCCAGCCGGCGCAGTTCCGCCTTGGCGCCGGGCACCGGCTCAGAGATCGCGAACAGTCGCGCGACGACACGTTCGATGTTGCCATCGACTGGCGTGGCGCGGCGGCCGAAGGCGATCGCCGCGATTGCGGCAGCGGTGTAAGGACCGATCCCCGGCAGTTCGAGCAGGCGCGCTTCGGTGTCGGGGAAGCGACCGGCGTGGTTTTCCACAATCGCTTTTGCGCAGGCGTGGAGGTTGCGGGCGCGACTGTAGTAGCCAAGGCCGGACCACGTCGCGAGCACGTCATCGAGGTCAGCTGCGGCGAGGGCGGCCACATCCGGCCATCGGGCGAGGAACTTCAGGAAGTAGGGAACGACCGTCCGCACGGTGGTTTGCTGGAGCATGATCTCGCTCAGCCACACGGCATAGGGGTCGGCGGGCGCGCCCGGCGCATACCGCCACGGCAGGTCACGGCGCTCGCGGTCGTACCAGTCGAGTACCGCCGCGACGGTACCAGGACCGGGCGCTGGCCAGATGTGTTGCAGTCTTGCCGCAGCGGTCATGCGATCGCCCCGCGCCCAGGCCCCGAATCATTAACCCGATGTTAAGCACGACTCGGTCGAATTGATACCGGAGGCGCCTGTTTCATGGCCCCGATTTCCGAGGCGCGACGCGCCGGAGCACCAATGTCGAAACGCAAACCGTCCGTTTCCGCTGCGCCCGTCGCTTGGCGGGCCGCCAAGCCGCGCGCCGGCGCCAACTATATCAGCGCCAAGGCCGTCGGCAGCATGGTCCCGGGCCTGACCCGTAAAGCCTTCGAACGCTTTGGTTTTTCGACGGCCACTCTGCTCACCGACTGGGCGCAGATCGTCGGCTCCGATATGGCACGCTATACCGCCCCCGACCGCTTGAAATGGCCACGTGGCGGCACAAATAGCAGCGATGACGAACCGGCAGAAGGCCCCGCCCGTCAGGGCGCGACGCTGGTCCTGCGCGTCGACCTCGGGCGCGGCATCGACATCCAGTACAAGGCCCGTCAGTTGATCGAGCGTATCAACGCCCACTTCGGCTACCGCGCTGTCGCCGAAATCCGAATCATCCAGGCGCCTGTCGAAGGTGCCCTGCCGCCGGCCGAAGTTGCATCGCCGGCGCGAGTTTTGCGCAAAGCCTTCAATCGCCGCGAGACCGCCCCCATGCTCGCCGCCATCCCGGATGAGGGACTCCGCGCGGCACTGGAACGTATGCAGGCGGGTTTGAGCAGGGGTTAGTTTTTTGCCGCGGTCCGCGAAGGTGCAGCTCGTGCCTTGGACGCGAGTGTTTTGAGATTTGGAATTCCGCGCAACTATAGCGGCCGAAGGCCGCGAGGTGAAATCGCCAACCGGCGAGGCAGTTCCGCGGCGCCAGTAGCCGAAGGCGTTGGCGACCGCGGCAAAAAACTATCCCAACCCCGCAACCTTCGGCCGGATGTCGGCCCACGGCATCGCCTGCTCGATAAGAGCTGAGACGCGCAGCAGCAGCGCGTCGGCGCCGCGGCGGCCGATGAGCTGCGCGGCGATCGGTAGGCCATCGGAATGCAAGCCCGCGGGCAGCGTGACGGCGGGATTGCCGGTGAGGTTGAAGGGATGGGTGTAGGGGTACCAGGCCTTGCGGATGGATTCGACGACTTTGCCTTCAATCTCGATCGGCTCGAAAAGCTTCTCCTGGATCGGCAGCGCAGTGCGCGTCAACGTGGGCGTCAGGATGACGTCGTATCGATCGAACCAACCCTGGACGCGGCGGTAGATGGCGGTGCGCTGGAGATTGGCCCGCGCGAGCATCTCGGCGGTGTGCTGTCCGCCGCCGGACATCTGTCGCACGAGCGTCGGGCTCATCTTGTCGCGCCATTTCGGGAGCTGGTCGGAGAAGCGCGCATTCCACAGCGCCGTCGAGACGACGAGCCACATCGGCTCGGTCGGCTCCATGTCGTCGCCCATCGGTTCGACGATGGCGCCGAGATCGCCGAGCGCGTCGGCGACCGCTTCGCAGCGCATGAGCACTTCTGAATCGACGACGGTGTTGCCGAGGTACGGTCGCCAGCCGATACGTAGGCCCTTGAGATCGCCCTCGCCGCGCGCGGCATCGACTAGGCCCTCGGTCGACGCGCCAAACGAGTGGATGTCCGACGGATCGGCGCCGCCCATGGCCGCGAGCATGAGCGCAGTGTCCATGACGGTGCGCGTCGTCGGTGTGATGTAGCTCATGTTGCCGAAGGTATCGGGCGCCATGTCGTGCGGCACGAGGCCGAGCGACTGCTTGAAGCCGACGACGCCACAGCAGGCCGCCGGAATGCGCGTCGAGCCGCCAGCATCCGTGCCGATTGCGAGCGGGCCGACGCCGACCGCAGTGGCCGCCGCTGCGCCGCCCGAGGAGCCTCCGCTGGTGCGGCTGGGGTCGTAGGGATTGCAGGTTCGGCCGAACAGCGGCGCTTCGGTGAACGGCATATGCCCGAACTCCGGCGTCGTCGTCTTGCCCATCAGAATCGCGCCGGCGGATTTCAAGCGCGCGACCGACACGGCGTCGACTTGGGGCACGTTGTGCTCGTACATGAGCGACGCAAAAGTCGTGCGCACACCCTTGGTGTTGACGAGGTCCTTCACGTGCAGCGGTACGCCGTGAAGCGGACCGAGATCATCGCCGCGCGCGACGGCCTCGTCGGCGGCTTTCGCATCGCGTAACGCATCGTCAGCGCAGATGGTGATGAAGCAGTTGAGTGCGGCTTGCGCCTGCTCGGCGCGCGCGAGTGTGGCTTGCATGACCTCGACCGCGGACGCCTTGCGGTCACGAACGAGGGCGGCGATTTCGGCGGCGCCGAGCCAGGCAAATGAACGGGACATGCGGATCACTTCTCCTTCGCAATGCGCGGAACAAGCGCATGATCAGCTTAGGGGATTGCCCACGCGGGAGTCGACCGGCTTAACCGCGAACCAGAAAACCCCCGCGTGCAGATCACCCGGGCCGGAGGTCGACGTCGCGTACAGTTTGCTTGCCACGGCGTGTGCTTCTGGGCGACCCTGGCGGCGTGGAAGGGGTTCGCGTGCTCTGCGCCATTGGTTTGGAAGGGCCAACGCGGGATGCAGGATGACGAAACATCGGCGTCGGGATGGGCGCTCGACATCGCCGCTTTCATCGTGCTGCCGTGCATACTCCTGATGGTGTACGCCTACGTTTACATGACGTACTTCATGCCGTCGCCGTACGCGGGCGTGGTGTTGCAGGATGGCGTGCAGTATGTGTCGGCGCGCCGGTTCGAGACGCATGGTCTCGAGTCATTGTCGGCTGGCAGCACCACAATCGAGCGCAAGGCATGGTCGGCGTCGGCGGTCGCACGCGACGCACCATCGACGGTCACGGTCCTGATCCACGGCTACAACGCGCAGGAAGGCAAGGTCGCCCTCTACTTCGCCGATCTCGCCAGATCGCTGCGGACCGACGCCGGGCACTTGGGGCCGCTCTTCGTCTTCGACTGGCCGGCGGTCGCCGTACCACTCGACGAGCTGCCAACAACGCAGCGCCTGCGGCATGATCTGCGCAGTCAAACGAGGAACACCTGGTCCCAGCCGGCCTACGAGTTCAACGCCTACAAGATCGATCAGCGGAACGCGGCGTCGGTTGGCACGACGGCATTCGCAGCCCTTCTGAAGGATCTGTCGGCGTCACCCGGCACCACCATCCAGGTCGTCGCGCACAGCATGGGCTGCTATCTCCTCGCGCGCGCCATGCAACAGGATCCCGCGACGTTCTCCCGGATCGGGTCGATGATCTGGCTGGCGCCCGACGTCGACGCCACGGCAATTCGCGAGCCCTGGTTTCGTGCAGCGGTCGAGCGCATGAGGACCGGCCTCTTCGTCCATTATTCGCGCAACGACACGACACTTTCGGTGCTGTCACGGGCCGCCAACGGAACACCGCGACTGGGAGCCACTGGCCCCGGCAGCGACGGCGGAGCGCCCATGGGCAAACTGAAGTTCATCGACATGACCGACGTGTTCGGCGCCGACGCGGTGCACACAGGATACCTCCGCAAAAACAGCCCGAGCCTGCCGCTGATCGCGAGACAGATCGCGATCGCACACTGAGAGTGCTCGCGGCGCCGGGATCAACCATACCGAGCCGGGCGCCGCCATGTACGAACGAGCCCCCTTGCCTTATGCCCTCATTTGCGTGCAAGGACAGTGAGTCTCGCCGGCGGCCCCGGCGGGCATCGGCCCGCATTCCGGCCCAACTAGAAAAAATATCCACAAAGCGGGCGGTTGGACACGTCAACGTTCTCGGGAGGAACGACACTTGAATGCACCTGTAACGGCCGCGCAAGCGGGCCGCGCGGCGTCGAGCAGCGCCGATGTCATTGCTGTTGATCGGCTGTCTCTGACGTACGGAGGCAGCGGCGAGGGTGTCCTCGCTCTCTCCGACATCACATTCTCTATCTCAGACGGTGAATTTATTTCGGTGGTCGGCCCCTCTGGATGCGGCAAGTCCACCCTGCTCAAGATTCTGGCCGGCCTGCTGCCGCCGAGCGAGGGTGTGGCAACGCTCAGCGGGAGTCCGATCCGTGGTGCGCGGCGCGATATCGGCGTCGTCTTCCAAACGCCCGTCCTCTTTCCCTGGCGCACTGTGCTGCAGAACGTCCTGCTGCCCGCCGACGTGCAGAGGCTCGACAAGGAGAAGATGCGCCAACGCGCGATGGATCTCATCCGGCTGGTCGGGCTCGAGGGCTTCGAGAACCGATATCCTCGCGAGCTGTCGGGCGGCATGCAGCAGCGCGTCGGTATCATCCGCGCGCTGATCCATGATCCGGCGATCCTGCTGATGGACGAGCCGTTCGGTGCGCTCGACGCAATGACCCGCGAGAGCATGAACGTCGAACTGCAGCGGATCTGGATGGAAAGCGGCAAGACGATCCTGTTCATCACGCATTCGACGTCCGAAGCGGTGTTTCTCGCCGACCGCGTCATCGTCATGACGGCGCGACCGGGAAAGATCGGCGACGTGTTCAAGGTCGACCTGCCCCGCCCACGCAAGCTCGACATCATGAATACCGAAGTCTTCGGCGCCTACGTGAAGCGCATCCGCGTCGCACTCAATGCCGATGGAGGACTGGACTGATGGGCACCGCGAAAAATTTCATTCTGCGGCTTCTGCTGATCGCGGCCGTCCTCGCCGTATGGGAATTCCTGGTCAAGCTCACCGCGGTTCCCGAGTACATCCTGCCGGCGCCGTCGCGCATTTTCTTCTCGATGTACAACGGCATCAGAACCAACGTCTATCCGGAGCATTTCTTGGTCACGCTGACCGAAACGCTCCTTGGGTTCCTGTTCGGTACGGTGCTGGCGTTCATTCTCGGCACGATCGTCGCGCTGAGCCGCAAGGTCGAGTACTTCCTCTATCCCTTCATCGTCATGTTCCAGGCGATGCCGAAGGTGGCGCTCGCACCGCTGATCATCGTGTGGTTCGGCCTCGGCCTGACGTCCAAGGTGATCAATGCGGCGCTGGTCGCCTTTTTCCCGCTGATGGTCAACACGATCGTCGGATTGCGCTCGGCGGAGGAGGACCGCATCAACCTGATGCGCTCGCTCGCAGCCTCGCGCACGCAGATCTTTTTCATGCTCCAGCTTCCCAACGCGCTCCCCTACATCTTCGCCGGACTCGAGATCGCAATGATCTTCGCGCTCATCGGCGCCATCGTCGCCGAGTTCGTCGGGGCCGAAAAGGGACTAGGGATGCTGATCCAGAGCATGAACTTCAACATGGATGTGGCGGGGCAATTCTCGATCCTGCTGATCCTGTCGCTGCTCGGCCTGGTGCTGAACGGCATCGTCACGCTGGCCCGCCGGCGCCTCCTCTTCTGGGAGACGGTGAACACGGGCGAAGACACAGCAAGCTCATCAAAAAAGGGAGGTTCAGTATGAAGAGACTGCTCGGACTAGCCGTCGGCGTTGCCGCTGTCGGCAGCGTGCTCGCCGTCACGGCGGCTGAAGCGCAGACCAATGTCCGCGTCGGCTGGTGCGCTCGCACAGTGAGCTCGGCGGCGGCACCATTCGCCATCGCCACCAAGATGGGCTGGTTCGAAAAGATGGGCATCACCGTCACGCTTGTGCCGGTGCCAGGCTCGGGTGATTGCGCCAAGTTCGTCGCGACGGGCGAGACCCTGCTCGCGCTGCCTTCGGTCGAGCCGGTCATCGTCATGCGCGCCCAGGGCGCCAAGATCAAGACGTACTACACGGCCTATCTCGGCAACATCTACGGCCTCGCTGTACCCGTCGACAGCAAGGTCCAGACTATAAAAGACCTGAAGGGCAAGAAGATCGGTGTGATCGGTATGGCCTCGGCAAGCGCGATCATCGTACGCGCGCTCGCCAAGGAAGAAGGCATGGACCCCGACAAGGACATCTCGGTCGTTGTCGCCGGTGAAGCCGGACAAACCGCGGCGCTCGTCCGCAACGGCTCGGTCGACGCTCTGTCGCAGTTCGACACGCAGTACGCGCTGGTCGAAAATGCGGGCGTGAAGCTGCGCCGTCTGAAGCACCCCTCGATCGACAAATTCCCCTCGAATGGCTTCATCGCGCTCGAAGAGACTTTGGTCAAAAACCGCAAGGAAGCGGTGGCGGTCGCTCAGGGCTATGCCATGGGCACGCTGTTTGCGATCAACAATCCCGAAGCTGCGATCCGCATCATGTGGGATCTGTGGCCGCAGACGAAATCCACGAGCAAGGACGAAGCGACCGCGCTTACGCATGACATCGCCACGCTGAACGCGCGCGCTGTGTCGTGGCGGCTCGAGTCGGTCGGCGCCAAACAGTGGGGCGAGAATCTCGTCGAGAATTATCAGGCCTATTTCGACTGGCTCCTCGCGAACGGCACGGTCAAGGAGAAGGCGTCGGCAGCGGACGTTCTCGACAACTCGCTGCTTGGCGACATCAACAAATTCGACTCCGCGGCAGTCATCAAAGCCGCCAAAGAGTGGAAGCCGAAGTAACTCGGCCGCCCACCTATCGACGCAAAAAAAGCGGCCGGAGCCCTTGGTGGGCTTCGGCCGCTCTCTTGTTGGGATCGAGGTGCCTCAATGCGCCATCAGCACCGGCACCATCGCGTGAGCCAGCAAGTGGCTGGTCGCGCCGCCGAAGATCATGTGGCGAAGTCGGCTTTGCGTGTAGGCCCCTTTGATGATGAGATCAGCGCCGAGCTTGGTCGCCTCCTGCATCAAAGCGTCGCCGGGCTTGCGTCCTTCGAGACCGAGCGTCAGTTCGCGCGCCTTGATGCCATGTCCGGCAAGCCAATCGCAGCATTGCTCACCCGAGGGACCGGGCACCGTGATCCCCTCCATGGTGAGAACGGTGACGCTTTTCGCAAGCTTCAGCAGTGGCAGCGCGTCGGCATTGGCGCGGGCCTGCTCAGTCGAGCGGTTCCATGAAATAACAATGTTGTCGCCAAAGGATTTCGGCGCGATCGGCGGTGCGATCAGCATCGGGCGACCGCTCTCGAACAACATTCCCTCCAGCGTCGTCATACGCGGCCCCGCGGCCTCATTGGTCGGGCGGCCCAAAACGGCGATGTCGTACACGCGGGCGAGTGAGCCTAGTCCGGAGTCATCGACGGAGGCCCCGGCTTTCCAGCGCCGGCGCGGTGCCTGACGGCCAGCGAAGTAGTTGTCGAACCCTTCCCGCGCCTTGGCGACATACCCGCCGTCGTTCCAGTCGGCCGGGGGGAACGTCACCGCGACGATCGGATCCGGGGCAACGATCTCGACATGGACCGGCCGGAGCGCGATTCCCTCGACCAAGCTCTCGAACTTGGCCGCAAGCTGGTCGGCGGTCGCAAGCACGGACGGCATGCTGTCGCTCTGATCGCATGGCACGAGGATCGTTTTCATTCAGCCCTCCATTTGTGGTCGAGTTCCAAGACCGGACCTATTCGCAGGGCTACTCCGCCAGCCCGCCAGCGACATCCCCGCTCGGGAAACAGACGAATCGATGCCCGTTGTGCGGGCTTATGAGCCAACACTAGCATGATAAAAGGAAATTTGCGCCAGCCGTCGGCCATCACCGGCCCCGGTCAAGCGGCCAGCAGCCGGCCCGACAGTCCGTCAGCGATCAGGCGGCGTGTCTCGGGGATGCCGTAGAGCGCGATGAAGGAGCCGAAACGCGGGCCCTGCGATTCCCCGAGCAGGACCTCGTAGATGCCACGGAACCAGTCGCGGAGCGTGTCCTTGTCGTAGCCGTTCGACTTGCCGGCCTCGTAGACGATGTTCTGCAGCGTTTCAGCAGTGGCGTCGGGCGCGGCGTCCGCCAGCGCCCGGTCGAGAGCTGCGAGCGCCGCTGCCTCAGTGGCCGTTGCCGCGCGAAACTGCTTCTGCGGCTTCACGAAGTCGGCGTAGTAGCGCACCGCATAACCGACGAGCTTGTCGAGCAGCGGATAGCGCTCGGGGCTGGCGCCCGGAACATGCCGCTTGATGAAGCCCCAGAGCACGCCCGCGTCATGGGCGTTCGAGGCCGAGACGAGGTTGAGCAGCAGCGCGAACGAGATCGGCAGTTCGGCGGCCGGTGGATGGCCTGAATGAATATGCCACGCCGGGTTCTCGAGCCGTTGCTTCGGCGATTCGCTCGGGAACTTGGCGATGTGGGCCAGATACTCGTCGACCGCCTTCGGGATGACATCGAAAAACAGCCGCTTCGCCGTCTTGGGCTTTTGGTACATGTACAGCGACAGGCTTTCCGGGCTGGCGTAGGTCAGCCACTCCTCGATCGACAGGCCGTTGCCCTTGGTCTTGGAAATCTTCTGGCCCTTGTCGTCGAGGAACAGCTCGTAGTTGAACCCCTCCGGCGGCGTCGAGCCGAGCGCCTTGCAGATCCGCGACGACAGCGCGACGGAATCGATCAGGTCCTTGCCCGCCATCTCGTAGTCGACGTCGAGCGCGACCCAACGCATCGCCCAGTCGGCCTTCCACTGGCACTTGACGGCCCCGCCTGTGACCTTGGTCTCGACCTTCTCGCCGGTCTCGGGATCGAGATAGACGATCGTGCCGGCCTTGGCATTGCGCTCCACCATCGGCACCTGGAGCACGCGACCGGTGCGGGGTGAGACCGGCAGGAAAGGCGAATAGGTGGCGCGGCGCTCCGGCCCGAGCGTCGGCAGGATGATGTCCATTACCTGGTCGTAGACCTCGAGCATCCGCAGCAGCGTCGCGTCCATCATGCCGGAGCGGTAGCAGTCGGTCGCCGAAAGAAACTCGTACTCGAACCCGAACTGATCGAGGAACGACCGCAGGCGCGCGTTATTATGATGGGCGAAGCTCTCGTGTGTGCCGAACGGGTCCGGCACGCTGGTCAGCGGCTTGTCGAGATATTCGGCCAGCATATCGCCGTTGGGGACGTTGCCCGGCACCTTGCGCAGGCCGTCCATGTCGTCGGAGAAGCAGACGAGCCGGGTCTTGCGGCGCCCTTCCGTCAGCACTTCGAAGGCGTGCCGCACCATACTGGTCCGCGCGACCTCGCCGAAGGTGCCGATGTGCGGCAGGCCCGAGGGCCCATAGCCGGTCTCGAATACGACGGGCCTCTGTGGGTCACCGCCGAGCCGATCCAGCCGCGCAATCAGGCGGCGCGCTTCCTCGAAGGGCCAGGCACGGCAAGCGTGCACCACCGCCAGTTCGTCGGGGTCGATCCCGTTGTGGGTATTCGGAATGGTCATGACGGCGTGCGGCGACGCCAGCCGCGCCGCCTTCTCCATGGTGTTTTGACAGGTGGCGAACCCTATGGACCTCGTCGCATGGCGTCAACGCACCCATCGCTTTTTGCGCAACCACGGCGCTTATGACGTGTTCATCAACCATGGAATAGCGTCCTGCCCGTCCCGGCCTTGCGCGGGCGCGGGCGTTCGCGGTATGGCTGCGGCGGACGCCGCCGCGCGGCACGAGCGCTTTTTCGGCATTTTCCCGCCCTTGTTGCGCAGCATCCTGAGCAGACAATCGACCGGCGCCGCAAGGCCGCCGACCCAACCTTCAACCTTCGCATGAGCGGGAGGAATTCCATGGCCGTAAAAGTCGCAATCAACGGGTTCGGACGGATCGGGCGCAATGTGTTGCGCGCCATCATCGAGAGTGGCCGCACCGATATCCAGGTCGTCGCGATCAACGATCTAGGGCCGGTCGAAACCAACGCCCACCTGATGCGCTACGACAGCGTGCACGGACGCTTCCCGGGCCAGGTGAAAGTTTCGGGTGACACGATCGATGTCGGCCGCGGCCCGATCAAGGTGACGGCTGTCCGCAACCCGGCCGAACTCCCGCACAAAGATCTCGGCGTCGAGATCGCGCTCGAGTGCACGGGCATCTTCACATCGAAGGAAAAAGCCTCGGCGCATCTCACTGCCGGCGCCAAGCGCGTCATCGTCTCGGCGCCCGCTGACAACGCCGACCTCACCGTCGTCTACGGCGTCAATCACGACAAGCTTACGAAAGACCACCTCGTCATTTCAAACGCGTCGTGCACGACCAACTGCCTGGCACCGGTCGTCAAGGTGCTGAACGACGCGGTCGGCATCGAAAAAGGGTTCATGACGACGATCCACGCCTACACCGGTGACCAGCCGACGCTCGACACCATGCACAAGGATCTCTACCGCGCTCGCGCCGCGTCACTGTCGATGATCCCGACGTCGACCGGTGCCGCCAAAGCGGTCGGCCTCGTGCTCCCGGAACTCAATGGCAAACTCGACGGCGTTTCCATTCGCGTGCCGACCCCGAATGTGTCGGTCGTCGATCTCAAGTTCGTGGCCAAGCGCGCCACGACCGTGAAGGAGATCAACGAAGCGATCCAAGCGGCCGCTGCGAAGGGCCCGCTCAAGGGCATTCTGGCGGTGACGGCCGAGCCCAACGTCTCGATCGACTTCAACCACGATCCGCATTCGTCGACCTTCGCCCTCGACCAGACCAAGGTCATGGACGGCACGCTGGTGCGCATCCTCACCTGGTACGACAACGAGTGGGGCTTCTCGAACCGCATGAGCGACACAGCGGTCGCGGTCGGCAAGCTGATCTAGCGCTGCTCTTTAAGGGCGGCGTTCTCAAACGCCGTCAGATCGGGAGGATCGCGAGTGGCTGCCTCGGCGGCCGCCTCGCGAACCTTCCCAGCGGCCTCCGCGACGCGTTCCTGGTGATGCGTCGCGACCAGTGCCTTCGACGGGATCGGTGATGACAAGCCGCGCAGATCGCGGCGATCAGAATTGCGAAAAGGCTCGCGAGAGCGGTGCGCAGCCAAAGTCTATCGCGGAGCAGGCGTCGTAAGCGGGCAATACTGAAATTCAGGGTCATGTGGCCTCCGCACTCTCAACGCCAGCACCCACCTCCAAGTTTCACCGTCAACCTCCCCCGAAATAGCGAACACTCCACCGCATGTTGCGCTGCACAAGCGCCTTTCACTGCGCGCCACCGCCGAACTGGTCTTGATCGAGCGACAAAATAATGAGACCTTTCTTCTCGCATCGCAGACCTTCCTCATGGCCGGTCCCGACGCGAAACAAATGATCGCGCGCTAACGAGCAGGCACCATCAGAAGGCCGGCCGAGCGCAAACAGGGAGGTTACAGTCTATGTCCATCCGCAATTGGGCGGTGGGTGCTGCGTGCGCACTCCTCGTCGGTGTAACGGCTACCGCGCCGGCCGTTGCACAGGACAAGCCGATCAAGATCCGCATTCAGTCGGTGATCCCGACCTCGGCGGACGAAGTCACCATGCTCAAGGATTTCGCCGCCGACGTCGCCGCGCTAACCGGCAACACGGTGACGATGGAAGTGCTGCCCGCCGGCGCCGTCGTCGCAGTCAACGATACGCTCGACGCGGTCGACAAGGGCCTCATCGAAGCTGGCTTCGCATGGACGCACTACTGGTCCGGCAAGCATCCCGCCGCGACGCTGTTCGGGTCGCCTGCGGCCGGCTCGGGTGTCGGGCTCGACAATCTCGCCTGGCTCGCGTGGTTCCAGTTTGGTGGCGGCCAGCAGCTCTATGACGAGCTGTGGACGGAGATGAAAGTCAACGTCAAGGGTTTCATCCTTCAGCCTGTCGGCCCCGAAGCGCTCGGGTGGTTCAAGAACCCGATCAAGGATATGGCGGACTTCCGCAAGCTGCGCTTCCGCACGCCGCCCGGCATCCCCGGCCAGATCTATCGTGACATCGGCGTCGCATCGGTGGCGATGGGCGGCGGCGACATCCTCCCTGCACTCGAGAAGGGCGTGATTGACGCGGCCGAGTGGTGCTGCCCGAAACCAGACATGGTGTTCGGCTTCCAGAAAGTGCTGAAGCACTACTACCTCGAAGGTCTGCACCAGAACGTCGTCAACGCCGACATGTATCTCAACGGCGACGTCTGGAAGAAGATGTCGAAGCACCAGCAAAAGGCGATGGAAGTCTCCGCCAACGCCGCGATGATGAAGGCGCACTCCTACCGCATCGCCGAGAACGGCAAGGCGCTGAAGGAACTGGTCGAGAAGCACGGGGTCCAGCTTCACGCCACGCCCGACGCCTACTTCAAGGAGTATGGCGACGCCGCCCGCAAGGCATTTGAGAAGCACGCGGCCGAGAACGCATTCTTCAAGAAGGTGTGGGACAGCCAGCGCGCGTTTGCCGACGTCGCGATCCCGTTCTGGGCTCGCGCACAGAAGGCCAATGCCGGTCTCACCGGCGCCTATGCGGCCTCGCTCGAAAAGAAATAACGCTCAATGACGGCGGTCGCGGAGCATTTCCGCGACCGCCATCCGATACTTCGCGTCGCGGGGGATGAAAGCGATCGCGCCACGCACGGCGGCGCGCGCGACATCCCAAGTGAAGGACGCCCGGGGGGCAACCGTATGGCCAAAGGACCGGAGCCGGCGCCTAATGCGACGCCAGTGCTGACCGACGAGCTGATTGCGGGTCGTCGTGAGACGGGCGCGCCGATGCCCGATGACATGCCGCGGTGGATGGCCGGCACGATCATCGGGATCGATACGCTCAACCTGTGGGCCGGCCGCGTGTTCGCATGGCTCACCCTGCCGCTGATCTTCACGATGATGTACGAGATCACGGCGCGCTATCTGTTCACTGCGCCGACGGTTTGGGCCTACGACATGAGTCGGTTTCTGTACGGTGCCATGTTCGTGCTCGGCGCCGGATACGCGCTGTCGAAGGGCGTCCATATCCGCTCCGACTTTCTCTATCGCAACTGGTCAGAGCGAACGCAGGGCCTCGTGGACCTCGTGCTCTACATCGTCTTTTTCTTCCCGACCATGATCATCCTGCTGTGGGTCTGCGGTGACTGGGCGCTGACGTCGCTCGTGCGCGGCGAGCGCGGCATGGACACCGCGTGGGCGCCGCTGCTCGGCCCGGTCCGAATGTCACTGCCGATCGGCATCGCGCTGCTGACCTTGCAAGGCTTCGCTGAATCGCTCAGGGCCGCCTACGCGGCGAAAACCGGAAAGTGGCCCCAATAATGAGTCCCGAGATCATCGGCCTTCTCATGGTCGGGGCGATGCTGTTCGCCATTTTCATCGGCTTCCCGATTTCGTTCACGCTGCTCTTTCTCGGTATCGTTTTCGGTTACTGGGGTTTTGGCCCCCTGGTGTTCTACCTGCTGACGCTCCAATTCAACGCGTCGATGATGGAGCAGACACTGGCCGCGGTGCCGCTGTTCATCTTCATGGGCGTGATGATGGAGCAGGCGAACCTGATGGAGCGCCTGTTCGACAGCGTCCAGAAGCTGCTCGCGAACGTGCGCGGATCGCTCTACCTCGCGGTCATGTTCGTTGCGACGATTTTCGCCGCGGCGACGGGCATCGTCGGCGCCTCCGTCACCATCCTCGGCATCATGGCCGGCAAGCCGATGATCCGCTCGGGCTACGACGTCCAGCTCTCTTCGGGATTGATCGCGGCCGGCGGCACGCTCGGCATCCTGATCCCGCCGAGCATCATGCTCGTCGTCATGGGGCCGGTACTCGAAGTGCCGGTGACAACACTCTTTGCGGCGGCCATCATCCCAGGGCTACTGCTCGCCGTGCTGTTCACCGGTTACGCGATGATCCGCTGCTGGATCAATCCCGCGCTCGGGCCACCGCTCCCCGAAGAGCTCCGCGCCAAGAGCATGCGCGAGGTCTGGGTCGATTTCTTCGCTGGGCTGGTCCCGCCGGCGGCGCTCGTCATGGCCGCCCTCGGCAGCATCATCTTCGGCCTCGCCACCCCTACCGAGGGCGCAGGCTTCGGCGCGTTCGGCTCATTGGTCCTCGCGTTGGCGTACCGGAAGTTGACGCTGCGCAACCTCGCCGACTCGCTGATCAAGACGTTGGAAATTTCGGTCCTGATCCTGTTCCTGGTCGCGGCTTCGAATTTTTTCGGCGCCGTTTTTGCCCGCCTCGGCACTCCGACCATGCTCACCGAGGGGCTCCTCCAGCTCGACCTTAACCGCTACGTGATCCTCGCGATCCTGATGGGAATGATCTTCCTGCTCGGCTGGCCACTCGAATGGGTGCCGATCGTGCTGATCGTGGTCCCGTTCCTGCTGCCCCTTGTCGCCAAACTCGGGTTCGACAAGGCGTGGTTCGGCATCCTCGTCGCGGTAAACCTGCAAACCGCCTGGCTCTCCCCCCCCGTGGCGTTGTCCGCCTACTTCATCAAGGGCGTGGTGCCGCAATGGTCATTGACCGATATCTACAAGGGCATGATGCAGTTCATGGTGCTGCAGCTCCTCGCTCTGGTGCTGATCATCCTGTTCCCGGCGATCGCGCTATGGCTCCCGGAAGTGCTTTACGGAAAGTAACCAGGCCGACACCACCCGGGAGATCCAGCGGGCATCCCCGGCCCGCGCGGCTGCACGCCCCATTGGCGTGATGCGGCCGATCCGTTAAATCATCGTTGTCCCATAGCGGGCGGACATCGAGCCGTCCGAAACGAGACCTATACTTTCGTCATCCATACTGGGTCGGACCGCCGCCGGCCGGGTGTCAGGAGCCTCGCTCCAGGGCAACCAAAGGCCGGCGACGCGCGTTCACGACAAGGAAAAGCCCAATGATATTGCCGACGCCCCGCCCCGACCTGAAAACCAACACCCCCGATTTCGAGCGCCTGCCGCTGGTCAAGCCGACGGGCTTCCGCGAGTACGACGCGCGCTGGCTGTTCCCGGAGGAAATCAACCTGATGGGACTGAACGCCATCGGGATGGGCGTCGCAGAGCTTTTCCGCCGCCGCAAGGTGCCGCTTCGGTTGGTCGTGGGGCACGATTACCGTTCGTATTCCGCATCTGTGAAGCAGGCGCTGGTCACCGGGCTACTTGCCGGCGGCGCCGAGGTGCACGACATCGGCTTGGCGCTGTCGCCGATGGCCTACTTCGCCCAGTTCGAGTTGGATGTGCCGGGCGTCGCAATGGTCACCGCGAGCCACAACGATAACGGCTGGACCGGCATCAAGATGGGCCTCGCGCGGCCGCTGACGTTTGGGCCAGATGACATGAGCGAGTTGAAGGAGATCGTGCTCTCCGGCAGCTATGCGGCGCCGGGCGGCGGCCGCTACGTTTTCGTTGCCGATCTCGGCGAGCGGTACATTCGGTCGCTATCCAATCGTCCGAAGCTCAAGCGGCGTCTGAAGGTGGTATGCGCATGTGGCAACGGCACCGCCGGCGCGTTCGCGCCCCAGGTGCTCGAAGCCATCGGCTGCGAAGTCGTACCGCTCGACTGCACGCTCGACTACACCTTCCCGCGCTACAATCCCAATCCCGAGGACCTCGAAATGCTGCACGCCATGAGCGCGGCGGTCCTCGAACACAAGGCCGACGTCGGCCTCGGTTTTGACGGAGACGGCGACCGCTGCGGCGTCGTCGACAACGAAGGCCATGAGATTTTTGCAGACAAGGTCGGCGTTATGCTGGCCCGCGATCTTTCGGCGCTGTACCCGAATGCGGTGTTTGTCGCCGACGTGAAATCGACCGGACTGTTCATGACCGATCCCGTCCTTGCCAAAAACGGCGCCCGCGCGCTCTATTGGAAGACCGGCCATTCCTACATGAAGCGCTATACCCACGAGCAGAAGGCACTGGTCGGCTTCGAGAAGTCGGGCCACTTCTTCTTCCAGCCGCCGCTCGGCCGCGGCTATGACGACGGCTTGGTGGCCGCGCTGGCGGTATGCGACATGCTCGATCGCAGCCCGGCGAAATCGATGGCCGATCTTCAGCGCGACCTGCCGCAGACGTGGCAGTCGCCGACGATGTCGCCGCACTGCGCGGACGAGAAGAAGTACGGCATCGTCGAAGAAATCGTGAAGGCGTATCAAGGCGCGGCGGCGCGAGGCGAGAAGATTGCAGGGCAGTCCATCCGCGACCTCATCACGGTCAACGGCGTGCGCGTCGTGCTGGAGGATGGGACCTGGGGCCTGGTGCGCGCATCGTCGAACAAGCCGGAACTCGTCGTGGTCGTCGAAAGCCCCACATCCGAAGCGGCTCAGCGCGCGATTTTTGCCGACATCGATGCCCGCCTCAGCGCTTTCCCGGAGGTCGGCGCGTATAATCAGAAAATGTGAGGATTGCGATGCCGGCGCGCGGGTTCCGCAGCTATGCACCCATTTTGGGCTGGCAAGACAAATGTTCGTGCAGTCGGCGGCAGCGACCGCCGCTCGACCATGAGCGCATTGACGGACAGCGGTAATAGTGTAGCAAAAAAGTATGGAACGCACCGCCGCGCGCCCAAGCCTGACGACCTTGCCGAACGTCCTGACCTACGGGCGTATCGCCGCTATTCCGCTGATGGCCGCGTGCTTCCTTCTGGTCAAGACGGATACGGGTCGATGGTCGGCGCTCGCCGTGTTCGCGCTTGCCTGCTTCACCGACTGGCTGGACGGTTATCTCGCCCGCGTCCTCTCGCAGCAATCAACGCTCGGGCGGATGCTCGATCCGATCGCCGACAAGCTGCTGGTCGGGACCGCGCTCCTGCTGCTCGTCAATGACGGCACGATCGACTTCATCACGATCTGGGCTGCGATCATCATCCTGTGCCGCGAGATCCTGGTCTCAGGGCTGCGTGAGTATCTCGCCGAATTGAATGTGAAGGTCCACGTGACCCGGCTCGCCAAGTGGAAGACCACTCTGCAGATGGCGGCGCTCGGCGTCCTGATCGCAGGGCCGGCCGGCGACAAGTTCTTTCCTGCCGTCACGTTGACGGGCACGATGCTGCTGTGGGGCGCGGCCCTGTTGACGCTGTGGACCGGCTACGACTACCTCAAGGCGGCGGTGCGCCACGCCATCGATAATTAGTCATTCCCTCTCCCCGCGAGCGGGGAGAGGGTTAGGGTGAGGGGCGGCAACAAGCGCATCGTCTGCGGCCGCCCCTCACCCCGACCCTCTCCCCATTGAAGGAATGGGGAGAGGGGGAAGAGGCAGTTCAATGACCATCACGCTGCGCTACTTCGCGTGGATTCGCGAGCGGATAGGCCGATCCGAGGAAACGCTCGACGTGCCGGCGGAAGTCGCGACGGTCGCCGATCTGGTCGGCTGGCTCACGGCCAAGGGCCCTGAATATGCGGCCGCATTCGAGCGCGCTCACGTGATCCGCGCCGCCATCGACCACACCCACGTTCAGCGCGACGCGCGTCTCGCCGGCGCCCGCGAGGTCGCCTTCTTCCCACCGGTCACGGGGGGCTGAAATCGTGAGCGTTCGCGTCCAGAGCGAGGATTTCGATATCGGCCGCGAGATCGCCGCGGTCATGACCGGTAATACGGACATTGGCGCCGTCGTCACATTCACGGGCGTCGTGCGCGGCGCTGCCGGCGACGCGGCGATCACCTCGATGACGCTCGAACACTACCCCGGGATGACCGAGTCCGAACTCGAACAGGTCGAAGCCGAGGCGCACAAGCGCTGGCCGCTCCACGCGACGCGCATCGTCCATCGCGTCGGGATGCTCATGCCAGGCGACAATATCGTGCTGGTCGTCGCAGCCTCCGCGCATCGTCACGCAGCGTTCGAGGCGGCCGCGTTTCTGATGGATTATCTCAAGACCCGCGCGCCCTTCTGGAAGAAGGAAACCGACCTCTCGGGCACCGGCCATTGGGTCGACGCGCGGGAGAGCGACGACGAAGCGCTGGAGAAGTGGAAGAAGTAGCGTTCTCTTTTTCTGCGGTCGGCTTTTTCTTGCCGCGGTCCGCAACGCCTTCGGCTACTGCGGCCGCGGATCTGCCTCGCCAGTTGGCGATTCTACCGGGCGCTCTTCGAGCGCTACCAATTTGCTTATCTCAGTACATCGTGGCGGCCGAAGGCCGCGCCGCCTGAACTCCGACCGGCGTGGGCACGACCCGCGGCGCCGGTAGGCGAAGCCGTCGGCGACCGCGGCAAAAAGCGGCGGCCACAAAAGATTAACGGAGCGTCGGCCGACGCGAGATCGGTGGCCAACGCTCCGTGGTAGAAATGGCGCCCGGATACGCACAACCAGAAACCGGCGCTGACGGTTTTTTACCATGCCAGATGTTACGAATGTGCAAAGGCGCGAAACATGGTGAACGCGCCCCAATCGACCTCCGTCGACCACCCTTCAAGCGCCGAGCCGACCGTCCACCCAGCGCGTCAGAAACTGGTCGAGCCAAGCGTGAACGCGGGGCCCATGCATCAGGTGATCCGCGATGTGCTCGGCGCGAGGGCGCGCGCCGCGCATGAGGAGGCGTGTGGGGTTGCCCCCGGTCCAGCGATTGATCTGGACGTGCATGATCTCTGGGTGGAACTGCACACCGACCGCGGCCGGCCCGTAGAGAAACGCCTGATTGGGGAATGCACCCTCGGCGGACGCGAGTAGATCTGCGCCGTGCGGGATCTCGAAGCCCTCGCGGTGCCACTGATACAAGTGCGCGGGGAGCGCGCCAAGCACCCGGCCCTGATCGACCTGCTGGACGCGATGGTAGCCGACTTCGACGCATCCGTTGCGGCAGCAGTCGACTTCGGCGCCGAGGTGCTTCGCCAGCATCTGGGCTCCGAGGCAAACACCGAGGAAGGGCTTGCGCTCCTTCAGCGCCACCCCGATCCACTCGGTTTCCTGCTTGATATAGTCGAGATTGTCGTTGGCGCTCTGGGGGCCACCGAAGATCACGGCGCCGCAATGGTGCTCGAGCGTCTCGGGCAGCGGCTCGCCGGCGAAATGGCGGCGTATGTCGAGCGCGTGACCATTGCGCTCGAACCACTGGCCGATATGGCCCGGATTTGAGCGGACCTGATGCAGCACCAGCAGAACGGGCTTTCCGGAGGGATCACCGCCTGACGCCACCCGATCCAGTCGGTCGGCGGCGGTCGTCGATGTCGGTTCAGCGTCCAGCATCATCTCTCTACCGGTTGCGAGGATAGAACAGCCATCCTTGGATCGGCTCGGTCAGGCGGTGCGGCATCAAACGCAAAAATAATGCGAGAACATTGTTTATGAAACCCGGCACAACGACGCGAGCGCCCAAATTGTGAGCTGTCACTGCCCAACGTGCGACGGTTTCAGGAGAAATTGCGGGCACGGCCCACCGGTAGATGTCCCGATCGGCCCCCATCTTCGCGTGGAATCCGGTCGAAACCGGCCCCGGCGCGACTGCTGTGATTCGCACGCCGTGGGGTGCCATCTCGTGTGCAACGGCCTCCGACAGCGACAGGATGTAGGCGCGACTGGCGTAATACGGCGCCTGGTACGGTCCGGGCGCAAAGCCGCCGAGCGACGCGAGATTGATGACGCCCCCGCGCCTCCGCGCCCGCATACCCGGCAGCACGTGATGCATGAGCCGGGTCGGCGCCACCATATTGACCGCCAGCAGTTGGTCGACGTCAGCCCCGGGCAGGCCCGCAAAGTGCCCGGAGACGCCGATGCCGGCATTGTTGACCAGCAGATCGCAATATCCGCCCGCCGCGGCAAGGGCAGCGTCGATGGCGGCCGGTGCTTCCGGTGCCGCCACGTCCAGAGAGAGCGTCGCGACATGGACGGGATGCGCGGCCCGAAGCTCGTCAGCCAACCGCGACAACGGCTCGGGACGGCGCGCGATCAGCAGCAGATCGCGCCCGTTGGCGGCATAACGCCGTGCGATCGCCCGACCAATCCCTTCGGATGCGCCGGTGATCACGACCATGGGACGCGCCAGCGGCGCTGCACCGTCCGGCTGAACGCTCAGGACAACCTCTCGATGGCCACCGCGGTCGCCTCGCCGCCGCCGATGCACAGCGACGCGATGCCCTTGGTCTCGCCACGCTTCGCCATCGCGTTGATCAGCGTCACGATGATGCGCGTGCCCGATGCGCCGACCGGATGGCCGAGCGCGCAGGCACCGCCGTGGATGTTGACCTTGTCGTGCGGCAGGTCGAGGTCGCGCATGGCGGCCATGGTGACGACAGCGAACGCTTCGTTGATCTCGTAGAGGCCGACGTCGCTGGCGCGCCAGCCGGTCGCATCGAGCACCTTCTTGATCGCGCCGATCGGCGCTGTGGTGAACCACGCGGGGGCCTGGGCATGGCTCGACTGCGCAACGATGCGCGCGAGCGGCTGGAGATTGCGTCGTTTGGCCTCGCTCGCCCGCATCATCATGAGCGCCGCGCCGCCGTCCGAGATCGAGCTCGAATTGGCGGGCGTCACGGTGCCGCCCTCGCGGAACGCGGGTTTCAGCGTCGGGATCTTGGCGGGATCGGCGGTAAATGGCTGCTCGTCGCGCGCCACCTCGGTGACGCCCTTGCGCGACTTGACCGAGACGGCCGCGATCTCATTGGCGAACGAGCCATCCTCGTTGGCTGTCTTGGCGCGGCGCAGGCTCTCGATCGCGTAGGCGTCCTGCTGCTCGCGCGTGAACTGGTAATGCGTCGCCGTGTCCTCGGCATAAGTGCCCATCAGGCGGCCCTTGTCGTAGGCGTCCTCGAGGCCGTCGATGAACATATGGTCGTAGGCCTGGGTATGGCCGAGGCGGGCGCCCGAGCGCATCTTCGGCAGGATGTACGGCGTGTTGGTCATGCTCTCGAGACCGCCCGCGATGATGACGTCGTTCGGCCGCGCATGCAGCGCCTCGTACGCCATCATGACGGTTTTCATGCCGGAGCCGCACATCTTATTGACGGTCGTGCACGGCACGCTGTCGGGGAGGCCGCCGTAGCGGGCCGCCTGGCGCGCTGGCGCCTGTCCTTGCCCGGCCGGCAGCACGCAACCCATGAGCACCTCCGACACCTCGTCCGGCGCGATACCCGTCCGCTCGATGACCGACTTGATGGCGGCGGCGCCGAGTTCCGGCGCGGTCATCGACTGGAAGACGCCCTGGAAACCGCCCACGGGCGTGCGCGCGCCGGCGACGATGACGACGGGATCGGGATTGGAAGTGGCCACTTCGGCCTCCTTGTGGATTGGGGAAGGAATTTGGCGCTCACCATACAACCGCCGCCGGGCGGTTCAAAGGCGTGGATGCGACATCCCCTTCTCCCCGTGTTTACGGGGAGAAGGTCGGGATGAGGGGCGGAAACTAGTTCAAAGGTAGCGTTTGCCGCCGCCCCTCACGTCGTGCTGGAAGCACGCCTCTGGCGTGACCCCTCTCCCCATTGAAGCCAATGGGGAGAGGGAGAAGTTGTCACCGCAGCCACGGTGGCCGGAGGTAGCTGGCGTTGGACCAGCCGCGGATGCCACGATAAGTCACCGGGCACCAGGAGCCTCGGCACGGGCTCCCAACGATAACGTCGCAGGCGTTCGGCGGGATGCCGCCGAGTTCGCGGCTTTCGGCATCTGGCCGAGAGCGGATGCGCAGCGTATCGCCTGGCCTCACACCCATCACGCAATGGCCTTCCGCCCGTTCGCGTGGCGGCCCAGCGGCGCGGCCCGGAAGGTCGACCGGCGGCAGGTAACCCGGCCGCTCGGCGCGCTCCGGCGGTGGCTGTTCCTCCTCGCGCGGCGGAGAGGGCGCAGGCTCACGCGGCGGCGGAGCGGGGGCGGCCTGTCGTGGTGGGGGTGGCGGTGCGGCCTGCTTCGGCGGCGCGGGCGCTTTCGCCGCCGGCTTCGCGCCCTCCTGAACATTCACGAGCTTGGAATCGACCCAGCCGCGCCGGCTGCCGAGCGCGACCTCGCACCAGCCGGACACACACTTGCCGACAACCTGGACGCCGCACGCGCCCGCGGGCAGGCTGCCGACGGGGTCCTGCCGCCACGACGGCCCCGCGCGCAGCAGCACCGACTCCTTACCGATGCACAGCGTCTGCGCCGTCGCCGGATCGGCGCTCATGAAGGCTGCGCCGACGATGCCCGCCGCCGCCCATGCCTGCGGCCATCCGCGCCAAGCACGCATTGCGCCCACTCTGTCTGCCCCGAGAATTTCCAAGCCATGCGCCCGCTTCAAGGCTTTAAGGCCGCGAAGTTTCGACGGTGCGCGGCTCTGGCGGCGGCAATCGCAAAGGTCAGCGCCAGCGGCCGCCCCCGCCACCGCTCGGCTATTCCCGCAACGGTTCTTTCAGGGGTTTCGGCGAGGGTACGGCATTAGGGCGTGGCGGACCATGATCCAGATTTAGGAGCATGCTGACCGCCAGCGGTAGATACTGCCTAAAGGAACATTCGAGGCACACCATGTCCCGGCTCTGGCTTCTGCGACCCGTTTTATTGTTCGGGACGATAGGCCTTGTGTACCTGTTTCTTCTCAAGGCATGCGGGGGTGAAACAGCCCGCACGACAAATTACGTCGCAACGATCCGTATCGACGGCCGCGACTACACATCCGACGTCGTACTCCAACGCTATACGACGGGTGCGCTGTCCTACACGGGTGGCCTATCTCCGGGCTACTACGGCCGAGTTCTCACGTTCCGCCTGCCGGATGATCGTGTAGTCGTACTCTCGACCTATCCCTCAGCGGAGAGATCGAAGTGCGCACCGCGTCTGGACCGATCCGACACGGGATGCAAGAAGCGATGGGCGTGGGACGCGCTTCGCTCTCTCCCAGACGGGTACGTCTTCAACAACGCGGAGAACCCGACACACGTCGAAGCTTTCCAGTTCGCACCGCGATCACCTGAGTTCGCTCCAGATGGGAAATACAATCTAGGGGGCAGCGCAAATCCGGCGGCCAATCGCTATATCCAACCGATCTACGTGAGCAATTTGGAGATCGAGATAGTCAGCTTCGCAGCGCAAGAACGAACGCGCTTCACATCACAGCGCGACTCGCTCGATCGAGACTTTCCAGGCGATGCAAAGCTGCACGAGACACTGGACGGCGATTCGTATCGGTATCTGAACCCAACATTGGCCGAAATCGCCAATCGAGCCCATATTCCGCCGGCGAAGTTCCGCCGCTAGCCGCCCTCACCCCTTCGCCTTCTCCCGCTTCGCCTTTTCTTCCGCGACCAGCTCCTTCTTCGAGAGCTTGCCGATCATGGTTTTCGGCAGCGCGTCGCGGATCTCGATTTGCGCGGGCAGTTCGATGCGCGAGATCTTGGGCTCCAAGTGCTTCATCAGGTCGGCGGTTGTCGCAGTGGCGCCCGCCTTGAGCTTGACGAACGCTTTTGGCGCCTCGCCGCGATACTCGTCGGGGATGCCGATGACCGTCACCTCCTCGACCGCCGGGTGCTCATGGAGCGCTTCCTCGATGCGGCGCGGATAGACGTTGTAGCCCGAGCAGATGATGAGGTCCTTGATGCGGTCGACGATGAACAGGAACCCTTCCTCGTCCATGATCGCGACGTCGCCCGTGCCCGTCTCGCGCGGCTTCTTCCAGTAGCCCTTCATGACCTGCGGGCCCTTGATGCAGACCTCGCCCTTCTCGCCGAGCGGCACTTCCTTGGTCGGGTCGTCGAGCGCGCGCAGCGACACGATCGTCTGCGGGATCGGCTGGCCGATGGACCCGGGTTTGACCGGTCCCAACAGCGGATTGGCGGTTACGACCGGCGACGCCTCGCTGAGCCCATAGCCCTCGACGAGGCTGCATCCCGTGAGCCGCTCGAACCCCTGCTTGATTTCGAGCGGCAGCGCGGCGCCGCCCGACAGGCAGAATTTCAGCGACGATAGATCGAAGCTCTTGAGCTTCGGATGGTGCATCACCGCGTTGAACAGCGTCGGCACGCCCGGCATGATCGTCGGCTTGGCCTTGTCGATCAGCTTCAGCGCATCGTCGAGCACGAAGCGCGGCATGATCAGAATCTCGGCCGCCTTGGCGATGGCGAAATTCATCACGACCGTCATTGCGAAGACGTGGAAGAACGGCAGCACGCCGAGGACGCGCTCCTCCGCCTCCTTGAGTTCCGGTGCCCAGGCGGCGGTCTGCAGCACGTTGGTGTAGACTGCCGCGTGGGTCAGCATCGCGCCCTTCGGCGTGCCGGTCGTGCCGCCGGTGTACTGCAAGACCGCGACGTCCTCGGTCGGGTTGATCGTTGGCGCGGCAAACTTCCCGTCGTTGGCGAGAATGCTGTCCTCGCTGATGATCGAGCCAGCGACCTTCGACGATTTGACGCTCGCCAGATCCTTGCCCTTGAACAGGCGGAAGAGGATCGACTTCGCCGTCGGCAGCAAGGCCGGAAACGACGCGACGATCGCCCGCTTGAGCGTACCCGCCTCCATCAGTGCCTCGACCTTGTCGAAGAGCAGTTTCAGGTCGAGCGTCACCATGATCTCGGTTTCGCTGTCCTTGACCTGGAAAGTCAGCTCCTCGAGCGTGTAGAGCGGATTGTAATTGACGACGGTGCCGCCCGCCTTGAGCGTGGCGTAGTAGAACACGATGAACGTCGGCGAATTCGGCAGAAACAGGCCGACCTTGGTGCCCTTGGTGACGCCGATCGCGGCGAGGCCTGCCGCCGCCTTGTCGACCAGCCGCGACATCTCGCCGTAGGATATTGTCCGACCCAGGAAGTTCGTGCAGATACGAGCCGGATGCCGGTCCGCCGCGCGATCGAGAAGCTGATAGAGTGGCGCCGGGGCGATCTGCTGATGCCAGTTCACACCCTTTGGGTAATGGGCGAGCCAGGGGTAATTGAGGTGGGGCGTCGTCGACGCTGTTGACGATGTCGGACCGGTGGACATGGTCATCGTGCCTCCCTGAATCGCGTCCATTTAGGACCGCGGATTGGGGCGCGCATCGCGCCGGGGACGTATGGCGGCCGGAGTTGCTCAGTCGGCTGGCTTTTTAAGGCCTGGGATGGTGTATAGGGGCCAACTCGGCCGCGATCGTCGGGGTCGATTGAACACTTTTTCGACCCTGAACGCTAGCTTGTCGGTTGCACGACGCACGAATAGAGGCGCGAAACTCCGGCTGCCGCGACAGTTAGAACAATCCGTGCCCGTCTAGACTTGAATAGTGTTAACGGTTATGTGAGGCGCAACTTGCGGTCACTGCGGCTTTGCCGTAGCTAACCAGACATCAGCACCTGTACCCGGCGAGTACTTGGGGGTGGGAGAGAGATATGGAAGACGTTGCCACCAAGATCATCGAAATTCTCAAGAAGCACATGAAGGAGCCGCGCGACGACATCGGGCTCTCGACTGCGCTGACTGACCTGAAGATCGAGTCCCTCGATCTTGCCATGATCGTATTCGACATTGAGGATTCTTTCGGAATCCAGATCCCCTACAACGCCAACGAGGAAGTCGAAGACTTCAAGACCGTTGGTTCCGTGGTGGATCGCGTGAAGCAGTTGTTGGAGAGCTCGGGCGCGCCCGCGAAGGCGTGATCGAACGCAGTCCCCACACAGACCACAAGCGCCGGATGAGCCTCCGGCCCTCATAGAGAAGTGCGTCCCATGACAGAGTCTAAGGGCGAGCGCCGTCGCGTCGTCGTCACCGGCGTTGGCGCCGTCACTCCGATCGGCCTCGACGTTCGCGAAATGTGGTCGTCGATGAAGGAAGGGCGCTGCGGCGTCGGCCCTGTCGAGGGGTTCGAACTCAAGGACCTTTACATCCACATCGCGGCGGAGATCAAAGGCTTCGATCCCGCCAAGCATGTGGCGAGCAAGAAGATCCAGTACGGCGACCGCTACTCATGGTTCGCGGGCCGGGCAGCCGCCGAAGCATGGGCGCAGGCAGGCCTGCCGATCCCGTATGGCAACCCGTACCGGGCAGCGTGCATCTTCGGTTCGGGCGCGGGTGGCTTCAACACCATCGAAACCGCGTACCACGACCTGTTCATCAAAGAGAAAAAAGCGACGAATCCGCTAACGCTGTTGCGCATCATCGGCTCGTCCGCGGCCGCCCACGTTGGCATCGAATACGGCATCAAGGGTCCGACGTTCGCGACCTGCTCGGCCTGCTCGACGGCGACGCACGCCATCAGCATCGGTGTCGACTACATCCGTCACGGCGTCGCCGATGTCGCAATGACTGGCGCCTCCGAAGCCGTTCTCACGCACGGCTCGATGCGGACCTGGCAAGCGATGCGCGTTCTCTCGCCCGAGGGTTGCTTCCCGTTCTCGAAGAAACGCAACGGCACCGTGCTCGGCGAAGGCGCGGGCGCGCTGGTGCTCGAGAGCCTGGAGCACGCCCAGGCACGCGGCGCGACGATCCTCGCCGAACTCAAAGGCGTCGGCATGTCGTCCGACAGCAAGGACATGGTCAACCCGGATATCGATGGCCCGCGCGTCGCGATGGAAATGGCGATTGCCGACGCTGGCCTGAAGCCGGAGGACATCGACTATCTCAACGCCCACGGCACCGCGACGGCGCTCAACGACGTCAACGAGACCAACGCGATTAAAATGGTGTTTGGCGACCACGCCCGGAAACTCGCCATTTCGTCGACGAAGTCGATGATGGGCCATCTCCTTGGCGCCGGCGGCGCAGTCGAGGCGATCGCCTCGATCAAGGCGATGCAGGAAGGCTGGGTGCCGCCGACGATCGGCCTCACCGAGCCCGATCCGAAGTGCGATCTCGATTACGTGCCGAATGTCGGACGCTCGGCCAAGGTGCGCTACGTGATGTCGAACTCGTTCGCATTCGGCGGCCTCAACGCGGTGCTTGTGTTCGGCCCGCCGCCAGGCTGAGCACAGCCGGCCCTTCCGCCCCTGCGCGACAGATTGCTTACCGCCTGACGCGCCGGCGTGCCGCGGGCGGCTCCTGCTCTCCCTGCGCCGCCTGCCCACCGGGCTGGCCGCCGCGAGGAGACGCGGTCGTGCGGGACGGGCTCGCGCATTCGGTGAGCCAAAGATCGAACACCGGATGCTGCAGGGCATTGAGGCCCGGGCTTTCGGCAAACATCCAGCCGCTGAAAATGCGCTTCAACTTGCCATCGCGCATGACCTCGTCGATCTCGACGAAGGTCGATGTCTTGGGTGTTTCAGTCGCGGCGCGCGAGTGGCAGGCGCGCGCCGTGACGCGAAGCGCGCCGAACTCTTCCGTTTTGCCAAGCGGCGCCTCGAGACGGCGGATGCGGGCCGTGACCTTGTCGAGCGCGGCAAAGACCGCGGTCTGGTTCTCGATCCGCTGAGCGTAGGCGGCAGACGGGTCGATCACGACGCCAGCCAGGGCCGCCGCGACCGGCATCAATCCGGCCGCAAACCAGCGCCCGATGCCTCCTCGCGGCAGTCCCACCTTCATCCGATCCTCATCTGCAGTCGCGAACGGCTTGCGTCCGAGTGTGCTTGCGCGCCGGACCACTCCGACTACTGGCCACAAGAAATGGACGACGCAATGGCCGCCGCGCCGGTCACACCCGGTATCCACGGCATAGGACAATCCCAGAATCGAGCCATCCTACCCACGCGCTATTGCGGGCGCCATGGCTTGTAGTCGCCGGTCGCCCGCGGACGTGTGCCGGCCGCCAGGATCGACCCGGCGGGACGATAGGCGTCGGGCGTGCCGGTCGCGTTGGGACGATGCGGCTTCTCCCATGGGCGCGCGACGTAGTTTTCCTCGGTCGGCGGCGTATCGACGGTGTAGTGCATCCAGCCGTGCCACTCGGGGCCGATGTTCGAGGCTTCCGCCCCGAGCGCGTACAGCACCCAGCGTCGCGGCACGCCAAGCGGCCCCACACCTTTCGATTGGATGTAGTAGCGGTTGCCCTGCTCATCAGTGCCGACGTGGCGACCGCGCAGCGCCGTATAGATCCGGTTGGACCAGGTGTTACCGCCCCACCAACTGAAAATCTCGCTGAAAACGCCCATTTCCACCTCGCGCACCGGCGCCGCAGCGGGCCCCATATCCGACGCGCTTATCGCATCGGTCTGTGGTCAAGTCCAGACGGCAAGTCCAGCGTCGGCAGGCTTCATTCTGCCTCATCCGCCAAGGTGCAGCACCACCTCGCGCTGATGGGGCCGCGCGCGGTGCTCGAACAGATAGATCCCCTGCCACGTGCCGAGCAGCAGGCGGCCGCCTCCGACCGGAATGCCGATCGATGTCTGGGTCAACGCGGCCTTGATGTGCGCCGGCATGTCGTCCGGGCCCTCGCTGGTGTGGACAACCCAGCGCATCGATGGATCGTCGGCAGGCGGTACGAGCCGGCGAAAGAACGTATCGAGGTCCCGTCGCACGTCGGGGTCGGCATTTTCTTGGATCAATAATGAGCACGACGTGTGCCGGACGAAAACGGTGAGCAGCCCCTTGTCGACAGTGGCCGCGTCGACGAATGCGCGCGCCATGTCAGTGAATTCATAGAGGCCGGCGCCTCGCGTCGACAGCGTCAGCGTCGTCTGGGGCATGGTGTCGCGCACTCCTTCGGATACATTGAACACGAGCCGTTGCAGGACGACATACTCTTGCAATCGTAACGCGTTCACACGATAGTGCGCTGCCTGAATGTGGTTCCCGCAGGTGTGATGCCCAGGGCACGCACGCACCAGCGGTCGACGCGCGACGGAAATTATTCGGGATCGGCCATTGCGGCGGTCCGGATGCACAACCTCGGCAGCGCCGTTCGGCGTTTCGCTTATTTCGCCTCTGGCGACACGATCAAACGCCCAACACACCAACGGGCGAAACGGTCATCGGGACCGCTTTGGGAGGATTCGGCGCGCTATGTGGGAATCGATGCAGCCTCACCTCTGGCCTTTGCTCCAAATCATCATGATCGACGTGGTGCTGGCCGGCGACAACGCCGTCGTCGTGGGCCTAGCCGCCTCCCGCGTTAATCCCGTCATTCGCGGCAAGGTCATCTTCTGGGGCATCGCTGCGGCGGTCATCCTGCGCATTCTCTTCGCCGGCATCACGATGCAGCTCCTGGCCATCAAGGGCATCATGCTCTTCGGCGGGTTGCTGCTGGTCTACGTCTGTTGGAACATGTACAGGGAGCTGCGCGGCGGGCACGAGCCGGAGCCACATTCGCTCGGCGCGGCAGCGACCGAAGGTCCCGGGTCCGACGCCACCAGCAAGGTCAAGGAGATGAGTTTCTGGGGCGCCGTCACCCAGATCACCATCGCCGACGTATCGATGTCGCTCGACAACGTGCTCGCCGTCGCCGGCGCCGCCAAGGGCAACACGTTCATCCTCGTCATCGGTCTCGCGATCGCGATCGTCCTGATGGCCGTCGCCGCCAACTACATCGCGAAGCTGCTCGCGCAGTATCCGTGGATCAGCTGGGTCGGTCTCGCCATCATCGTCTATGTCGCGCTGCAGATGTGCTGGACGGGCTTGCACGATGTCGCCTGCCTGTACGTGTCGGCTGACACCTGCCGAGCGGGACTGGTGACGACCGTTCGGACATTGATGAGTGGTGTGCCCTGACACGATGGTCGGAGCGCACGTTGGCGTGACGCATCAGACGATCAAGTGAGGCATTGCATGGCGCTTCCCATACCGACCCTCGATCACGTGGTCATCAACGCCCGCGACGACCTTGATCAAGCCGCCGAGACCTATCGCCGTCTCGGCTTCGCCCTCACTGAGCGCGGCTATCATTCGCTCGGCTCGATGAACCATCTCGCGATGTTCGGAACGGACTATCTCGAGCTGATTGCAGTTCCCAAGAATGCCCCCGCAGAGGTGCGCCCCGACGTGATGGCGGCGCCCTTCGGTCTCAGCGGGCTGGTGTTCGGCTCAGAGGACTCGACGGCTGCCTACACCGCCATCTCTGGTAACGGCATCAATGCGAAACCACCGCGCGAGTTCACCCGCCCCGTGGCGATTGACGGCGGCACCCGCGACGCACGCTTCCGCACGGTGACGCTCGACCAGAGCGTCACGCCCTACGGCCGCGTCTATTTCTGCCACCACTTCACCCGCGACCTCGTCTGGCGCGACGAGTGGCGTCACCACCCCAATGGCGTCGTTGCGGTTCAGCGCGTCGTGATCGTTCATCCTGACCCCACAGCCGCAGCGCGCGTCTATTCCGGCATGTTCGGCGAGGCCGCGGTGCGACCGAGCGTCGGCGGCATGATGCTGATCGTCGGCAATACGAACGTCGACATCGTCACCGAGGAGGCGCTGCGTCGCGAGCTTGGGGGTGCGGCTCCCGATGCGGCGGGACGGTCGACCTACATGGCGGGGCTGACATTCCGCACCACGTCGATTGCGCAAACCGCACGCGTGCTCGCGGAAAATGGCGTGGCTGGTATCAGCGAAGTGGCGGGCGGCCTCATGGTGCCGGCAGCATCGGCGCTCAACGCGACGCTCGCGTTTTTCGAGTAACCATCATCGCTCAGTCGAAGACGCGGTCGCCCTGCTGGTCGACGATCTGGCGGCCCTTCATGAGCGCGAAGTCCGCCGCTTCCTCCACGCTCGGGAAGCGATCGGCGCGAATGAACTTGTGCTCCTTGCGCGCCTCGCCCTCGCCTTTGGCGATCACGCCGGCAACCTGGAATTGGCCACCCTCCTTGTAGGGGCGCGCCTCGATCGTGAAGCCCTTGTGCTCGGCCGAACTGACCGGTTTCGCCGGCGCGTCCGATCCCCCGTCGCTGCCACCACCAAAGAGCTTTTTCCAGAACGACATGCTGCGTTTCCTCGCCGAGGGTTTGCCCGAACCTAACCGCTGACGCAGCCGCGCGCTACGGGTCTAAGTCGGTCCTCTATCCGTCGCCTTGTCATCGTCGTCGTCCGGATCCTGCTCGTCCTTGACGTGGAGGCGGTGCAGCAGGCGATGCATGACCGGCGCGAAAATCAGGGCCGACGTGGCAACGACCAAAAGCCCGGAATAGATGGCATAGAAGCCAGCGAACAGCTTGGCACCCGATGCCGTCAGCGCATCGACCGGCCCCATGCCGGATAGGATCATCGCCGCATTGAGGAACGAGTCGACCCAGCCGAGGCCACCGAGCCAATGGTAACCCGCCATGCCCACCGCCAGCGAGACCGTGATGAAAACAAGCGCCAGCCCCATATTGGCCCCGAGCCGGCGGAAGAAGCGCGTGCGTGACGCGACAGGCTCGCTGAGATGCTCGAAACCCGTAAAGCCAAGCATGGCCGTGCTCCCCGTGGACCGGCGAAAACCTTCGGAACGCCCCGCTGATAGTTCCTGATCGTCGACCGATACGGAAGGGAATAAAAAAAGGGACGCCTCCCCGGCGTCCCTTTCCATCTGATCACGATGACCGCACGACTTAGGCGGCGCGGCGCTGGTGCTTGCCCTCCTGCACCTCCTCAATGATCTTCGCGCAGAACGCGTCGAGATCGCCGGGATCGCGCGACGTCACGAGGCCCTTGTCGGTAACGACAGCGGAATCCTCCCAATGGGCTCCGGCGTTGATCACATCGGTCTTGATCGACTTATAGGAGGTCATCTTCAGGCCTTTCGCGATGCCCGCTTCAATCAACAGCCACGGGCCATGGCAGATCGCGGCGACGGGCTTTCCCGAGGCGTAGAAATCCTTCACCAACTTCACAGCCTGCGGATTGGCGCGGAGCGTGTCCGGGTTCATCTGCCCGCCCGGGAGCACGATGGCGTCGTAGTCATCCATCTTGGCATCGGCGAGTGCCTTGTCGACCTTCACCGGCCGGCCCCAATCCTTCTTGTCCCAACCTTTAATCTCGCCCTTTTCGGGCGAAACGACATCGACCGTGGCGCCCGCCTGCCGGAGCTTGTCGTGCGGGACTTCGAGTTCGGACTGCTCGAAGCCGTGCGTGGCGAGAATGACTATGCGTTTGCCGTCCAGCTTTCCTGGCATGATGGTTCTCCGGGGCTTGGGGTGTATGTCCCAGGAGTAATGGTCGGCGCGGATGATTGTTCCCGCGGCACTTGGCATCATCGCCGCGTCGAAAAGAGAAAGGCCCAGCCGAAGCTGGGCCTTAGCGTTTCAATCGATCGGACGGCGTCGGGCCGACCGGTGCGACGATCAATTATCCAGGAAGCTCCGGAGCTTCCGGCTGCGGCTCGGATGCTTGAGCTTGCGCAGCGCCTTGGCCTCGATCTGGCGGATGCGCTCGCGGGTCACCGAGAACTGTTGGCCGACCTCTTCGAGCGTGTGGTCGGTATTCATGCCGATGCCGAAGCGCATCCGCAGGACGCGCTCCTCGCGCGGCGTCAGCGACGCCAGCACCCGCGTGGTCGTCTCGCGCAGGTTCGACTGGATCGCGGCGTCGATCGGCAACAGCGCGTTCTTGTCCTCGATGAAGTCGCCGAGATGTGAATCCTCCTCGTCGCCGATTGGCGTTTCGAGGCTGATCGGCTCCTTGGCGATCTTCAGCACCTTGCGGACCTTCTCGATCGGCATGGCGAGTTTTTCGGCGAGTTCCTCCGGCGTCGGCTCGCGGCCGATCTCGTGCAGCATCTGGCGGCTCGTGCGCACGATCTTGTTGATCGTCTCGATCATGTGCACGGGGATGCGCAATCGAACGCGTGATCGCCTGCCGGATCCACCATGTCGCGTAAGTCGAAAACTTGTAGCCGCGCCGGTATTCGAACTTATCGACCGCCTTCATCAGACCGATGTTGCCTTCCTGGATGAGGTCCAGGAACTGCAGGCCGCGGTTGGTGTACTTCTTCGCGATCGAGATCACGAGACGCAGGTTCGCCTCGACCATTTCCTTCTTGGCCTGCCGTGCCTCGCGCTCGCCCTTCTGCACGCTCTTGACGATGCGGCGGAACTCGGCGATCTCGAGACCCGTCTCGCTCGCGAGCTGATGGATGTCCGTGCGGATCTTCTCGATCTGCGGGCGCTCGGCCTTGATCAGGCGATCCCACGGCTTCGACTTCGACGTGCTCATCCGTTCGAGCCACGTCTGATCCAGCTCGTTGCCGTAGTATTCGGCGATGAAGCTCGTGCGCGCGACGCCATGGCTATCCGCGAGCCGCATGATGCGGCCCTCGAAGCTGATCAGGCGCTTGTTGATCGTATAGAGCTGCTCGACGAGGCTCTCGATACGGGCGTTGTTGAGCGACAGGCTCTTGACGTCCTTGACGATCTCCTCGCGCAGCTTCTCGTACGCCTTCTGCTGCTGGCGCGAGCCGGCTTCGCCCGCGACCTGCTGCTCGAGCTTCTTGTCCTGCTGCTTGCGGAGCTTCTTGTAGTTGCCGGCGATGGCGTCGAACGTCTCGAGCACCTTCGGCTTCAGTTCCTGCTCCATCGCCGCGAGCGAAACCGCGTTCTCGTACTCGTCGTCCTCGTCCATGTCACCGTCGCGGGGCTCAGCGTCGCCCTCGCCGCGCGGCGCCATGTCGCTAGCCATGTGGCCGCCGTTGGACCCGTTGCTGCCGTTGGTGTGCATCACGGGCGGAGGCGGGGCCGCCTTCGCTTCCGGTCCCTCGTAGGTTGCTTCGAGATCAATGATGTCGCGGAGCAGCACCTTGCCTTCGTTGAGTTCATCGCGCCAGATGATGATCGCCTGGAACGTCAGCGGGCTCTCGCAGAGGCCGGCGATCATCGCTTCGCGACCGGCCTCGATGCGCTTCGCGATGGCGATTTCGCCCTCGCGCGACAGCAACTCGACCGTGCCCATCTCACGCAGGTACATCCGCACCGGATCGTCGGTACGATCGGCCGGCTCAGCGCGCCCTTCAGCCTTGGCGGGTAGCTGCTGGACGGTGACGGCGCGGCCGTCCTCCTCGTCCGCCGCATCGGGCGTATCGTCGGCCGGTTCTTCGTTCTCTTCGGAGTCGACGACGTTGATGCCCATCTCGGACAGCATCGCCATCGTGTCTTCGATCTGCTCGGAGGACACCTCCTCCGACGGCAGAACCGAGTTCAGCTCGTCATACGTGACGTAGCCGCGCTGCTTGCCGACCTTGAGCAGCTTCTTGACCGATTGATCGGAAAGATCGAGGAGTGGGCTGTCTTTCTCGGCAACCTCGGCTGCGGGAGCGGCTTTTTCCTCGGATTTGGCGGCCATATGCGATCTCACTCCGATGGGATTGTTGCCCCTTGGGGCATCTGTCTCGTTCTGCTCGGCCCTATGCGGGCAATGATCTCAACTCGCGCGCGAAAGCACTCTCAACGGCGGACGTCTGCCACGCGAGGCAGATACATCCGCGACCCCGAAATGCGCTGGCATGACTGTGCGGCCCAACATGTCCCCGAGCATCACTGTTACCGAGAGCCGTTGCGTTGCCGCCGACGTGGCGAAAAAACCACACCTCACGACAAACCTCGACTCGATGGTAACTCCGCGCGCTCTTCCCTTCCCGTCTCGCCGTCCTCGACCTGGTTTTGCAGCGCCTTGATCTCGAGAAGACGCTCGTAAGCGTCCTCACTCAGCTCTTCGGAGTACCGTTGCTCTGCAACAACCAAATCCCGCCGCAGCCCCACCTGCTTCTCATGCAGGGCAACAGCGTGACACCAACCGGTTTCGACGGCTTCCTGGTCGGCCTCTGGTTCGGCGAATTTATCGCCTCTATGCGTGATCGCACGCTCGACGAGGGCAACGACGTGGGACAAGCCTACCTGCGAGAGATGGTTGCGTATGCCCGCACTGTCAAGAGGAATTTGTTCTACCAGAGCCGCCAGAACTGCATCCCTCAACTCACTCGAGGCAGGAGCAGTAAATTCTATCGCCGCGAGCCGTTCCGCGTGCTCCTCGATGAGCCAGGGATGATTAATCAAAGCCATGATAATCAGGGCTTCCCTCGTTGGAAGCTGGGTCAGGCGGCCGGCAAGCCCACTCCCTGACACCCCTGCGGCCGAAACCGGCGGGCGCCCCTTCTGTGGGAGCCGGGCCCGCTCGCGCACCCGCCAATCCGTCTGGACATTATTTTGCCGCCCGGCGATTCGCCCACTGGCACGCGCCTGTTGCGGCCCACCGCCGCCAGCCAACTCGCGCACCACCGCCCGATTGAGGCTCCAGAGGGTCTGCCGCGCCTCTTGCTCGTAGTGCGATCGCACCGACTGGTCGGCGATCTTGCCGACCAGCGCCTTCAGTCGCTGCTCCATGGCCGCGCGCTGCTCGGGCGTACTGAGAGGCTGCGATGCCAGCTCCCGCTCCCACATCACGTCGAACAGCGCCTTCGTTCGCGCCAAAATCGCCTCGAACGCCGCCGGTCCCTGCGCTCGCACGAGATCGTCGGGATCGAGCCCGTCGGGCAGGAACGCGAATTGAGCGCTGATCCCCGGCTTCAGCATCGGCAGGATCGTATCCACGGCCCGGAACGCCGCCCGCTGGCCCGCTCCGTCGCCGTCGAAACAGAGGATCGGCTCCGGCGCCATCCGCCACAGGAGTTGCACCTGCGCTTCCGTCAGCGCCGTGCCGAGCGGCGCCACCGCCGCCTGAAACCCGGCCTGATCCAGCGCCACCACATCCATGTAGCCCTCGACCACCACGATCCGCGAGGTCTCGAACGTGACCGGCCGCGCGCGATGAATGTTGTAGAGCTGGTTGCCCTTGTGGAAGAGCGGCGTCTCCGGCGAGTTCAGGTATTTCGCTGGTGCATCCGGATCGAGCGCGCGACCACCGAACGCGATCACCTTCCCCTTGAGATCCTCGATCGGGAACATCACCCGATTGCGGAACCGGTCGTACGGCACCGAGATATCTTCGCCCGCGATCACCATCCCGGACATGGCCATCTCCTTGACGGAGAATCCCTCCTTGGCCAGATGCACCTTCAAAATCTCGCGGCTCGCCGGTGCAAACCCGAGCCGGAACCGTTTGATCGTCTCCCGCGCCAGCCCGCGCCGTTCGATATACCGCCGCGCCTCCTGGCCCGCCGCCCCCGCAAGCTGTGCCTCGAAGAATTTCGCCGCTGACTCGACCAGCGCCAGCATCCGCGCCCGCTCGTCGACCTGCTCGACGTCCCGCTGGCTGCGCGGCTCGAGTTTCGGCAGCATCACGCCCGCGTCCGCCGCCAGCCGCTCCACCGCCTCGACGAACTCCAGCCCCTCCGTCTTCATAACAAATGTGAAGATGTCGCCGTGCTCACCCGAGGCAAAGCACTTGTAGAAGCCCTTCTGGTCGTTGACGAAAAACGACGGCGTCCGCTCCGCCTTGAACGGCGACAGCCCCTTCCACTCGCGCCCCGCCTTCTTCAACTGCACACGCCGCCCCACCACCGAACTCACCGGCAGCCGGGCGCGGATCTCATCCAGTATGTGCGGCGGGAAACGCATATGGGCCTGTGGGTTCGAGTCCTTAGTTCGGCACACTAGGGTGATTCGCTCACGCCCCCTGAAACGGGGCTGGCGTGCAAAATCGGCAGCACCCGCTATCCACAGGGGGCAGGCTGATACACGCGCTACCACCTCAAGGTAGTGCGTCCGCTGCTACGTCGCTTCGCGACGCGGGGACTTGTCCCCGCACCCCTACCGGGCGGGACACCCGCCCGGACCCACCCGCCCTTTGATTTTTTGAGGATGGGGCTGATGTAGTGGCCGAAGGCCACGAGGTGAACTCTCCAACCGGGGAGGCAGCGCCGCCGCGCGTGTAGGCGAAGCCGTACGCGTCGGCGGCAAAAAAACTACCTCACCCCTTCCGCCGCCGCTCGGATGGCCGCGATATTCTTGGCGTAGGCGTCGCGTGTCCCGCCTTTGAACACGGCGGATCCGGCCACCAAGACATTCGCGCCGGCGGCCACCACCAGCGGCGCGGTCTCGGGCGTGACGCCGCCGTCGATCTCGATGTCGATGGGGCGGTTGCCGATGATCGCCTTCACACGGCGCACCTTGTCGACGACCGACGGAATGAATGCCTGGCCGCCGAAGCCGGGATTGACGGTCATGAGCAGGACGAGGTCGAGGCGGTCGAGCACGTACTCGATGACGTCGACGGGCGTCGAGGGATTGAGCGAGACGCCAGCCTTTTTGCCGAGCGCGCGGATCGCCTGGAGGGAGCGATCCAGGTGGGGGCCGGCTTCGGCGTGGACGGTGATGACGTCGGCACCGGCTTCCG
>LNFM01002300.1_pt1 | contig 76431 bp, 72 predicted proteins | sample 596031 | NCBI WGS metagenome assembly LNFM01 (sample SAMN04254537, study PRJNA301005) | activated carbon metagenome | isolation source: dual media filters at the Ann Arbor, Michigan drinking water treatment plant | place: USA: Ann Arbor
CCGAGGTCCGCATCTTCACGCCCAAGGCCGAGATGCCGTTCGCCGGCCACCCCAATGTCGGCACCGCCTTCGTGCTGGCACGCGCCGGCGAGTGCCACGGCCGCAAGCTTAGCGGCGACCGGCTGGTGTTCGAGGAGAAGGCCGGCCTGGTGAACATGGAGTTGACGCGCGAAGGCGGCGCCGTCGTCGCAGCCCGCCTCGCCGCGCCGGTGCCGCTCACCCTTGGCGAGGAGTATCCGGTCGAGCTGATCGCCGACGCCTGCTCGCTCGCGCCGGCCGACATCCGCCTCGATACGCACCGACCGCTCATCGCCTCGTGCGGTGCGCCCTTGATCTTCGTGGAGCTCGCGTCGCGCGACGCCCTCAGGTCGGCGGCGCCACGCGGTGACGTCTTCACGCGCCACCTGCCACGAGAACGCGTCATCGGCATCCATCTCTACGTGCCGGCCGCGGAGCACGGCGTCGAGATCCAGTCGCGCATGTTCGCGCCCCTGCATGGAATCCCCGAGGACCCCGCGACCGGCGGCGCCAATGTCGCCCTGATCGGCCTGCTGGCCCACTATCGCCCCGAGGCCGACCTCACGTTCGCCAGGACAATCGGCCAGGGCTTCGACATGGGCCGCCCCAGCATCCTGGAGGCGGCGGCGGAGAAAAAGGCCGGCACGGTCGTCGCGACCTACATCGGCGGCCGTTGCGTGCCGGTCATGAGCGGCACGATCGAGATTTGAGTATCTCCTGCGCAGGTCGCCTCATGTGAGCGCAGCCCTCATGTCATCCTGAGCGCAGCGAAGGATCTCGTCACCGCGACAGTACTCTGATCCCGGCGGCGATGAGATCCTTCGCTGCGCTCAGGATGACATGGAGGGCTCCTACTCCGCGGCCTCGTCCTGCATCACATGGTCCGGGCGGGTCGGGTAGATGATGTGCTCGGCGAAGCGGTACATCTCCTCGATCTCGGCTTGGCTGCGATAGACGACCTTGGTGCCCATCAGCGCCGCGTGCTGCTCGGCCTGGAGGCAGCGGCGCACCTCGGCGGTCAGCGTGTTCAGCCGGTGATAGGCCTCCGACACGGTGCGGCCGAGCGTCGTGATGCCGTGCCCGACCAGCACCACCGAGTTGGTGCCCTGGATGAAGTCGGCGACCGAGCTCACGTCGGCCTCGACATCGACATGGGCCGGCACGAAGTGCACCGGCTTGCCGAGCACGAAGGGCGGATCGAGCGACAGCACGTTGAATTCGTGCGGCGCGCCCGAGCCGAGCAGCGCGATGACCGCGTCGTCGTGCACGTGGATCGTGGCGTTGATGTCAGGGCGCAGCCGCAGGATCTCGCGGCTGAGATTGTGGCCGACGCTGGTCATCCGCTCACCCCACACGATCCGGCTGGTCGGCACGTCGGTGATGACGATGTTCTCGAGCTCCATCTCCTCGAGCGAGACCTCGGCATGCTTGGTGTAGGCGAGCCCGTGCGGATGGTCGGGATGCGGCGCGCGCATCACGATGTTGCCCAGCGTGTTGTGGATATAACCGCGTCCGGCGACCAGGCGGGCATACCTGATGAACTGGCGGCCGATGGCGGCATCGAAGGCGACTGGCGTCGGCATGGCTTGTTTCCTCCCGGCGCCGCCGAGCGTAGCAGATCGCGCGCCGTCACACGAACCCGGGCACCAGCAACAGAGCCGCCCGATCAGGCGCTGCTTGCAGCGCCATTGGCGGCGTAGTCGAGGGACCTTTCTTGCTGGTGCTGCAATAAGAAGGACCCCTCCACTCCGCCTCGCTACGCTCGGCTCCGGTCGGGATGACGGAGGTTTTGTGCCACATGCGATTGCCCTGCTCTTCCACGGGAGTGGCGCTCCCGACAGAAGATAAGGTCGTCGGTGCGATCCTCGTCACCCCAGCGGCAGCGCGGTGCCCTGCTTCACCGGGCGAAGCGCGAAGGAGCTTCTGATCTGGGCGATGCCGGGAATCTTGGTGAAGTCCATGACGAAGCGCTCGTAGGCTTCGAGGTCGCGGACGACGACGCGCAGCAGATAGTCGCTGTCGCCGGTCATCAGGTAGCATTCCATGACCTCGGGCCGCGCCGCGGCGGCGCGCTCGAAGGCCTGCAGGGCCTTCTCGACCTGGGTGGTGAGCGACACGCTCATGAAGACGTTGACCGAGAGGCCGATCGCCTTGGCGTCGAGCTGCGCCGTGTAGCCCCTGATCACGCCCGCCTCCTCCAGCGCCTTGACCCGCCGCCAGCACGGCGAGGAAGACAGGCCGACCTGCTGGGCGAGATCAGCATTGCTCAGCCGGCCGTCGCGCTGCAGTCGGTCGAGAATGCGCCGGTCGATAGCGTCGAGGTCGATCATTGCGCCAACTTGCCCCAATCAGGAACGATCTACCCTATACAGCCTTCCACAAGGCGCAAACGCAAGGACCTTTCACGCCAACAGGCGTATGCCTCCAGCATGACCACGATCGCCCCGATTCGGGAGTTGAAAGGGCAGCGTCTGCGCCTGCTGCGCGAGCTCGAGCGCAAGGTGCTGTGGCTCAGCGCCTGGACCATCCATCACGCCAATCACATCCGTCCCAACCGCGACGGGCTGAAGGTCGGCGGCCACCAGGCCTCGTGCGCCTCGCTCGCCACGGTGATGACGGCGCTCTATTTCTCTGTGCTGCGGCCAGAGGATCGCGTGGCCGTCAAGCCGCACGCCTCGCCGGTGTTCCACGCCATCCAGTACCTGTTCGGCCATCAGACACGCGACAAGCTGGAGCGCTTCCGCGCCCTGGGCGGCGCGCAGTCGTATCCGTCGCGCACCAAGGACGTCGACGATGTCGACTTCTCGACCGGTTCGGTCGGGCTCGGCGTCGCCATGACGCTGTTCTCCTCGCTGGTGCAGGACTACGTGCGGCTGAAGGCGCTCGGTGACGGCACGCGGCCCACAGGCCGCATGGTGGCCCTGGTCGGCGACGCCGAGCTCGACGAGGGCAACATCTTCGAAGCCCTGCTCGAAGGTTGGAAGCACGACGTCCGGAACCTGTGGTGGGTGATCGACTACAATCGCCAGAGCCTCGACGGCGTGGTCAACGACCGTCTGTTCGGTCGCATCGGCGAGATGTTCGAGCTGGTCGGCTGGCGCGTCGTCACCCTGAAATACGGCAAGCTCCTGGAAGCCGCCTTCGCCCAGCCCGACGGCGAGCAGCTGCAGCAGTGGATCGACGCGTGCCCCAACTCGCTCTATTCCGCGCTGGTGTTCATGGGTGGCGCGGGCTGGCGCGAGGCGCTGACGCGCGATCTCAACCAGTATCCCGGCATTCGCCGCATCCTCGACCAGCACGACGATGCCGCCCTGCACAGGTTGATGACAAACCTCGCCGGCAACGACATGGAGGCGGTGCTCGATGCCTTCGGGAAGGTCGACGACGACCAGCCGACCTGCTTCATCGCCTACACCATCAAGGGCCAGGGCCTGCCGTTCGCCGGCCACAAGGACAATCACTCCGGCCTGATGACGCTCGACCAGATGGCGGGTTTCAAGAAGGGCATGGGTATCGCGGACGGCAGCGAATGGGACAAGTTCGCCGGTCTCTCGGCCGGCGCCGGCGAGTTGCAGGCCTTCGTCGATGCCGCGCCCTTCAACGCCGCCGGGCGGCGCCGCACCGAGGCGCCGGTGATCGACATTCCGGCGGCGCTGCCGCGGCCCAGCGACCGCAAGTCGAGCACGCAGGAAGGCTTCGGCAAGATCCTGAACGCCATCGCCGCCGAGGACAGCGAGCTCGCGCGCCGCATCGTCACCACCTCGCCCGACGTCACCGTGTCGACCAACCTCGGCGCGTGGGTCAATCGGCGCGGCCTGTGGGCCCATACCGAGGCCGAGGACGTGTTCCGCGAGCTCAAGGTCGTGTCGGCCCAGCTGTGGCGCAAGACGCCGCGCGGCCAGCATCTCGAGCTCGGCATCGCCGAGAACAACCTGTTCATCCAGCTCGCCGCGATGGGCCTCAGCCACCAGCTGTTCGGCGCGCGCCTGCTGCCGATCGGGACACTCTACGATCCGTTCATCGCCCGCGGCCTCGATGCGCTGAACTATGCCTGCTACCAGGATGCGCGTTTCATGATCGTGGCGACGCCGTCGGGCACGACCCTGGCGCCCGAGGGCGGTGCGCACCAGAGCATCCATACGCCGCTGATCGGCATCGGCCAGCCCGGGCTGCTCAGCTACGAGCCGGCCTATGTCGACGAGCTCGCCGTGCTGATGCGCCATGGGCTCGCCTACATGCAGCAGGCCGACGGCGGCGCCGTCTATCTGCGCCTGTCGACCCGAAGCCTGGCGCAGCCGGCGCGCACCCTGTCGCCGCAGCAGGAGGCCGACATCGTCGCCGGCGGCTACTGGTATGCGCCGCCCGAGCCGGGAGCGGAGATCGCCCTCGTCGCCATGGGCGCGGTCACGCCGGAGGCGATCGTCGCGCACGAGAGCGTGGTGCGCGACTTCGCCGGCGCCGGCCTGCTGGTGCTCACCTCGCCCGATCGCCTGCATGGCGACTGGCTCGCCGCCCAGCGCACGCGCGGACGCACGGTCGGTCGCCTGGAGCCGGCCGAGAGCGCCGTCGAGCACCTGCTGGCGCCCTTGTCGCGCGCGGCGCGGCTGGTCACCGTGATGGATGGTCATCCGCTGGCGCTGTCGTGGCTCGGCTCGGTGCGCGGCCAGCGCGTCATGCCGCTCGGCATCGAGAGCTTCGGCCAGTCGGGCGACATTCCCGATCTCTACCGCGCCTACCGCATCGACACGGCCGCCATCATCGACGCGGTGGCGCGCGCGATCGCTTGACGCGACCAGCGAGAGGCTCGACTTTCGCCCTTCATCCTTCCTCCCCGGCGAAGCTGGGGAGGTGTCGCCGTCTCACGGCGACGGAGGGGTCATGGGCCAGGGGCGTTCACCTCTGTGGCGCTTCTTCGCTCATTGCAGCCGAAGAATGCGCCACATCAGCGGAGACTACTCCGCCTCACGTGGCGCTCTCCGGCCCATGACCCCTCCGTCCGCGAAGACGCGGACACCTCCCCAGCAGAGCTGGGGAGGTGAATCATGAGAGGCAATGACGTGAAGGTCGACGGCACCCATTACCGCACCATCTGGCTCGGCGCCGACGGCGCGACCGTGCAGGTGATCGACCAGACCCTGCTGCCGCACCAGTTCGTGGTGCGCGACTGGCGGAGCCTGGAGGATGCCGAGCGCGGCATCCGCACCATGATCGTGCGCGGCGCACCCCTGATCGGTGCCGCCGCCGCCTATGGCATGGCCCTTGCGATGGCGAAGGACGCATCCGATGGCATGCTGACCGAAGCGTACACCAAGCTCATGTCGTCGCGCCCGACGGCGGTCAATCTCCGCTGGGCGCTCGACGACCTGCGCGCCCTGCTCGGCCCCCTGCCGGCCAGCCGGCGGCGCGAGGCGGCCTATCGCCGCGCGGCCGAGATCTGCGACGAGGACGCCGAGATCTGCCACAGCATCGGCCGGCACGGGCTCGATCTGATCGGTCGGCTGAAGCCAAGGGGCGAGCGCCTCGAGGCGCTCACGCATTGCAATGCCGGCTGGCTCGCCACCGTCGACTGGGGCACGGCGCTGTCGCCGATCTACCAGGCGCACGATGCCGGCATCCCGATCCATGTCTGGGTCGACGAGACGCGGCCACGCAACCAGGGCGCCAGCCTGACGGCGTGGGAGCTGGCACGTCACGGCGTGCCGCACACCGTGATCGCCGACAATGCCGGCGGCCACCTGATGCAGCACGGCAAGGTCGATTTCTGCATCGTCGGCACCGATCGCACAACCCGCCGCGGCGACGTCTGCAACAAGATCGGCACGTACCTGAAGGCCCTCGCGGCGCACGACAACGGCGTGCCGTTCTATGTCGGCGCGCCGTCGCCCAGCATCGACTGGACGATCGCCGACGGCCGGCGCGACATCCCGATCGAGGAGCGGCATGCCGACGAGGTCGGCCGGATCACCGGCCGCACCGCCTCGGGCGAGGTCGTGACGGTCGACATCCTGCCCGCAGGCAGCGCCGCCGCCAATCCGGCGTTCGACGTGACCCCGGCGCGGCTGGTCACCAACCTGATCACCGAGCGCGGCGTCTGCGCCGCCAGCGAAGCGGGCCTGCTGTCGCTCTACCCGGAAAGGTCGCTGGCAGCGTGATCTTCTCGCCCGCTGCCCGGGCGACGATCGGCCTCGGCTTCACGCAGATCGTGGGCTGGGGCACCACTTTCCTGATGCCCTCGGTGCTCGGCCGCCACATCGAGGACGCGCTCGGCCTGCCGACCGAGATCGTGTTCGGCGGCATCACCGTGATGTTCGCCGTCGGTGCGATCCTCGCGCCGCGCGTCGGCCGCCTGATCGATCGCACCGGCGCGCGCACGCTCATGGCGGCAGGCTCGGTGCTCTACGCGCTGTCGCTGTCGGCGCTCGCGCTGTCGCAGGGCATGACGACGTACCTGTTGTGCTGGGCCGGCCTCGGCGTCGCCTCGACCCTGGCGCTCAGCACGCCGGCCAGCGTCGCGCTCGCCCAGGTCACCGGTCCCGGCGCGCGGCGGGCGATCGCCCTGCTGGCCATCATCGGCGGCTTTGCCTCGACGGTGTTCTGGCCGCTGTCGGGTGCGCTCGACCTGGCCGTGGGCTGGCGCGGCACGTTGCTGGTGTACGCGGCGATCCACCTGTTCGCCTGCGCGCCGGTTCACTTCCTGGTGCTGCCGCGCCGCCCGCCGGTCCATCTCGCGACCGGAGCCGCCACCGCGGCGCCGGGCGGGGTCTCGCCGGAGGTGCGCTCGCGCGCCTTCCTGCTGCTGTCGCTGACGCTGGCCAGCGGCGCCTTCGTCTTCACCGGCGCCATGGTCCACATGATCGAGATCGTGCTGCTGGCCTCGATGATCGGGCCGGCCCAGGTCATCGTACGCGTCTTCGAGCTGCTGTTCGGCCATCGCTACTCGATCATGCGCTCGGCCGTATTCGGGTCGACCGTGCTGACCCTCGGTCTGGGGCTCGCCATGCTGGCCGGCGGCAACTTCGTCGCGGCGCTGATCTGCATCGCAGCCTACGGCATTTCCAACGGATTGAAGGCGGTGCAGCGCGCCACCCTGCCGCTCGCGCTGTTCGGGCGCGGCCAGTTCGGCACCTATATGGGCCGCCTGGCGTTGCCCCAGGGAATCGTCTCGGCAGTCGCGCCACCAGCGATCGCCGCGGTGCTCAGCTTCCACGGGGCCATGGGCGCGCTATGGCTGCTGCTGGCTGCCGCCACAGTGTCGCTGCTGGCCATGGTGCTGCTCGCCCGGCTGGCGCGGACGGTGCGCTGACCGATCTGGCCGAGGGCAGGCTCGACCTGGTGATCGGCCGGATGCTGCCGGAGTTCGCCGACAACGAGGACCTGTCGCCCGATTTCCTGTTCGCCGAGTCGTTCTGCATTGTCGGCGGCCCCGATCAGGCGCTCTCCCGAAGGCGCAGGGTTTCCTGGCCCGAGCTCGCCCAGGCCGACTGGATCGATGCGCCGACCAACACCGCCCTGCATGATTTCTTCGCCGAGGCCTTCCTGCGGCGCGGACTGCGGCCGCCGCAACCAGCCTATCGCTCGGCGTCGTTCTATTCCTGCGTCGCGATCCTCGGCACCTCGGACTGCCTGATGATGGTGCCGCGCGAGGTCGGCAGGCACTTTGCCCGCCAGTCCCGCCTGCGCCTCCTGCCGGTCGCGATCGAGGAGGCCTCGGCGCCGCTCTCGCTGATCACGCGGCGCTCGCGTGCCCGCACGCGCGCCATGATGGCGTTCGAGGACGCAGTGCGGCAAGCTGTGCGCGACAGGAGCAAGTCATGACGTCGCCCGCCGCAGCCTCCTTCATCCGTTCGTCGACAGTCCGCCATGTCGGGTGGCTGGACTTCGACCGGCCGCCGGTCAACGCCTTCACCCACGCGATGGTCGACCAGACGCACGAAGCGATCGCCGCCGCGCTGGCCGATCGCGAGGTGCGCGTGCTGGTCCTGGGGAGCGCCGTCGAGGCCTATTTCAGCGCCGGCGCCGATCTGAATGTCTTCAAAGGGATGAATCCGGCGGGCATGCGTCAGTGGGCGATGCGCTGCCACGACATCGTGCGGCTGCTGCGCGGATCGCCCAAGCCGCTGCTGGCGGCAATCAACGGCACGGCGGTGGGCGGCGGGCTGGAGATGACCCTGCATTGCGACCTGCGCTTCGCCGCGACCAACGCGCGGCTCGGCCAGCCCGAAATCCGCATCGGCTTCATCCCGCCGATCGCCACCACGCAGGCGCTGGCCCGCCTGATCGGCCGCCCGCGCGCCATCCGCTACCTTTACGATGGCAGCCTGGTGCCGGCGACCGAGGCGCTGGCCTGGGGCCTGGTCGACGAGCTGGTCGAGCTGGCGGCCCTGCGCGACCGCGTGCAGGCCTATGCCGAGGAGCTCGCCGCCAAGTCGCCCGCCGCTCTCGCCGCCATCCGGCGCACTGTCACCCTGGGCGGCGGCTCGACCTTCGAGGACGGCATGGCCTACGAGCTGGAGACGGTGACCGAGCTCGCAGGGACACCCGACTTCGCCGAAGGCGTCGACGCCTTCCTCGCCAAGCGCTCTCCAACCTGGCCCAGATCATGACCCAGCTCTCCGAGGTCGAGTCACTCGACATCCAGATCGTCGTCGACAACGTCACCGATTCGCTGTCCTCGGTGCCGAGCTTCGTGGAAACCGAGCTGGGCGGCCTCGGGCGACGGCGCGGCGGCGCCTGGGTGTTGGGCGGCAATTGCCTGTGCTGTGCCGCGCACGGGCTGTCGTGCCTGCTCACCCTCCGAGCGGGCGGCAAGACGCACACCCTGCTGTTCGACAGCGGACCCGAGGATCGCACCTTCGAGCAGAACGTCTCGCGGCTCGGCATCGATCTCGGCCCGCTCGAGGCGATCGTGCTGAGCCACGGCCATTGGGATCATGCCGGCGCGATGCTGCGCGCCCTGCAGCTCGCGCTCGACCGCAACGGCGGCCGCACGGTGCCGGTCTACGTGCATCCCGACATGTTCCGCAGCCGCGCCGCCAGGCTGCCCGACGGCTCGTTCCGGCCGATGGAGGACGTGCCCTCGCCGGCCGAGCTCACGGCGCACGGGGCCAAGGTGGTGAGCACGCGCGAGGCCACCATTGCGGCCGGCGGCACGGTGTTCGTGAGCGGCGAGATCCCGCGCCGCAGCGGCTTCGAGGTCGGCCTGCCCGGACAGCACCGGCGCACCGCCGACGGCAGCGGCTGGGAACCGGACGAGCTCCTGGTCGACGAGCGCTTCATCGCCGTGAACGTGCGCGGCAAGGGCCTGGTCGTGCTGACCGCCTGCAGCCATGCCGGCGTGATCAACGTGCTCGCCCACGCGCGCGACTGCTTCCCGGGAGTCGAGCTGCACGCCGTTCTGGGCGGCCTGCATCTCTCCGGCACCAACGAGCGGATCATCCCGCAGACCGTGACGGCACTCGGCGGCTTCGGCCTCGACGTCATCGCCGCCGGCCATTGCACCGGCTGGCGCGCCATGACCGCGCTGGCCAACGCCTTCGGCGACAGCAAGCTGGTCCCGCTCGCGGTGGGGAAGCGGCTGAGGTTTTGACTCTTCTCTGGCAGCGCGCCACTCGCACCACCTCCCCAGCGAAGCTGGGGAGGTGTCCGCGTAATCGCGGACCGAGGGGTCATGAGCTGCAGTCGCGATGCTCGCGACCCCTCTGTCGCGTATGACGCGACACCTCCTCACGCAAAGCGTGGGGAGGAATCATGACGGGAAAATACTCTTCCGCACGATGGCGTGGACGCCCCAGTTGCCGTCGACGACCTGGGTCACTCCGAAATCGACGGCGATCGACATCAGGCTGATGGCCTCGTCCTCGGTGAGGTTCTTCGCGGTCATCAAGAAGCGGCGCATCTTGCGGAAGGCGTCGCGCATGGCGAGGTCGACCGACGAGCTGGCGAAGATCTCGCTCTGGGCATTCGCGCCGAGCTCGGCGAGATAGTTGGCATGGCTGAATCCCTGCACGACCCATTCGTCCTGGGTCTCGATCATCGGGAAGTCGACCGCCTGCAACGGCGTGTCGCCGAGATCGGCGGCCTTGTGCAGCAGCACCTGGAAGGTCCCGGTGAGCGAGCATTCGATGGCGGTCCCGCAGAGCTCGGAATCGCCCTGCGAGGCGTGTGGATCGCCGATCGACAGGAGCGCGCCGGGCACTGCGACGGGGTAGTACATCGAGGCGCCCTTGCCGATGCGCCAATTGTCGATGTTGCCGCCGGTGTAGCTCGGCGGCACCGAGTTCACGAAGTCGGCCTCCTTCGGCGCCAGGCCCATGACGCCGAAATGCGGCCGGACGGGAATGCGCACGCCCTCCAGCACCTTCCAGTTGCGCAGCGTCTTGCCGTGGTCGACGGGTAATCCCGGATAGTCGATCGTCGGATGCGCCACGCCGAACGGATCGATCACGGTCGGCCAGCGAAAGTTGTAGAGCGCGCGCGCCAGTTGCGTTCGCCGGTCGCATCGAGCTCGTAGATCGTCACGACCTCGCGCGTGTCGCCGTCCAGGAAGTCCTTGTAGTGGAAGCCCCAGTTGGCGGCGGCGTTGCTGCCGAAGGCGAGGCCCTCGAACTGCGGATTGGCGCACGGCCGCGGCACGACGTCGAGAATGCGCACCTCCAGCACGTCGCCGGGCTCGGCGCCGCGCACCAGGATGGGGCCGGTGCAGATGTGCACGCCGAGCCCGTTGCCGTCGCCCTCGCCGGCACCGCGGCGGGCGACGCCCTTGGTGTCCTTCGTCCAGAGATAGACACTCTCGGCACCGGGGTCGCCCGCGATCATGCGCTCGCGGTCGTCGCTCGCCTGATGGGTCAGGGTCTCGACCGTGACGAAGTCGCCCGGATCGATCTCGAGCCGGGCCTTCAGGAGCCGGCTGAAATAGCCCCAGTGCACGGTGTCGGCGTTGGCCGGCAGGTGATGATGCCGTGGCGCCGCCGGCCGTGCAGCGCGCGACGCCAGCGTCATGCCGCCCGCGGCCAGCGCCGCGGCGCCGCCCCTGGCGGCAAAGTCGCTGGCGAGGAACTCGCGGCGCTGGCGCGCCATGTCCTCGAGGAACCGCCGGTGATGCGTCTCGAACTCGGCGCAGGTCGGATCGTCGCCCTTGCACATCGCATCCTCCGAATCAGCGGCGCGCCAGAAGATCGATCTCGACCATGGCGCCGCGCGCCAGGCCGGTGACCCCGATGCAGGTCCGCGCCGGCCGGCGGTCGGGCGGGAAGTAGCCGGCATAGACCGCGTTCATGCGCGGATAGTTGGCCTCGAAATCGGTGATGTAGATGCGCACGCAGACGACGTGCTCGAGGCCGAGCTTCAATCCGGCGAGCACGATCTCGAGGTTCTCCATCACGCGCACCGTCTGACCCTCGATGTCGGGCGGCAACGGCCTGGAATCGTCGTCCGGGAAGGTCGGCATCTGGCCGGTGACGAAGCACCAGCCGTCGGCCTCGACGGCATGGCTGAACGGCGCCACCGGCGTCGGTGCGCCGGGGGCCATGAAGAAGATCGGTGGGCTCATGAGGAGGCGACTATGGCACGTTTCGAAGACTCGTTACGCGTCATCCTGAGCGCAGCGAAGAATCTCATCGCCACGTGCGACCACACCTGTGGAGCAGTTGGCGATGAGATCCTTCGCTGCGCTCAGGATGACAGCGAAAGTTGCAAAACCTATGCCAGCAAGCCAGCTCATGCTCTTCTGGACCGCGGGCGTCCCGCCCGCTCATGCTCTTCCCGACCGCGGGCGTCCCGCCCGCTCATGCTCATGAACGGGCGGGACGCGGTTTACCGCGTCGCGGACGCCCGCGGTCCGGAAGACAATGAAGCGTTACGCCGCCTTCGCCTTCTCGGCCTGGCCGGGATAATCGGCATCGAGCACGAACGGGAACGGGCCCTCGTATTTGCCGATCGGCAGGGTGTGGCTCGCCAAGCCGACGGCGGGCGACCACAGGTGTAGCTGCAGGCCGGGCGGCTCCATCATGAAGCTCGCGGGGCTGCCGTCGGGAATCAAGTCGAGCGTCACCTGGTGGGCGGTGCTGGGCGCCACCGAGCCGATCGAGCCGGCCCAGCGCACGGTGATCGGGCGGTGGTGATGGCCGCACAGCACGCGCTCGACGTTGGCGAAGCGGCTCACCACCGCGGCCATCGCCGCGCCGTTGCGGCAGTTGATGCGATCCATGTCGGCGAGGCCGGTGGCGAACGGCGGATGATGCATGAAGATCACGGTCGGCCGGCCCGGCGCCTCGCCGAGCCGCGCCTCCAGCCACGACAGCCGGGCCGCGCACATCTCGCCGTGGCCATGGCCCGGCACCACCGTGTCGAGGCCGATCAGGCGAACCGGATGGCCGTCGATCACGTAGTGCAGGAACCCCCCGTTGGTCGGGAGATAGCCGTCCGGGCCAAACTCGCCCACGAGCTCTGCGCGGCGATCGTGGTTGCCGGGCACAAGGTAGACCGGCATCGACAGGGGCTCGAGGATGTCGCGCAGCACCTCGTACTCCTCGGCGAGCCCGCAATCGGTGAGATCGCCCGTGGCGATCACCAGGTCGGGCTTGCGCGGCAGCGCCTCGAGGGCGGCTACGGCCGCCGCGAGCATGGCGTTGGTGTCGACCCGGCCGTAGGCGACCCGTCCGCGCGGACGGATGTGCATGTCGGTGACCTGAGCGATCATCATGGCGTGCTCCTCTCAAAATGCGCTGGGGGCGCGCCACTCCTGTGGCGCGTCTTCTGTGTGATCGACGGTGATCGCGCCACTGGAGTGGCGCGCCCCCAGCCTCGAGCGTACTCGATCACGCAGTCGTGCTTACTTCTCATCGTCCCGGGTTCACGGCAGCTTCAGCGCGGTCTGCTCGACATAGGGCCGCATCAGCTCGTCAGCCTTCTTCTGGGCGTCCTTGACGGCCTGGTCGGCCTTCTTCTTGCCGTTCATCATCGCCTGGATCTCGTCCTCCAGCGCCTTGCGCACGGCGACCGTCTGGTAGGTCGCGAACCAAGGCTTGGCGAACGGCAGCTGATCGAGCGCCACCTTGGCATCGGGGTTCCTGGCGATGAACTCCTTCATCTCCGGCTTGTCGTAGGCCGACCTGCGCGGCGCGAAGTAACCGGTGAAGCGGCTCCATCCGCCCAGCGTCTCGGCCGTGGTCAGCCACTTGATGAACTTCCAGCCGGCCTTCTTGCCATCCTCGCTCTGGCCATTGAACATGACCAGCGAGGCGCCGCCGATCGGCACCGCGTTGCGCACGTTCCGCGGCACGAAGGCCACGCCGTAGCCCTGCTTCATGTTCTCGCGGATGAAGGACAGCGAGCCGGTCGACAGCAGCACCATCGACGCCTTGCCGGCGAAGAACGAGGTCGACACGCCGCCCGCCTCGGTCACGCCCTGCGGCATGATCTTGTGCTTGAAGATCAGGTCCTCGACGAAACGCGCCGCGCCCAGCATCGAGGGCTGGTCGTAGTAGACCTCTCCGCCGTACTCCTCGTTGAAGTAGCGGCCGCCGTTCGACATCGACAGCGCCTCCATCAGCCAGCCGAGATAGTCGTAGCCGGCCGGCATCAGGAAGCCGTGGCGGTCGCCCTTGGCGAGCTTCCTGCCCGCATCGACCAGCTCCGCCCAGGTGCGCGGCGGCTTCGCCGGGTCGAGACCGGCTTCCTTGAAGTGGTCGACGTTGTAGTAGAGGAGCGGCGTCGAGTTGTGGAAGGGCACGCCGTAGAGCTCGCCGTCGACCACGGCATTGGCGTGCAGCGCCGGCCAGAAATCCTGCAGGTAGGCGTCGCGCGTCGTCTGCTCGGCCGCGAGGAACGGCTCGAGCGACATGATATCGCCCGAGAGCTTCAGATCGACATTGAAGTTGGCGCTCATCAGCACGACGGCGGGCGGCTTGCCGGCCTTGGCGGCAGCCTGCGCCTTGAGCTTGGTGTCGTCGTAGCCGCCGGTATAGACGGCGATGACCGCGACCTCCTTCTGGCTCTCGTTGTAGAGCTTGACCAGCCGCGTCATCTCGCGCGCCAGCTTGCCCTCCACCGGCACCGGGAAGAAGAACTCGATTTTGGTTTGCGCCGTCGCCGTGAACGGCATCATCGCGAGGCACATTGCCAGCGCGCTCTTGCCCAGTCGGGCGATCATTGTCATCGGTCTGGCCTCCTAGCCCTTCACACCACTGAAAACGAAGCTGTCGACGAAGCGGCGCTGGAAGGTGACGAATGCCACTGCCAGCGGCGCCATGACGAGGAGCGTGCCGGCCGCCAGCACGCCCCATTCCTTGCCGCCCTCGGCGCCGCGCGTGAAGGCGGCGAGGCCGATCGTGAGCGTCTGGTTCGCAGGGCTGTTGATCACCATCAGGGGCCACAGGAACTCGTTCCAGTGCGCCGTCACCGAGACGATGGCGAAGGCGATCAGCCCGGGCTTGGCCATCGGCAGCAGCACGTACCAGACGATCGCCCACCACGGTGCGCCATCGATCGCAGCCGCCTCCTCGAAATCGCGCGGCAAGGCCAGGAAGGTCTGGCGCATCAGGAAGGTGCCGAAGGCCGAGGCGAAGTACGGCGCCATGACGCCGGGCAAGCTGTCGTACAGGCCGAGATCGACCACGGTGCGCAGGTTGGGCACGATCAGTGCCGGCGGCACCAGCATGAGCTGCAGCAGGAAGGCGTAGAACAGCGCATCGCGCCCGGGAAAGCGCAGGCGCGCGAAGGCATAGCCCGCCAGGCTGACCGTGACGCACTGCACGGCGAGCAGGCCGGTCACCACGACGAGGGTGTTGACGTAGTAGAGACCGAACGTGCCGCTCTCGAGCGCATTGCGGAAATTCTCGAGCGTCGGCGTGAAGTCCGGGAGCAGCGAGGCCATGCCGGCGCTGCCCGCGCCCTCTGGCCGGAACGACGCCACCACGGTCCACAGGAACGGGCTCGCCCACAGGAAGGCGACCGCCGACAGCAGAGCGACCAGCATCGCTCCGGGCAGGCGTCTGGCGAGCTGGTGCCTAGCCATTGCCCCGCGCTCCTCGTTCCATGACCCTCAGGGAGCCGAGCGACAGCGCGAGCAGCACCGCGACGCTGATCAGGGTGGCGGCGGCCGCCTTGCCGTACTCGAAATTCTCGTGCGCCGCCTGGAAGATGTAATAGAGCACCAGGTTGGTGGCGTTGGACGGGCCGCCGCGGGTCAGCACGATCACGTGGTCGACGCTGGTCAGGAGCTGGATGAGGGCGATCACGGTGACGAAGGCCGTGGTCGGCGCCAGCGCCGGCAGGATGACGAAGCGAAGGCGCTGCCAGGCATTGGCGCCGTCGATCATCGCGGCCTCGAGCGTGTCACGCGGCACGTTCTGCAGGCCGGCGATGTAGAACAGCATGTAGTAGCCGGCGTTCTTCCACACGGTGAGGCCGATCACCGACCACAGCGCGACGTCGGAGTTGCCGAGCCAGTTCGGCCCGCTGAGCCCGAGCTTGGCGAGGTAGTGGTCGAGCAGCCCGACGCCCGGCAGGAAGATGAAGAAGAACAGCGAGGCCGCCGCGACCAGCGGCACCAGCGAGGGGAGGAAGAAGATCGTGCGCAGCACCGCCGACAGGCGCGTCGAGCGCTGCACGGCGAGCGCGAACGCCAGCGCCAGCACCAGGGTCGGGATCAGCACGCCCAGCGCATAGACGAGGTTGTTCAGCGCAGCCTGGCGGAATGCCGGATCGGCGAGCACCCTGGCGTAGTTGCCGAGGCCGACGAAAGCCTCCCCCGCGCCGGTGCCGTGCGGCTTGTCGAACAGCGAGTCGACCAGCACGCGCACGATCGGCAGGTAGGTGAAGAGGGCAAGGAACAGCAGCGAGGGTGCGAGCAGCGCGTACGGCAGCAGGCGCATCCTGCGCCGCCGCATCGATGTCGCCTTCGCCCGCAGGCGATCCTGCACGGATTCGAGGGCCCCGGTCGCACCGGCCACGCTCATGCTCATCTCGTGCGATGCCTAGGCCGGATGGAACAAGGAACGATTACAGGACAACTACCTTTGCGTGACGTCCGGCGCGCTATGGGGATAATCGCGGGCCACGCGCGATCTTCACTCTCTCGTGCCCGGGTTCCCGGTGGCGCTCGGCATCGGCCTGCTGGTCGGCATCGATCGCGAGCACCGCAATGGCGAAAGCCCGGCGCGCCGCGCCGCCGGCCTGCGCACCTTTACGCCGGCGTCCCTGCCCGGCGCCATTGCCGAGGCGGCGGGCGAAGCGCAGCTGCTCGCCGCGGGGCCGATCAAGCTCCGAGCGCGCCCGCCGAAGCCTCGACGACGACATCGAGCAGCGCCTCGTCCTGACCCGGACCGGCGACGATGCCGAGGCCGAGCGGCAGACCATCGAGGGCGGCGACCGGGATGCTCACGGCCGGCAGGCGAGCGTGTCCTGCAACGGAGCTCAAGGTGAGCGCTGTGGCGTAGAAGCGGCCCGCCTTGTCGCCGCGCAGGAAGCGGCGCGGCGCGGTCGATGGTGTCGCCGGCAGCAGCAGGAAGGTCCCCGGCGGCAGCAGCCGGTGCAGGCGATCGGCTGTCGCCGCGCGCCACGCATCCCATCGCGCGCCACATTGCGGATCGAGCGCGCGCACAAGGTCGAAGCGCGGCTGAATCGTCGGCCCGAAGCGCGGGCCGCTGGCGAGGAATGCGTCGTGCGTGGCGGCAATGTCGAGGCCCTGCAGACGGGAATAGGCGTCGACGAAGTCGCCGGGCCTGCCGGCGAAGACATCGACCTCCTCGTGCGTCCCCAGTGCCCTTACCGCTGTGCGCAGCACAGTGCCCGCCGCAGGATCGGCGAGCACAAAGGCGTCACGCGCAATCACGTAGCGGCGCGCCAGCCGACCCTCGTCAGCCTTGGCTGGGGTCGCGCCGCTCGTAGTCGCCGAGCCTGGTAACCTTCCAGGAGCGGCCGATAGTCCTTCCGCTGGGAGCGCGCCACGCCTGGGGCGCTCTTCCCGTCGATCACACACCCAATGAGCGCCACTGGAGTGGCGCGCTGCCGGCGCATGACGCGCTCCTTCGCCAAACTTGGCGCCTGGGGGTGCACCTCCGGCAGGTGAATGGCGCTCTCCTTCGCTCCCGGTCGAGCCCAGCAGGCACCGGGCAGCCCGCCGCAGGTTGACCGCATCCCGCGCGAGCAGGCCGACCGTGTCGTAGCTCGGCGCAAACGGGACCACACCCTCCATCGACAGCCGGCCGTGGGTCGGGCGCCAGCCGAACAGGCCGCAGAAGCTCGCCGGCACGCGCACCGAGCCGCCGGTATCGGTGCCGAGGCCGAGATCGGCGAGGCCGGCCGCGACGGCCACCGCCGAGCCGCTCGACGAGCCGCCGGGCAGGTGATCCGGCGCGCGCGGATTGACCGGCGTGCCGAAGTGAGCGTTCTCGCCCTCGAGGCTGAAGGCGAGCTCGTCGGTCACCGTCTTGCCGACCAGCCCGGCACCGGCACGCAGCAACCGCTCGACGACCGGCGCCGACCGCATGGCAGGGCTCTGGCGCGCCGCCCAGTCGGGATTGCCGGCGCCGGTGACATGGCCGGCGACGTCGATCAGATCCTTGACGACGAAGGTGAGCCCGTCGAGCGGCCCCGCCCCGAGCGGCGCAATCCTTGCGCGCAGGCCGGGGACGAAGGCACCATAGTCCGCGACCATGGCGCTCCGCTCACTTGCCACGCCGGAACGGCAGCGTGAGCGCGGTCGGCGGCTCGAGACGGCCGACGACGCCCGCCACCGCGAGCAGCGCCAGCAGATAGGGCAGCATCAGCAGGAAGGCGGTCGGCACGACGATGCCCATCGCCGGCAGCTGGAACTGCAGGGCCGTGGCGGCGCCGAACAGCAGGCAGGCGGCGATGGTGCGGCCGATGTTCCATCCGCCGAAGATCACCGCGGCGAGCGCGAGGTAGCCCGCGCCGTTGGTCATGTTCTCGGTGAAGGTATGGATGTCGGCAATCGAGATGAAGGCGCCGGCGAGGCCTGCCATCGCGCCGGCAACCAGCACGGCGAGCCGGCGCGTGCGCGCCACCGGGATTCCCGCCTTGTCGGCGCTCAGCGGCTCGTCGCCGACGGCGCGCACGGCGAGGCCGAACGAGGTGTGATTTAGGATCACCCAGATCAGCACCATCAGTGCCAGGCCGAAATAGACGATGACGGATTGCTGGAAGAACGCCGTGCCGGCAAACGGCAGGTTGCTCAGGCCGTCGACCGCGAGCTTGGGCAGCCCGGGGATCTCCTCGCGCGACAGGCCGCCGAAGATGACGCGGTAGAGCAGCGTCGTCGCGCCGAGCGCCAGGATGTTGAAGCCAATTCCGACCACCAGCTGGTTGGCGCGCAGGTCGACGCTGAGCCACGCCTGCACGGCGGCAACGCAGAGCGAAGCGAGCACGGCGCAGCCGACGCCGAGATACGGGTTGCCGGTCGCCCACGAGCCCAGCGCGCCGAAGAAGGCCGCCGTCAGCATCATGCCTTCGAGGCTGAGGTTCAGCACGCCGGCGCGCTCGGACACCAGCTCGCCGCTTGCCGCCAGCATCAGCGGCATGCCGAGACGCAAGGTCGAGGCGATGAAGATGGCGAGCGTCTCTTCCATCACCGCCCTCCCCGCTCGAGCCGCTCGACAAGGATGACCGAGCCGGCGACGGCGATCACGATCAGCCCCTGGATGACGAGGGTCAGCGCCGCCGGCACGCCGGCCATGATCTCCATCGAGATGCCGCCCGAGCGCAGGAAGCCGAAGAACAGCGCGCCGGCCAGCACGCCCACGGTCGAGCCGCGCGACAGCAGGCCGACCACCAGGCCGTCGAAGCCATAGCCCGAGGAGAAGCCGGCCTTGAGATAGTACTGCTCGCCCTGCAGCATGATCGCGCCGGCGAGGCCACCGAAGGCGCCGGCCAGCGCGAGCGCGACGACCAGGAGGATGCCGCCCGGCATGCCGGCGCGACGTGCCGCCAGCTCGTTGAGCCCGATGGCGCGCAGGCGCAGGCCGAAGGTCGAGCGTTGCAGCACCACCGCCGTGACGCCGGCCAGCAGCAGGCAGATCACCAGCCCGATATGCAACGGCGATTCGGGAGACCCGGTCAGGCCGGGCAGCTTGACCGCATCGGCGATCGGCAGCGATTCCGGCAAGGTCGCCGAGGAGGTCTGCGGCTGGCGCAGCAAAGTTGTCGACTGCACGCACCAGTACACGAGCAGCAGGGCGATGAAGCCCAGCAGCAGGGTGCTGATCACCTCGTTGGTGCCGAAGCGCACCTTCATGACGCCGGCGATGCCCCCCCACAGGGCGCCGGCCAGCGTGCCGCCGAGCAGCGGCAGGACGACCGCGAGACCGAGCGGAAGATCGGAGATCGGCGTCCACAGCCCGATCGCCGTCGCGACGATGCCGCCGACCGCGATCTGTCCCTCGCCGCCGACGTTGGTGAGGTTGGCACGAAACGCCAGGATGAACCCGAGCCCGACCAGCGCCAGCGCCACCGCGCGGTTGATCGAGGCGCCGATCGCGTACGCCGTGCCGAAGGCGCCATCGAGGAATGCCTCGATCGCTTCGGGCACCGACTTGCCGCTGGCGGCGACCAGCAAAAGGCCGATCGCCAGCGAGCCCGCGACGGCGATGAACGGCACAGCCACGCCGACCATTCGCCGACGGTCGGGCAGCGAGAGCATGATCGTGGTCGTGGTCATTCGGCTTGATCCGACATGACCTGACCCGACATCAGCGCCCCGATCGCGGCGCGTTCGCCCGCCGCCGCCGGCCGCTCGCCGACCAGGCGACCGCGATAGAGCACGGCGATCCGGTCGGCGACGGCGATCAGCTCGTCGAGCTCGCTCGAGATCAGCAGCACGCCGACGCCGCGGCGCGCCGCCGCGCGGATCTGGCGATAGACCGCTTCGACCGCGCTGATGTCGAGGCCGCGCGTCGGCTGGGCTGCCACCAGGGCGACCAGCGGATCGAGCGTCAGCTCGCGCGCCAGCACCGCCTTCTGCTGGTTGCCGCCCGACAACCCGGAGAAGGCGACCTCCGGGCCGGCAGCACGCACGTCGAAGGTGCGCATCTGGGTCTCCGCCGCCGCATGGAGGGCGCGCCGGTGCAGCAGGCCGAAGCGGGTAAACTGCCCGAGCTTGTTGAGATACATGTTCTCGGCGACCGACATGGCGGTAACGCAGGCCACGGCGTGGCGATCCTCGGGCACGATGCCACCGCCCGCCGCCGTCACCGCAGCGGCGCCGGCGTGGGTGAGCTCGACGTCACCCATGTAGAAGCGGCCCTCGGTCGGGCGCAGCAGACCGGCGAGCACCATGCCGAGCTCGCTCTGCCCGTTGCCCTCGACGCCGGCCAGGCCGACGATCTCGCCGGGCCGAATCTCCAGCGTGAAATTGTCGAGGCGCACGGCGCCATGGCGATCCTCGACGGAGAGCCCGTCGCACACCAGCGCGAAGCGGCGCGGGCCGGTGGCTTCGGCAGCGGCCGGCTGATCGGCGACGCCGTCGTCGGGCTCCGCCAGCGCCACGTCGAGGGGCTTCACCTCGCGGCCGACCATGGCATGGACCAGCGTGCCCATGTCGGCCCCGGCCATGTCTTCGTCGGCGACCAGGCGGCCGCCGCGCAGCACGGCCACGCGATCGGCCACCTTGGCGATCTCCGCGAGCTTGTGGGTGACCAGGATGACGGCGCGGCCCGAATCGGCGACGCGGCGGCAGATGTCGAGCAGGGCGCCGATCTCGCCGGGCGGCAGCACGGCGGTCGGCTCGTCGAGCACCAGCAGGCGCGGATCGCGCATCAGGCACTTGACGATCTCGGCGCGCTGGCGCTCGCCGACCGACAGCTCGCCCACCACCGCGTCGGGATCGAGCACGAAGCCGAAGCGCTCGGCGATGTCGCGGATGCGGGCGCCGAACTCGTGCCGATGCAGCATGCCCTTGACCTGGCCCAGCATCAGGTTCTCGACCACGGTCATGCGCGGCACCAGGCTGAAATGCTGGTGCACCATGGCGATGCCGCGCTCGAGCGCCACCGCCGGGCTGGCCGGCGCCCACGGTGCGCCGCCGAAGGCCATGTGCCCGGCGGATCGCCCGTAGACGCCGAAGATCAGGTTGCAGAGCGTCGACTTGCCGGCACCGTTCTCGCCCAGCAGGCATTGCACCGTGCCGGCGCGCACCCCGAGGCTCACGCCCTCGAGCGCCTGCAGGCTGCCGAAGCGCTTGCCGAGCCCGTCGAGGGCGAGCAGCGGGGGTTCAGCGGTTGTCGATTGCGTCACGCGTCTTCTTCCCGCTCGCCTCCGCCGACTTGCCTGGGCGATGGCGCTTGAAAGGAACCGTCATCACGACCGAAGCCGAGCGCAGCGAGGCGCTGGAGGGACCCTTCATCGTGCTGCATCATCAGGAAAGGTCCCTCGACTACGCCGCCAATGGCGCTGTGAACAGCGCCGGATCGGGCGGCTCCGCTCGGGATGACGGTGATGTTTGTCGTATCCGAAGCCGGTGCCTGTCCGATGGAGGAGGAACTCCGAACGTCAGGCGTCCAGCACCTTGATCTTGCCGGAGAGCAGGTCCTTCTTGATCTCGTCGAGCTTGGCCTTCTGCTCGGGCGTCGCCTTGCAGACGATCATGTCGGAGGCCTGCGGCCCCATGGCGAGACCGAACGGCTTGAACTCCGGCTTCCACGTGCCGGCGACCGCCTGCTCGATGGCGTACTCGACCTGGAAGCCGACGCCGGTTATCGAATAGGCGACATAGAGCGGATCGGTACCGCAGCGGTCGGTGTAGCTGCCGATGATGTGCGTGCCCTTCTCGCGCGCCGCCTGCTCCATGCCGCGCAGGCCGAGATTGAGGATGTGATAGTGGATGTCGGCGCCCTGCGAGATGGCCGCCAGCGTCGCTTCCTTGGCCTTGGCGACGTCGTCGAAGTCGCCGGTATAGCTCTCGAAGTACTTGATGCCGGGCTTGATATAGCGTGCGCCGTTGCCGAACTCGATGCCGGCATTCTTGATGGCGGGAATTTCCAGGCCGCCGACATAGGAGACGCCGCCGGTCTTGGACAGCATCGCCGCCGCCGCGCCGGCGACGAAAGCGATCTCGGCCTGGCGGACGTCGTAGCCCGACACGTTGTCCGGCTTCTTCGGATCGGCGTTGCCGCCGATGATGGCGAACTTCACCTTGGGGAAGCGCGGCGCCACCTTGAAGACCGATGCCTGGGTCTGGCCGCCGACGCCGATCACCATCTCGTTCCGGCCGGCAAGCGTCACCAGCACCTGCTCCATGTCGCCGAACTTCACGTTCTCGATGAACTTGGCGGTGACCTTCGCGCCGAGCTTCTTCTCGACCGCCTTGAGACCGTCGTAGCCGGACTCCATCCAGCCCTTGTCGGACTTCGAGCCCGGGATCAGCACGCCGACGGTGAGCGCGCCGGCAGCTCGCGCCGGGGCAGCGAGGCCGCCAGTCATCACCAGACTGCCCATTCCCGCGGCTCCACCCAGGAACCTGCGACGATCGACTTTATTCATTTCTTCCGCTCCCTTCGCGCGCTCGCGACGTTTCTCGGGCAGCGAGAGGCAATTGCCGTGCCAACTGGCAGGAAACTTGCTTCCCTCATGGGTTGGACGCTTGGGAGACAATGGATGGCCAACAAGATGAATCCGCTCGGCGCGCCTCGCGCCGGCTACAGCTGGGCTGCGAGCGCCCGGGAAATCGACATGGCGACGCCGGCGGCGAAACCGAAGCCGCTGCGCATCGCCGCCCAGCCCCAGAACATCACCATCGATCTCAGGCGCACGGCGATGATCGTGATCGACATGCAGAACGATTTTTGCGCCAAGGGCGGATGGGTCGATTCGCTCGGGCTCGACTACACGCCCGATCGCAAGCCGATCGCCCCATTGCAGAAGCTCCTGCCTACGCTCCGCAAGGCGGGCGTGCCGATCATCTGGGTCAACTGGGGCAACCGGCCCGACCTCGCCAACATGCCGCCCAACCAGATCCATCTCTACAAGCCCTCGGGCGTCGGCGTCGGGCTTGGCGACCCGCTGCCCGGCAGCGGCGCCGCCGTGCTGCAGAAGGATTCGTGGGCGGCCGCCGTGGTCGACGAGCTCGAGCAGGCGCCCGAGGACATCAAGGTCGACAAGCACCGCATCAGCGGCTTCTGGGATACGCCCCTCGATTCGATCCTGCGCAATCTCGGCATCCGCACCGCTCTGTTCTGCGGCGTCAACACCGACCAGTGCGTGCTGCATTCGCTGACAGACGCAAACTTCCTGGGTTACGGCTGCGTGCTGGTCGAGGATTGCTGCGCCACCACCTCGCCCGACTTCTGCACCGAAGCCGCGGTATGGAACGTCAAGAAATGCTTCGGCTTCGTCACCGATTCCGGGAAGGTGCTGCGAGCCTTGAAGAAGTAGGCTTCGGCACGTAGCGATCGCTACGATCGGTCGTCATCCCGAGAGAGTCTGCCTCTCGCGGGATGACAGTAAGTTGTCGCGAAAGAGCTCAGCCTTCTTGTCACAGACCCGAACCCCGCGCTTGCGCGATCTCGTCCTGCTTCCCGGCTTCATGTGCGACCACGACCTGTGGACCGACATGGTTCCCGATCTCGAGGCCATGGCGACCCTGCATTACGGCAATGTCTACGAGGACACCTCGCTCGAAGGCATGGCGCGGCGCGTGCTCGACTCGTCGCCCGAGCGCTTCGTGCTGGTCGGCTTCTCGATGGGCGGCTTCGTCGCCCGCGTGCTCACCCTGATGGCGCCCGAGCGGGTGGCCGGCGTCGCCTTCGTCGCCTCCTCGGCGCGCGGCTATTCGGCCGAGGAGATCGCGCGCCGCCGGGCGGGCTACCAGCCCGGTGACCGCCCACCGCGCAAGGCAGGCGAGGAGTCGGTGGCGCGCGGCCTGCATCCGGCGCGCGAGGCCGATCCGATCCTGCTCGACCGGCTGCGCAGCATGCAGCGCCGGCTCGGCCGCGAGGTGCGAGCGCGCCAGGCCCAGGTGGTGCGCAACGACGGCTACGCCGACCTCGAACGCATCGCCTGCCCCTCGCTGGTCGTTGCCTGCCGGCAGGACCGGCTGCGCCGCTTCGACGAGACCGAGCGCATGGCGCAGCACCTGCCAAACGCCCGCTTCGCCATCCTCGAGGAATGCGGCCACATGGCGCCGCTCGAGCGCCCCTGCGAACTGGCGGGTCTGCTGTCCGGCTGGATCGGGGAGTCGGGCTTGTAGGCAGCAGATACCATGAGCGCGGACAGCCCTTGAACCCGCGCGGACCAGGGCCAACGCCGACAAAGTCATGCAGCGCCGCGCCAGCTTGTGATCGCCTTCAGACGTCACCGACGACGAGCGGGTCGTCGGAGAAGGACGATCAACGGAAGTGAGCGACAGTCAGGTCCGACTGATCCGATCGGGGTTCGAGCTGCGCAGGCCAAAGCCGATGCGCAGGGCCGACCCATCACACCCACGCGTCGTCCAGTTTCACGCCCAGCAGGCTCTTGCCCTGGATCTCGACATTGACATCGAAATCCAGCATCGCGTGGTGCGAGGCCGTGTTCATGTCACGGAAGCAGATCTGCAGGGAGTGGCTATCGTGCGCGGCCCCGGCACCGGCGCCTTCGAAGAGCCTGTTGCAGGCACGGCGACAAAGTTCAGTGGCGTAAGCAGCATTCCATCTGACCTGCGCGCGCTTCGGTGCCGGCATCGGTGGATCGTGCAGCATCGCCTCCTCCAGCAGGTCGCAGTTCTGTTTCGTGAGCGCCCATGCGCACGAGATTTCGACGCTCGCCTCGGCGACCCGGCGCTGCACACCGGCGTTGTCGGACTTCATCGCCCCGGTATAGACATCGCGACGACCGCGGGTCTTGTCGATGAAGAGCTGGAGGCCGCGCTCGGCCATCCCGACGATCGTCCCCAGCAGCATGGTCGCCAGCGCCGGGCGGATCGGGAGGCGATAAAGCGGGATGTCGATACCAGGGACGGTGCCGAGTTGCGCCTCGATCATGGACACTGCGTAGTGCTCGGGAACGAAGATGTTCTCGAGAACGACATCCTTGGAACCGGTGCCCCGCATGCCGAGGGTGAACCAGGTATCGTCGATGACGGCGTCCTTCTTGGGCATCACGACGATCAGGGACGGGCAGGGTTCGTCCGCCTCGTTGCGGATGCCCTTGCAGCCGACCAGGACCCAGTCGCCGTGGTCGGCGCCGCTCGCGTAGGGCCATCGCCCGTTCAGGATGTAGCCTCCCCTGGCACGCTGGCAGGTGCCGCGAAGCGAGGGAACGCCGGGAATAAGCATGCCCGGGTGACCGCCGAAGATCTCGTCCTGCCCACGGCGCTCCATGCGGCCGGCGATGAACGTGTGAGCGGCGCAAACCATCAGGACCCATGAGGCCGCGGTGCTGCCGTGCGCGATGGCACGCTCGGCTTCGACCAGCGCCCTCACGGGGAGCTCGTACCCGCCATAGGCAGCCGGGGCGACAATCCGGGTGGCGCCCGATTGATGCAGGAGGTCGACCGCGCGAGCGCTGAGCTGACGATTGGACTCCGATTCGGCCTCGGTTTCCTTCAACGGCTCGACGATCCTCTGCACGTTTGCAGCATCGTACATGACGTCCTCCCACCGCTCTCACGGCGTCCCTTGATGCCAAAGCCATACTAGTATGTTAGTATAGCACCATGCGAACAGCGCTCAATGTCGTTCTGCCGGACGCTCCGGAATCGATCCGGGAAGGCACCCCACGTCTGCACGATCTGGCGTACGCCTACCTGAAGGGCTTGCTCCTCGGCGGCGGGCTGGACCCTGGCGACCAGATCTCTTCGGAAGGGGTCGGTCGGGTCCTTGCGATAAGCCGCGCACCGGTCAGCGATGCGATCCGGCGTCTGACGGTCGAAGGCCTTCTGGAAATCCTGCCCCAGGTCGGCTGTCGGGTGGTGCGACCGGTACCGGCCGAAGTCAGGGATCTCTATGAAGTCTTCGGCGCCAGCGAAGGCGTGATCGCGCGTTGGGCCGCAGAGCGGCGCTCGGGGGACGAAGCCGAGGAGTTTCGTGCCCTCTGTGATTCCCTGGCATCCGTTGAAGGGCTTCCCGCCGATCCCGATGCGCGTTTCCTGGAACTGAGGCGGCGCAACCGCCGCCGGTACGAGATGCTGCACAGGCTCGCCCGGTCGCCGCTCAGCACCGGCAGTGGCGAGAAATACTGGGACCGCAGTGACTTCTTCCTGCGGGTGACCTTCGGAGGTCGCGATCTGCCGGGCTTCGTGCGGGACGCGCGAGCGGCGCTCGCAGATGCCGTCGTCGCCAGCGACGGTCAGACCGCCGAGCACGAGACGCGGCGTTATCTGGTCCGCCTCGGACGAGAGGTAGCCGACGTGCTCGAGCGCCAGGCCCGGGGACGGCGTCGTCGATAACCCATCATCACACTACGGGAGGTCCAATCATGCAGTTCAAGTTCCATCATCTCAATCTCTGCACCGACAACCTGCCGCGCTTTACTTGGCTGTTTCCGCACAGACGACATCAGGGGCTTCATGCGTCGCTGCGATGAGCTTGGCATTCGCTACGCCGACTACGGCAAGTGGGCCATCGCGGGATGGCATCAGGTCTTTCTGACTGATCCCGACGGCAACGTCGTGGAGATCCATCAACCCAACATGTAACGCCGCCAGCCGGGGATGACCGTGCTTCTGCGCGACAAGGTTTGCATCGTCGCTGGAGGTTTCGTCATCCCCACCCGCGCTCAATCGATCCCCTCGTCACTGCTGCAGCTGCAGCGACGCATAGTCATTCCGCAGAGCGCCGATTGAAGCTGACGCTCGTCACGCCGTTCAGCGGCATGCGAGCTCCGTCCCGATCATCTCGAGGCAGGGTCGCCGAGAGAGACTGAACACGTCTTGCTGGTGCACAGTGAGGAAGCCTTTCCTTTCGCAGCGCAACAAGCGTCCGCATTGTCGGCAATGTCGGCTTGGCCTATCGTGCCGCGTGCCCAACTCGCGCGACCTCTGATGGCGTCTCCGTCTCGCGCTGCCGATTCGGCTGACCGGATCTACTTCACGCTGGTCGCCCTGATCGGCGGCGCCCTGCTGGCGTACTTCGCCGCAGTGCCGGTGCTCGGGCTCAACGTCGCCTTCCACTTCTACCTGATGCTGTGGATCACCATGGCGTCGGCCTTCAACGTCGCCTCGGGCTTCGCCGGCTACATGCCGTTCGGCTACGTGGCATTCTATGGCGTCGGAGCCTTCACCACGGCGATCCTGGTCAAGAAGGCAGCCTTCCCGCTGTTCCTCGCCCTGCCGCTGTCCGGCGTCGCAGGCCTCGTGCTGGCGCTCTTGTTCGCGCCCACCCTGCGCCTGTCCGGCATCTATTTCGGCATCGTCAGCCTGGCGCTGGCCGGCATCTGCCGGCTCGCCATCACCAACATGCCGGAAGAGATCACGGGCGGCAGCTTCGGCCTGCAGCTCGGCAGCCGCGCCCAGCCGCTGCAGAGCTTCTACGTCATGATGGCGGTCATGGTGCTGGCGCTCGCCACCATCCTGTGGCTGTCGCGCTCGCGGCTCGGCAAGGCCCTGCGCGCCACGCGCGACGACGCCGAAGCGGCCGACATGATGGGCGTCAACGTGCCCCTTGTCCGTCTCTATGGCTGGCTGATCTCGGCCTTCTTCCCGGCCGTCTGCGGCGGCGTCGAGGCGTGGTACACCAACGTCGTCGACACCGAGACCGCCTTCAACACGTTGATCACCGCCAAGACCGTGATCTACGCTGTCGCCGGCGGGCTGGGCACGGTGACAGGGCCGATCATCGGCGCGGTCGCCATGGTCTGGCTCGACGAGCTGATCTGGCGCCAGTTCCCGCTGCTCAACCTCCTGATCCTGGGCGTGGCCACGGTGATCCTGGTGCTGTTCCTGCCGCGCGGCATCGTCGGCACCGTGCTGCGCCGCAAGCCGCACTGGCGGCGCTACGTGCCGTAGGGGGCCGCTGTGGAGCTGCTTATCCTGAACGGCCTCGCCAACGGACTGATCGTGGGCGGCATCTACGCCCTGGTCGGCGTCAGCCTGACGTTGCTCTACGGCGTGTTGCGCGTCGTCAACTTCGCCCATGGCGAGTTCGTGATCGCCGGCTCCTTCTTCGCATTCGTGCTGTTCAGCACCCTGAAGATCCCGCCGCTGCTCGCCGTGCCGCTGGCCGCCGTCGCGTTCTTCGCCGCCGGCTGGCTGCTCTACTACGTGCTCATACCGCGCCTGGCGCGGAGCGACGATCCCGAGCTGATGTCGTTCCTGATGTTCTACGGCGTGTCGATCGCCGCAGCAGCGCTGATGCTGCTGCTGTTCGAGGCCGATTCACGCTCGATCGATTTCACCTTCACCCCGATCTCGGTACAGATCGGCCCGATCTACATCTCGACCGCGCGGCTGGTGGCGCTCGCCATCACCATCGTGATCTCGATCGCGCTGGCGCTGTTCCTGTTCCGGACGCTGCCCGGCAAGGCGCTGCGCGCGGCGATCATGAACCCCGAGGCGATCCAGATCATGGGCGTCGACATCGTGCGCCTGTCGGCCTTCGCGTTTGCGCTCGCCTCCTCGCTGGCGGGCGTGACCGGCGTGCTGGTCGCCCTGGTGTTTCCCGCCTTCAATCCCTTCTCCGGCGCCGAGTACACCATCATCGCCTTCATCGTCGTGGTGCTGGGCGGCCTCGGCAATCCGGTGGGCGCCCTGCTGGCGGGCGTGGTCTTCGGCCTGGCCGAGCAGATGGCGACGGTGTTCCTGCCCCAGGCGCTGGCCCAGATCGTGGGCTTCGTCATCCTGGTCGGCACGATCTTCCTGCGCCCGTCGGGCCTACTCGGCACGAGGTTCCGGCGGTGAGCGCCATCGAGGCCCGCGGGCTCACCAAGCGCTTCGGCGGCCTGGTGGCGCTCGACGGCGTCGATCTCCGGGCCGGCCCGGGCGAGACCCTTGGCATCATCGGCGTCAACGGCGCCGGCAAGACGACCCTGATGAACTGCATCTGCGGTCTCTACCGGCCGGATGCCGGCGACGTTCTCGTCGGCGGCGAGCGCGTCACCGGCCAGCCGCCGCACGTGATCGCCCATCACGGCGTCGGCCGGACATTCCAGGTGCCGCGCGTGTTCCGCAAGATGTCCCTGATCGACAATCTCCTAGTGCCGGTGCTCGACCGCCCGGCCTCCGATTCCGAGCTGATCGGCCGCGCCGAGGCGATGCTCGAGCGCATGCAGCTGATCGAGCTGCGCCACAACTATGCCGAGGAGCTGTCGGGCGGCCAGCAGAAGCTGCTCGAGATGGCGCGCATGCTGATGCCCGACCCGGCCATCGTCATGCTCGACGAGCCGTTCGCCGGTGTTCATCCGGTGCTCTGCAAGTTCATGATCGAGCGCATCGAGGAAACCGCTCGTGCCGGCAAGGTCGTGCTGCTGATCAGCCACGACCTGACCTCGATCTACCGACTGTCGAGCCGGGTCATGGCGCTGAACCAGGGACGCGTCATCGCCGAAGGCGGCGTCGACGACATCCGCGGCAACCCCGCCGTCATCGAAGCCTATCTCGGGACCTGAGATGGCGACGAACGACCATGACGGGCCGCCCGTCCTCGCGCTCGACAGGGTCGATGTCGCCTATCACGGCGACATCCGCATCCTGCGCGGGCTGTCGCTCGAGGTCAGGCCGAGCCTGATCACCGGCATCATCGGCCCGAACGGCGCCGGCAAGTCGACGGCCCTGCGCGCCCTTTACGGCCTCCTGAAGCCGGTCGCGGGCGACGTGCTGATCGACGGCCGCGCGGTGACCGGCCTGCCGCCATGGAAGTTCATCGAGCACGGCATCGCCCTGGTGCCGCAGCAACGCAGCCTGTTCAACGAGTTGTCCGTCGAGGACAATCTCCGCCTCGCCTGCTGGTCGTTCCGCCGCGATCGCCGCCGCATCGAGGAGGCGCTGGAGCGCGCCTACGCCCAGTTCCCGATGCTACGCGACAAGCGCCGCGACCTCGCGGGCTCGATGAGCGGCGGCCAGCAGCGTTTCCTGGAGCTCGGCCGGGCCCTGGCCCTCAGGCCGCGCGTGCTGCTGCTCGACGAACCGACGGCGATGATCGCGCCGCGGGTCAGCGCCGACATCTACGACTTCATCGCCGGCCTTCCCGCCCAGGGCATCACCGTGCTGCTGGTCGACCAGAACGTGCGCCAGTGCGTGCGCATCGCCCAGCACCTCTATGTCCTGGAGCTCGGCCAGAACAAGGTCGACGGCTCGGCCCACGCCTTCCAGGAGGATTCCGGGCTGCGCGACCTGATCGCCGAATGGGTCGACTATCGTATCGACACGTGACCGGGCCGCCTTCGGTTGCTAGCCTCGACCACAATGGGAAGGAGGAATGCCATGACAATCAAGTTGCCCCGAAGGACATTGCTCGCCGGCGCAGCCGGTGCGATCGCCGTCGGCAGCGCGCAGGCGCAGGACGCCAAGCCGATCCGCATCGGCATGACGGTATCGTCGACCGGCGCCTTCGCGCTGGCCGCCCAGTCGGGCCTGCGCGGCGCCGAGATCTGGGTCGACGACGTCAACGCCCGCGGCGGCATCACGGTCGGCGGCGCCAAGCGCAAGGTCGAGCTGGTGAAGCTCGATGACCGCAGCGACAAGACCACCGTGCCCAAGGTCTACGAGACCCTGATCAAGGAAGAGAAGGTCGATCTCTGCTTCGGCCCGTTCGGCTCGACCCTCACCGCCGCGGCCGTCAACGCCACCGAGGCCGCCGAAAAGTTCATGGTGATCTGGTCCGCCTCGGCCGATTCGATCTACCAGCAGGGCTACAAGTACGTCGTGTCGGCGACCCAGCAGGCCGGCACCCTGCTCGGCCGGCCCGGCGTGAAGGCTTTCGCCCAGCTCGGCGCCAAGAAGATCGCCTTCGCCTACCTCGACGAGCCGTTCCCCGCCGCGCTCACCAATGGTGCGATCGATGAGGCGAAGAAGCTCGGCATCGAGGTGACGATGAACGAGAAGTTCGCCAAAGGTACCAAGGACTTCAATATCCTGATCCAGAAGGCCAAGGCGAGCGGCGCCGACGTCTTCATGCCGACCGCCTACGAGGGCGACCAGATGACCATCGCGCGCCAGCTGCGCGAGATGAACGTCGAGTTCAAGGCGGTCTACCTGGTCTATGCCTCGCAGCCGCAGTTCCTCGCCATCGGCAAGGACGCGCTCTATCATTTCAGCCAGACCCTGCTGCACGAGCGCATCAACTGGAAGGTGACAGGCGGCCTCGACCGGGCGCAGATGATGGAGCGCTACGCCAAGCTGTTCCCCAACGCCCAGTATCCCGCCGACTTCCAGACCGCGCTGGCTTACGGCGCCGGCGCCGCCCTCGAGCAGATCATCGTCGAGGCGCAATCGCTGGAGGCCGCCAAGCTCAAGGCAGCCGCCTTGAAGCTCAACAACAAGATCGTCACCGTCACCGGCCCCTACGAGATCGACCAGACCGGCAAGCAGTTCAAGAGCGAGTTCGCCGTCATGCAGAACATGCCGTCCGGCCCGGAGGCGGTCTTCCCGCCCGAGATCGCCACGGCCAAGGCCGTCTATCCGGCGCCGCCGTACAAAGATCGGAAGTAAGACCTCGTCATGCCCTCCTCCCCAGCTTTGCTTAGCTTTGCTGGGGAGGTGTCCGCGTAATCGCGGACGGAGGGGTCAGGAGCCACGAATCCTGAATCTCGTCGAATCATGGCTCATGACCCTTCCGTCGGGCGTGCGTCATGCCGCTCGGCGGCGCAGGCGGCGCGACAGGACGACCACGCCACCGAACAGGACGGTGACGCCAAGACAGACGGCGGATGGCAGCCAGAGGTCGATGAACGACACGATGCGGGCGCGGATGGGGTTCGCGGGATCGTAGATCACCGTCACTCGGTCGCCCGCCGCGTAATCCGTACCGCTGCCGCCACGGCCATGGAACTCGATCGGGCGGCCATCGATCGTCGTAAAGCGCACGATCGGCGCGTAGGAGGTACGCTCGACGTCGCGGCTCACCTCCCGGCCGTCGGGCAGGCGAACGTCCTCTCGGCTGACGGTCCGGCCTTCGCGGATCTCGACGATCGTTCCCGCGGTGCGGGTGCCACTGCCGTAGAGGTCGAGTGCGCCCGAGAAGACGATGGCACCGATTGCCGCCGCCGCGATCGCGATCGCCGCGAAGGCGCGTTCGCCCACCAAGGTCAGGTCTGCGTTGCGCGACAACGCCCAGGCGACCAGGCCGAACATCAGCCAGAAGCTGCCGAAGCCGGTGACGATGATGGCCGACAACCAGAGGCGCTCGAACGTGTCGATGCGGAAATCCGTCGGATCCTGCGGCGCGTAGAGAACCGTGACGCGATCGCCGGGCGCGAAGTCGGGTGCACCGGTCCCGAGGTCGGCCACTTCCCGGGCATCGCCGCCGGGAAGACGAAAGCGCACGACCGGCGCATACATGCTGCCCTCACGCCGGATCTCGACGACCTCTCCGTCGGCACGCTCGCTGTAGAGAACGTGACGGAGGCTGCCCCAGCCGAGGGCCGCACCGCCCGCCACGATCAGGCCGCCGATGCCCAGGATCAGCCAGCCGACCTTGCGCCAGCTGCTGTCGAAGGAAGCAGGCCGGCGTCCCCTCATGCTCTTCCGGACCGTGGGTAACCAGCTTGATTGCAGGTCCACCTTCCGTCGTCCTGAACGAAGTGAAGGACCTCATCGCCGCTTGCCGCGAGTGTGTGCTGTCGCTTCTGGCGATGAGATCCTTTCCTTCGGCTTCGCTCAGGACAGGCGCTGCGCTCAGGATGACGGGAAAGACACATGCTCAGTCACATTCATGGTCGCTCACTTGGACGTCGCCGGACGTTGCCGCAGGGCATCGACGATGGCGACCAGGCGGGCGCCCTGCGGCGTGGCCGGGTCGAGGAGCCGCTCGCGCGGCGTGTTCTCGGCCAGCCGGCTGAGCTCCATCAGGGCGCGAATATGCTGGCGGCGCGTCAGGCGATGCCCCGCCGATCGATGGCGGAAGAACAGCCGGCCGAGCTGCCCCTCGCCGACCAGCGCATTGAGCTCCGATGCCGAGACGTAGACCAGGAAGCAGAGAAAGATCCAGAGCTGCACTGCGATGAAGCGATGCCACGTGAACTCTTGCAACAATGTCCGAAAGACGTCGCCGAAGCCGTGCGCCTCGATGGCGAAGCCCACGACCTTCTCGACGAAACGCACCACCAGCACGACGACAGAATAGAACACAGACTTGTAGAGGATCGGCAGGATGAGCGGCGCTCCTCGATAGCGGTCGATGATGCGCACCCGATCGACCACCAGGACCACCTTGGCGACGACAAGCGCCGTGGTCGTCGACAGGACGATCGAATGGAGGTCGAACCAGGAGCCGTGGACGGCGAGGTTGGTCGAGAAGGAGATCAGGTTGAAGGTGACCAGGAAGTAGAGCGTCGGCGGCAGCAAGTGATGGACGAACCTCGCCGCGGCGAGGCCGACGCGGTGCGACAGCCGTACCGCGAATGGCCTCACATGCGGCCCCCGTCGACCACGAAATTCTGTGCCGTCACCATCCGGCTGTCGTCGGCGGCAAGCCACAGCGCCATGCGGGCGATGTCGGGCGGATAGACCTTCTCCTTGAGGCATTGGGCCTGCATGAGGCCGGCCTCGGCCTCGGGCGTCAGCCACAGGTCGATCTGGCGCTGGGTCATGATCCAGCCCGGCGTGATCGAGTTGAGCCTGATCCTGTCGGGGCCGAGATCGCGGGCGAGGCCGCGCGACATGCCGATCACCGCGGCCTTGGCGGCCTGGTAGACCGACAGGCGCGGCGTCATGGCGTGATAGCTCACGGAGCTGAAATTGACGATCGAGCCCCCGCCGGCCTGCTTCATGCCCGGTGCCACCGACTGGATCGCGAAGTATTGGTGCCGGAGATTGACGGCGATGCGCTCGTCCCAGAAGGCGGGTGTCACCTCCGCGAGATCGTGCCGGTCGTCGCGCGCCGCGTTGTTGATCAGGACGGTAAAGGCCCCCAGCTTGCCCGCCAGCTCGGCGAGCACGACCTGATAGGCGGCGATGTCGCGCACGTCACAGTGCCGGTAGGTCGGCACGGCATGACCGGCGGCGGAGAGCTTGGCCACCAGCGCCTGCGAGGCGGCATCGTCGATGTCGCAGAAGCCCACCCTGGCGCCCTGCCCGGCGAAGTGCTCGACGATGGAGGCGCCGATTCCCGAGCCGCCCCCGGAGACGAACACGGCGCGGTCCTTAAGGCTGGGATACGAGGCGAAGGGCAGCATGGATGGTCCTCACTGGATGGTCAGGCGGAAGGTGACTTCACCGGCAATCGTATCACCCGCGGCGAGCCGGGTCGCAGCGATCCGGCCGTTGGCGTGGCTGACCGGCTCGACGCAGAAGAACGGGCGCTGCGGGGGCGTATAGATCACCAGCGTGCGCAACTGCTCGCCGGCCGACATCTCGAGCGCCAGCCCGCGGTTGGGCCAGGCGATGCGCGCCTGGCCATCCCAGCCCTCGAAGCAATTGTCGAGCGCAACCTCGCCGATGCGGCGGCCATCGCTGAAGTCCCAGGTGGTGGGCACGGCGACGCGCTCGGTCGGCAGGACCTCGGCGTCGGTGAGCCACACGCTCGTCGTGCGACACCGAAGGTCGGTCGCCTCGTCGCGCACGAAAAAGGGATGCAGGCCGATGCCGGCCGGGACCGCCCTCTTCTCGCGATTCTCCAGGGAGATGCGAACGGTCAGGCGATCGTCGTCGAGACGATAGGATTGGCGGGCGCGGTAGGCGAACGGCCAGCCACCGCCGTGGTCCGCCTCATGCTCGTAGGCGATCTCGGCCGACCGCAGATCGTGGCGCTGCACCTGCCACGCCCTGGCCCAGCCGTCGCCGTGCATGGGGTGATCCACGCCAGGCCAATTGCGACGCAGCACGATCTCCTGCCCGTCGTAGACGAAGCGGCCGCCGGCAATGCGGTTGGAGAAGGGAAGCAACGGATAGCAGGCGGTATCGCTGCCGTAATGGCCCAGCATCGCCGCAGCGAGCGCGTCACCGGGTGTCGGGCGGAGCACGTCGATCTTGCCGTCGACGGTGAAGCGGGCGATCGATCCACCCGCTTGCGGCGCGAGATCGACCTCCAAACGGCCGGCGCGCAACGACAGGAACGTCATGGAGCTCCCTCCGAGGCATGTTTTTTGCTGCCTCGTATCTACTGACTGGCGTGGCGGGGTGCTAGGCTCGTGTCACCGGGGACTTCCAAGGGGGTCGAAATGACTGATGATCTCGTCCGCAAGTGGGAATTGAGTCGCCGCCGCGTTCTCGCGGCCGCTGGCGGTCTCGGCCTGGCCGGGCTGTCCGGCAACGCCTTCGGGCAGCCGGGCGGGCCGTGGAGCGGCCCGCCGAAGAGCAAGGTCGACCGCGTCAATTTCGTGGTCTGGACCTACGGCGACATCTATTCCCGCATTGCCAAGCAGTTCGAGGCCGATTGGGGCGTCAAGGTCGATTCGACGATCTCTGCCTTCAACGATCATCCGACCAAGCTCGCCACCATGTTCGCCGCCGGCGAGAAGATCGACGTGTCGCAATCCTCGCCCTTCTCGTTCCCCAACTTCGTCGCCCAGGGCCTGGCCGAGCCGATCGACGGCCTGCCCGGCGCCGCCGACTACATCAAGGACTTCACGCCCTTCACCAAGCAGGTCGCGACGATCGGCGGCAAGACGATGGGCCTGCCCTACTTCTCGTCGGTGTGGGTGTGGAACTACTACGCCGACATGCTGGAGAAGCTCAAGATCGACAAGCCGTTCGCGACCTACGACGAGTTCATCGAGCATTGCGTCAAGGCCAAGAAGGACGGCGTCTCGCGCTACCCCGTCCTGTGGGTGGCCGGCGTCGGCCTCGAGCAGTTGCCGGGCACCTGGTACCAGATGACCTGGAACCGCGGCGGCACCTTCTTCGACAAGCAGGGCAATCACATGCTGGGCGCCGGCTCGGTCGCCCGCGAGACCCTGAAATGGTGGGCCAACACCTTCGAGAAAGGCCTCGACATCGCCGATCCGGAATCGCTCAAGGTCCAGTTCACCACCTCGGCGAAGGCGTTCGGGGCCGGCAAGAATCTCTACCGCGGCCCCAACCATCACTACGGCCTCAACGTCGTCAACGATCCCGCACAATCGCCGATTGCCGGCAAGGTCAAGGTCCACGGCTCGCCGGGCGACGGCAAGACGATGGGCGTCACCCATGTCTATTTCCTGTCGTCGGCGAATCGCGACAAGGAATGGGCCTGGAAGCTGCTGCAGTATCTCGGCGGCAAGACCAAGGACGGCAACTACACGCAAGCCATCAGCCTCGCCAAGGACGCCATGCTGGGCTCCGGTTACAACTCGGTGATGAACAGCGACGCGGTCAAGCAAGGCTGGGCGCCGTGGGGCGACGTCCCGGCCATCCTCGGCATCTGGGACAAGGCGGCCTATATCGGCGAGGTCTGCTCTTCCGTCTACCAGCCGTGGCATTTCCCGTGGACCGACCAGCTCAACATCGAGGTCCAGAAGTGCCTGACCGGGCAGCTCACCGCCGACCAGTGCTGCGACAACCTGATCAAGGGCATCGCCGACGCCAAGCGCAAGGTCTGAAGCCCTGACCAGCCAGGCAACGGGCATGGAAGCCAGCAGGGCCGCTCGCCGGCCCTGGTATCGGCGCGAGATGTCGGCACGGCGCTTCGCGCTGTTCCTGAACCTGCCGACGCTGCTGTTCCTGGGCGTGGTGCTCGCCTATCCGGTGGTCTACGCCGGCTACCTGTCCGTGCACCGCGTCGGCCTGGCGCAGTTGCGCCGCGGCGAGTTCCCGTTCAACGGCTGGGACAATTACGCCCGCGTGCTCGAGGATCCGCTGTTCTGGGTCGCCATCAAGAACACGCTGATCTTCACCGCAATCACCGTCGGTGCCGAGGTCGTCCTGGCGATCGCCATCGCGCTGCTGATCAACCAGACCGGCGTCTGGACCTCGCGCGTGACGCGCTTCCTGATCCTGCTGCCCTACGCCATCCCGCCGATCTGCAACGGCCTGATCTGGTCGTTCCTCTACAGCTTCCAGTTTGGGTTCCTGAACCGCATCCTGTTCAGCGTCGGGCTGATCGACCAACCGATCAACTGGGCCGGCAATCCCGACACTGCGCTGTACGCCGTCACCGTGCCCTACATCTGGCGCACCCTGCCCTTCGCCATCATCCTCGTGCACGCGGCCCTCCAGGGCATCCCGCGCGACCTCTACGAGCAGGCGGCCATCGACGGCGCCAATGCCTGGCATCGTTTTCGCCACATCACCTGGCCGATGCTGCAGCAGATCATCGCCATCATCCTGATCCTGCGCACCGCCTTCGCCTTCGCCGTGTTCGAGGAGATCCTGGCGATCACCCAGGGGGGACCGGGCGACGCCACCTGGGTGGCCGCCTGGTACAGCTACAAGATCACCTTCTCGCCGCCCAACAATTTCGGCATGGGCTCGGCCTCCGCCTTCATCCTGACGCTGATGATCGCGGCGATCGCCCTGGTCTACATGCGCACCGTCTATCGCCGGGTGACGCTCTGATGTTCAGGGTCACGCGCACCGGCAAGCTATTGCTGCACGTCGCCAACCTGACGGTGATCGTCTTCATCCTGCTGCCGCTGGTGGCGGTCTTGATCGCCAGCATCCAGTCCGAGAAGTCGCTGCAGGCCGATACCCGCCGGGTCCTGCCGGCCGAGGTCACATTCGACAATTTCACAGTCATCCTGACCAAGGGTCAGCAGCGCGGACGCATCTTCGAGCAGGCGACCTACCTGCCGGAGAACATCAAGAGCTTCTACGCCGCCTTCCTGAACTCGACCATCGTGGCGGTCTCCGTCACGGCGCTGACCCTGCTGTTCGGCTCCCTGTCGGCCTACACGATCGCCCGCCTGCGCTTCCGATGGACGCTGTTCCTGCTGCAGGCCAACATCGTCGTCCGCTTCGTGCCGGCGATCGTGCTGATGATTCCGCTCTACATCGTGATGCGATCGCTGGGCCAGCTCAACTCGCTGAGCGGCGTGATCATCGCCGAGACCGGGTTCCTGCTGCCCTACGCCATCCTGATCCTGGCACCGTATTTCGACAGCATCCCCTCGGAACTCGAGGAGGCGGCACGGATCGACGGGTGCACCCGTCTCGGCGCCTTCGTGCGCATCGTCCTTCCGCTGGCGACGCCGGCCCTCGCCGCCTGCGGCGTCATCATGTTCATCGTCTCCTGGCACGAGCTCCTGATCCCGCTGATTCTGAATGCCAGGCCCGACTTCATGACCCTGCCCGTCGTCATCGCCAGCCTGGTCGGCGACGTGTTCGTCTTCTTCAACCTCATGATGGCGATCTGCCTGCTGGCGCTGGCCCCCACCGTCGTGCTGGTGGCGCTGCTGCAGCGCTACATCGTCGAGGGCCTGTCCGCGGGTGCGGTGAAGGGGTGACACATGCTTCCTCCCCAGCGAAGCTGGGGAGGAGAATGAGAAGCGTCCGTCGCCGATGACGGCGACACCTCGCCAGCAAAACTGGGAAGTGGATTGCACAGCGGCAAGGCGCGATGGCATCGCGTCGCCGGGCTCCCTATGATCCGCGCTTCCGGATCACGACGAACAAGGGAAACGCCGATATGACGAACATGCTGAAGAAGCGGCTTCAGGCCGGAAAGGCCTGCGTCAACGCCTGGCTGGCCATCCCCAGCGGCTTCTCGGCCGAGGTCATGGCGCAATGCGGCTGGGACAGCGTCACCGTCGACATGCAGCACGGCGTGCAGGACTACCAGTCGATGGTCCAGTGCTTCCAGGCGATGGACAAGCATCCGATCACGCCGCTGGTGCGCGTGCCGTGGAACGAGCCCGGCATCGTCGGCAAGGTGCTCGACGGCGGTGCCTGGGGCGTCATCTGCCCGATGGTCAACAATAAGGTCGAAGCGCAGGCCTTGGCCTCCTACGCCCTCTATCCGCCCAAGGGCAAGCGCAGCAACGGGCCCATCCGCGCCGGCGCCTATGGCGCTGCGACGCCCTACCAAGCGACTGCCAACGACGAGGTGCTGATCATCCCGATGATCGAGACTCAGGAAGCGATCGACAATATCGACGCCATCCTCGACGTGCCGGGAATCAGCGGCATCTATATCGGCCCCAGCGATCTCGGCCTGTCGCTCGGCCTCGCGCCCCGCCTCGATCGCGAGGAGCCGCAGATCCTGGCGATCTACGACAAGCTGCTGGCCGCCTGCCAGAAGCGCAACCTGTTCGCCGGCCTGCACAACGGCACTGCGTCCTACGCCGCAAAGATGATCGGCAAGGGCTTCCGCTTCGTCACAATCGCCAACGACTCGGGCCTGATGGCCATGGCGGCGCGCGCCGCCGTCGCGCAGACCCGCAAGGAAGCGGGCGCGGTTGCCGCCCTGTAGGGCTGCCCAGAACTGGCACGCGCCTTGCCTTCCCGCCGGCAACAACCGGTGGAGGAAGCGATGAGCGGGCTGGGCGGTCTCAACAAGGCGCCCGATGGCATGGTCATCGGGCTGGTCCAGATCCAGAATCCGGTCGTCGTCACGCCCGACGACCTGGCGCGGCAGACCGAGCGCATCTGCGGGCTGGTCGGCAAGGCGCGCCGCAACCTCGCGACCATGGACCTCGTGGTCTTCCCGGAATACGCCCTGCACGGGCTGTCGATGGACACCAACCCGGCGATCATGTGCCGGCTCGACGGGCCCGAGGTCGGGAAGTTCCGCGGCGCCTGCATCGCCAACGACATCTGGGGCTGCTTCTCCATCATGGAGCTCAATCCCCATGGCAACCCGTTCAACTCCGGCCTGATCATCGACAGCAAGGGCGAGATCAAGCTCTATTACCGCAAGATGCATCCCTGGGTGCCGGTCGAGCCGTGGGAACCGGGCGACCTCGGCATCCCGGTGTGCGATGGGCCAAACGGAGCGAAGATCGCCCTGATCATCTGCCACGACGGCATGTTCCCGGAGATGGCGCGCGAAGCGGCCTACAAGGGCGCCAACGTCATGCTGCGCACGGCGGGCTACACGGCGCCGATCCGCCAGAGCTGGCACTTCACCAACCAGTCCAACGCCTTCTGCAACCTGATGTACACGGCCAGCGTCTGCCTCGCCGGGTCGGACGGCTCGTTCAACTCGATGGGCGAAGGCATGATCGTGAACTACGACGGCGCGCCGCTGGCGACGGGCAATGGCATTCCCGACGAGATCATCACCGGCGAGGTGCGGCCGCGCCAGTGCGACGAGGCGCGCCTGCACTGGGGCGTCGAGAACAACATCTACCAGCTCGGCCATCGCGGCTACGTCGCCGTGAAAGGCGGTGCGCGCGACTGCCCCTACACCTACATGCACGATCTCGCCGCCGGGACGTACGCCCTGCCGTGGGAGAAGGACGTCAAGGTGACCGACGGCACGAGCTGCGGCTTCCCTGCCCCGACCCGCACCTTCAAGCCAGTGCCAACCACGCTGCCGCCCGCTAAGCTCGCCGCAGAGTGATCCTCCGCAACGCAACCCTGCCTGACGGCGCCCGGCACGATGTCGAGATCAGGGACGGCCGTATCGCGGCCTTCCTGCCGGCGAGCCATCGCGAACCCGGGGTCGCGGTCCTGCCGGCCCTGGTCGACGGCCACATCCATCTCGACAAGACTCTGCTCGGCTTGCCGTGGGTGCCCAACATGGCGGCCGGCAACCGGGTCGCCGACCGCATCGAGGCCGAACGAAAGGTGCGGGCAGCCCGGACCGTGCCGGAGTCGCGGACCGGCGCCAATCTCGTGCGCCAGGTCGTGGCGAGCGGCACGCTCCACATGCGCAGCCACGTCGACATCGACAACCAGCTCGGGCTCAGGAACCTGCACGAGATACTGGAGGTCCGCGAGCAGTTCCGCGACCTGGTCACAATCCAGATCGTGGCTTTCCCGCAAAGCGGCATCCTGCGCGCGCCGGGCACGGCCGATCTGCTGGACGCCGCCATCGCCGAAGGCGCCGATCTGGTGGGTGGCCTCGACCCGGTGGGCATCGACGGCGACCTCGACGGACATCTCGACGCGATCTTCGCCATCGCCGAACGGCGCGGCGTCGGCATCGACATCCACCTGCACGATGGCGGTGAGGGCGGCATCGCCCAGCTGACGGCGATCGCGGAGCGCGCCGCGTCGGCCGGGCTGCAGGGCAAGGTCGCCGTCAGCCACGCCTTCGCGCTGGGCTCCGTGCCGACCGACGCGGCTGCCCGCACCGCCGATCGGCTGGCCAGGGCAGGCGTCGCGATCATGAGCCACGGCCCCGGCGGCGCGGCCATCCCTCCCCTGAAGCTCTTGCGCGAGCACGGCGTCGAGGTGTTCGGCGGCTCGGACAACATCCGCGATGCCTGGTCGCCGTTCGGCAACGGCGACATGCTCGAACGCGCCATGCTGATCGGCTATCGCGCCAATTTCCGCCACGACGACGAGCTGGCCTTCGCGCTCGACATGGTGACGGGCGCGGCGGCGCGCGTTCTGGGCGTAACGCCCTACGGCATCGCGATCGACGCTCCCGCCGATCTGGTCGTGGTCGAGGCCGACTCCCTGGCGGAGGCCGTGGCGACCCGCCCGCGCCGCAAGCTGGTGATCAAAGCGGGTCGCGTAGTCGCCCGGGATGGCGTACTGATTTCCTGAGAGACACGATCACTCGCGGACCGCGGGCGTCCTGTCATGCTCCTCCCCAGCTTTGCTGGGGAGGTGGCCTGTCATGCGGGCCGGAGGGGTCATGGGCCAGAAGCGCGCCCTTCTGTGGCGCTCTTCCTGTCGATCGCATGACAGATGAATGCCCCGGAGTGGCGCGCTCCCGGCCCATGACCCCTCCGTCGCGTATGACGCGACACCTCCCCACGCAGCGCGTGGGGAGGAGAATGACGCGACGCGCGGTCCGGAGGAGCATGAGGATCACGATGGCGTCGCGGCAGGCCGTGCTCGGGATGGAGCGGGGCAGTTTCTTCTTCGGGTCGGTGCGCGTCTTCAAGGACGTGTCGTTCCTGCTCGACGGCGCGCGCACGGCGCTGGTCGGCGAGAACGGCGCCGGCAAGTCCACCCTGCTCAAGTGCCTGAGCGGCGAGCTCGAGCTCAATGGCGGCAACGTCATCCGCTCGCGCGGCCTCAGGGTCGGCAGCGTGCCGCAGGACGTGCCGGAAGGCCTGACCGGGCGCACCGTGCGCGACGTGCTGAACGACTCCCTGAACAGAGTCGGGCTGACCGGCGACGACTGGCGCATCGACATCCTGATGGACGAGATCGGCGTCGAGCCGGCGACCCTGGACCAGCCGTTCGGCAGCCTGTCGGGCGGCTGGCAGCGCCTGCTTTTGATCGCCGGCGCCGCCCGCCTCGAAGAGCCCGACATCCTGATCCTCGACGAGCCGACCAACCACCTCGACCTCGCCAACATCGCCACGCTCGAGCGCTGGCTCACCGTCGAGTTCGCCGTGCCGATGCTGATCGTGAGCCACGACCGCGAGTTCCTCGATCGCGTCACCGAGCGCACGCTGTTCCTGCGCGGCGACGGCGTGCACGCTTTCAAGACGCGGTTCAGCCAGGCGCGCGAGGAACTGTTGCGCCGCGACGCGGCGGCGGCCGCCCGCGCCAGGCTTGAGGACAAGGAAATCCGCCGCCTCGAGCAGGCGGCGGCACGCTACAAGGTCTGGGCGGTCAAGAATCCCGACCTCAACAAGCGCAAGAACGCCGTCGAATCGCGCATCGCCCGGATCGAAAAGGAGCGCACGCAAACCTACGTCGCGCGCGAACGCCGGCTGGAGCTCAGCGACGGCGACATCGATGCGCGTGTCGCCCTGCGCCTCGCCGGCCTCGAGGTGAAGGCGCCGGGCAGCGAGCGCAAGCTGATCGGCATCGACCGGCTGGCGGTCGGTGCCGGCGACCGGATCGCCGTGTTGGGCGCCAACGGCGCCGGCAAGTCGACCCTGCTGGCGGCCCTTGCCGCCGCCTACGACCCCGCGCGCGAGCACTACGACAGCCAGGCGGCGGTGCGATTCAACCCGGCCTGCCGACTGGTCTATTTCGACCAGACGATGCGCGATCTGCCGCTCGCCTCGGCGATCCTCGACTACGTGCTCGAGGCGCCCGGCATCAGCGAGAAGGAGGCGGTCCGCGCGCTCGCCGCGGCAGGCTTCGCGTTCCGACGGATCGGCGATGCGATCGATGGGCTAAGCCATGGCGAGCGCGCTCGCCTGGTCTTCCTCAAGATGAAGCTGCTGCGCCCCAACCTGTACCTGCTCGACGAGCCCACCAATCATCTCGACATCGAGGGCCAGGAAGACCTCGAGGAGCAGCTCGAGAAAAGCGACGTCTCGTGCCTGTTCGTGTCGCACGACCGCTTCTTCACCCGCAGCGTGGCGACGCGCTTCCTCGAGATCCGCCGCGGCCGCCTGGTCGAGATCGACGACGCCGACGCCTTCTTCGCGGGCCAGCCATAGGCGCTCCTCGCAGGCCGGCGAATCAAGCAGGGGACCCGTACTTCCCGCAAACACCGTCATCCCGACCGGAGCCGAGCGCAGCGCCTGCCCTGAGCGCAGTCGAAGGGAGGCGTAGTGGAGGGACCTTACTTTCTTGCAGCCTCGGCAAGACAGATCCCTCGACTGCGCCGTCCTGTGGACGGCTCCGCTCGGGATGACGGAGAAAATGACAGTTGCGCATGCCCCGGCAGAAGGAGGACCACCGCGGGCCGCACTTGTTCGACGGTCGTGGAGCCGACATCATCCGGTGTCAGGATCATGGCCCTCCGGCACGACGCCTTCATCTCCTACAGCCACGCTGTGGACGGGAAGCTCGCCGCAGCCCTCGAGCAGGGGCTGGAGAAGCTCGCCAAGCCACTGCTGAAGCGGCGCGCGCTCGATGTCTTTCGCGACCAGACGAGCCTTGCCGCCAGCCCGGCGCTGTGGCCCGGCATCCTGGCACATCTCGAGGTCTCCGAGTGGTTCCTGCTGCTCGCGGGCCCTGCGTCGGCAGCCTCGATCTGGTGCAACAAGGAGGCGAGCTGGTGGCTCGAGCACCGCTCGGCCAATCGCATGCTGGTGCTCCTGACCGAGGGCGACATCCTCTGGGATCCCGTCAAGCGCGACTTCGATTGGGCGCGCACGACGGCGCTGCCGCGCATCCTCGAGGGCCGTTGTGAGGACGAGCCGCTTTACGTCGATGTGCGCTGGGCCCGCGGTTCGGACCTGCTGTCACTGCGCAGCGCCCAGTTCCGAGACGTCGTGGTCAACGTGGCAGCGCCCATCCGGGGCGTACCAAAGGACGAGCTGGACGGAGCCGACCTGCGCCAGCTGGCGCGCAACCGGCTGCTTGTCCGCAGCGGCGTCGCGGCCATTACTCTTGCCGCCGGCATCGCCGTCTGGCAGGCCATCGTTGCCAACCAGCAGAAGAACGAGGCCGAGCGGCAAAGAGACATCGCGATCGCACGGCAACTCGCGGCCCAGGCCGAACTGATGCGCGCGCAGCAGCCCGATCGCCTGCCGTTGGCCCTGTTGATGGCGACCGAGTCGGTGCGTTCACAACCCGAGTCGATCGAGGCTCAACAGACGTTGCGGGCCTTGTTGTCGCAGTTTCCTCTGCCAGCGACCGTGCTGGGCCACACCTCGCTCGTCGAATCGGCAGTCTTCAGCCCAGACATGAGCCAGATTGCGACGGCCGCGAAAGACGGAGCATTGTGGAATCTGCCGGAAACGACTCGTATCGCCTCCTTGGCCGGTGCCAACCGCAAGGTCATCTTCTCGCCTGATGGCAGCCGTGTCGCCGGGTGTTGCACCAAAGTCGGCGTATGGGATCGCACAGGCGCGCAACAGCTGTTGCTTTCCCCGGCCGACCTGCAGGGGGAAGCCGAGAACATCGCCTTCAGCGCTGATGGCCGGCTGCTGGCGATCGGCCTCCGTGCCGCCCAACCTGGCTTTGCCATTTATGACCTGGCGAGCCGACAGCTCCTTCTGCGCCATGGCATCAGGCTGTCGGGCAACGCGACCGCAATCGCGTTTGCACCGGATGGCACTCTCTATTTCGGCCCGCGCGACAAGATCGAGGTGCACTCCGGTAGCCCGCTCGAGCACAAGAAGGACCTGGATCCGCAAATCGGCGCTCTGGATCTGCTCGCTGTCGATCCAACGGGCCGCTATCTCGTTGCGGGTGCAGACCGCAAGGTCACCGTGTTCGATCTGACCAAGGAAACGATTGTGGCCCGCTTGCAGGTCCGCGGCTCCGGGCCGGGGAGAATTCGACAAATTGCATTCGACGCCAGTGGTCGTCACATGGGAGCAGTCGGCGAGCACGACGTTGGCGCAGTTTGGCGCGTGAGGGACTGGAGCGAAGCCGCCATTCCCTCCCATGGCGAGTTTCAGACAATTCACTCCCTCTCGTTCGATCCATCCGCGCCGAAAGCCATGACCTGCGGCACTGACGGCAGCTGTAGCGGCTGGTCCTTGATCTCGGGACGCAAGGTCCATCAATTCGCACACGTCTATGCGTTTGAAGGCGTACAAGACAGCAAGAGACAGATGCTCAGCGGCACCTATGGGTCGGCCGGCTCCGTCGTAGTCACTGCTGGCACGGACGGCACGGCACGGACGTGGCAAACTTCGACGCCGGGCGAGGCGGGGCGCGGCGACTGCATTTTCGACGAAGTCCTGGTGCGCACCTTCGTCAGCACCGGACGCAGCTGGAGCGGCGAGCTTCTCGACCCGGTCCAAAGGAATTGCTCGGCCGAGCTTGCCGGGAAGGAACGGTCGCGCGACCTGAAGGTCAGCCCGACAGGCAATGTCGCTGCCGCGCCGCTTCCTGTCGACCTCGTCGAGGTCTGGGACGTGCGCAGCGGTGAATCCATGGCGCGCCTCCGCCACACCGACCCAGTCGACTGGGATGCCGTGCGAACAATGCTGCGAGGACGAGCCCGCGGCGACCGTGCCGTCTTGTCCATGATCCGGACGATGCAGAACGTGGGTAGTGTCAGCGTCCGGGCAGTCTCGAGTTCCGGCAAGCGGGTGGCCACCGTTCGTGATGCCGACAGGACGTTGCGGGTCTGGGATACGGAGACGGGGCGAGTCGCCTATTCCGAAGGCCTGCCGAATGGCGATCCAGTGCTGCTCGAGTTCCTGTCGGACGCGTTGCTCCTGCGTGTCGACCCATCCGGCCTGCTGTCGGTGCAGAATTTACCCAAGGGCGAGGTTGCGTGGTCGGCTCCGGCAGGCAAGGTGACCGCTCTGGCCCTTAGCCCGGACACACGCCGGATTGCCACAAGCAGCGAATCTTCCACCGTGAAGGTTCAGGTGCGGAGCGCGACGACAGGCGTCACGCTGTTCGAGCAATCGCCCGAGTCGAAGATCGGCGATCTGGTATTCGATCGATCCGGACGCTACCTGGTGGCGCTCGGCCCGGACAGCTTCGTTCCATCCGGGTTGCCGCAGGGCGTCGCGGCAACCGTATGGGATACTGAAACGAACAGGGTCGTGTTGTCGGTGCCGAAGGACGAGGGGATAGTCGCGATCGCCTTCGCTGCGGACGGCGCTCGTTTCGCGATCGTGGGCGACAAGGGCGATGTGAAAGTGTGGGACCTGACCTCAGGTACGATCCGCCGCACCGTCACGGCGGATCCTGGACCCGTCGCGTTCAGCACCAATGGACAATGGCTCGCCTTGGGCAACCGATCCGTTCGAGTGCTCGATACGGAGTCGCTGCAGCCGATCGCCCAACTGGATATCGGCGGCGAGATCCGGGATCTCGAATTTCGTGATGGCGATGCGCTCATCGCTGCGCGCCGCTTCGACAGCGGGGCCACCAAAGGCCGGGTCGGGCTTTATCGCTGGAAGGCCGCTGATCTGCTGGCAGAAGCCTGCCGGCGCATGCCGGCCAAGGCAGCCGAAAGTCAATGGCGGCAATTGCTGCCCGAACAGCGCAGACCGACACCGTGCGCCAACGTCACCCTCGTCCCACACTCGAATGGCGTCGTGACGAGAAACTAGTCGGCAAGATCTTGCGACACGCTCGACGCCGGGCCGCTGAAGGTCCAGGTCACCCCTCCATCCAGGAATTGCAGGGTGGCGCGGCCGCCCAGCGAGCCGGTGATCATGCGCTCCAGAACCGTTCGCCCAAAACCTGCGCGGGTTGGCGCCACTACCGGCGGACCTTCCTGCTCCGACCAGACCATGCGAAAGGTCCGCTCGCCATCCGAGGCAATGCTCCAGCGTATGTCGATCCGCCCCACGTCATTCGCCAGGGCGCCGTGCTTGGCGGCATTGGTGGCAAGTTCGTGCAACGCCATGCCGATCGCCTGGGCGGCCTTGGGCTTCACGCGAATCGCCGGGCCCTCAAGCCCGATCCGTCCGTCGTCGCCGACGAAAGGCGTCAGCTGCGAGCGCGCGAGCTCGGCGAGATCGACGCCCTGCCAGTTGCCCGATACCAGCAGGGCGTTGGAGGCGGCGATGCCGTTCAGGCGCTCGGTGAACCGTTCGGCGAAGTCGCGTGGATCAGCGGTCGTCGCCGTCTGGCGCGCGATCGCCTGGATCACCGTCAAGAGATTGTTGGCGCGGTGGTTGAGCTCGTTCATCAGCAGGCGAATGTGCTCCTCGGCCTGCTTGCGCTCGGTGATGTCGACCGCCGAGGTCAGCAGGCAGGGCTCGCCCTTGAGCTCGACCAGGGCACCGGACAACAGGTAGGTGCGCGGACCGCGGCGGCCGCGCAGCGTCGTCTCGAGGTCGCTGAAGCGCCTCTCCCGCATCAATCGTTCGCGGATGGTCTCGGCCGTATGAGGGTCGTCGAAGAATGCGAGATCGCGCACCGTGCAGCCGATCACCTGCTCGCGCGACAGTCCGCTTGCCGTCAGCCCGGCCTGATTGATGTCGACATAACGGCCTTCGCGCAGGGTCGTGATCGACATCGGATGGGCGGCGGCGTTGAACGCCTTGGAGAAGCGTTCCTCGCTCTCGCGGAGCTGCTGCTCGGCCCGCTTGCGATCGGTGATGTCGATGTCGACGCCGCTGTAGCGAACCGGCTTGCCGGCGGCGTCGCGGATGACCCGGCCACGACCGAAGATCCATCGCTGCTGGCCGTCGGACGGCCTCACGATGCGGTACTCGACCTCGTAGTGGTCGCGCCCCTCGGCGAGCGCTTGGCGGAATCCGCCGACCACCTTCGGCGCATCTTCCGGATGGCGGACCGCGCGGACCCGCTCGTTCGGAAAAGGTTCGTCGGAGGGCGGCAGGCCCATGAGCTGGAAGAAGGTAGGCGTGGCGCGACACAGGTCGGTCGCAAGATCGGTGTCCCAGATGCCAATGCCCGCAGACTGCTCCGCCAGGGTGAGCTTGGCATGGCTTTCCGCAAGCGCCTGGGCAAGACGCTGCGGATCCTCGTCGTCGCGAGCCACCGGGTTGCCCCCATTCGTCATTGACCGGCGTGCTCCTCCCGTGCACCCGTTGTCAAGGTAGCAGCGGTCGACGGCGATGGTCATGCCCGATGCCGCGCCGGTACAGCCCGGCTGCACGGAGGAATGCAACGATGGATCTGCCCCTCGACGATCGGCTGCGCATCGGCATCCAGACGCTCCATCGCCGTACCGAGCCCGCCGAAGGGCCCTGGCTGCCGGCGATCGACGAGCTCGCGCGCCAGGTCGAGCTGGTCGACCGCTGCGGCTACGATTCGCAGTGGGTCGGCGATCACATCGCCTTCGCGATCCCGATGCTCGACCCCTTCCTGCAGCTCGCGCAGGCGGCCATGGTGAGCCGGCGCCTGCAGCTCGGCACCGCCGTCTACCTGGTGCCGCTGCGCCAGCCGGCGTCGATCGCCAAGCAGGTAGCAACGCTCGATCATCTGACCGAGGGCCGCCTGGTCTTCGGCGTCGGGGTGGGCGGCGAGTTCGCCAAGGAGTTCGAGGTTTGCGGCGTGCCGGTCGGCGAGCGCGGCCCGCGGCTGACCGAAAGCCTCGCGGTGCTGCGCAAGCTGTGGACCGGCGAGCCGGCCTCGCACAACGGCAGGTTCTTCCAGTTCGATCAGGTGACCATGCAGCCGCCGCCGCGCCAGGCCGGCGGGCCGCCGATCTGGTGCGGCGGCCGCTCCGACGCCGCGCTGAGGCGCACCGCCCGCCTGGCCGACGGCTGGATGTCTTATGTCGTGACGCCCGAGATGTATCGCCAGGGCCTCGACAAGATCGCCGCCGCCGCAAAGGATTGCGGGCGCGTCTTCGACCGCGGTTTCGCCGCCAGCCATCTCCTGTTCACACGCGTCGACGACACCTACGAGAAGGCGCTCGACGCGGCGACCCTGTCGCTCAGCACGCGCTACGCCATGGATTTCCGCAAGGCCGCCCAGCGCTACTGCGCCCTCGGGACACCCGAGCAGGTCGTCGAGCGCATCCGCGCGTTTCACGCCGTGGGCGTCCGCCATCTGATCCTCGATTTCGTCGGCCCCTACGAGGAGCGCTACGACGTGATCGAGCGCTTCGCCCGCGACGCGCTGCCGCTGCTGGCGGACCTGCGCTAGAATCGTTTCCCCCTCGACTCGGGAGCACATCCATGCGGCTCGGCATGCTGCTGAAATACACCGGCACCCCCAACAGTCTGCATTTCGAGGAGGTGCTCGAGGCGGAACGCCTGGGCTACGATTCGGTGTGGAGCGGCGAGGCCTACGGCACCGACGCCGTGACGCCGACCGCCTGGATCCTTGCCCGGACGACGCGCATAAAGGCCGGCACCGGCATCATGCAGATGTCGGCCCGCACGCCGGCCTGCACGGCGATGACGGCGATGACCCTGCAGGCGCTGTCGAGCAACCGGCTGCTGCTGGGCATCGGCGCCTCAGGGCCGCAGGTCGTCGAGGGCTGGCACGGCGTACCGTTCGGCAAGCCGATGGCGCGTACGCGCGAGTACATCGACATCCTGCGCAAGATCCTGAAGCGCGACGCCCCGCTGCAGCACCAGGGCGAACTGTACCAGATCCCCTACGCCGGTCCCGATGCGACCGGGCTTGGCCGGCCGCTCAAGAGCATCCTGCACGGCGATCCCGACATGCCGATCTACGCTGCGTCGATCACGCCGATCGGGCTGCGGACCGCCGGCGAGGTGGCCGACGGCGTGCTGCCGATCTTCATGTCGCCGGAGAAGGCCGATCTGATCACCAGGCCGCTGCGCCAGGGTATCGCCAGACGGCCGCCGGGCGGCAATCGCCCGCCGTTCGACATCGCGCCCTATGTCCGCATCTGCATGGGCGACGATCTGCAGGCCTGTCGCGACGCGCTGAAGCCCGAGATGGCGCTCTATATCGGCGGCATGGGTGCGCGCGCCAAGAATTTCTACAACGACTTCATCAAGCACTTCGGCTACGCCGACGCGGCGGTGAAGATCCAGGACGCCTATCTCGGCGGCCGCCGCAGCGAGGCCATCGCCGCCGTTCCCGACGCTTTGGTTGACGAATGCTCGCTGGTCGGCAGCGCCGACCGCATCAAGGACCGCCTGCAGGCCTGGAAGGAGGCCAGCAAGCGCGACGAGGTCGGCTCGCTGCTGCTGAGCGGCGTCACGATAGACTCGCTGCGCGTGGCGGCCGAGGCGGTGCTGTAGGACGTATGGCTGAATGGTCCCTCGCTGCGATAAATACGACCTCATCCTGAGGAGCGCCCTCAGGGCGCGTCTCGAAGGATGGGCCTCAGACTGGGTGCGTGTTGCGCATCCTTCGAGACGGCCGCTACGCGGCCTCCTCAGGATGAGGTGAAAGGGTTGCGCGAAACGCGCGTCAGCTCACCAGCTCGCCCCTGAACGCCCAGCGGGTCATGCGCTTCTCGACCAGGGCGCACACGGCGTACATCAGCACGCCCATGATAGCGATGGCGAACAGGCCGGCGAAGGTCGTGGGCGCGTCGTTGCGCGCGCTGGCCGACAGCATCAGGAAGCCGATGCCGTTGTTGCCGCCTACCGTCTCGGAGATCACCGAGCCGATGAACGCGAGCGTGATCGCCACCTTGAGGCTGGCGAACAGGTAGGGCATGGCGCGCGGGATGCCGACCTTGGTCAGGATCTCGAGGCGGGTGGCGCCGAGGCTGCGCAGGACGTCGCGCATCTCGGGCTCGATGGTGGCGAGGCCGGTGGCGACGTTCACCACGATCGGGAAGAAGCTGATGACGAAGGCGGTGATGACGGCGGGCAGCGAGCCGACGCCGACCCAGATCATCAGGATCGGCACCAGCGCCACCTTGGGAATGGCGTTGAACGCGATCAGCAGCGGATAGAGGCCGGAATAGACGAATGGCGAGGCGCCGATCGCCAAGCCCAGCATCAGGCCGCCGGCGATCGCCAGCAGGAACCCCACGACGGTGGTCCACAGCGTATCCCAGCAATAGGCCATCAGGATGCCGAAGCGCTGGTAGAAGACGACGAAGATCTTGCTCGGCCTGGGCAGGATGATCTCGGGGACGTCGAGGACGATGCAGGCGAGTTCCCAGATCACCAGCAGGCCGACCGTGACCAGCCACGGCATGGCGATGCGCAACACCTCGCGCCGGAGGTCGCTCACGGCGCGTGCTCCTGGTGGATGCGGTCGCGCAGCTCGTGCACAAGCTCGACGAAATGCGGCTCGAAGGTGGTGGCGAGCGTGCGCGGCCGCGGGATGTCGATCTTCCTCGAGAGCACGATGCGGCCCGGCCGACGGCTCATGACGTAGACCGTGTCGGCGAGATAGACGGCCTCGCGCAAATCGTGCGTCACCAGCACGCCGGTGAATTTCTTCTCCATCCACAGCGCCTGCATGACGCCCCACAGCTCCTCGCGGGTGAAGGCGTCGAGCGCGCCGAACGGCTCGTCGAGCATCATGAGGCCAGGCTCGTGGATCAGGGCGCGGCACAGGTTGGAGCGCTGCTGCATCCCGCCGCTGAGCTGCCACGGGTACTTGTCGGCAAAGTCGGCGAGGCCGACGATCTGCAAGAGCGCCATGACGCGCTTCTCGTACTCGGCGCGGTGGCTTCGGAAGCGACGCTTGTACGGCTCGACCACCTCTAGCGGCAGCAGGATGTTATTCATGGTGGTGCGCCAGGGCATCAGCGTCGGGTTCTGGAACGCCATGCCGACGCCCTTGATTGGCCCCGTCACCTTCTCGCCGGCCACCCGCACCTCGCCGCCCGTGGCGGGCAGCAGGCCGGTGACCAGCTTCATGATGGTCGACTTGCCGCAGCCCGATGGGCCGACCACGGCGATGAACTCGCCCTGGTCTATGCTGAGAGTCGCGTCGGCCAGCGCCAACGTCGTGTCCTTGCCCAGGCGATAGGTGAGACTGACGCCCTTGAGATCGACGAACGGCATCAGGGAACCCCAACCTCCCCAGCTTCGCTGGGGAGGTGCCCCGTCATACGGGGCGGAGGGGTCATGGGCCGGAAGCACGTCGCTCCTTGGCGCTCACAGGGACAGCGAACACACCGATTGCGAAAGGAGTAAGAGCATGAGCGCCACGGAGTGGCGCGCTTCCGGCCATGAGCTCCTTGTCGCCGGAGATTACTCCGCCTCGAGGGACACGGTCCTTGGCCCATGACCCCTCCGTCGCCGTATGACGCTTCGGCTTCGCTCAGCGCAGGCGGCGACACCTCCCCAGCGAAGCTGGGGAGGAGAACGTGAACCGTGTCCAACCTCACCTTTCCTACTTCGCCACCATCCGGTCGGCCTTGGGCGGCAGGTACTTGCTGGTGAAGACCTTGTCCGGCGCCGGGGCGGCCGGCAGTCCGAACGCCTCGGACACCAGCTTCACCGAACGAGCGAAGCGCGCCGGGTCGACGTCGCCCATGCCGTTGGCCTTGACGTAGGGCGTCAGGATATTGGTCTGCAGGGAGATCTGCAGGCGCTCGGTCTCGAGTTCCTCGTTGATCAGCGGATCGCGCTTCTTGGCGGCCGCGATGCCGAGCTTGTTGTCGGCGATCACGTCCTTCCAGCCCTTGACGGTGGCGGCGATGAAGCCCTTCACCGCCTTCTCGTCCTTGGCCATCTCGGGAGAGATCACGATGCCGTTGCCATAGACGTCCATGCCGAAATCGACGTAGCGCATGGCGACGATGTCGTCGAACTTCACGCCGCGCGCCTTGAGGTCGAGCATCGACGAGAAATAGTGGCCGGAGATGAAGTCGACCGTGCCCTGCACCAGGCTCTGCTCGCGCAGCTGCGGGGTCAGGTTGACGTGCTCCCATTTGGAGACGCCGTTGATCTTGGCGAAGGCCGGGAACAGGCGGAAGCTGGCATCGAACACCGGCGCGCCGAGCTTCTTGCCCTCGAGATCCTTCGGCCCCTTGATCCCGCTCTTCTTCAGGGCATAGACGCCGAACGGCGCGAAATCGTACGCCATGAAGACGCACAGCACTTCCTTGCCCGGGTTCTTGGCGTTGTACTCGATGGTGGCGTTCACGTCGGCGAAGCCGATCTGGTAGGCGCCGGTGGCGACGCGCTGCACGGCGCCGGCCGAGCCCTGACCGGGGTCCATGGTGACGTCGAGCCCCTCGGCCTTGTAGTAGCCCTTCTCGAGGGCCACCAGGAACGGCGAGGTCGGCCCCTGGAACACCCAGTCGAGCGTGAACTTGATCGGCGTCTGCGCCGCGGCCGGCAGGCCCAGAGCCAGGACCGCGGCCGCCGCCGCCGTGCCCAGCCAGTTGGCGATTCTGCTCATTTCATCATCCCTCGTGAAGTTCCCCCGAGCGCGACTATTAGGCGGGCCGACCGCGCCCGCCAAGGGGATATCACGCAGTTTCTATGCCAGCCTGCTGGGTGGCCACGAGGCGGGCGAAGGCGCCGTTGCGGGCGATCAGGTCGCGGTAGCTGCCCTGTTCGGCGATCCGGCCGTGCTCCAGCACCACGACCAGGTCGGCATCGCGGATGGTCGACAGGCGATGGGCGATGATGAAGGTCGTGCGGCCCTGCATCAGGGTCTTGAGCGCCTTCTGGATACGAGCCTCGGTCACCGAATCGAGCGCGCTGGTGGCCTCGTCGAGGATCAGGATCGGTGGATCCTTGAGGAGCGCCCGAGCGATCGCAAGCCGCTGGCGCTCGCCGCCCGACAGGGTGTTGCCGCGTTCGCCGACCATGGTCTCGTAGCCCTGCGGCTGGCGCATGATGAAGTCGTGCGCCTCCGCGAGCCGCGCTGCGTCCTCGAGCTGGGCCTGGGTGGCGTCGGGCTTGCCGATGCGCAGGTTGTCGGCGATCGAGCGGAAGAACATCGTGCTGTCCTGGAACACCACGCCGATATTGCGACGCAGCGATTCGAGCTTGATATCGCGATGATCGACGCCATCGACCCGGATGACGCCGGACTGGGCGTCCCACATGCGATGAAGCAGCGACAGCGCCGTGCTCTTGCCCGCCCCCGTCGGCCCGACGAACGCCACCGTCGCCCCGGCCGGCACGTCGAGCGTGAAATGCACCAAGGCCGGCCGCTTGCCGTCGTACGAGAAGTTGACGTCCTCGAAGGCAACGTCGCCCCGCGCGCGGCCGATATCGATGCCGCGCGGGTTGTCGGGCACGGTCGATTGCGAATCGATGACGCGGAAGAAATCGGCCAGCGCCGGCATCTGGAAGAAGATCCGGCTGACGAAGCCCGACGCCTGGTCCATGCGGCTGATCAGCAGGGTGGCGAAGCCCATGAAGCTCACGATCTCGCCGACGGTCGCCTCGCCGCGCACGTAAAGCCAGGTGCCGAGCACGAAGATCAGGATCACGGTGACGGTCGAGGCGGCGCGCGTCAGCACCGTGAGCAGCGCCCACCAGTTCAGCACCGGAAACTGCGCCGCCAGGGTCTCGCGCATGATGCGGTGCATCTCGCCGGTCTCGGCGGCAAGCCGCACGAAGCTCTGGATGAGGTGGATGTTGCCCAGAGCATCGCCGGCGCGGCTCGCCAGCTCGCTGTGGTAGTCCTCGACGGCGTGCTGCATCCGGTCGGTCTTGCTCACCACCCAGGCATTGGCCACGGCGAAGAACAGAATCAGCACGATCAGCAGCAAGCCTAGCCGCCAGTTCATGAACAGGCTGAGCGGCAGCATGACGAACAGGGCGACGAAGGTGGCGAGGTTCTCGCGGAAGAACGACAGCCAGATGCCGAACAGATGGTCGGCGCCGGTCAGCATCACCTTGAGCAACCGACCAGAATGCTGACCGTGATGGAAGGCGAAGGGCAGGATCAGCACATGCTCGAAGAAGGTCGCCATGGCGCCCAGCCGGCGACGGTGCGCCATGCGGTCGGCCTGCAGGGAGACCACGATGTTGGCGACGATACCGCCCAGGCCGACGATCGCCCACAGCACCAGCAGCTGGCGCGCTTCGTCCCACAGCTGCTCGGCCGTCTTGTCCCGCGCCGTGCTCAGGAGGTCGACGACCTTGCCGAATAGCACCGGTTCGTAGAACTGCAGGGCGGCGACGGCGATGTTGGCCAATGCGAGCATTATCGCGAGCTTGCGCTCGGCCCGCAGTAGCCCGATCACCCGGCTGTAGACGCGGAAGAATTCCATGGGGGGCGATCGTCCTTCAGATCATTTTCTTCTGCCCGCCAGGGCAGGGCATTCGCATGTGTCACTTCCTTCCGTCATCCCGAGCGGAGCCGCCCGATCAGGCGCTGCTTGCAGCGCCATTGGTGGCGTAGTCGAGGGATCCTTCTTGTCGACGTCGCAACATGAAAGGTCCCTCCACTACAGCTCGCTTCGCTCGGCTCCGGTTGGGATGACGGTGGTTTTGCCATAAGCGAATTCCCTGCCTGTCGGGAAGAGGGGCATGAGTTCGACCGGCGTCGACTTCGCCATCACGCCGCCGGCTCGCCCAGGTAGCGTTCGACGGTGCGCACGAAGAAGCTGACGCCGAACGGGATGGCGAGGTCGTTGAAGTCGTAGCGCGCGTTGTGCAGGCTGACGGCGTCCGGCCCGCCGCCGTTGCCGAGCCACACCATGGCGCCGGGCACGCGCTCCAGCATGTAGGAGAAATCCTCGGCGCCCATGCTCGGCCGGGTATTGGCGGACACCGCATGCTCGCCGCACACGCCGGCAGCGACGTCGATGGCGAAGCGGGCCTGCTCGGCATCGTTGACGGTCGGCGGGTAGCCCGGCTTGTGCTCGATCTCGATGCTGACGCCATACATCTGCTCGTTGCCCCGGCAAATCTCCTCGATGCGCCGCTGCACCAGGGCGCGATTCTCGGGCGACGTCGTCCGCGTCGTGCCGCCGATATGGACCTCGCCCGGGATCACGTTGTAGGCCGAGCCGGCCTTGAAGAAGCCGACAGTGACCACGGTCGAGTCGATCGGGTCAATGTTGCGGCTGACGATGGTCTGCAGGGCGAGCACGATGCTGGCTCCCACCACCATGGGATCGGCGGTAAGATGCGGATGGGCGGCGTGACCGCCCTTGCCGGTGATGCGGATGTCCCAGCGATCGGCGGCGGCGAGCAGCGGCCCCGGCCTGGTGACGATGTGCCCGAGCGGGATGCCGGGCTTGTTGTGGATGGCGAACACCGCGTCGCACGGGAACTTCTCGAACAGCCCGTCGGCGATCATCTCGCGCGCCCCGCCGCTGCCTTCCTCGGCCGGCTGGAAGATGAAGTGCACGGCGCCCTCGAACGCGCGCGTCTCGCTCAGCACCTTGGCTGCGCCCAGCAGCATCGCCGTGTGACCGTCGTGGCCGCAGGCGTGCATGCGGCCGGGGTGCTGCGAGCGGTGCTCGAACTGGTTGGTCTCGTCCATCGGCAGGCAATCCATGTCGGCGCGCAGGCCGATTGCCTTGGGCGAGTTGCCCTTGCGCAGGGTTCCGACCAGCCCGGTCCGGCCCAGGCCGCGCGTCACCTCGAGACCCCATTCCTGCAGCTTGGCGGCAACGACGTCGGAGGTCCGCGTCTCCTCGTAGGCGAGCTCGGGATGGGCGTGGATGTCGCGGCGGATGGCAGCGATCTCGCCCTGGATCTCGAGGGAACGCGGCAGGACAGGCATCGGGAACTCCGGTTGGAACTCGGCGCATCCTAGCCCAAAGTGGCACGATGTTGTCTCTCCCGGAAATCGAGCGTGCCGCCGCCATCGTCTACGCCGCCATGCCGCCCACCGCCCAATATGCCTGGCCGCTGCTGGCGCGGCGCACCGGCTGCGAGACCTGGGTGAAGCACGAGAACCACACCCCGATCGGCGCCTTCAAGGTGCGCGGCGGGCTGGTCTACATGGAGCGGCTGCGGCACGAGAAGCCGGGCTCCAAGGGCGTGGTCAGCGCCACGCGCGGCAATCACGGCCAGAGCATCGCGCTCGCGGCCGCTCGCGCCGGCATTCCCGCCACCATCGTCGTGCCGCTCGGCAACTCGGTGGAGAAGAACGCCGCGATGCGCGCCTTCGGCGCCGAGCTGGTCGAGGCGGGACACGATTTCGACGCCGCGCGCGACGTCGCCCAGCGGCTCGCCGCCGAGCGCGGCCTCGACATGGTGCCGTCGTTCCATCGCGACCTGGTGTGCGGCGTGGCGACCTACGCCCACGAGCTGTTCCGCGCCGCGCCAGCGATCGACACGGTCTATGTGCCGATCGGCCTCGGCTCGGGCATCTGCGGCACCATCGCGATGCGCGATGCGCTCAGCCCCGCCACCAGGGTGGTCGGCGTGGTCTCGACCGAGGCCCCGGCCTATGCCCTGTCGTTCGCCGCCGGCAAGGTGGTGCCGACCAACAGCGCCAACACCATGGCCGACGGCATGGCCGTGCGCGGCCCGCACGAGGAGGCGCTGGCGGTGATCCTGAAGGGTGCCGACCGCATCGTGCAGGTGAGCGACGCCGAGGTCATGGCGGCGATGCGTGCCTACTACGAGGATACCCACCAGCTCACGGAAGGCGCCGGCGCGGCAGCACTGGCCGCCCTGCTGCAGGAGCGCGAGCGCATGAAGGGCAAGCGGGTGGCGCTGGTCCTGAGCGGCGGCAACATCGACCGGCCGCTCTATCGCGCGGTGCTGGAGGATGGATAGTCTTCGCGTCCCTCTCCCAGCGCAAGCGCCGGCGACGGAAGGCCCGGCAGACCTCGGCACCGTCAAGCTCTGGTACTGGGACACCGGCGGGACGGGCGAGGCCGTTGTCTTTCTCCATCCCGGCTCGGGCAGCGCCGACTTCTATCCCTACCAGCAGCCGGTCTTCGTCAGCGCGGGATACCGCGCGATCTCCTACTCGCGGCGCGGCCATCTCAAATCGGAGCGGGGCCGCGACGTCGACACGTTCTTCGCCGCCGACGATCTAGTGGCGTTGATGGACGGTCTCGGGATCGACCGTTTCCACGTCGTCGGCAATGCGCTGGGCGGCTACGTCGCTCTCGACGTCGCACTCTCGCAACCCGAGCGCGTGCGGAGCCTCGTATTGGCATCGAGCATGATGGGCATCGCCGAGCCGGAATATCAGGGGACGCTGCAGGCCCTGCGACCCGGGCCGTTCAGCGAGCTGCCGCCCGAGGTGCAGGAACTCGGTCCGTCCTATCGCGCCGCCAATCCCGGCGGCGTTGCCGAATGGAAGGCGCGGCACGAGCGCTCCGCCGACAAGCGGGCGCCGGTCAGGCTGCGCAACAGGCTCACATGGGCGACGATCGCCGCGCTGAAGGTTCCGACGCTGCTGATGACCGGCGACGCCGATCTCTGGATCCCACCCTCCCTGCTGCTGCAGATCGGCGACAGGTTCCCAGGCAGCGAGGTGACGATCGTGCGCGACGCCGGACATGCCATCCAGTGGGAACGGCCCACGATGTTCAACGCCCACGTCCTGGGCTTCATCGGCCGCAAGGGGAAGCGTTAGGCATCGACAGTCAGGGCGCGGTGCCTGCTGGCGCCCACGCGAGGTCGCTCTTCACCGCCTGCATGATGAAGGACGAGCGCGTGCCGCGAACGCCCGGCATGCGCAGCAGGGCCTTGAGGGCGAAGTCGCTGAAGGCAGCGAGATCGGGCGTCTGGACGATCAGCAGGAAATCCATGTCGCCGGTCACGGCGTAGCATGCCACCACCTCCGCGCGCGCCCGGATCGCCGCCTCGAACGCCTCGACGGTCTTCTCCGAATGATCGTCGAGAGTCACCTGGACAAGCGCCTGAAGGCCGAGGCCGAGCGCACCCGGCGAGATCAGCGCGGCGTAGCGGCTGATGACGCCGGCCTCCTCCAGCCGCTTGACGCGCCGCTGGCAGGGCGTGGGCGAGAGGCCGACCCTGTCGGCAAGATCGACGATCGGCAGGCGCCCCTCGGCCTGCAGCGCCGCGACAATGCGTCTGTCTATGCCATCCAACTCGATCATGGGGCTTTTCCCTATAAAAAGGGCTGATCGATAGATCATATCACCAAATCATGGGTGCGGGCAGCCCATCTTCGCCGGGATTCCCTCACACTGTCTGGCCTACAGGGTCATCATGAACACGCACCCCTTCGAAGCCCTGCGCGGCGACTACGCGGCCATGTCCGCCGACTGGACCGTGGCCCAGGAGGTCGACCGCTACAGCGACGAGGACCAGGCAGTCTGGCGCCTGCTGGTCGGGCGCCAGACGACGCTGGCAAAGCGTCATGCCTGCTGCGAGTTCCTCGACGGGCTGGCGACGCTCGGCATCGGCGACACGATTCCCGATTTCGAAGCGGTCAATGCCCGGCTCGAGCCGTTGACCGGCTGGCGCGTCGTCGGCGTCCCCGGGCTGGTTCCGGACGCCGTGTTCTACGACCATCTGGCGCATCGCCGCTTTCCGGTGACGATCTGGATCCGCACGCGCACCGAGCTCGACTATCTCGTCGAGCCCGATCTGTTTCACGATTTCTTCGGTCACGTGCCGTTGCTCAGCAATCCGGTGTTCGCCGACTACATGCAGCTCTACGGCAAGCGCGGCGTCGAGGCCGGCGCCTCGATCGACCTGCTCGCCCGCCTCTACTGGTACACCGTGGAGTTCGGCCTGATCCGCACCGCCGACGGCCTGAAGGCCTACGGCGCCGGCATCCTGTCGTCGGCCGCCGAGGTCAGGCACGCGATCGGGGATGCCACCGTCGAGCGCCTGCCGTTCGAGGCCAGCACCGTGATGCGCCGGCCGTACGAGATCGACAAGCTGCAAAACACCTATTTCGTGCTCGACGATTTCCGCCAGCTGTTCGAGGCGGCAGAGACTCGGCTGGCGTAGCGCCCCCCGACGAGGCGCTCTTCTCATTCTCCTCCCCAGCGAAGCTGCGCTTACGCGGGCGGAGAGGACCCAATGAGCGACCTCCATCCCGATCTGTAAACAGGACTATCAGCTTAGTTGTGTCCACTCCGTAGCAGCGAAGCTGGGGAGGAGTGTGAGGTGTGGTGCTGCCGGCTATGAGGCTCGCAGCACCACCAGCCCATCCACCGCAACGACGCCCTCGCCGTCGCGCTTGACCAGCAGCGGATTGATCTCCGCGTCGGACACCTCGGCGAAGGCCTGGTGCGCAAGCGTCGAGAAAGCAGCGACGGCCCGCGCCAGCGCCGAAACGTCGCCGCGCGGCAGGTTGCGATAGCCGCGCAGGATGGCCAAGCCCTTCACCGCCTCGATCATCTGCCGCGCCTCGTCCTCGTCGACCGGGGCGAGGCGCGTGGCGGCGTCCTTGTAGAGCTCGGCCAGCACGCCGCCCAGGCCGACGGTCACGGTCGGCCCGACCAGCGGATCGCGCCGGAAGCCCAAGATCACCTCGGCAAGGCCGCGCTCCATCTTCTGCACCAGGAAGCCTTCCAGCCGCGCGCCGGGGCTGTGCGCGCGCACGCGCTTCTCCATGTCGCGCGCGGCGACGGCGGCATGCTGGCCATCGGGCAGGCCAAGCGCAACACCGCCCGCCTCGGTCTTGTGGGCGATGTCGGCGGACAGGATCTTCAGCGCCACCGGGCCGCCGATCTCATCCACGGCGGCAGCGACCCGACGGGCGTCGGGAACTGCCATTGCCTTGGCCATCGGCACGCCCAGCGCCGCGAACAGCGCCGCGGCGCGCCGCTCGTCGAAGCCTGCGCGGCGACCGTCCGCGAGGGCCTCGCGCGCGGCCGCAGTCGGCTCGGGCAACTCGGGGACAGGCTGCGGCGTCGGCCGCAGCAGGCAGACGGCCATGGCCTCGGCGCAGGATTCGGGATGGCGGAACACCGGCACGCCGGCCGCAGTCAGCAGCGCCACGGACTTCTCCGCCGAGGGCGTGAGCGACACGGCGAACGGCTTGGCCGATCGGGCGAACGCCAGCAGCGGCTCGACGGCGAGCTCGGGATTGAACTGCGCCGAGGAGCCGACAACGAAGATCACCGCGTCGTTGCCGTCGTCGGCCAGCAGGCGCTCGATGGTGCCGGCGACGATCTCGGGCTTGGCGCCGGCCAGGGTGAGATCGACCAGCCTGCCCTCGCCGGCGGCGATGCCGAGCGGCTTCAGCCAATCGACCAGCGCCTGTGGCGGCCCCACAATGTCGAGGCCGGCCACCGCCATGTTGTCGACCACCATGGCGGCGCCGCCGCCGGTCGTGGTGGCGACGGCAACGCGCCTGCCGATTCCCTGCGGGCCCCGCGCCCGGCGGCCACTCGCCCCGCGTTCACTCGCCTTGGGCCGATCGACCAGCAGCGCCGGCACGTCGACCAGCGATTCGAACATCGACACGCGCGCGATGCCGTGCCGATGGCAGAAGGCGTCGAACGTGGCGTCGGAACCGGCGATCGCGCCGGTGTGGGACTTGGCCAGCTCCTGGCCGATCTCGGAGCGGCCGAGCTTGTAGGCGATCATCGGCTTGCCGGCGGCGTGGGCACGCCGGGCCGCGCGCGCCAGTCGCTCGCCGTCGCGCAGCGTCTCCATGAACAGCAGGATGGCGTCGCTCGCCGGGTCGTCGACCAGCAGGTCGGCGATCTCGCCGACCGCGAGATCGACCTCGTTGCCGACCGAGATCAGGCGCGAGAAGCCGATGCCGCGCGCATCGGCGCGCGACAGCAGGGCGCCGATCAGGCTGCCGCTCTGGCTGACCACGGCCCAGCGGCCCTTGCGCAGGTGCTCGACCGCGAAGGCTGCATTGGCGGTCAGCGCGACCGGCGGATCGGTGCTCACCGTGCCGATGCTGTTGGGCCCGACCAGCCGGATGCCGGTGTCGCGCACGATGCGCACCAGGTCGTCCTGCATCGAGGCGCCCGCCGCGCCGGCATCGGCAAAGCCGCCGGCCAGGATCGAGGCCACCGTCACGCCGCGCCTGCCGCAGGCGGCCAGCGCGTCGACGGCGCCACGGCCATTGAGCAGGATATAGGCGTGATCGATGTCGCCCGGCACGGCGTCGAGGCTGGCATGGGCCACCTCGCCCAGGATCTCGCGGCGCGACGGATTGATCGGCAGGATCTCTCCGGAAAATCCGTGCTTGCGCAGGAAGCGCTGCGGTCGCGACGTGGTCTTGGTCACGTCGGCCGACGCACCGACCAGGGCGATGCGCCGCGGCGCGAACAGGGCTTCGAACAGCGTCTTGGGATCGTGCATGGGCCGAGTATACTCGGCCCATGCTGTACCGCCGTAGCGTCATCGCCGCTTCCCTCGTCGCCGCCCTGCCGGCCCGTGCCCAGGCATGGCCCACGAAACCGATCAAGCTCGTGGTGCCTTACGCACCGGGCGGCACCACCGACGTGATCGCCCGCATGATCGCCGAGCATCTCGGCCAGCGGCTGGGGCAGAACATCATCGTCGACAACAAGCCTGGCAAGGGCGCTATGGTGGGCACCGCGCTGGTCGCCAAGGCGGCGCCCGACGGCTACACCCTGCTGATGTCGGTCATCTCCGGCCTGTCGATCTCGCCGACCCTCTACGGTGGCGGCGATTTCGACCCGATGGGCGACTTCATCCACGTCTCGCTCGCCTCGCGCAACCCGAGCGTGCTGGTGGTCAACCCGGGCTCCTCCGCCAGGACCTTCCAGGAGTACGTCGACTACGCCAAGGCGAACCCCGGCAAGCTCGCCTTCGCGACCTCGGGCGCCGGCTCGAGCAACCACCTGCTCGGCGCGCGGCTCGAGCAGGTGATCGGCGCGGCACTGGTCCACGTGCCCTACCGCGGCGCCGGACCGGCCATGATCGACACGATCGCCGGAAACGTGCCGTCGATGTTCGATTCGCTGCCGTCGGCGGCACCGCACATCAAGGCCGGCAAGGTGCGGGCGCTGGCGGTCAGCAGCGAGCAGCGCAGCCCTGCTTTTCCCGATGTGCCGACGATGAAGGAGCAGGGCTTTCCCGACCTGATCTCCTATTCGTGGTTCGGCATCTCCGTGCCAGCCAGGACGCCCCAGCCGATCGTCGATCGCCTGGCGAGCGAGATGCAGGCCGTGCTGAAGGAACCCGCGGTCGTGAAGCGCTGGGAGGAGATCGGCGCGGAAGGCAGCACCATGACCCCCGCCGAGTTCAGCCGCTTCGTCCAGGCCGAGATCGACAAGTGGACGCCGGTCGTGAAAGCTTCCGGCGCAAAGCCCGACTGACAGGAGGATCCATGACCATCAAACGCGTGACGTCTGCCGCCGCTCCCGAGCCGCCGCCCGAGCGCTGGTCCAATTGCCTGCTGGTCGACGGCATTGCCTATGTCTCGGGCATGGTGGCGCGGGGCGACGACGTCAAGGCGCTGGCCGGCATGGACGAGTACGAGCAGGCCAAGGTGATCTTCGGCAAGATCAAGGGCCTGATCGAGGCGGCCGGCGGTACGATGGCCGACGTCGTCAAGATCATCGTCTACGTCGTCGACATCCGGAACAACGTCAAGGTATGGGCGGCGCGGCGCGAGTTCTTCACCGGCAACTTCCCGACCTCGACCCTGGTCGAGGTACGGGCGCTGGCCTCGCCGGAAATCCTGGTCGAGATCGAGGCCATCGCCCATATCGGCAAGGGCAGCCGCGCCTAGCTCCGTGACCGATCGCCGACACGATCACGAGGACCACGGCCACGGCGATGGTCATGCGCACGGCCATGGCCATGCGCATGGTCACGGCCATGGGCATAGCCACGGGCCGGCCAATTACAACGCCGCCTTCGCGATCGGCATCGGGCTGAACCTCGTCTTCGTCGTCGCCGAGGCGACCTTCGGTTTCCTGGTCAACTCGCTCGCCCTGGTGGCCGACGCCGCGCACAACCTGTCCGACGTCGCCGGGCTGGTGCTCGCCTGGGGCGGCGCCTGGCTCGCCCAGCGCCGGCCGACGGCGCGCCGCACCTACGGCTTCCGGCGCGCCTCGATCCTCGCCGCGGTCGCCAACGCCACGCTGCTGATGATCGCGGTCGGCGGCATCCTGGTCGAATCGGTCCAGCGCTTCCGATTCCCCGAGCCGGTCGCCAGCAATACCGTGATCTGGGTGGCGACGCTCGGCATCGTCATCAACGGCGTGACCGCGCTGATGTTCATGCGCGGCCGCGAGAGCGACATCAACATCCGCGGTGCCTTCCTGCATCTGGCGGGCGACGCGGCGGTGTCGCTCGGCGTGGTGATCTCGGCGCTGATCGCGCAGGCGACGGGCTGGCTATGGGTCGACCCGGCGACCGGCATCGGCATCTCGCTCGCCATCCTCTACAGCGCCTGGGGGCTGGGCCGCGATTCGTTCAACCTCGCCTTCGACATGACTCCGCCCGGCATCGACCCCGAGGCGGTGAAGCTCTACCTCGGAGGCCTGCCCGGCGTGGTCGACGTCCACGATCTCCACATCTGGCCGATGAGCACGACCGAGACCGCGCTCACCGCCCACTTGGTGCGACCGGACGCTGCCGTCGACGACGCCCTGCTGGCGCGCGTCGGAACCGAGCTCGAGAAGAGATTCGGCATCCAGCACGCCACGCTTCAGGTCGAGTCGGGCGATCCCGCCCATCCCTGCCGGCTCGCGCCGGCGGACGTGGTGTAGGAAACTACTGCATCGTCGACCGCGACGTCGGCACGATGCGCTGGATCTGCATCTTTTCCCGGTCCAGGCAATCCGGCACGCGCGGGGCAATCTTGGTCTTCCAGTGGTCCGTATCGTACACTGCCTTGTACTGCGCCTCGCGTTCAGCCTCGCTGTTGAAGCGGCGGATCCAGATATAGGCGGAGTCGTCCGTCTCGCCGCGGAAGCTGCCGCAGATCACCATGCCCTTGGAGACCTGGAACGGGATGATCTCCTCCTCCATGATCTTCACCCACTCGTTCATCTTGCCAGGTCGCACGAAGTACTGGCGAAGTTCGTAGAAAGCCATGCTGTCGTCTCCTCTCGGTTTACCGTCGGAGCATAGACGGCGGCTCGCCGCATGAGCAACGCAGCGCCACGCCGGCTGAGCTCCGTTCCAGAAATTTCGACGTGGATTCGCAATGGGTGAGGCACGCGCACGTCGTCGATGCCGGCAGTCAGGTCTCCGGTGAACGGCCCATCAGCTCTGGAAGCGCTTTTCCAACGTCTGCCAGCGCTCGTTCTCGAACAGTGACGAGAATTGGCCGTGGCCAAGTGTCTCGCTCGCTCATGCTCATCAGCGAGCGGGACGCTCGCGATCCGGAAGACGATGATCTACGCCGCCTTGACCTCGCGTTCAGCCTTGAGCGCGCGCACGGTCTGGCGCAGCGCATGCACCGTCTTCTCGATCTCGGCGCCGCCATGGGTCGCCGAGACGAAGCCGCCAGGTGCGCCCATGACGTCGACGCCGTGGCTCATCAGGCCCATGCGAATCTTGCCGGTGAGCGGGCCGGAGCGCGCGCCCTTCAGCTTGGCGAAGCCCAGCTTCAGGGGATCGAAGGTCGCGGGATCGACCTTCTCGCCGGTCGGGTTGGGATAGATCAGGAAAGTCGAGGATTGGCCGTAGATACCCCACGGCACGCTCTCCTGGATCAGCACCTCGCGCAGCGCGTCGCGCAGCTCGGCGGCGGTCCGGTTGGCCTTCTCGGCGAGATCCTCGTCGCGCACCAGCGACAGCGCCGTCACCGCGGCGGCAGCCGACAAGGGATTTGCATTGTAGGTCCCCGGATGGGCGATCTTGTCGCGTTTCCTGGCCGCCGAGGCGGCGAAGTCGATCTGGTCGAGGATCTCGCGCTTGCCGGCGACGGCACCACCCGGCAGGCCGCCGGCCACGATCTTGGCCAGGATGCACAGGTCGGGCGTGACGCCCAACGCCTTCTGTGCCCCGCCCGACGACCAGCGGAAGCCGGTGATGACCTCGTCCATCAGCATGACGATGCCGCGCCTCGCCGTGACGTCGCGGATCGCCTGCACGAAGCCCGGCGGCAGCGGCACCTGGCCCCACGAGGCTCCCGACGGCTCGAACATCACGACGGCGATGTCGTCGCGGCTCTCGAGCAGGCGCACGACGGCGCCGACATCGTCGGTCGGCATCAGGATCGACAGGTCGGTGACGCCCTGGGCCACGCCGGGCGGGGTGGAGCCGTCGTAGTGCGACGTGGCACCGCCGGCAACCGCATCATGCCAGCCGTGGAAATGGCCCACGAAGCGCACGATCTTGTCCTTGCCGGTATGGGCACGCGCCAAGCGGATCGCCATGTGGGAGGCCTCCGTGCCGGATGCCGTGAACCGCACCTTCTCGGCCGACGGGATCAGCTCGCATACCAGCTCGGCCCAGCGCACCTCGAGCTCGTGGCTCGAGCCGTAATGCGTGCCGAGCTCTATCTGGCGCTTCACCGCCTCGATGACGGCGGGATGGGAATGGCCCAGCAGCATGGCGCCGTGACCGCCGAAATAGTCGACATACTCGTTGCCGTCGACGTCCCATTTGCGCGGTCCGCTGGCCCGGGAGACATGGATCGAATAGGGGTCGAGATAGCGGGCGTCGTGCGTGATGCCGCTCGGCAGCACCTCGCGGGCGCGCTCGAACAGGGCCGCCGAGCCACTGGTCCGGGCGCGGTAGTCGGCCACGATGGCGGAATTGGTTCCGGTCGAATCGGTCTTGTCTGCGGTCATTTGGCCTTATCCAGCTAATGCCGGAGCATCGCAAGCCTCGCTTGCCTCGCCAAGAGGCAGGAGACTATGTTCGCGCCCTTCGCAAACCGGAGCATTTCGTGAACGCCAAGCCCCGCGGACGCCAGTTCTTCAACAATCCCGGCCCGACCAACATCCCCGACCGCGTGCTGCGGGCGATGGATCGTCCGGTGATCGATTTCATGTCGGACGAGTTCGTGGCGATCCAGCATGCCTGCCATGCCGGCGTGAAGCGGGTGCTCAAGACCGACCAGACCCTCTACTTCTACAACTCGAGCGGCCACGGGGCTTGGGAAGCCACCCTCGCCAACCTGTTCTCGGCCGGCGACAAGGTGCTGATCGTCGAGACCGGCTACTTCTCCCAGAGCTGGGAGGAGATGGCGGTCAATCACGGCATCATCGTCGAGACCTTCGCCGCCGACTGGCGCAAGGGCGCCGACATCGCCAAGCTCGCCGAGCGTATTGCGGCGGACAAGGCACACGAGATCAAGGCCGTCCTCACCGTCCACAACGAGACGGCAACGGGCATGGTGCTGCCGGTGGCGGAAATCCGCCGCGCCCTCGACCAGGCGCGCCACCCCGCCCTGCTGCTCTCCGACACCATCTCCTCGCTGGGCTCGATCGACTACCGCATGGACGCCTGGGGCGTCGACGTCACGGTGGGCGGCAGCCAGAAGGGCCTGATGCTACCGACCGGCATGGCGCTGACCGGAGTCAGCAACAAGGCGATCGACGCGTCGCGCAAGAACAAGGCGCCGCGCCATTACTGGAACTGGGAGCTGATGAACGGCCGCTCGCCGCAGAAATTCATGGGCACGGCACCCGTCCACATGTTCTTCGGCCTTCAGGAATCGCTCAAGATGCTGGAGGAGGAAGGCTTGGACGGCGTGTTCCAGCGCCATGCCCGTCTGGCCGACGCGACCCGCGCGGCGGTGCGCCACTGGGGCAGCGACGGCAAGGGCCCGCAGCTCTTCTGCCAGACGCCCGACCGGCTCTCCAACTCGGTCACCGCCGTGGTCATGCCCGAGGGCACCAGCTCCGATCCGCTGCGCAAGGTGGCGATCGACCGCTACAACCTGTCGCTGGGCGGCGGCCTCGGCCCGCTGATGGGCAAGGTGTTCCGCATCGGCCACATGGGCGATCTCAACGAGCCGATGCTGCTGGGATGCCTCGCCACCACCGAGCTGGCCATGAAGACGAGCGGCATCCCGTTCGTGGCGGGCGGCGTCGATGCGGCAATAGAGTCGCTGGCCGGCTAGCCCGGCATCTGGACGGGGAGGGTGGCGCGTCGCTACATCCTCTCATGGCGCTCAACAGACTGCTTCAGGGCTTCGCCGACTTTCGGCTGGGCTACTATCGCGAGCATCTCGACCTGTTCCAGCGGCTGGCGAGCGAAGGTCAGTCGCCGAAGATCCTCATCATCGGCTGCGCCGATGCTCGGGTCGATCCCGGTATCCTGACACAGACCAGGCCGGGCGACATCTTCACGGTGCGCAACGTCGCGGCGCTGGTGCCGCCTGCCCAGCTGCCGCCCGACCAGCGCCACCACGGCACGTCGGCGGCCATCGAGTTCGCCGTGCGCGGCCTCGAGGTCGAGCATGTCGTCGTGCTTGGCCATGCGCTGTGCGGCGGCATTGCCGCCCTGGTCGACGGCAGCGGCGGGGTCCTCTCCAAATTCGACTATCTCTCCACCTGGACCAGCATCGCCCGCGAGGTACGTGACGAGGTGGTGCAGGCGCTCGATGGCCGGCCGCGCGAGCAGGTCCTGCGGGCGGTCGAGCAGGCGGCCGTCGTCAACAGCATCCGCAACCTGATGGGCTTTCCCTGGCTCGCCGAGCGCGTGGCGACGGGCAAGGTAGTGCTGCACGCCTGGTGGTTCAACCTGACCGAAGGCCAGCTCTACGCCTTCGATCCCGCTTCGGCCCGCTTCAAGCCGGTGCTGGGCGTCGAGCTCGCGCCGGCGGTCGGGCAGGCGACGCCGCTGTCCGCCATTGCACCTGCCCGGCTGGTCGAGGCGCTCGCTGGCCGGCCACCGTCATTCTAGGGAAGGGTCATGACCGAAGAGCTGCTCTTCGAGATCCGCGGCGAAGCGGGCTGGATCACCTTCAACCGGCCGGCCCAGCGCAATGCTCTCACCTTCGCCATGTACGAAGGCGTGGCCGACATCTGCAGCCGCGTCGGCCGGACGAAGGAGGTCAAGGCCCTGGTGATCACGGGTGCTGGCGACAAGGCGTTCGCTGCCGGCACCGATATTGCCCAGTTCCTCGATTTTCGCGACGGCGAGGACGGCATCGCCTACGAACGCAAGATGGACAGCACCCTCGATGTCATCGAGCGGTGCCCGGTACCGACGGTGGCGGCCATCGCCGGCTTCTGCACCGGCGGCGGCGCGGCCATCGCGGCGGTCTGCGACTTCCGGATCGCGACCGCCGACGCGCAGCTCGGCTTTCCCATTGCCCGGACACTCGGCAACTGCCTGTCGCTGGCCAACTACGCCCGCCTGGCAGCCCTGATCGGCCCGCAGCGGGTCAAGGAGATGATCCTGCTGGCCAGGCTGTTCGACGCGCCGACAGCTCAGCAGGTCGGGCTTGTAAGCGAGGTCCTGCCGGATACCGCCGCCCTGCGCGCGCGTGCGGGCGAGCTTGCCGCCACTCTGGCCGGCCACGCGCCGCTCACCATTCAGGTCACCAAGGAGGCGCTGCGCCGTCTTCAGGCACGGATGGCGGAAGACGATATCGACGACCTGATCCGGTTGGCTTACGGTAGCGCCGATTTCCGCGACGGCAGGACGGCTTTCCTGGGCAAACGGGCGCCGAGATGGACGGGTACCTGAGCGGCCAGCTGAGGAGGAATCGGATGTATCGTGTCGTGACCGTGGCCACTGCGATGGCCCTGGGCCTGGGCCTGACCGCCTGCGAGACCAAGCAGCAGAGGGTCGCCAACAAGGAAGACATGCTGGCGGCCGCCGGCTTCAAGTTCGTGCCGGCCAACACGCCGCAACGCGCGGCATCGTTCAAGCAGCTGCCGCCCTACAAGTTCTCGCGCCAGATCCGCAACGGCCAGGTCTTCTACGTCTACGCCGATCCGACGGTTTGCGTATGCGTCTATGTCGGCGATCAGGCCGCCTACGGCACCTACCGCAAGAACATGTTCGACAAGCAGGTCGCCGACGAGCAGCTGATGGCCGCCCAGACCATGGAGATGAACGACATGGATTGGGGTCCGTGGGGCGGCTGGCCCTACGGCTGGTACTACTAGCGGACGAGCGGTCGAGGCGACACACGGCACAGGCCAGGCTCGATCAGCATGAAGATCCTCGCGCCGGTGGCCGTGATCGCCACCGTGCTGTCGCTGCTCGCGGGCTTCGCGAGCAGCCAGCAGATGGACGGCGGCGGCGATACCCAGCAGCTGATTGCGCAATGGCAGGCGACCGACACCACCTGTCGCAATCCGCAGACTGCCGCCATTGCCGCCATTGGCGCCTGCGAGCAGCGTGACGTGTTCTCGAAGCTCCTGACGCTTCAGCGCTATTGTCACAGGCCGTCGGAGAGCACCGCCAACGCCGGGTGGGCACCGTGCGGTCCCGACGCCGCCGCGCTCCAGGCGGCGTCCCGCACCACCGCGCAGTTCCAGCGCATGGGCGGGGTGTTCCTGCTGCCGGCCACGGTCAACGGCACGACCAACGTCTACTTCATCGTCGACTCGGGTGCGACCAACGTGCAGATCCCCGAGGACATCGCCGAGCAGATGAAGCAGGCTGGCACGCTGACCGAGGCCGATTTCCTCGGCCAGCGACGCTTCATCCTGGCCGACGGCAGCGGCGTGAACCAGCGCATCTTCCGCCTGCGCAGCCTAAAGATCGGCAACCGCTCGATGGAGAACGTGCTGGCCGCCCTCAGCGCCCCGCGCAGCCGCCCGCTGCTCGGCCAGAGCTTTCTGCGCCGCCTCGAATGGTGGAAGATCGACAACGTCCGCAACTCGATCGAGTTCGAGTTCACGGGGGCGTTCTAGGACTAGGAGCGCGCAATTCCAAACAATGTCCTCATCCTGAGGAGGCCGCGTAGCGGCCGTCTCGAAGGATGGGCCGCAGACGAAATCGTGGAACTGACTGGGTTGCAACACCCGTGATGTTGCCGACCCTTCGAGACGCGGCCCTTCGGGCCGCTCCTCAGGGTGAGGTTTACGCGAAGTTAGCGCCTATGAGCCTCAAAACGTCGCCTCCACCGCGCCCAGCCCCGCGAACTCGCCGCGGGCGCGGGTGCCGGGCGGGAAGTAGCGCAGGCCGGTCCACGATCCGGTGGTGATCGCCTGGCCGGCGCGGATGCCGCCGCGTCGGCGCACGGCGTGATCGATCATCCAGGCGAGCGGCCGCACCGGGTCGACGGCGCCGAGGCCGCCTTTCTGCTCGACCACCACGTTGCCCTCGATCACGAGCTTCACCTGAAGGTTGGGCCAATCGAGACCGCGCCAGCCGGCGATCGAATCGCCGACGACCAGCGCCTGGTTCATCTGGTTGTCGGCCAGCAGCCATTCCGGATCGGCCTCGCGAAAATTGGCGAGCCGCGTGTCGACCACTTCCATGCCTACGAAGGCGTTGCCCACGGCCGCCAGCGCTTCGTCGCGGCCGACCGGTGTGCTGCGCGCCGGGATGTCCTGCACGATATGGAAGGAGATCTCGATCTCGACCCCGATCATGTGCATCGCCTTGCCGTCGAAACGGGCCGGCGACGTCACCAGCGCGCCGGCCAGCAAGGGCGCCGGATTCGGTTCGGCGTCGGGCGTGCGGGCGCCGACCTTCCAGCCGGCAACCGGGCCGGTGGCCGCGGCCACGCCATCCTGGATGGCATAGACCGCAGAGCGGTCAGGCAAGGCGAAGGGCGGCGCGATCTGCGTGCCGGACCGGCGCGCCTGCAGGAGACTGCTCACGGCGTACGAAATGTCGGCTGTCATGCTAGGCTCGTGCAAACGACGAAGGAACCGGAGGGACAATGCCCTACGCCAGCGGCCGCGTCATTCAGTGCCGGGCTTCCTCGAACGGCATCTCGAGTCGAGATATCGCGGCAGCGTCACCGACGCGATGCTGTTCCCGCGACGCGAGGGTTTTCACGGCCACCTTCGCGAGGAGCATCGGGCGAGCGGCGGTGCGGCGGGCGACGTCGACGAAAGCCAGATCATGCTGCGCAAGAACTGGGATGCGCTCGGCGCCTACGCCGCGCCGGACCGGCCGCGCTCGGTCGATCTCCTGGGCTTCGCCAGCCAGCTCATGTTCACCACGGCGCTGCTCAACTACTCGTCGGTGCTGGAAGGCGGCCGCGACGTCGACCTCGCCTATGCCGTAGCGCGCGCCCACACGCGCCACATGGTCGAGTTCTGCTCGATCGATCGCCGCCTCCTGCCGACCGGCTACGTGCCCCTGATCGATTTCGAGCGTACCGCCCGGGCGGCGCGCGAGACGATCGAGCTTGGCGCCAAGGCCCTGCTGATTCCCTCCCGCTGCCCGGACGGTCATTCGCCGAGCCACATCGGCTTCGATCCCCTGTGGGCCGCGGCCCAGGAGGCCGGCCTGCCGATCGTGTTCCACGTCGGCGGCGGCGGGAAGCTCCTGGAAGACGCGTACTTCGAGAACGGCCTGCCGCCGGTGCCGGACTTCCATGACTACATGGCGATCGCCTATCCGCCGATGAAGGCGCTGACAGCGCTGATCGTCGACCGCGTGCTCGACCGCTTCCCCGACCTCAAGTTCGGCGTCATCGAGCAGGGCGCCTCGTGGGTGCCGGGCTGGATGCGCAACATGGATTCGGCGCACAACGCCTTCTACAAGAACGAGGAGCGGCTGCAGAAGATGTCGCTCAAGCCCAGCGAGTTCGTGCGCCGCCAGGTCCGCGTCACGCCCTACCCGCACGAGGACGCCGGCTGGATCATTGCCAATTCCGGCGACGGGGTCTGCCTGTTCTCCTCCGACTACCCGCACGTCGAGGGCGGCCGCAACCCGATCAAGCGTTTCGAGGCCTCGATGGACGCAGCCGGCATCGACGATCGACTGAGGCAGCGCTTCTATTGCGACAATTTCGTCGACCTGATGGGCGCCGGCCTTTCCTCCGACCTGCGAGTTGCCGCATGAGCTACACCACTCTCCTCACCGAACGCACCGGCCCGGTGCTGAAGATCACCACCAACCGGCCGGAGGTGCTGAATGCCCAGAGCCGCATCCTGCTCGAGGAGCTGGACGATGCCTTCCTGCGCGCCGTCGACGACGAGGCGGTGCGAGTCGTCATCCTGGCCGGCGCCGGCAAGCATTTCTCCGCCGGCCACGATCTCGGCAGCCCACAGGAGATGGAGGACCAGAAGAAGACGCCGCTGGAGCCCGGCTTCAAGGGCGAGTACCGCCGCCTGTGGGAGCGCTTCTTCGAGAACACGATGCGCTGGCGCGACCTGCCCAAGCCGACCATCGCCCAGGTGCAAGGCTACTGCATCATGGGCGGCCTGATGATCGCCTCGGCGTGCGACATCATCATCGCCAGCGAGGACGCCCAGTTCGCCGACCGTGCCGTGAAGTGGGGCGGCTCGCACGTCCAGTACTTCTCGATGCCGTGGGATTTCGGGCCGCGCAAGACCAAGGAGTATCTGTTCACCGGCGACTTCATCAGCGCCGCCGCAGCCGAGCGCGCCGGCCTGGTCAATCGCGTCGTGCCGCGGGCCAAGCTGGAAGAGGAGACGATGGCCTTGGCCAAGCGCATCGCCGAGCGCGATCCCTATGCGCTGAAGCTCGCCAAGGCGTCGGTCAACGAGACGCAAGATGCGCAGGGCTGGCGGGCGGCGATGGAGAACGCCTTCAAGAATTACATGCTCACCATCCCGCATCGCATCGAGATGGGCACGTACGGGCCGAAAGCCCGCGAAAAGGCCCCGAAGGACCGTTTCGCGGTGCTCAACGAGAAGCGGCGCTGACAAACTATGTCTTTGAGTCGCAATGGGTTGGGCCTAGCATGACGGCCAACACCGTGGGGAGGATCGATGGCCAATCGGCATCAATCGTTGCGCAATCTTGCGAAGCTGTTGCCGTCCGGAGCGGCGGGACTTTCGATGAGCCTCGCCTGCGCGGATGCTTCGGCCATGGCCGTCGCCGAAACCGGCGCGAAGGATGCGGCACCGGTGAACGAGCGCCTGCAGTCCATTCGCCGCGACGTGACGAGCGCGATGGAGCAGTACGCCAAGGATCGCAAGGCGGTGGTCGGCGTCGATACCGAAGATCGCCTCGCGTGGTGGGGCAACGGCTGGCGCAATGGCGGCGGCTGGCACAATGGCGGATGGGCCAACGGCGGCGGAGCCTGGCACAACGGCGGATGGGCTAACGGCAGCGGGGCCTGGCACAACGGCGGCTGGGCCAACGGCGGCGGCGGCTGGCACAATGGCGGGTTCCGCAATTGGTAAGGCGTCGACGTCCGCCGACCGCTCCGTCATTCGAGGATGCCATGATCAAGGTTTCACTCCTGTCCCTGGCCAGCCTGCTGGCCGCAGCCCTGCTGAGCGTGCCGGCTCTTGGCCAGCAACAGCAGCAACAGTCTGGTCCGCCGCCGGGCTATGGCGGCCCGCAATCGGCTCCACCGTCCGGAGGCGGGCCCCCGTCGCCGGTCCTGATCGTGACCAGCGTCGAGGTGCTGCGTTCCGAGCGCGGGCCCGGCGGCCTCGACGTCGTGCGCGCCCGGGGCCTGGTGACGTCAGGCGGCTGGGGCCAGCCGCACCTGCTGCCGATCACGCAGGGCCGGCCGCTCGACGGCGTCCTCGATCTGGTGTTCCAGTCCAATGCACCCGCCGGCGCTGCGCCGCTCGGACCGTTCATGCCGGTCGAGGCGATCCTGCCGGTCGAGCCCGGCCACCCCTACTCCGGCGTTCGCGTTCGCGCCGCCAACAACGTGGTCGCGCTCAAGACCCTGCCCGGCTTCGCCGAGACGGCACCGCCCAAGCAGGACTGCGCCAAGTGCATGGGCAAGTACTTCGTCGCCAAGGGCACCGGCCTGCCGGCCGGCGCGACGGCCGAGAACTCGGTGCGCGAGGAAGACCTGCCCTACAAGCTGCGCATCATCAAGCCGACCGACGGCATCGCGAGCTACGCCCTCGATCCAAACCGGCTGACCCTGGTGCTGTCGGAGGACGGCCGCATCATCGACGCGGCCTGGGACTGAGCGACGGCCGCGAAGGAGAAGCTTTCCGCGCTACGCTCGGAATGACGTCGATGGTGCCGTCCCGGGCGTAGCGCGGGACCTTTCTCGTTTTCCCCTGCGTCACTCACATCATCCGCGCGCCCGCCGTCGCGGCCGCGCGCCGCATGTCGCGAACCAGCGACAGCGACCGCTGCGTCCCAAGTGGCTGCCAGTCGCTCGGCGGCGAATGCGCGGGCGATCGTACCCGCGCATTCGAGATCGGTCCGCTGGCGATGGTCAAGCTGACAGGGGGCTGCTGCGATCGACGCAGAACCTCAGCGTGCACGCTTTGCCATATTGTACCTATACAAGTCGAAATGCTATTGTACAAATTGGACTCCTTGGCCATAGTGGCGGGACGATGGCCAGCCTGACCGACTACACGAGCTATGCCGACGCTCAGACGCAGTTCTCGTCCGCGCGGCTTTGGGATCTGTTCGACGGCAATCGCCAGCATCTCAACATTGCGCACGAGTGTATCGACCGGCATGTCGGCGCCGACAGGCCGGCAGTCATCGTCGTGCACGCCGACGGGCCCGACGAGATCCTGAGCTATCGCGAGATCTCCGAGGACTCGGCGCGCTTCGCCAACTATCTCCTCGCCCAGGGCATCCGGCCGGGCGACCGGGTCGCCATCATGCTCGAGCCGTCACGCGCCTTCTACGTGACGCTGTTCGGCACGATGAAGGCCGGCGCGATCGCCGTGCCCCTGTTCACCCTGTTCGGGCCCGACGGCGTGGCGTTGCGCATCGAGGACTGCACGCCTCGCCTGCTGATCACCAACGCGGCGAAGGCGATCACCTTGCCGCCGCGCACCGACCTCCGCGTCGTCGTCGCCGACGCAGCCTTCATGACCGGCCTCGATGCCTGCGCGCCATCCTTCACACCGGCGACCGAAGCCGATTCGCTCGCGATCTTCCAGTACACGTCCGGCACGACCCGCCAGCTTCCAGAGGCGGTCAGGCATTCGCACCGCGCCCTGGTCACGGTAATGGTCGCGGCGCTCTACGGCACTGGCCTGCGCCCCGGCGACCGCTTCATCTGCCCGTCCTCGCCGGCCTGGGGACACGGCCTGTGGCACGGCACGCTGGCGCCGCTCGCGATGGGTCTCACGGTCGGCGTCTATGCCGGGAAATTCGACGCCGAGCGGCTGCTGCGCGCCCTGCAGGACCACCGCTTCACCAACATGTCGGCGGCGGCGACGCACTATCGGATGATGCGAACCTCCGGGGTCGCCGCCCGCTACCACTACGCAATCGAGAAATTGTCCTTCACCGGCGAGCCGATCGACAGCGAGACCGCCCGCTTCGTCGAGGCGACGTTCGGCCGTCCGGTCTGCAGCATGTACG
>LNFM01001956.1_pt1 | contig 76309 bp, 72 predicted proteins | sample 596031 | NCBI WGS metagenome assembly LNFM01 (sample SAMN04254537, study PRJNA301005) | activated carbon metagenome | isolation source: dual media filters at the Ann Arbor, Michigan drinking water treatment plant | place: USA: Ann Arbor
GTGCGCTTGACGACGATGACGCTCTTGACCGGGGCCTTCTCGCAGGCGGCGTCGACATTGGCCTTCAGGGGGATTTTGCGGCCGCCGCGCAGGCCTTCGTCGGCGGTGACGATGATGGTCGACTTGCAGTCCTCGACCCGGCCGGCAATTGAATCCGGCGAGAAGCCGCCGAAGATCACCGAGTGCACCGCGCCGATGCGCGCGCAGGCGAGGATGGCGTAGGCGGCCTCCAGGATCATCGGCATGTAGATGGTGACGCGATCGCCCTTTTTGACGCCCTGCTTTTTCAGCACGTTGGCGAACTTGCACACCTCGGCGTGCAGTTGCTTGTAGGTGATCTTCTTGTCGTCTTTCGGATCGTCGCCTTCCCAGATGATGGCGGTCTGGTCGCCGCGCTTGGCGAGATGGCGGTCGACACAATTGTAGGCGGCATTGAGCGTGCCGTCCTCGAACCATTTGATCGAGATGTTGCCCGGCGCGTAGGAGGTGTTCTTCACCTTGGTGAAGGGCTTGATCCAGTCGATCCGCTTCGCCTGGTCGGCCCAGAATCCGTCGGGGTCCTTGATCGAGCGCGCATACATTTCCTGGTATTTGGCGTCGTCCAGGAAGGCGCGCGCTTTCCATTCGGCCGGAACGTCGTAAATCTTCTCGTCGCTCATCGGAAGTTCCTCCCCCGCCCGCCGGGCTCGCCCGCGGGCACGCGTCGTTTCGTGGTTGAGCCTATTATGCGCCGCCGCGGATAGGCCGGACAAGGCGCGGGCTCTGCCACTTTCGTCAAAGGCCCCGCACGATGGGGCCGGTTTCTATTGCGGCCCCATCCAGCCGACAATGCCGCCGATAATAAGCAGGACGCCCAGCCAGTGAGCGCTGTCGATGACGGTGAGCATCGCGCGGCGGCCGGCATAGGCGTTGTTGATGGCGACGGTCGGCAGCACGAAGCCGACCCAGCAGAATGCGCCGGAGATCACGCCGGCGCGCAGGCTGAACAGACCCATGTGCGTCAAGATGCCGTACATGACGAAGGCGATCAGCAGCTCGCCGAAAAATGACAGCACGAAGGGCGAAGCCTTGGCCGCCGTCGACTTGCCGGCATTTTCAACTCTGAGGGACTCCATGGTCTTGCCCTGGGCGGCGATCCAGGCGCGGCTGAGCAGGCCGTAATAGGCCGCGCCGAACAGCCAGGCGGCGGCAGCGGCGATCATGGCGCCAAGGTAGTGGACTTCGTCCAGTGCGAACATGCCGCGCTCCTACAGCCCGCCCATCTTACAGACGAGTTTCCATTCGGCGTCGGTAATCGACGGCAGCGACAGCCGCGACTGCCGCAGCAGCTGAATCTCGGCAAGCTTCGGCTCGGCCTTGATCGCGGCCAGCGTGACGGATTGCGGCACCGGCTCAACCGCCTTCACATCGACGCAGACCCACGGCTCGCCGGCCGTCGCGGTCGGGTCGGGATAGGCCTCCTTGATGACCTCGACGATGCCGACGATCTCCTTGCCGACATTCGAATGATAGAAGAAGCCGCGGTCGCCTTGTCTCATCTTCATCATGTTCAGCTTGGCGGTGTGATTGCGGATGCCGGTCCAGGCGGTGCCCTTGGGCCCGGCCTTGACCATCTGGTCCCACGACCAGGCATCGGGTTCGGATTTCAGAAGCCAGTAGGCCATGACTACCCTTCCGCCTTGATCGGCCGTGCCAGCAGCGAGCCGATGGCGTCGTCTATGCTCATCGTCTCCGCCAGCACCGCGGCGACGGCCGCTGAAATCGGCATATCGACGTTCTTGTCCCGCGCCATTTCCAGCAGCACCGGCGCCGTAAAAGCGCCCTCGGCCAGTTTGCTGCCCGGCGTCTCGCCTTTGCCGAGCGCTGCGCCGTATGAAAAATTGCGCGACTGCGGCGTCGAGCAGGTCAGGATCAAGTCGCCGAGGCCGGACAGACCCATCATGGTTTCGGTGCGGGCGCCGAACGCCTTGCCGAATCGCACCATCTCGGCAAAGCCGCGCGTGGTCAGCGCCGCCGCGGCACTGGCGCCAAGGCCGCGTCCCGTAACAATGCCCGAGGCGATCGCCAGCACGTTCTTGACCGCGCCGCCGATCTCGACGCCGCGCACATCGTCGGAGTGGTAGGGCCGCAGGGTGCCGGAGTTCATCGCCTGCGCCAGCGCTTCGGCGATTACGGCGTCCGACGCCGCAATCGTCACCGCGGTCGGCAGGCCGCGCGCCACGTCGGCGGCAAAGCTCGGGCCCGACAGAATCGCCGGCACCGCCGACGGCGCGCACTCGCCGACGATCTCGGTCATGAATTTGCGGGTGCCGTGCTCGATGCCCTTGGCGCAGGCGATCAGCGGCGTGCCCGGTGTGATGGTCTGCGCCAGCGACGTCAGCACAGAGCGCATGGCCTGTGCCGGCACCACCAGCAGAATGGCATCGGCGCGCGACGCTTCGCCGAGTGCGCGGGTGATCCTGATGCTGTCGTCGAGTTTGACGCCGGGCAAAAAGCGGCTTTCGCGCTGGCTGGTGAGATGATCGGCATTGCCGGCGTCGAATTCCCACAGCGTCACATCGCGGCCGGCGCGGGCGCAGGTTTGCGCCAGCGCCGTCCCCCAGGCGCCGCCGCCGAGCACGGTGAAGCGTTGAATGGTCATGCGCGTCGCTTGCTCACTTGTAGGCCGCGGTGCGTTGCAGCTTGCCTTTGGCGGCGGCGACTTCATCGAGCGGCCAGCGGGCGCGCGGCGCGACTTCCAGCGTGTCGGTCATGCCCAGCGCCATCCGTTCGGCGCCGGCCCAGGCGATCATGGCACCGTTATCGGTGCACAGCTCCAGCGGCGGCGCCACCAGCACGCTGCCGACCTCGAAGGCGAGGCGGTGCAGCACCTTGCGGATCGCCTGATTGGCGGCGACGCCGCCGGCCGCGACCAGCGCGGTCGGCGCGCCATAGCGGGCGCGGAACAGACGCAATCCGGCGCGCAGCCGGTCGAGCACCACGTCCACCACCGCCTGCTGGAACGAGGCGCAGAGATCGGCGACGTCCTGATCGCTCAGCGGTGCGATCTTTTCCGCCTCCAGCCGCAGCGCGGTCTTCAGGCCCGACAGCGAGAAATCGGCGTCCTTGCGGCCCTGCATCGGCCGCGGCAGCGCGAAGCGGGCGGGGTTGCCGCGCAGCGCTTCCTTCTCGACCTGCGGACCGCCCGGATAGCCGAGGCCGAGCAGCTTGGCGGTCTTGTCGAAAGCCTCGCCGATGGCGTCGTCCATGGTGGTGCCGAGCCGGACATAATCGCCGACGCCACGCACGGCGACGATCTGGGTGTGGCCGCCGGAGGCCAGAAAAAGGCAATAGGGAAACGGCGTGGCGTCGGTCAGCCGCGCCGTCAGCGCATGCGCCTCAAGGTGATTGATGGCGATCAGCGGCTTGCGCTTGACCATGGCGATGGCCTTGGCGGTGGTGAGGCCGACAATGACGCCGCCGATCAGGCCCGGTCCGGCGGCGGCGGCGATGCCGTCGAGATCGTCGAATGTCTGACCGGCCTCGCGCATGGCCCGGCCGATGATCAGGTCGAGCGCCTCGACATGGGCGCGGGCGGCGATTTCCGGTACCACGCCGCCAAAAGCGGCGTGCTCGTTGACCTGGCTGAGGATGATATTGGACAGGATCTTGCCGCGGCCGTCCCCGGAACGTTCCACCACCGCCGCAGCGGTCTCGTCACAGGTGGTTTCAATGCCGAGGACGATCATTGCTTCCTCCGATCCTCCCTTTTACAGAAAGGTGGCCTAGCATCGAGAGGTCCCGTGACGCAATCCACCGTCTCCCTGCGCATCGGCTCACGCGGCAGCCCGCTGGCGATGGTACAGGCGCGCACCGTCCGCGCCCGGCTCGCCGCCGTTCTCAAGATCGACGAGGACGATATCGAGATCGTCGTCATCCGCACCACCGGCGACATGATCCAGGACCGGCCGCTGTCGGAAGCCGGCGGCAAGGGCCTGTTCACCAAGGAAATCGAGGAGGCGCTGCTGGACGGCCGCATCGACCTGGCGGTGCACTCATCCAAGGACATGCCGACCTTCTCGCAGCCCGGCCTGATGCTGGCGGCCTGCCTGGAGCGCGAAGATCCGCGCGACGCCTTCATCTGCCGCAAGGCCAGGACGCTGGCCGAACTGCCGCACGGGGCGACGCTCGGCACCGTGTCGCAGCGCCGGCAGGCCATTGCCATGCGGGCGCGACCTGATCTGAAAGTCGTGCCGATCCGCGGCAATGTCGACACACGGCTGCGCAAGGTCGACAGCGGCGAGGTCGACGCCACTATTCTGGCGCTGGCCGGGCTGAAGCGGCTCGGTCTCGCCGATCGCGCCATCTCGGTGATGAGCGCCGACGATTTTCTGCCCGCGGTCGGCCAGGGCGCCATCGGGCTCGAGACGCGCGTCAATGACGAGCGCACACGCGCGCTGTTATCGCATATCGATCACGCCGACACGTCGGTGGCGCTGGCGGCCGAGCGCGCCTTTCTCGCCGAATTGGACGGCTCCTGCAAAACCCCGATCGCCGGTCACGCCACCGTCGGCGGCGATACGCTGCATTTCCGCGGCCTGATCGCGCGGCCCGATGGCGCCGCGGCACATGACATCGCGGGCAGCGGTCACCGCGACGACGCCGTGAAGATCGGCACCGAAGCCGGACGCGAACTCAAGCGTCTCTCCGGTCCCGGGTTTTTCGACTAGTTCATGCACATCGCCCTTACCCGACCACGCGAGGACAGCGAGCGCACCGCGGCGCTGCTGCGCGCGCAAGGCCATCGGGTGCTGCTGGCGCCGCTGCTGCGGGTCGAGCCGATTCCGGTCGCCTTGCGCGCCAACTGGGGCGCCGTCGTCATTACCAGCGCCCATGCCATTGCGGCGATCGCGTCGCAGCCGGTGCTTGGCGAATTGATCCATCTGCCGCTGTTCGCGGTCGGCCAGCGCAGCGCCGAGGCGGCGCGCGCCATCGGCTTCATGCGCGTGACGGCGGCCGGCGGCGATCTGCGCAATCTGACGCGCACCATCGCCGCCGGGCGGCCCGATGCGAAGGCGCCGCTTCTCTATCTGGCAGGCGAGGATCGGTCCGGCGATCTGATCGGCGATCTGGCGGTGCATGGCATCGCCGCCGAACTGACGGTGGTCTATCGTGCGGTCGTGGCACCATTTACGCCGGCGTTGACGGAGGCGCTCAAGGACGGGGCCATCGATGCGGTGCTGCATTACTCGAAGCGCAGCGCCGAGAGCTTCCTGTCCGGCGGCTTCGCCGCCGGCGTTGCCGGTCAGGCGCTGGCGACAAGGCATCTGTGCCTGTCGGCGCAGGTGGCCGAGCCGTTGACCGCAGCCGGCGCCGGACGCGTCGATGTCGCTGCGCGGCCGGATGAAGCGGCCCTGATTGAACTTCTGGCGCCCCGGGAACGTTGATTGGCGTGGCGGGGCCAATTGCGTTATTTCCTGACGGCAGTGGGCGCGCGCGTCGATTCGAGGGTGTGTAATGGCCGATAAACGCAAAACGCCGGACGCTGCCGAGGCCGCCCGCCGCGCCAAGCGTGCCGCGACCATCGATCTCACCGCCACCGAGGTGACACCGCAAAGCAAGCCGGAATCAAAAACCGAACCAAACCCGGACGGCGATTCGCCGATCTGGCAGCCGGCCGCCGAATCCACGCCAGAGCCGATTCAGGCGCTGCCGTCCGACCTTCCGCCGTCCGACCTGCCGCCGGTGCCGCCACCGGTCGAAGATCCGGCGCCGGCCAATGACGAGCCGCGGTCCGCCGGGACGACGGCAGAGTCCGCTTCGGCCGGGCCCGCTACGGCAGCGCCGGCGCACGAGGCAGAACCGGCGCGCCGGCCGACCTTGCCGGTGATTGCCGCCGGCAGCGCCGGTGGCGCCGTGATGGCGATCATTCTGGCGACCTTCTGGTTTGCCGGCCTGCTGCCGGCGCCGCCATCATCCGTGTCGTCAGCCCCTGATACGCAGGCGGCGGCGAAGCTGGCCGCACTGGAAAATCAAATCCGCGATTTGCAAAGCCGTCCGGCACCTCCACCCGACACCAAGACCATGGAAGCGCTCGGCCAGCGCCTGGGCAAGATCGAAAGCGCTGTTGCGACATTGCCGGCCGGCGACGGCGGCGCGGCGGAGAAGCTCGCCGCCGCCGACAACGCCGTTAAATCGCTCGGTGTCGCGCTCGCTGCGCTGACCAAGCGCAGTGACGATACCGCGGCCAACGCAGCGGCAGCGCGTCAGCGCGCCGAGGCGGCCGAGAAGGCCGTCAGCGATCTCCGCGCCGGTCTGACCGATGTGGCCAAGACCGCCGAGGCCAGCGTGCCGTCCGCCGATGTCGATGCCTTGCAGAAGCGCATCGCTACGCTGGAGCAGGCGGTCAAGGAATCGCGCAGTCAGGTCGCCAGTCTCGCGACGACATCGGCGGCTGCCGATACGTCGGCGCGGTTGGCGTTGAGCGCGACCGCGCTATACAGCGCCGTGGTCAGCGGCGCGCCGTTTGGCCCGGCCCTCGCGCAAGTGAAAGCGCTCGGCGCCGATGCCAAGGCTGTCGCGCCGCTCGAGCCTTTTGCCGTCACCGGCCTTCCCAGCCCTGCCGCACTGATTGCAGAATTGCGCGCGGCCTTGCCGGCGATGAACAAGGCGGCCGGCCCGCCGCCGGCGACCGGCGGTTTCCTGGAAAAGCTTGAGGCCAATGCGAGCCGGCTGGTGCGCATCCGTCCCGTCGATGCACCGCCCGGCGACGACAACGTCGCGGTGCTGGCACGGATCGAGGCGGCGGCCGCCAAGGCGGATCTTGCCGCGGCGCTTGCCGAACTCGGCAAGCTGGACGCTGCCGCGCGTGCGCCGGCGCAAGCATTCGTTGACAAGGCCAATGCGCGACAGGCCGCGCTGACCGCCGCGCGTCAGCTCGCCGCTGACGCCTCCCTGGCCCTCGGTCAGAAGTGAGGGCGTCATGATCCGCGTTGTCCTGTTTCTTCTTGCCGTCCTTGCCATCGCCGCCGGCTTCGCCTGGGTGGCGGATCGTCCCGGCGACGTTTCCGTCGTCTGGATGGGCTACCGTGTCGAAACATCATTGATGGTGGCGGCGCTGGCTGTCGCCGCTCTGGTGGTGGTCGCGATATTCCTGTGGTCGGTGCTGCGTGGCTTGATGCGCTCGCCCGAGCAGGTGTCGCTGTTCTTCCGTCATCGCCGCGCCATGAAAGGCTATCTCGCCATCTCGCGCGGGCTGGTGGCCATCGGCGCCGGCGATCTGAAGCAGGCGCGCAAATCGGCCGCCGAGGCGGCGCGGCTTTCGCCGGGCGATCCCTTGACCTTATTGCTCACCGCGCAATCGGCGCAGATGGCCGGCGACCGCGCCAGCGCCGAACGCGCCTTCCGCGCCATGGCCGCGCGGGACGACACCAAACTGCTGGGTCTGCGCGGCCTCTATGTCGAAGCGCAGCGTCGCGACGATGCGGAATCTGCGCGTCAGGTCGCCGAGCAGGCGGTGAAAGCCGATCCGGCGCTCACCTGGGCCGGACAGGCCGTGCTCGACGATCGTTGCGCCGCCGGCGACTGGGCCGGCGCGCTGACGGCGCTCGAGCAGACCCGGGGGACGCAGGACAAAGCCGATTACCAGCGCAAGCGCGCGGTGCTGTTGACGGCGCGTGCCATCGAACTTGAAGACAGCGATCGCGATGGCGCGCGCGCCGCGGTGCTTGAGGCGGTCAAGCTGGCCCCCGATCTTGTGCCGGCGGCGGCGCTGGCTGGGCGGCGGCTCACGGAATCGAATGAGCAGCGCAAGGCGCGGCGCATTCTTGACAAGGCGTGGGGACTCAACCCGCATCCCGATATCGCCGAGGCTTACGCCAATCTCCGGCTTGGCGATTCGGCGCGCGAGCGTTTGATGCGCATGCAGGTATTGGCCGACCGGGCGCCCGGTCATATCGAAGGCGCGCTGGCGGTCGCGCGCGCCGCGCTCGATGCGCGCGAGTTCGGCGCCGCGCGTGAAGCGCTTGCGCCATATCTGTCGTCGCCGACCCGGCGCGTCGCCGAACTCATGGCGGCGATCGAACACACCGAGCATGGCGACGAAGGACGCGTGCGCGAATGGATGAGCCGCGCGATGCGCGCGGCCGGCGATCCGGCCTGGACCGCCGACGGAGTCGTTTCAGATCAGTGGCGGCCGGTGTCGCCAAGTGGCCGGCTCGACGGCTATCAGTGGCGCGTGCCGCTGGCGGAAATCGGCGTGGTCCGGCCCGTGATTGAGCTGGACGCACCTACGCCGCCGGTCGAAGAGCCGCCGGTTGCGACCGAGATCGTATCGCCCGCGCCCGAGTCGACGCCGCCGGAGCCGGTCGCGACGATCGAACCGGAAGCGGCCCCTGAGCCTGCGCGATCGCCCGAGCCGCAATCTGTGTCACCGGAGCCGGTAAAACCCGCACCGCGCGCTCGTGCGGCCGAGCCGATCATCCCACTGGTGCATGCACCTGACGACCCGGGACCGGATGCTGGACCCGAGATCGATCCCGTTGCCCCGCCGGGCCCACCGCCGTCGCGCGACTCATGGCAGCGTTTTTTTGGATTTGGCCAAGGTTGGCGGCGCTAACGGCGCCGCCATGGTTAAGTTAATTATGTGTGTTTGCCTTGTCTGGTAAAAAGAGTCTTAAGAAACGGCGCGACCGCAACTTCCCCCGCTAAGGTATTTGCTGCCCGACAAGAATAATCCGGGCATGCGGGGAGCTGACATTGCTGACACGTAGCATTGACCCATGCGGTCCCACGTTTGAGGAAAAAGTACTGCTCGGCGCCAAGCGCCTGTGCATCCTTTTTGCCGGCGGAGCGGTGACGCTCAGCGCACTCGACGTCATGAACATCCGCTCGGTCGAATCCGCACACCAGTTTTTCAACAGCAGCGGTACCAGCATCGCTGCATTGCCGGAATTGATTCGCACCGGCATCGATCACATTTCGCTGACGCAATCGTCGGCCTCGGTCACCGTGCAAATCCCGCGTGAGCGGGTGGCGGCGCCGGTACCACAGCGCGCTCCGGCGCCGTCCACGTCTGTCGCGATGAAGCGCACCGTCTCGCCAGTGGCCGAGCTGGCGTCGCTCAGTCATGAAGACGCTGTTGAACTGGCCATGGTCTCACCGCCTGTATTCTCCCGGCCGTTCCCGGCGACGCTTGAGCAAAGGCCGGCCGCGTCCGATCGCCAGGCTCAGGTGACGCTCGCCAGCATCGGCGGTGACACGCTCTCGATGCCGCCGGCCGAATCGCGCGCGCCATCTCTGTCATTGCCGATGGCGCAGCCGATTCCAATTCATCTGGTGCCGCTGCCGCGCGAAGCGCCGGGCGTGCCGCCGCCGTCACCCGCGCAGCGCCTGCAGCTCGAAGGCAAGGAATACGCCCGCGCGGAGAAGTGCCTCGCCAACGCGATTTATTTCGAGGCGCGCAGCGAACCGATCCGCGGCCAGATGGCGGTGGCGCAGGTGGTGCTCAACCGCGTGTTCTCGCCGTTCTATCCGGACGATGTCTGCTCGGTGGTCTATCAGAACGCGCATCGCCGGCTGTCCTGCCAGTTCACCTTCGCCTGCGACGGCAAGAGCAAGGCGATCAACGAGCGCGGCGCCTGGGCGCGGGCGCATCGCATCGCGCGCGAGACGTTGAACGGCAACATCTACCTGCCTGAGGTCGCCAAATCGACGCACTATCACGCGGCCTATGTGTCGCCCTACTGGGTGCGCGAGATGAGGAAGATGGTGCGCCACGGCATCCACACGTTCTATCGGCCGATTGCGTGGGGCAACGGCGCCGACGCGCCGGCCTGGGGCAGCAACGCGATGGCGAGCAGCAAGAAAAACCAGTGAGGCGGCCGGCCGGTGCTGCGGACTGCACCCGAGCCTCGCACCGTCAAACGGCGGATGTACCGACCGTATCCTGACGCGGAGGAGGGGTTGGTGGAGCCAGGCGGGATCGAACCGCCGACCTCCTGCATGCCATGCAGGCGCTCTCCCAGCTGAGCTATGGCCCCAATCCGCTGGAACGCCCGCCATACTAGCGGGCGTCGGAACTCAAGTCTCGTCTTCTTTCTCGATGCCGTCGCCGATGATGTCGGTGACGTCGGGATTGTCCTCGTCCTGCTCTTCGATGAAGGCGGCGTCGTCGAGGCTCTCATCGGCCTCCACTTCGTCTTCCTCGCCTGCAACGCCCTTGCCGGACTTCTTGCCCTGCTGTTCGGCCTCGGCATCCTCGAGCGAAACGAATTCGGCGTCTGCGGTCTCCGGCACGATCGATTCGGCTTCCGCCACCGGGGCAGCCCGCGCCGCCGCTGCCGCCGCCGATTCCGGCCGCGAGCGCGACTGCGGCAGAGCAACGATCGGGACGACCTTGCCGGTGTAAGGAGAAATCACAGGCGATTTGCCCAGGTCGTAAAATTTACGACCGGTCTCAGGGCAGATGCGCTTGGTGCCGAGCTCGGATTTGGCCACGGGTCGCGGTTCCTCGGGAAAGGTCGGTAATTCGGAGCTTCACTTGGCTAGTTGCGACGCACCTGTCAATAGCCGAACGCAACCGCCGGTCCGCGCCGTGACGGGATGACGGGCCGCGCGGCTGCGTGGTAGGAGGGCGCAACCCGCAAGGACAGGCCTCCCGTGACCGATTCCAAATCGACGCCGCTGACCTCCCGCCGCAGCGGCCCTCTGCAGGGCCGCATTCGGGTACCCGGAGACAAGTCGATTTCTCACCGCGCCCTGATCCTGTCGGCCATGACGGTGGGGGAGAGCACCGTCAGCGGCCTTCTGGAGGGTGCCGACGTCATCCACACCGCGGACGCCATGCGGGCGCTGGGCGCCCAGGTGGAGCGCACCGGCGAAGGCCTGTGGCGGATTCACGGCGTCGGCGTTGGCGGTTTTGCCCAGCCCGGCAGTCCGCTCGATTTCGGCAACTCCGGCACCGGCTGCCGGCTGGTGCTCGGCGCGGTGGCGGGCTGTCCGATTGCCGCGACCTTCGACGGCGATGCGTCGCTGCGCAAACGGCCGATGCGGCGCGTGCTCGATCCGCTGGAGAAAATGGGCGCGCGGGCGACAGATGCCGCCGACGGCGGCCGGCTGCCGCTGACGCTTCAGGGCGCCGCCGATCCGATGCCGATCACGTACGAATCGCCGGTGCCGTCGGCACAACTCAAGTCGGCCGTGCTGCTGGCGGGCCTCGCCGCCGCCGGCGAAACGACGGTGATCGAAGCGGAGGCGACTCGCGACCACACCGAGCGGATGCTGAAACATTTCGGCGCCAAGGTGGTGAGCAAATCCTATGGCGACCACGGCCGCCGCATTACGCTGCAAGGCCAGCCGGAACTGTCGGCGGCCAGCGTTGTGGTGCCGGCCGATCCGTCATCGGCGGCGTTTCCGCTGGTCGGCGCGCTGATCACGCCGGGCTCGGACCTGATCCTCGAGGCGGTGATGACCAACCCGCTGCGGACCGGCTTGTTCAAGACGCTGCTCGAGATGGGCGCCAACATTGAAACCGTAGCGACGCGCGACGATGGCGGCGAGGAAGTCGCCGATCTGCGCGTCCGCGCGTCGGTTCTGCGCGGCGTCGAGGTGCCGCCGGAACGGGCGCCGTCGATGATCGACGAGTATCTCATCCTGGCGGTCGCCGCCGCCTTCGCCGAAGGCACCACGCGGATGCGCGGGCTGAAGGAATTGCGGGTCAAGGAATCCGACCGGCTCGAGGCCACAGCGGACATGCTGCGGGTCAACGGCGTCGCGGTCGAGATCGATGGCGACGACCTGATCGTGCACGGCAAGGGCCGTCCCGCCGGCGGCGGTCTGGTCGCCACACATATGGATCACCGTATCGCCATGTCGGCGCTGATGATGGGCCTGGCCAGCGACAACCCGGTCGGCATCGACGACAGCGCCTTCATCGCCACCAGCTTCCCGGGCTTTACCGAAATGATGCGCGGCCTGGGCGCGGATCTCGTATGATCATCGCCATCGACGGACCGGCCGCCTCGGGCAAGGGCACCATCAGCAAGCGCCTGGCGGCGCATTACGGCCTGCGGCATCTGGATACCGGTCTGCTGTACCGGGCCGTGGCCAAGGCGGTCCTTGACGCCGGCCGCAGCCCCGACGATAGCGCCGCGGCGATGGCGGCCACCTTCGGGCTCGATCCGGCGCGCTACGATGAAGCCGCGCTGAAGACCGCGGCCGTCGGTTCCGCCGCCTCCGTGGTGTCGGCTTTTCCGCAGGTTCGCGATGCTTTGCTGGCGTTTCAGCGCGATTTCGCCGCCCATGCGGCCGGCGCCGTGCTGGACGGGCGCGATATCGGCACGGTCATCTGTCCGGACGCCGAGGTGAAGATTTTCGTCACCGCCACGCCGGAGGTGCGCGCTGGCCGCCGGGCGGCGGAATATCGCGGGCAGGGCCACGACGTCGACGACGCCGCCGTGCTGGCCGACATCCGCGCCCGCGACGAGCGCGACACGGGCCGGGCCGCCGCCCCCCTGAAGCAAGCGGCAGATGCGCACTTGCTCGATACCACCGATTTGGATATAGACGCGGCAATACGGGCTGCCATCGACATCGTCGAGGCCACCCGAGCGGGCCGAGGGCGTGGCTAACACCCCTCGCTGTTGGAGGACAAAAGCCCCGCTCGAGCCTCTGCGTTAGGCACCCCTGCTACTCAATCGTTCCGACCGTACGGTTTTAGCGCCGGCCATCCGTCTTTCCGGAGGTCGTCGAAGGTCTGCGGGACTTTCGTCCCGTACGTCCGGAACATCATTCAAACCCGCCGGCGCACCGCTACAGGAGATTACATGTCCACTGCTACCGCACCCTCGCGTGAAGATTTCGCCGCTATGCTCGACGAGTCCTTCCACACCGGCAATTTGCAGGAAGGCGCCGTCATCAAGGGCAAGGTCGTCGGCATTGAAAAAGACATGGCCGTCATCGACGTCGGCCTGAAGACCGAAGGCCGCGTTGCGGTTCGCGAATTCCAGGGGCCGGGCCGTCAGAACGAACTCAAGATCGGCGACGAGGTCGAGGTCTATCTGGAGCGCGTCGAGAACGCGCTTGGCGAAGCAGTGCTGTCACGCGACAAGGCGCGGCGCGAGGAAAGCTGGGGCAAGCTTGAAAAGGCCTTCACCAATAACGAAAAAGTCACCGGCGTTATCTTCAATCAGGTCAAGGGCGGTTTCACCGTCGATCTCGACGGCGCCGTGGCCTTCCTGCCGCGCTCGCAGGTGGACATCCGCCCGATCCGCGACGTCACGCCGCTGATGAACGTGCCGCAGCAGTTCCAGATCCTGAAGATGGATCGGCGCCGCGGCAACATCGTCGTGTCGCGCCGCACCGTGCTGGAAGAGACCCGCGCCGAGCAGCGCCAGGAACTGGTGCAGAATCTCGAAGAAGGCCAGGTCATCGACGGCGTGGTGAAGAACATCACCGATTACGGCGCGTTCGTGGACCTCGGCGGCATCGACGGCCTGCTGCATGTCACCGATATCGCCTGGCGTCGCGTCAACCACCCGACCGAAGTGCTCAATATCGGCCAGTCGGTGAAGGTCAAGATCATCAAGATCAACCACGAAACCCACCGCATTTCGCTCGGCATGAAGCAGCTGCTGGACGATCCGTGGCAGGGCATCGAGGCCAAGTACCCGGTCGGCACCAAGTTCAAGGGCCGCGTTACCAACATCACCGACTACGGCGCGTTCGTGGAACTGGAGCCGGGCATCGAAGGCCTGATTCACGTGTCCGAAATGTCGTGGACCAAAAAGAACGTTCACCCCGGCAAGATCGTTTCGACCTCGCAGGAAGTCGAAGTGCAGATCCTCGAAGTCGATCCGGTCAAGCGCCGCATTTCGCTCGGTCTCAAGCAGACCATGCGCAATCCGTGGGAAGTTTTCGTCGAGACCCACCCGCCGGGTTCGACCGTCGAAGGCGAAGTCAAGAACAAGACCGAATTCGGCCTGTTCCTCGGCCTCGACGGCGACGTCGACGGCATGGTCCATCTCTCCGATCTCGACTGGAAGCGTCCGGGCGAACAGGTGATCGACGACTACAAGAAGGGTGACATGGTCACCGCGCAGGTGCTGGACGTCGATGTCGAGAAGGAGCGTATCTCGCTCGGCATCAAGCAGCTGGCGGGCGATCCGATGTCGCAGGGCACGGCCGGCGAGTTGAAGAAGAACTCGGTGGTTACCTGTGAAGTTACCGAAGTGAAGGAAGGCGGCCTCGAGGTCACCATCGTCGGCACCGAGCTGAATGCCTTCATCAAGCGCGCCGATCTGGCGCGCGAGCGTGCCGATCAGCGTCCGGAGCGGTTCGCCGTCGGTCAGAAGGTGGACGCCCGCGTCACCCAGTTCGACCGCAAGACCCACAAGGTCGGCGTTTCCATCAAGGCGCTCGAGGTGTTCGAGGAGAAGGAAGCCCTGGCGCAATACGGCTCCGCCGACTCCGGCGCGTCGCTCGGCGACATCCTGGGCGCTGCACTCAAGCAGCGCGCCGGCGACAAGGCCGAGGCCGACGACGCCGACGGGAAGGAAAAGGCGAAGGAATAGGGCTAAAAAGCCCTTACCCAGTTCCAGCAAAATCAAACCCCCGGGGCATGCCCCGGGGGTTTTTTGTTTCTGCCATCAGGGTGCCAAAAGCCCTGCGGATCACTAGTATCCAGAATTCGATTCACCTGAAGGAGCCGTCATGTCGTTCGATGCCGATGCCATCGTCGATCGCCGCCGGATGCGGCGCAAGCTGAGCTTCTGGCGCGCCGGCGCGATTCTTACCGCTTTGGTCGCCGTCATCGGCTCGGCCATCGTTCTGGCGCCCGGCCGCGGGCTCCTGCCCTCCGGCGATTATATTGCCCGCATCAAGATCCAGGGCCTGATCCGCGGCAATCAGGAACGGGTCGAAGCGCTGGAGCGGCTCGGCAAGTCGCGCGCCAAAGCGGTTATCGTGCACGTTGACAGCCCCGGCGGCACCACCGCGGGCGCCGAGCAACTGTTCGAGTCGCTGCGCCTGTTGCAGGCGCAGAAGCCGATGGTCGTCGTGGTCGATGGGCTTGCTGCCTCCGGGGCCTATATCGCGGCGCTCTCGGCCGACCACATCATTGCGCAGGATACCTCGCTGATCGGTTCGATCGGCGTGCTGTTCCAGTATCCGAACTTCACCGACGTGCTCAAGACCATCGGCATCAAGGTCGAGGAGGTCAAATCCTCGCCGCTGAAGGCGGCACCGAGCGGCTTTGAGCCGACCAGCCCCGAGGCGCGCGCGGCGATCGAGGCCATCGTGCTGGATTCCTACGAGTGGTTCAGGGGGCTGGTGAAGGATCGCCGGAACCTCGACGACGCCCAGTTGAACCAGATCGCCGACGGCCGTGTGTTCACCGGCCGGCAGGCCGTTCCGCTCCGGTTGGTCGACGAGCTCGGCAACGAAAAGACCGCGCTGGCCTGGCTGGAGAAGGAAAAGAAAGTGGCGGCCTCGACGCCGGTGCGGAATTACTCGCTCCAGCCGCGTCTGCGCGAGTTTTCTTTCCTGCATGTGGCCGCCTTCGGCTTCGAGGCAATGGGCCTGAGCGCCTTTGCGACGCGGCTCGAGACCTGGGGTGCCTCGCAGGCGATCGAGCGGCTGAACCTTGACGGTCTCTTGGCGCTTTGGCACCCTCCAACAGCAAACTGAGGGAGCGGGGCGGTGCCAATGATCAAGTCCGAACTTGTGCAACGAATCGCTGCCCAGAACCCCCATCTGTATCAGCGCGACGTCGAGAACATCATCAACGCCATCCTCGGCGAGATCACGGCTGCGATGGCGCAGGGCGACCGGGTCGAGCTGCGCGGTTTCGGCGCATTTTCGGTCAAGCACCGGCCCGCGCGCACCGGCCGCAATCCGCGCACCGGCGCGCATGTGTCGGTCGAGCAGAAGTCGGTTCCATTCTTCAAGACCGGCAAGGAAATGCGCGAGCGCCTGAACAAGGCCGATGGCGTGGCGCCGCCGAGCGAATAAGTCGCGCGGCAGTTCCGGGCAGGCGCATCGCCCCAGCCGGCACCGGGCTTGTCCCGGTCTTCCCCGTATCTAGATTGACGGTCATCATCAGGCGTGGATGACCGGCACATAGGCGTTTGAAAAACGCCGTTCTTTAAACGGCTATGGCCGTGCATGACGAAGGTACAGCCACCATGTTCCACAAAATCGTCACGACCGTCATTGTCGTCCCGCTGGCTGCGATCATTATCGCCTTTGCGATTGCCAACCGGCAATTGGTGACGGTGTCGTTTGATCCGTTCTCGACGACCAACCCCGCTTATGCCGCGACGCTGCCGCTGTTCATCATGATCTTCGTGCTGGTGATCCTCGGCGTGATTGTCGGCGGCGCCGCGGCTTGGCTGCGCCAAAGCAAGTGGCGGCGGACCGCCCGCAAACTGGATGCCGAGGTGCGCACGTTGCATCAGGAACTCGACAGCCTGCGCCAACGCGCGGCCGCGTATCCGCCGCCGCCCCCGGAGCCGACCTATTTTGACCCGACGGCGCCGGCGCGCCCGGCCCTCGCGCCGCCGGTTCGCTGACGAACAAGAATGCGTGCTTTGCCGTACGGCGAATTAGGCGGTAGAACCCGCTTACCATGGCATTTTCGGTCAAAATCTGCGGCCTCAAGACCCCGGAAGCGCTTGATGCGGCGCTGGAATCCGGCGCCGATCAGGTCGGCTTCGTGTTTTTTGCGCCGAGCCCGCGTCATGTCGGACTCGAGGCGGCCCGCGCGCTCGGCCAACGCGTCCTCGGCCGCGCCGCCAAGGTGGCGCTGACGGTCGACGCCAACGACGAGACACTGGCCGCCATCATCGCGGCGCTAAAGCCGGACATGCTCCAACTGCACGGCAAGGAAACGCCCGAGCGGGTGGTGGTGGTCCGTACCCGCTTCGGCCTGCCCGTGATGAAGGCGCTGGCGATCGCCGAGCGCTCTGACCTCGCTCCCATTCGTATCTATGCCAAGGTGGTGGACCGGCTGCTGTTCGATGCCCGGCCGCCCAAGGATGCGACCCGGCCCGGTGGCCTCGGTAAACCGTTCGACTGGACGCTGCTGCAGGGCATCGATGCCGGTGTGCCCTTTATGCTGTCGGGCGGCCTCGATGCCGGTAATGTCGCCGAGGCGCTGCGGATCACCCGCGCCGGCGGCGTCGATGTCTCGTCCGGCGTCGAGCGGGCCCCGGGCGAGAAGGACCCTGACAAAATTCGTGCCTTTATCCGCGCGGTGCGGATGCTCGAAGACCCCCTCGATCTTTCCAAGGCGGCTATCGTATGAACGTGCTCCAGCCCAACTCCTTCCGCACCGGCCCCGACGAGCGCGGGCATTTCGGCATCTACGGCGGCCGTTTTGTCGCCGAGACGCTGATGCCGCTGATTCTCGATCTGGAAAAGGCCTACGCCGCCGCCAAGGCCGATCCGAAATACCGCCAGGAAATGGATGGGCATCTTGCGAACTATGTCGGCCGTCCGTCGGCGCTGTATTACGCCGAGCGTCTGACCAGGAAATTCGGCGGCGCCAAGATCTACTTCAAGCGCGAGGACCTCAACCACACCGGCGCGCACAAGGTGAACAATGTGCTCGGCCAGATCATGCTGGCGCTGCGCATGGGCAAGACCCGCATCATCGCCGAAACCGGCGCCGGCATGCACGGCGTCGCCACCGCCACGCTGTGCGCCAAGTTCGGGCTACCGTGCATCGTCTACATGGGCGCGGTCGACGTCGAGCGGCAGCAGCCGAACGTGTTGCGCATGAAGATGCTCGGCGCCGAAGTGCGCGCCGTGGAATCCGGCTCGCGGACCCTGAAGGACGCCATGAACGAGGCGCTGCGCGACTGGGTGACCAATGTCAGCGACACGTTCTATTGCATCGGCACAGTGGCCGGTCCGCACCCGTATCCGGCGATGGTCCGCGACTTCCAGTGCGTGATCGGCAATGAAACCCGCGAGCAGATGATGGCGCTGGAGGGCCGGCTGCCGGATTCGCTGATCGCCTGCATCGGCGGCGGCTCCAATGCCATGGGTCTTTTTCATCCGTTCCTCGACGACCGGTCGGTCGAAATCTACGGCGTCGAGGCGGCTGGCCATGGCGTTGCCACCGGCCAGCACGCGGCGTCAATCGCCGGCGGCAGGCCGGGCGTGCTGCACGGCAATCGCACCTACCTGCTGATGGATGCCGACGGTCAGATCGAGGAAGCGCATTCGATCTCCGCCGGTCTGGATTATCCCGGCATCGGGCCCGAACATTCCTGGCTCAAGGACATGGGGCGCGTGCAGTTCCTGTCGGCGACCGATGACGAAGCGGTGGCGGCGTTCCAGTTGTGCAGCCAGCTCGAGGGCATCATCCCGGCGCTGGAGCCGGCGCACGCGCTGGCGCGCGTGTTCGACCTGGCGCCGCAGAAGCCGAAGGATCACCTGATGGTGGTCAACCTCTCGGGCCGCGGCGACAAGGATCTGGCCTCGGTCGAGGCCTATCTCGAAGGCAAGAAGAAATGACAACACGTATCGACCGCCGCTTCGCTGCGCTGAAAGAGGAAGGCCGCGCCGCGCTGGTGACCTTCACCATGGCCGGCGATCCCGATTACGCCACCTCGCTCGCGGTCGCCAAGGCGCTGCCGAAGGCCGGCGCCGACGTCATCGAACTCGGCATGCCGTTCACCGATCCGATGGCCGATGGCCCGGCGATCCAGGCGGCCGGTGTGCGCGCCTTGCGCGGCGGCCAGACCATGATCAAGACGCTCGAGCTGGTGCGCGAATTCCGCAAGGGCGACGACGCCACGCCGATCGTGCTGATGGGCTATTACAATCCGATCTACATCTACGGCGTCGACAAATTCCTGGTCGATGCCAAGGCGGCCGGCGTCGACGGCCTGATCGTCGTCGATCTGCCGCCGGAAGAAGACGAAGAGCTGTGCCTGCCGGCGCTCAGGGCCGGGTTGAATTTCATCCGTCTGGCCACGCCGACCACCGACGACAAGCGGCTGCCGGCGGTCCTGAACAACACCTCGGGCTTTGTCTATTACGTGTCGATCACCGGTATCACCGGGTCGGCTGCGCCGGACGCTGGCAAGGTCGGCGCCGCGGTCACGCGCATCAAGCGGCATACCAAATTGCCGGTCGCGGTCGGCTTCGGCGTGCGCAGCGCCGAACAGGCGCGCGGCATTGCCACGGGCGCCGACGGCGTCGTCGTCGGTTCGGCGCTGGTGGATGCCTTGCGCCAGAGCCTCGATGCCAGCGGCAAGGCAACCGCCGGCACGGTGAAGGCGGTGGCCGATCTGGTCGCGCACCTGGCGCAGGGGGTGCGTGCCGCCCGCCGCGTGGCGGCGGAGTAACCGCCGCCCCGCAACGGCCGTTTAGCGCGGCGGGATCTGGATCAGGTCGTCGAGCTGCGCCTTGGTCAGTTCGATGGCCGTGAACTTCAGCGCCACCGCGTCCTTCACGATGGTTTCGAGACCGACGATCTTGTCCGGTTCGATCGCCGGCGGCTTGAAGAATTCGTCGCGTGTGCGCTTGGCTTTATCCAGGCTGATCTTCAGCCAGTCGGAGTAGATCTCGAGCCCCTTCGGATCGTTGTACATGAAGGCCACGGTCTCGCGGTAGGCCCTCATGTAGCGGTCGACGACGTCCTTGCGCGTCTTGAGAAAGTTGACGTTGGCGATGTTGAGCCGCACCGTCTGCCCTTGAAAGGCTTTGGCGTCGTTGCCGGTGGCGATGATGCGGATCTGCTTGGCGTCGAGCTGGTCGAGCCCGAACGGCGGCGCCGCCCAGCCGACGTCGATTTGGCCCGACATTACAGCGGTGATGTTGGCCGCCGGCCCGCCCATCGCGGTCGGCTTCGCCGTCAAATTATTTTCCTTGATGAAGGCGGTGACGACGCCGTGCGTAGACGAGCCGTTGGTCGAGTAGGCGAGCGTCTTGTCGTTGGTGTCCTTGAGCGACTTGATCGGCGAATCCGCCTTCACGTACCAGTACAGGTCGCCGGCGCCGGTAGTTTCGGCCGAGATCACGCGCACCGGCGCACCCTTGGAATAGGCGCTGAGCACGCCCATCACGCCCGCCGCGATGCCAATGTCGACGCTGCCGGAGATCACCGCCTGTTGCGTCTCGCCCGCGCCCTGCGTGTAGACCATATCGAGCACCAGGCCGTGCTTCTTGAAGATGCCGGCCCGCTGGCCGATCTCCGACACGGAGGTGTCCCAGTTGCCGCGCTGGCCGATCGCCAGCTTGACCGTGTCCTCGGCGGCTGCCGTGTGCACGGCGCCGACAAGCGCCGCGACCGCGATCGCGCCCGCCATCATCTTTGTCTTCATGTCATCCCCCCTGTTGGTTTTTTTTAATTGTGCCGGAGCGCGCTAGGCGGCGCGCTCCGGCTTGGTTTCACTTCCTCCGCCAAGGCTACGCCAGTTCGTCGTTTTCGGCACGACGCCTTCGAACGAGCTGATCGAGGCATGCGGGATAAGCGGCTCGCCGGTGCCGATCGCCTTGCCGCTGTCGCGCATGGCGCGCGCGGCTTCCAGCATCAGGCGGCGGAAGGCCGCGACGGCGACGTCGCTGGCGCCGAGGCGTTCCTGGCTCCGGTCGCCGATCGGCCCCATCGATTCCCACATGGCGATGTCCTGGTTGGGAATGCCCGCGATGCCGGTGAAATTGCCGGCCTTCATCGCGGCGCGGTCCTGCCGATAGGCATTGGCGGCAGTGCGGACGTTGTTGAAGCTCCCGTCCACATCGACGCCCCATTGCAGCACGTTGAACTTGCGCCAGTCGTCGGGCGCGATGCCCGGCTTGTCGGACCCGTTCCAGGCGATGAAGTAGAACATGGTGGTGGTGTCGTCCTCCGGCGTCAGCAGTGTCGCGACGTTGTGGACGTTGTTCGGCGGGATCAGCGCGGTGAACGGCGCGATGTAGACCGTGGTGCGGATGTAGTCGTGCGTCGCCTCGTTCAGGATCGGCTTGCGGATCGCCGCATAGCGGAAGCCGTAGCTGGTGCGCTCGATCTGGAAGCGCGGCGCCTTGTCGGTCGAGGGCCGCAGCCAGTTGATGTCGGTCGCCTTGGCCCCGTCGACCTGCGCCGGCACCATGTCGGACGAATGCAGGCTGGACGAATGCGCCGAGTCGATCTGCCCTTCCAGGATCTGCGCCCAGTTGCAGTTGACGCGCACTTTGGTCGCGCTCACGCGGGCGTCTGGCGTCGGCGCGAAAGCGGGCGGCTCGAATTCGCGCATCTCCTCCGGGGGGCCCATATAGGTCCACACGAAGCCGCCGGCCTCGCGCGCGGGGTAGGACTTCTGCTTGACGCGGCTCGGATCGACGCTGCCGACCGGCTCGGACGCCATGTCCACCACATTGCCGTCCACGTCGAACTTCCAGCCGTGGTAGAGACAGCGCAGCCCGCATTCCTCGTTGCGGGCAAACACCAGCGAGGCGCGGCGGTGCGAGCAGTACTCGTCGAGAACGCCGAGACGGCCTTTGCTGTCGCGGAACACGACCAGGTTCTCGCCAAGCAGGCGTACGCGCACCGGCTTGCCGTCGGGCTCGGCCACTTCCTCGGACAGGCAGGCCGCGATCCAGTGGCGGCGCATGATCTGGCCCATCGGCGCGTCGCCTTCGACGCGGCACAGCAGGTCGTTTTCTTCTGGCGTCATGGGCGTCTCCGTCCCGCGCGGTTTTTCGGGTTGCGGTGATCGCGGGCTTTATCTTAGATATCTAAGATTATACTAGTGAAAGGCGGTACCCTTGTCGAGCCGGATCGATCCGTGAACGGAGACCGCAAGGTGCGTCTCGGCGTCGCTGGCCTCGGCCGCGCCTTCACCGTGATGCTGCCGACGCTCGCGCGCGATCCGCGCGTGACGCTGGTGGCCGCGGCCGATCCGCGCGCCGACGCGCGGGAACGATTTGCGGCGGATTTCGGCGCGAAAACCTATTCCACGGTGGCGGAACTCTGCGCCGATCCGGCGGTCGAGGCGGTTTATGTTGCGACGCCACATCAACATCATGCGGCGCACACGCGCCTCGCCGCGCAGGCCGGCAAGCACGTGCTGGTCGAGAAACCGATCGCGCTGACCCTCGGCGACGCCTCCGCCATGATCGACGCCGCGCGGGCGGGCGGCGTCCACCTCATCGTCGGCCACAGTCATTCCTTCGATGCGCCGATCGCGCGCACGCGCGCCTTGATCGAAAGCGGCGCGTTTGGCCACGTGCGCATGATCGCGGCGCTGAACTACACCGACTTTCTCTACCGCCCGCGCCGGCCGGAAGAGCTCGACACCGCGCAAGGCGGCGGCGCGCTGTTCAACCAGGCGCCGCATCAGGTGGACGTCGTGCGCCTGCTCGGCGGCGGCCGTGTGAAGAGCGTGCGCGCCGCGACCGGCGCCTGGGACGCAAGCCGGCCGACCGAAGGGTCCTACGCCGCGCTGCTGACGTTCGAGAACGGCGTCTTCGCCTCGCTCGCCTATGGCGGCTACGGAAATTTCGACTCGGATGAATTGCAAGGTTGGATCGGCGAGATGGGCCAGGCGAAAGCGCCCGCCGCGCGCCCGCCGCGCACGTTTGCCGATGCAACCGAAGAAGCTGCCTTTAAGAATGCACGCAACTATGGCGGCGCGAACTATAAGCCGCCCGCAGAGCAGTCGCTCCAGCACCAGCACTTCGGTCCGGTGATCGTGAGCTGTGACGAGGCCGATCTGCGACCGATGCCGGACGGCATCATGATCTATCAGCAGGGCGGGTCGCGGCGGGAGTCGCTGCCGCCGCCGGCGGTGCCGCGCGCCGAAGTCGTCGACGAGCTTTATGCCGCGGTGGTGCACGGACGTCCGCCTTTGCATGACGGCGCCTGGGCCATGGCGACGCTCGAAGTCTGCCTCGCCATGCTGCGCTCCGCGCGCGAGGGCGGCGACGTTACGCTGCATCATCAGGTCGGCCTGCCATGAGCGAGAATTTCGGGACGCAGACCATCCTGCGCCACTGGCGCGAGGCGGTGCCGAAGGACCGGCTCGCGCATCTCGTGAAGGACGCCACCCGCGCGCTGGTGCGCGCGCTGAGCATGCGGCTCGCCGAGCACGGAGTCTCATTCGGCCACTGGACCTTCCTGCGCATCCTGTGGGAGGGCGACGGCATCACCCAGCGCGAACTGAGCGATCAGGCCGGGGTCATGGAGCCGACCACCTTCTCCGCGCTCAAGACCATGGAGAAGCTTGGCTATGTCACGCGCCGCCAACTCGGAAGCGACCGCAAGAAGGTCTATGTCTTTCTCACGCCGAAAGGCCGCGCGCTCAAGGGCCGGCTGGTGCCCCTGGCGGAAGAGGTCAACAGCATCGCGGTCGAAGGCGTGAAGTCGAGCGACATCGCCGTGTCGCGAGCGGTCCTGCTCGCCATCATCGAGAACCTCGCCCGCAACGAGCAGGTGCTCGACAAGCGCATGCCGTCGACCCGTGAGATCGGCCGGCGCGCCGCCAGGGGCGGCGCACCGCCTCGCAAGCGAACGAGAAATTAACGTTATTTTGACCGCGCGGCGTCAGCCGCGGGTCGATATTGCGCGACGGGCGGCTATATCCCGCCCGATTCCTGCGCTATAGCGGACGCCGATTTGGCGGCGCGTCCGCCTGCTGAACGAAGGTTTGCCATGAACTGGATTAACAACGTCGTCCGGCCGAAGATTCGCAGCTTCCTGCGTCGCGAGACGCCGGAGAACATGTGGATCAAGTGCCCGGAATCCGGCCAGCTCGTCTTCTACAAGGACGTCGAGGCTAACCAGTTCGTCATTCCGAGTTCCAACTACCATATGCGCATCAGTGGCCCGATGCGCCTGAAGACCATGTTCGACAACGGCGAGTTCGAGGACATTCCGGTGCCGGAGGTCCAGCTCGATCCGCTCAAGTTTCGCGACGAGCGCCGCTATGCCGACCGGCTGAAGGATGCGCGCATCAAGACCGGCCAGCCGGACGCCATCAAGCTTGGCATCGGACGGCTTGAAGGGCAGATGGTCACGATCGCGGCGCAGGATTTCGATTTCATGGGCGGCTCGCTCGGCATGGCGGCCGGCGAGGCGGTGATTGCCGGGCTGGAAACGGCGGTGCGGCGCGAGACGCCGTTCGTCATGTTCGCCGCGTCGGGCGGCGCCCGCATGCAGGAAGGCATCCTGTCGCTGATGCAGCTGCCGCGCACCACCGTGGCGATCCAGATGCTGCGCGAAGCCGGCAAGCCCTACATCGTGGTGCTGACAAATCCGACCACCGGCGGCGTGACTGCGTCCTACGCCATGCTGGGCGATGTCCATATCGCCGAGCCGGGCGCGCTGATCGGCTTCGCCGGGCCGCGCGTGATCGAGCAGACCATCCGCGAGAAACTGCCGGAGGGCTTCCAGCGCGCCGAATACCTCGCCGAACACGGCATGGTCGATATGGTCGTGCACCGGCACAAGTTGCGCTCGACTGTCGCCGAACTGTGCCGGCTGCTGACCAAGACGCCGCTGCCGGAAGCGCCGGCGCAACTGCCGGTGCCGGCGCACGCCTAGTTAGATGACCTATATCGACTCCATCGTCGCGCGGCTGACGGCGCTGCATCCCAAGCGCATCGATCTGTCGCTCGATCGCCTGCAGCGTCTGCTTGCCGCGCTCGATCATCCCGAGCGCAAGCTGCCGCCGGTGATCCATGTCGCCGGCACCAATGGCAAGGGCTCGACCGTCGCGTTCCTGCGCGCCATTCTGGAAGCCGCCGGTCAGCGCGTCCACGTCTACACCTCGCCGCATCTGGTGCGCTTCAACGAACGCTTCCGCCTCGGCGCGGTGGGCGAGGGCCGTCTCGTCGGCGACGACGAACTGATGGCGGCGCTGGAGCAATGCGAGCGCGCCAATGCCGGCGCGCCGATCACCGTCTTTGAGATCACCACCGCGGCGGGCTTCCTGCTGTTCGCGCAGAATCCGGCCGACGTGCTGCTGCTCGAGGTTGGCCTCGGCGGGCGGCTGGATGCGACCAATGTGATCGACGATCCGCTCGCTACCATCATCACCCGCATTTCGATCGACCACACCGACTTTCTCGGCGACTCGCTGGAGAAGATCGCGACCGAAAAGGCCGGCATTCTCAAGCGGGGGGTACCGGCCATCGTCGCGTCGCAGGCGCGCGACGCGCTGGCGGTTATCGAGCGCCAGGCGGCGCGGCTGAATGCGCCGCTCACGATCGCCGGCGAGGACTGGACCGCGACCGAAGAACGCGGCCGGCTGGTCTACCAGGATGAGGCCGGTCTGCTCGACCTGCCGGCGCCGAAGCTGTACGGCCGCCATCAGTTCGAGAACGCCGGCCTTGCCATTTCCGCGCTGCGCGCGCTGCCGCTGTTCCACATTCCGCCGGCCGCGTTCGAAGCCGGCATGGTCAAGGCCGACTGGCCGGCACGCCTGCAGCGGCTCAGCGCCGGCGCGCTGGTCGATCTGGTGCCGGAGGGCAGCGAACTGTGGCTCGACGGCGGCCACAATCCCGACGGCGGCCGCGCCATCGCCGCTGCGCTGGCCGATCTGGAAGAGCGGGTGTCGCGACCGCTGGTGCTGATCGTCGGCATGATCGCCAGCAAGGATGTCGACGGCTTCCTGCGCAATTTTACCGGGCTGGCGCGGCGGCTGATCGCGGTGCCGGTGCCCAGCGCCGACAAGGGCGTGCCGGCCGACGCCGTGGCGGACGCGGCGCGGGCGCTCGATCTGCCGGCGGTGGCGCGCGGCAATCTCACCGAAGCGCTTGACGCGGTGCGCAAGCTCGATCTCGATCCGCCGCCGCGCATCCTGATCACGGGGTCGCTGTATCTGGCCGGCGATGTGCTGCGCGAGAACGGCACGCTGCCGCAGTAGCGGCGCATAAAAAATGGCCGGGCAAGCCCGGCCATTCAAAACGAAATTTTCGGAGAGCGATCAGACCGAACCGCTGATCCACTGATGCAGCTTCTGCTTCGGCGCGGCGCCGACCTGGCGCGAGGCGATTTCGCCGTTCTTGAACAGCAGCAGCGTCGGGATCGACATGATGCCGTATTTGGCGGCGGTCGCCGGGTTCTCGTCGACATTCAGCTTGACGATCTTGACCTTGTCGCCGACCTGGCCGGAGATTTCATCCAATGCCGGGGCGATCATGCGGCACGGGCCGCACCACTCGGCCCAGAAGTCCACCACCACCGGCTCGGACGACTTGAGAACGTCCGCTTCGAAGCTTGCGTCCGAGGTTTTGCCGACGGCCATGGGGAGATCCTCGCCTTGAGTTGACGGCGCCACAGGCGCCACGATGGAAGGCTGCGAACCTATGAATGCCGTCCGGCAGCGTCAAGCCGAACTCACGCGGAGGTGACCCGCGCCAGCGCCTGGTCCAGCATGTCGGCGGAAATCTCCATCAGATCAGGGACTTCGGTCCATATCAGCGCGGCACGGACAGGTCGGTCCGGGTATAAGTTGACGAGCACCGCCCGGTACAGCGCGAGCTGCCGCAGATACGGGCCCGGAATGTCCTCGATTCGCCGCGGCGGTGGCCGGTTGGTCTTGAAATCGCCGATCAGCACGGCGCCGGGCGTGACGACCAGGCGGTCGATCTGGCCCGACACGCGCACTGTCCGGCCGCCGATGCTCACGCGGCCGACCAGCGGCACCTCGGCGCGGCTGCCCGCGGCAAACAATTCTCCGAACCGCGTATTGGCCAGCACATCCATCACCTGTGCGGCCAATGTCGCGCGCTCGCCGGCGTCGAGTTTGTCGCCGGCACGGGCGAGGTACTCCGCCGCCGCCTGCGCGCGCCGTTCGGCCGGCACGTCGGGCAGCGACTGCATCAGCCGGTGCACCAGCGAACCGCGCAGCAAAGCCTGATCGTCGCCGGTGGCGGGGCGCTGCGCGTCATCGTCGTCGCCGCCCGATGGTGTGACGGAGCGCAACGCCTGCGGCTCAGAGGTGGCGTTGGCGGTCAGCCACAGCGGCAGCGTGATCGCGGCGGGCGGCGGGGGCGTAACCGGCATTCTGTCCGTCGACGTTGGCGCCGGATTCTTGCGATAGCGCCGCACCTCGCCGTCGCCGTCGTCCGCGGCTTCCGTTACGCACAGATCGCCGAGCGCGACGTCGACCAGCTGATACCAGCATCCGTCCGGAATTTTCTTGTCGCCCTGCGTGCCGCAGATCACCAGGCGCTCGGCGGCGCGAGTCATCGCCACATACAGCAGGCGCCGATACTCGTCGCGCGCCTCGCGCTGCGTTTCCGCGCGGGCGTCGGCCATCGCGGCGACATCCTCCGTGCGTGCGACGCCCCATACGAGAGCGTCCTTGGGCAGCGGCAGCAGCCGCGGGTCTTTCGGTCCAGCCGGTTTGGTGGTGGTGTCGGCGAGAATGACAGTATTGGCTTCCAGCCCCTTGGCGCCGTGCACGGTCATCACCCGCACCTCGTCGCGTCCCATCTCCATGTCGCGTTTCACATCGCGCGACGAGGTCCGCAGCCAGGCCATGAAGCCCTGCAGCGACGGCGTCTCGCTGGCCTCATAGGTCAGCGCCAAGTTCAGGAATTCGTCGATCGCGTCATTGGCCTCGGGTCCCAGCCGCGCCAGCATCTTCTGCCGGCCGCGCAAGGCGCCCAGCACATGGGCGAAGAAGGCGAACGGCGTCAGTTGCCGCGCCGCATACGCCATGTGCTCAAGCCCGCGTTCCGTGCCGGCGAAGGCCGCGTCGGCGCCGCTCTTGCCGCGCAGGCTGTCGCGCAGCGACTGCGTCCCGCGATCCCACGCCAGCGCGAACAACTGCTCTTCACTCAAGCCGAACAGCGGGCTTTTGAGCACGCTGGCCAGCGCCAGATCGTCGTCCGGCAGCAACAGGGCGTCGGCCAGCGCCATCAGGTCCATCACGGCAATATGCTGTGTCAGGACAAGCCGGTCGGCGCCGGCCACCGGCACGCCGGCGGTCTTGAGCGCGCGAATGATCGCTTCGAACAGGGGGCCGCGCTGGCGCACCAGCACCAGCACGTCGCCGGGCCGCAGCCCCTTGGCCATCCAGATTTTCACATGGGCGGCGATCTTGCGCGCCAGCAGCACCCGCGGACTTACCTCGCTTTCGGTGTCGAACGGCGCGTCCCAGCCTTCCATATCGCGGCGGGGCTGCGGCGCGATCAGCGGCCACAGCTCGACCAGACCCGGCGCCGCGCCGGGCAGCGAGATATGCGGGGGTATGCCGCCGGCGTCGGTGGTGATGCTGCTGAAATTCTCCGGCGCGCGAAACACTTGATCGACCGAGGCGAGCACATTCTCGCCGGAGCGGAACGAGTGATGAAATTTCAGTTCGCGCCAGCCCTGCTCGGGCGTGTTGAACTGCCGGGCAAAGACGCGGCGGTTGTCGTCGAACGCTTTCGGCGCCGCGCCTTGAAACGAGAAGATCGATTGCTTCTCGTCGCCGACGGCGAACACGGTTCGTTTTGTATTGGCGCGGGCGCCGCCGGGGGTGAACTCGGAGACAATGGTGCTGATCACCGACCACTGTTTCGGGCTGGTATCCTGCGCCTCGTCGATCAGCACGTGGTCGATGCCGAGATCGAGCTTGTACAGCACCCAGGCGGCTGACGATCGCGAAAACAGATCGAGCGTCTTGTCGATCAGATCCTCGTAATCGAGCAAAGCGCGGCGGTCCTTTTCGGACTGATAGCGCGTGATGACCTCGGCAGCGATGGTGACTAGGGCGCTCGTGCGGTCGCGGGCGCGCACGGCGCGTTCGCGTGCCAGCAACTGGCAGACGCGATCCTGTTCGGCCTGCAGCCGCGCCAGCCAGTCCGGGTGGCGCTGCGCCAGCGCCTTGGTGATGAGGTTTTTGCGCGGCGCCAGTTCAGTGGTGCAGAACACTTTGAGATAATTGTCGACCCGCTCGCGGCCGGCCGAGTCACGCGCAGCTTCCAGCGCCGTGCTGTGCTTCTGGTCAGACACCGTGCCGGCATCGAGGATTTCGATCAGGCCGGGCCACTCGGCGGCCGGGATCAGCGACCGGGAGAAGAACTCCTCTTCGACCGATTCGATCGTGTCGTCGGGCGCGAGACCGAACATGGCCGACAGTTCTGCCATCGCGGCATCGACGCTGCCGGCGCGCTCAATCCAGGCCTTGACGGTGTCGCGCTTCTTGATGGCGTCGCCGACCACCGTCATGAAGGTGGTGTCGGCGGCAACGACAATGGCGGTCGCCAGCGCGCGGCCAAGGGCGCTGTCCGGCCTGGCGGAGGCTTCGAGCAGCACGTCCAGCGTCAACTCGTCGAGCAGCTGCGTCGTCGTGGCCTCGTCGAGCACCGTGAAACGGGCGGCGACATTGGCCTCGAACGGAAACTGGTGCAGCAGCCGGGTGCAGAACGCGTGGATGGTCTGCACCTTCAGCCCGCCCGGCGTCTCCAGCGCCGAGGCGAACAGCCGCCGCGCCCGCGCCCGCAAGGCGGCGTTGGGAGCGGCGCCGGTCGACGCCCGGATCTTCTCATCCAGCGCGGCGTCGTCGAGCGTGGTCCATTCCGCCAGCGTGCCGAACACGCGGTTGGCCATGTTGGCGGCGGCGGCCTTGGTGAAGGTGATGCAGAGGATCTTGGCGGGGTCGCAGCCGCGCAGCAGCAGGTTGATGACGCGTTGCGCCAGCACGTGGGTTTTGCCGGCGCCGGCATTGGCGGACACGAAGGCGGAGATGTCCGGATCGGCGGCGCTGATCTGAACGTCGAGGACTTCGGGCGGGATGATGCGGGGGGAGGTCATTCTTCGCCTTCCTCTTCGCCGCCGCTCAGCGACCATTCCTTGACCCGCGCCAGGTGGTCGTAATCGCCGTAGTGGTTCTTCCACATCGGATGAAGCAGCGACAGATACGGCGTTGTTTCGTTTTCGAATGTGGCTGCAAGTTGCTTCAGCCGCGCCAGCGCGTGCTCGCCTTGCGTATCGGGCGTACCCTCCTTGAATTCGATCTCGATCGGCTTGCCGGCCGGATTGCCGCCTTTCAGCGTGACATAGGTGATTTCCACCACCGAGCCGGCGGCGAGATTCTTGAAGGCGCCGGCCCGCAACATGGCCGCCTCAAGCGTCAATTGCGGCGCCAGACCGGTGCGGACCTGCTTCTCGGTGCGCGCAGCGCCGGTCTTGTAGTCGATGATGGCGTAGCGGTTGTCGCGCCGCCGCTCGATGCGGTCGGCGACGCCCGACAGCGTGAATTCGCGCGTCCCGGCGGTGAACTTGAGCTCGCCGCGGATCTCGGCATGCAGGGTTGCGAGGTCGCCGCGGCGCGCCATGTCCCAGGTCGCGAACCACTGCGCGATGCGCAGATAGCGCGGCCACCAGAACGCGCGCGCTTCCGGATAATCGTGCAGCGTGGCGAAATGTTTCTCGCCCAGCGACAGCAGTTCCTTGAGCGGATCTGCCGGGGCCTGGCCGGCGAACAGCTTTGTGTAGTCGCCGATGGCGCCGTGGATGACGTTGCCGCGGTCGCGTGCGCCCGGCGGCGTGTCGACCGCATCGAGCGGCTGCAGGCGCAGGATGTGCCTGGCGTAGATGGTGTAGGGGTCGCGCAGCCAATCCTCGATGGCGGTGACTGACAGTTTCAGCGGCCGGGCCGCCAGCGGCGGCGTCGGTGCCGGCCGCTCTGCCGCCGTCACCGCGGCCGGATGATCGAGCGCGCGGGCCCAGTCCACATAGGCGTTGCCGCGCGTCAGGACGTCGTTCCAGCGCGCTTCGCCCGCCAGCGCCGCGATGCGCTGCACGAAGCGCGAGGTCACCGTCGGCGCGCCGGCGAGTTTGGCGGCACGGCTGAGGATCACCTCCGGCGCGCCCAAAGCCTGGGCGAAGTCGTGCGCGGAAAGCCCGATCCGCCGCTCCGGCGGATCGAGGCCGAGATCGCGCCGCATCGGCCGGCTCAGCCATGGATCGCTGCGCGTCTCCGGCGGCCATGTCGCTTCGTTGAGGCCGCCGAGGATGACGCGATCGATGGACTGCAGACGTGCCTCAAGCGGCCCATAAATGTGGACGCGGACGTCACGTGTTTCCGGCCGGCGCACCGGGCCGTCGCCGACAGCGGTGCGAAACACTTCCGGATAATCGCCGCGGGCCACCGACAGGCTGTTGGCGGTTGGACTTTTGGGCGATGCCGTCATGACCGGCAAAGGCGGCAATGTCGGCACCGTCGGCACTCAGCGCGGCGATCGTGTCGGCGTGCGCTTTGGCGAGATCCGCCAGCTTATGGTCTCGCGCCGCCAGCGTTTCCAGCGGCGCCAGCGCGGCCCCGAGCCGGGCGACGAGTTGGGCGGCGACGTCGAGTTCGTCGCCGGCAATCAGCCAGCGCGGATCGCTGCGGTGCAATTGATCGCGGTTGTTGCGGAAGCTCGACAGCGCGGCGGCGAGGGCGTCGGAGCCGGGCCGTGGCCGGGGTCCGCGCAGCAGCGCCTGCTCCAGCGCCGCGATGGCGGCCTGGTGCGCTTCCGGCGGACGGCCGAGGCGCAGGAGGGGGTGCTTCAGCAGCGCCAGCAGCGCCACCGGCTCCAGCCCCTTCAGGGCCGCCTCGGCCGCCAGCCGCGCGAACACCCCCGCGGGCGTGTCGGCGAGCGCGTCGCCGCCGGAATCGTCCACCGGCACCTGCCAGCGTTGCAGCGCGGCGACGACGCGGCGCGCCAGCGCCCGGTCGGGCGTCACCAGCGCGGCGGTCTTGCCGGGCGTCTCGATCGCCTCGCGCAGCGCCACGGCACATGCCCAGCGTCGCAACCGCACGGGCGGCGGCGGCGTCGAAGCCGCCGGCGCTGCGGCGCTGCTGCCAGCGGTCGGTGGTGGCGGCGGGACGGAGCGCCTCGGACACCAGCCGCTCGCGGCTGTGCAATGCCGGATCACCCAGCGTTATGACCTCGCTGCGGCCGATGCCGATGCGCTCCAGCAGCGCGTGCATGGCGAACTGGGCGTGTCCGGCGCAGGCGGCGCCGTCATGCGTCGGGTCGTCGGCGGTGCCGCCGATGGTTCGCCACGAATCGTCATCGAGATCGGTGTCGAGCCCCGGCAGCACCACCGCGCCCTGCGGCAGTTTGGCGATGGTGGCGAGCAGCCGCGCGGTGGCCGGCATCGAGCCGGTCGAGCCTGCGGCGATCACCGGCGCGTTGCTGTCGGCGAGACGCCGGGCTTCGGCTTCGATCAGCCGGTCGCGCCGTTCCGCCTGCTCGATGCGGCCCAATTCGGCGAGCCGGGCCGGCCAGAAATCGCGGGCAATCTTGAGAAAGCGCAACGATTTCTGCCAGAACTCGTCGAGGTCGTCCGGCACCAGCGTGTCGAGCCGGTCCCAGCCGATCTGCCGCGTCGTCATGTCGTCCATCAACCGCGCCAGGTCGTCGGCGAGGCCCAGCGCCGCCGCCGGCGTGTTGGCGATCAGCGGCGAGCCGGCGGCGCCGCGCACTTCGGCGGTGTTGGCCCATTGCAGGATCAGTTGCGCCAGCAACAGCCGGCGCTCCAGCGATTCGATGCCGCGCGGCAGCGTCAGCGACGGCTCGGCGATGCCGCCCGTCGCCGCCTGGGCAAAGATGATCTCGTCTTCGTCGATGTCGCCGAGCGGCACGATGCGCGGCAGGATCGCCGCCTCGCCGTCGAGCGCGTCGAGAAAGGCCTCGCGCGCCAGCCGGCAGGCGCGCCGGGTCGGCAGATAGAGCGTGGCGCGGGCCAGTTCGAGCGGTTCGCGCGTGGCCGGAAAGCCGGGCACCAGCAGGCCGTTGCCCAGCGCGCCGATCAGCGCCGGCAGAAACGGCGTTGAAGCGGGAATATTGAAGACGCGGGGGGGCACAACCGGCATGCGCGAATCATAGCACGGACGGCGCTTCAGCCCGTGCTGTCGCGGATTGCGCTTTCGGCTTCGGCAATCGAGTCGGGTGTGCCGACATGCATCCACAGCCCTTCGAGCCGCAGACCGGCGAGGCGGCCTGCTTCCGCGGCGCGATCGAACAGTTTCGTCAGCGAGAACGCGCCCGGCGGAGCACGATCAAACAGCGCGGGGGACAAGATCGCCGCACCGGCATAGACAAAGGGCGCCACCGCGCGCTCGGCGCGGCGCTGCAGCCGCCCATCCGGCGCCATGGTGAAATCGCCGCGGCCGTCATAGCCGACGCTGCCGGCAGTCGACGCCAACAGCAGCAAGGCATCCATCGTTGCGGGATCGAAGCTTTCCGCCAGCCGCGTCAGGTTCGGTTTGACGCCGTCGATCCAGATGGTGTCGGAATTGATGTGGAAGAACGGCGCCTCGCCGAGTTCGGGGAGAGCTTTGACCACGCCGCCGCCGGTATCGAGCAGCAGGCCGCGCTCGTCGGAAATGACGATCTGCGGTCTCGTCCGCTTCGCGGTGTGCGCGATGATCTGGTCGGCGAGATAGTGCACATTGATCACGGCGCGCTCGACGCCGGCGTCATCGAGCCGGTCGAGCACGTGATCGAGCAGCGCACGGCCGTCGACGCGCACCAGCGGCTTCGGCATCGTATCGGTGAGCGGACGCATGCGCGTGCCAAGGCCGGCGGCCAGCACCATGGCGCGGCGCGGCGCATGTCGGGTCGGCGAGTCGGTCATTTCAGCGCCTTTAGCGGCGGGATATTCGCCCTGTACCACGATTGCAGCGGCGCCAGCGAGGGGTGCGCCAGCGACCGTTGCAGATAGCTCCATACGCGCGGCAGATGACGCAAATATTGCGGCTTGCCGTCGCGCATGTCGAGCCGCGCGAAGATGCCGAGGATCTTCGAGGCGCGCTGCGCCGCCAGCGTCGCATAGAGGCGCACAAAGGCGGGGGCGTCGAAGTCCGGGTCGGCCTTGAGCCGGGCGCGGGTGTAGCGCGACAGCAGCGCGATCTCGGTCAGCTCGGCGACGTCGACGCGGGCGTCCTGCAGCAGCGAGGCGACATCGTAGGCGGCGGGTCCCATGACCGCATCCTGAAAATCGAGCAGTCCGACGCGCGCGATACCCGCGCGATCCGGCAGCCACATGATATTGGGCGAATGAAAATCGCGCAGCACCCAGGTCGGCTCGGCGTCGAGTGCCGGTTGCAGCGCGTCGCGCCACAGCACCAGGTACGATTGCCGCTTGGTGTCGGACAATTTCGCCTCGAGCTTCGGCAGATACCAGTCGAGCAGCAATTCGACTTCGATCATCAGCGCATCGATGTCGTATCGCGGCACCTGGTAGTCCACGCCCGGCTCGACGGCGAGCAGATCGGGGACGGGCTCGCGGTGCAGCTCGGCCAGCACATCGACGGCGGCTTCGTAACGCGGCTCGATGGGCGCCGGCGGTTTGCCCGCCACCACGGTTTCCTGGCCGAGATCTTCCAGCAGCAGCAAGCCGTTGTCGCGGTCGGAGGCGATAATCGCCGGGGCCGAAAGGCCGCGTTCACGCAGCGCGCGCGCCATGGCGATGAACGGCGTCACGTCCTCGGCGAGATGAGCGATGGCGCTGTAGGGCTTGCCGTCGCGGACCGCCGGTCCGTCCGGCCGCCGCGGCGAATTCATCAGCACATAATGGGCGCGGTCGATCGACAACCGTTCATAGGCGCGGGTCGAGGCGTCGCCCTGCATGTGGCGGCGTTCGGCCTGGCCGAAACCGGCGCGGGCCAAGAACCGGCGGATCATGGCGATGCGTTCGGCGCGCGGCGCGAAGGCGCCATAGCCGGTGACGCGGGCATGCCGGAACGTCTCGCCCTGCTGCGGTACCAAAGTCAGCGCCACGTCGAGGCGGTCGGGCGGCAGGAAGCCGGCGGCACGGTCAGGCCATTCCAGAAGCGTCACCGCGCCCTCGGAGACGTCTTCAAACCCGAGTTCGGCCAGTTCCGACGGGCCGCTCAGCCGGTACAGGTCGGCATGCACCAGCGGGAAGCGGGGCAGGTCGTAAACCTGCATGAGTGTAAACGTCGGGCTCGGCACTTCGATGGTTTCATCGCCGCCGAGATGGCGAATCAAAGCGCGGGCGAAAGTGCTCTTGCCGGCGCCAAGGTCGCCGGACAGCGTCACCAGGTCGCCCGGCCCCAGGACCGCGGCGATATCGACCACCAGCCGGCGCGTGGCCTGCTCGTCGGCCAGTGCCACCGTAAAGCTGTAGCCGCCGGTGGTGGTCGGAAACATCGAATCATCCGCGGTGTCGGGAAATGTCTTATAGACGGCGGAGCCCGCAATGGACCATAGAGTTCATTCGCCCTCGTATCGCCGCGTTATCACCCTTTCCCGGGTGCAATTTCCGCGCGCTGCCACACCAATGACACGATCGAATGTGGTGTGTCGTTTTACACGGCGGCGTTTTGGAACGCCTGCCTCTCACTGACGTTTGTCCTGCAACGGGGCATCCGAATAAAGGAACTTTTACGATGCGTAATATAATCAAGGGTCTTTGTGTTGCTGCCACGCTCGCGGCCGCTTCGACGCCGGTGCTGGCGCAGCAGATGGTCGATGAGCGTTATCCGCACACGTACCGCTACGCTGCGCCCGTCGCAGGCGCCGTTGTCGGTACCGCTGTCGGTGTCGGTCTTTATAATGGCTGGTATGGCAACAGCGCATTCATCGCTGCATTTCCGACGACAGTAGCCGGTGCCGCAGTGGTTGGCGGCGTGGCGGGCGTCGGCACTGTAGTGCTGATCGATGCCTTCACGCAGAAGTGCGCGGGCTTCCAGGCCATCTTGGGCATGAACAAGGCGCACTGCGTTAACGGCGAATACATGGCCCACGGCGCTCCGCGTCACCATCGTCGCGTTGCGCGTCGCTAGTCGAAACTGAATCAGACCTCCGCGGTCCGCCGCGGAGGTCTTTTTTTGTGCCCGTGTTGCAGCCTTTTGAGTGATTGGCTGCCATTCGACGGGATGTCTTGCTCTCACGTTCGGACCGTGGTTGATCGGCATTCTGATTCAAAATGGGATCAGTGCCGAGGAATGCCGATGACCGAACAGTGCCAAGGACCCGACCTCTCGCCACGGGTGCCGCGTTTGAAAGCCCCGCCGGGTACAACCGACACGCATTTTCACCTGTTCGGACCGGCCTCGAAATATCCCTACGATCCCGACCGCGAATACACGCCGCCGGATGCGACGCCGCAAATGGCGCGCCGGCATTTCGACGCGCTCGGCGTCGAGCGTGTCGTTGCGGTTCAGGCCAGCGTCTACAAGCTCGACAACCGCTGTCAGCTCGACGGCGTCGCCGAGATCGGCCTGCCGTTCCGCGCCGTGGTCACCGTGCCGAAGGAAACCACCGACGCCGAACTGGACGCGCTGGAAGAGCGCGGCGTCTGCGGCGTGCGCTTCATCATGGCGCATGCCGGCGGTCTTCCGCCGGAGGATCTCGAATTTTATGCCGACCGCATGAAGGAACTGGGCTGGCACCTTCAGCTCATGGTCAAGCCGGGGCATCTCATTCAACTGGCCCCGCGTCTGGCCAAGCTCACATGCCCCTTCGTCATAGACCACATGGCGATGGTGAAGCCGGCTGACGGATTGCAGCAGCCGGCGTTTCAGGCGCTGCTGCGTCTGATCAAGCTCGGTCATTGCTGGGTCAAGATCACCGGCGCCTACCGGCTATCGGAGCAGGGGCCCATTTACGGCGATCTGGCGCCCTACGCCCGTGCGCTGGCCGAGGCCGCGCCGCGGCGGCTGGTCTGGGGCAGCGACTGGCCGCATCCCGCGCACAAGGGCGTCATGCCGAACGATGCCGACCTGCTCGACCTGTTGCAGGAGTGGATCCCCGACGCTGCCCTGCGCAAGCAAATACTGGTCGACAATCCGGCGGCGCTGTACGGGTTCTAGAGGACATTTTCCTCGCCCTGAATCGAGGGCAGAGAGGCTCTCTTCACCTCTCCCATCGGGAGAGGTCGGATCGCGCATAAGCGCGTTAACGCGCGTCTCCGACGCGTTATGGCGATCTGGGTGAGGGGTTCTGCTCTATCGAGAGTCACTTCCCCCCTCACCCCCACCCTCTCCCCAACGGAGAGAGGAGCGCTCACAGCGTGTCGCTCTGCTTTAGACGAGCACGACAGCTTTAAACTACGCCGCGCTTTGCTTGGCCGCATGCGCGACCGGGAAGATGCAGGTGACCGTGGTGCCCTCGCCGAGCGTCGAGTCGATGGTCACGCTGCCGCCGTGCAGTTCGACGAAGGAGCGCACCAGCGACAGGCCGAGCCCTGTGCCGCGATGCTGCGAGCCGCGCGAGTCAGTTTCAAACCAGTCGAACACCTTGTCGGCGGATTCCGGCGGTATCCCGGGGCCGTGGTCGACCACGGTGAACGCCACGGCGTCGGCGTGGCGCTCCGCGGTCAGCGTGATCGTGCCGCCCGGCGACGAGAAGCCGACGGCGTTGGACAGCAGATTGAACAATATCTGCCGCAGCCGGCGTTCGTCGGCCGGGAAGCTGCCGATGCGCGCCGCGGCCTGAATATCGAGCGTGATGTTGTTCTTGATCAGCCGGTCCTGCACGCCTTCGGCGGCGGCGTCCATGCTGGCCCGGATGTCGACCTCGCTCAGATTGAGCGTCATGGCGCCGGCGTCGATGGTCGCGAGATCGAGGATGTTGTTGATCAGCGCCAGCAGCGCGTTCGTCGAGGTGGTGATGTAGCCGAGATATTCGTGCTGCTTGTCGTTGAGCGCGCCGAAGGCCGGATCGCCGAGCAGGTTGGCGAAGCCGATGATGTTGGTGAGCGGCGAGCGCAGTTCGTAGCTGACGTGATGCACGAAATCGATCTTGATGCCGTCGGCGGCCACCAGCGCCTCATTGCGCTCGCGCAGCGCGCGTTCGACATTCACGGTGTCGGTGACGTCCTGGAAGGTGACCAGCGTGGCGCCGTCCGGCAGCGGCATGGTGGTCATGTCGATCATCACGCCGTCGCGGCGCTCGATCCGGCCGATCACCGGCTCGCGGCCGTCGATCGCGGTCACGGCGCCGCGCAGCTCGCGCCACACCGTATTGTCGTCGTGCAGCGCCTGGCACCAGGCGGTCACCGCTTCGACATGCGGATGGGCGTCGAGCGCCTCGGTGCCGAGCTTCCACATCCGCTGGAACGCCGAGTTGTGCAGCCGCACGCGGCCATCGCTGCCGAACACCGCGACCGCTTCGGCCAGATGGTCGAGCGTCTCACCCTGCACCTTGATCAGCGCCGCGTAGCGCCGGTGCATGTCCAGCCGCTCGGTCACGTCGTCGTAGAGATAGGTCACGCCGCCTTCCGGGTTGGGCGTGGTGACGACGCGCAAGGTGCGCCCGTCGGGCAGGTGCCACATCTGCTCCTTCGGCTCGACCGACCGGTAGGCTTCGTAAAGCTGCTGCTTCCACTGCCGGAAGTCCTGCTGCTCCGGCAGTTTGCGGTTGCTGCGCAGGGTGTCGAGCACGGCCGAATCGGTCGGCGTCTGGTCGAGCAGGCCCGCGTTGAGGTCGAACAGCGAACGGAACGCCGTATTGTAGAACGTCAGCTTGCGGTCGACGTTGAAGACGGCGACGCCGGTCGCAAGCTGGTCGAGCACGCGGCGATGCGCGTCCGCCATGCGCGTCAGTTCGGTGCGCATCGCTTCCAGGTCGGTGCGGTCGATGGCCATGCCGGCGCTGCCGGCGCCGCTCGGAGCGTCGATCACGTCAAAGATGCGCCGCTGGCCGGCGGCGATCGCCGGCAGCCGGCCGGCGTAGGGTTCGCCGGCGGTGCGGGCGCGGGCGAGTTCGTCGCGCCCGGCGCGGTCAAGCAGTTCGAGGTCGCGTTTGACGGCGTCGGCGGCATCTTCGGCTTCGACGGCGCTGGCATAGGCCCGGTTGACGAAAATCAGGCGGCCATTGGCGTCGCGTGCCCATACCGGCGCCGGCAGCGAATCGAGCAGCGCCTTCATGGTTTCGACATCGCTGTTGAGCTTGTCGTGGCGGGAGGCGAGGTCAACCAGTTCGCGTTCGATGCCGCTGACATCGCGCAGACGCAGCACGGCGCGGCCGCCGATGGCGCGGCCTTCGGCTTCGACCGGCCGTCCCGCGCGCGTGGTCAGCGTCATGACGAAGCCGCGGCCCTGACTGCGCAAGGTCTCGACGGCGTGTTCCATGCGCTGCGCGGCCGCGGGCTCCAGCCAGTTGCCGAAGGCGAGCACCCGCTCGATCACGCTGCCGGGCGCGATCAGGCCGGAGTCGCCGAGGATTTCCGGCTCTTCCTTGCCGGCGGCCCAGGCCACCAGGACCTGCGGCTCCGACATCAGCAGTGCCTTGAGCCGGTCGACTTCGGCATGCAGTTCGACGACCTGGTCGCGCGCGGCCACATCGCTGCGCGCGGCGTCGCGGCGTGCGCGCAACAGCACGATGGCGGCGAGCAGGGCAAAGAAGACCATGCCCAGCGTCAGCGCCAGTACGGTGACGTCCTGATCGCCGAGGGTGGTGGTGGCGCCGCCGATGGCCTCGGCGAAGACCGAACCCGTCTCGGTTTGAGCTTGGGCTTGGGCTTGCGCCGGCGTGGTCACGCCGATGGCGGGAAGGGCCGCGGCGCACAGCGTTGCGATCGCGCAGATGGCCAGGAATCCGTTTCGCTGCGGACGAGAACGACATCTCTCGTTCGCCGTCCGGATGGTCTCCGGCATTCAGTGCTGCCCCAGGGATGCGAACGGTGTCCGCCACACCATTTCGAATCGCTGGACTTTACCCCTGCGGGGACTCGCACCGAAAGAGTCCAGATCGTGAACGTCGATTTGTCGTTGCGCCGCGTCGAAATGCTGCGGGTTACTGAGGTTCCGAAGGCAGGCTGCGCTGCGTTCTTGACCGGCTGATCATGTCCTCGACGTTGATCTGACCAAGCGCTGCCGAGAAGGTGCGTTCTGCCCCGGCCAAAGCCGGGCGCACGACGTCGTTCACCAGCGCCGAATTGGGTAGCGGCAGGTCGTCGGCATCCTCGGCGCGGCCAGCAGAACGCAGGATGTCCTCGGCGGTGATGAGTTTCTGTTCGCGTGCCAGCTCATAGCCGCCGTGCGGCCCGCGGATTCCCTTGAGGATGCCGTCGCGCACGAGTGCTTGCAGCACCGGTTCAAGATGACGAGGCGGAAGCTCATGACGCGCGGCGAGCGCCTTGGCCGACACCGGCCGGCCGCGGGCGTAGAGGGCGATATCGATGACTGCGGCAATGGCAAGGATGCCTTTGCGGGAGACCAAGGGCATGGGGCACCACTCGCGACGGAGTTGAGTGGTAATAGGCTACAGTCGCTCAGTCGTCTAGCCGAAAAGAAACTTTTTGCGATTCAACCTCCGGTGGAACCAAATCCGCCGGTTCCACGCTGGGTTCCATCGAGCGATTCGACCTCCTGCAGCCGCGCCCGCGTGACCGGCGCGATCACCATTTGCGCGATCCGCGTGCCGCGCGCGATCGCGACCGGCTCGCTGCCGTGATTGATCAGCAGCACCTGAACCTCGCCGCGATAATCGGCGTCGATGGTGCCGGGCGCATTGAGCACGGTGAGGCCCTGCTTGGCGGCCAGGCCCGAACGCGGCCGCACCTGCGCTTCGTATCCTTCGGGCAGGGCCATCGCGATACCGGTCGGCACCAGCGCGCGCGCCCCGGGCGCGATCGACAGCGGCGTGCCGGCCGGCACCGCAGCGATCAGGTCGAGGCCTGCGGCCAGAGCGCTTTGATAGGACGGCAATGGCAGATCGCGGCCGTGGGCCAGGCGCATGATGCGGACGTCGGTGGTCATTTATCGATCTGCTTTCTTGTGTCAGCGCTTACGTCGCGTTCATCGCCGCGGCAATGCGCGCGATCAGCATCCCGGCAACCTCGTCCTTGCTCTGCGGCGGCCAGGCCTCGATACCGTCCGCTGTTACCAGCTGAACGGTGTTGCTGTCGCCGCCCATGATGCCGGTTTGCGGCGACACGTCGTTGGCGACGATCCAGTCGCAGCCTTTCCGCGCCAGCTTGGCTTTGGCATTGGCGGCGACATTCTCGGTCTCGGCGGCGAAGCCGATCACCAGCTTTGGCCGCTGATCCGTGCGGTGCGCGACTGTGGAAAGAATATCGGGATTTTCGACCAGCGACAGTTCGGGCGTGGTCTCACCGGCCTTCTTCTTGATCTTCTGGTCGCCGGCATTCGCCACCCGCCAGTCCGCCACGGCGGCGGCGAAGATCGCGACGTCCACCGGCAAGGCCTGCTCCGCCGCGCGCAACATATCGCGGGCGCTTTCCACCTTGATCATTCTGACGCCCGGCGGATCCGGCAGCGTGACCGGGCCGCTGATCAGCGTGACCTCGGCGCCGGCCCTCACCGCGGCGAGCGCGATGGCGTGGCCCTGCTTGCCGGAGGAGCGGTTGGCGATATAGCGCACCGGATCGATCGGCTCATGGGTCGGCCCTGATGTGACGAGCACCCGCTTGCCCGCCAGCGGCCGCTCGCCCTTTGCGGCCAGAAGCCGGTCCACGGCGCCGGCAATTTCCATCGGCTCCGCCATGCGGCCGATGCCGCGCTCGCCGGATTCGGCCATCTCGCCGGCATTGGGACCGATCAGCGTCACGCCGTCGGCGGTGAGCTGCGCCAGATTGCGCTGCGTCGCCTTGTTGGCCCACATCTGCGGGTTCATGGCCGGCGCCAGCAGGATCTTCGCGGTCGTCGCCAGCAGCACCGCGGTGGCGAGGTCGTTGGCGTGGCCGCCCGCCATCTTCGCCATCAGGTCGGCCGTCGCCGGCGCCACCACCACCAGATCGGTGTCGCGGGCGAGACGAATATGCCCGACATCGAATTCGCTCGCGGGATCGAACAGATCGGTGAACACCCGCTCGCCGGTCAGCGCGCCGGCGGCGAGCGGCGTGATGAACTGCGTTGCCGCCGCGGTGAGAATGCAGCGCACGGTGAAGCCGCGCTCTTTCAGCCGCCGGATCAGGTCGAGCGACTTGTAGGCGGCGATGCCGCCGCCGACGATCAGCAACACGCGCTTGCCGGCCGGGGCCGGGACGGGACCAGCGCCCGGCGCTGCCTTTGCCATGGGCGCCAGTGCGTCGGAGTCCTCGGCCGCAGCCTTGAGAATGTTGCGCACCTCGTCCTCGACCGAGCGGCCGCTGCGGGCGGCGCGCAGCCGGAGTTGCTGCTTGAGCGTCTCGTCGAGTTGCCGCACGGTCAAAGAGGCCAAAATAACCCTCGTTCAATCAATAGCTTGCGGAAATTTGATGGCGATGATTGCATTGCAATCAAAGGCTGCGACGTCTTGATTGTCAAGACGGGGCGTTGACAGTCCGTCCTCCTGTGGTAATTAACCCATCGGTTATTTAACTGAATGGATAAATATAGACGATGAGGCTTCAGCCGGCCGACCCCCTGAGCGCCACGTTCGCGGCGCTTGCCGACCCCACCCGGCGCGCCATCCTGGCGCGGCTGGCGGACGGCGAAACCTCGGTGTCCAAGTTGGCCGAGCCGTTCGCGATGTCGCTACCGGCAGTGTCCAAGCATCTCAAAGTGCTCGAGCGCGCCGGCCTGATCACGCGCAGCCGGGATGCGCAGATGCGCCCCTGCAAGATCGATCCGGTGGCGCTGAAGGGCGTCGACGACTGGCTCGAGGAATACCGTCAGCTCTGGGAGCAGCGGCTCGATCGCCTTGAGGACTACCTCAAGACCTTGCAGGCCGCGGGTCCGCAAGCACCCGCGCCGGCCAAAAGAAAGCGCAGCAGGGAGCGAAAGCGTGAGCCACGAAAATAGCCTCGCTCTCAGCAAGCCGGAGACCATCGTCGGCAGCCGTGTCGTCTGCTCTCAAGCCTGCTTACGACAGCGTCCGCAGCGCGGCGCGCAGGTCGTCGGGGCTGCTGTGCTTGATCAGAAACTCCGCCTCAACGTGACCCTGCCGCCAGACCGGATAGGCCTTGGCGAGCAAAGCGCGTCCGGCCGCGGTGATGCCCAGACGGCGGCTGCGTTTGTCATCGGCGTCAACGGAAATGGTCACGAGGCCGCGCCGCTCCAGCGGCTTGAGATTGGCGGTGAGCGTCGTGCGATCCATTGCCAGCAGCGTCGCGACGCTGCCAATGGTCGGTGGCTCGGGACGATTGAGCGACACCAGCAGCGAGAACTGGCCGTGGGTCAGGTCGAACGGCCGCAGCGCCTCATCAAAGCGTCGCGCCAGCGACCGAGCCGCGCGATGCACATGCAGGCAGAGGCAGGCATCGCGGACCTCGATGGTTTTGTCGAACGGCAAGACCGGCAGCGCTTCGGCCGCCGGAACCTTCGTTTTCCCCTGGCGTATTGACATGACTTATAATGGGTTGATATCAACGTATTTGTCAAGGCGATGCCAACACCGGCGAGGTGCTCGTGCACAGCAATGAACGCGCCGGCGAAAGGAAGGAGACGACATGCAGGTTCAGCCATATCTGAATTTCGAAGGCCGGTGCGAGGAAGCGCTGGAGTTCTACAAAAAGACGATCGGCGCAGAGGTCGACGCCATGATGCGCTTCAAGGAAGCGCCGTCCGATGCCGGATCGCCCGGGGATGGCTGCGGCGGCGCGATGCCGGCCGGCGACAAGATCATGCATTCGAGTTTCAGAGTCGGCGACACCGTGGTCATGGCGACCGACGGCATGGGCGGCGGCAAGGCCGAGTTCAAGGGCATCTCGCTGGCCCTGACGGTCAAGGATGATACGGAGGCGAAGCGCGCCTTCGCCGCGCTGAGCGAAGGCGGCGCCGTGCTTCAGCCGCTGATGAAGACCTTCTTCGCCTCCAGCTTCGGCATGGTTGCCGACAAGTTCGGCGTCGGCTGGATGGTCGTCCCGGCGACGTAGCGCGGCGTCCACCGGCGAATCACGACAAGCGCGCGGGGGCGAGAAGGAAGAACGTTATGCTCGACACCAACAAACCGCTGCCTTCGGCCCGCAGTCTCGCCGAGAGCTGTGGGGTTCGAATTCTCAAAGAGAGTGCCGACTATCGCAAAGCGCGCACCGCGCTGCTCGCCGAGGAGATCGAACTGCGGCGTCACATCGAGCGCGTCGCCGAGATGCGCCGCGCGCTCCCGCCCGGCGCCGAAGTTAAGAACTACAGCTTTGTCGGCGAAGGCGGACCGACCGACCTGGCCGGGCTGTTCGGCGACAAGCAGACGCTCGTTATCTACACCTACATGTTTGGCCCGCAACGCCAGCGGCCATGCCCGATGTGCACCTCGCTGCTCAGCGCCTGGGATGGCGAGGCGCAGGACATGATGCAGCGAATCGCGCTGGCGGTGGTCGCCCGCTCGCCGATCGAACGTTTGACGGCGTTCAAGCAGGAGCGCGGCTGGCGCGACCTCAAGCTCTATTCCGACCCGAGCGGAGACTTCAGCCGCGACTATCACGCGATCGGTCCCGACGGGAGTGATGACGCCGGCCTGCACGTCTTCACGCGCCGCGACGGCATGATCCGGCACTTCTGGAGCGCCGAGATGGACTTCGGCACCGCCGATCCCGGGCAGGACCCGCGCGGCGCGCCCGACCTGATGCCGATGTGGACCGTGTTCGATTGTACGCCGGAAGGCCGCGACCCCGATTGGTATCCGAAGCTCGATTACGACCGGTAAGTCCGGACTTGCCGTGTTCACAACTGCCCAAGACGTTCAGGAACAGCCATGTCCGACCAAACCACCAGACTGTCGTCCAGACCTTTCATCATTTCGCGCGTCTTCAATGCGCCGCGCGACCTGGTGTGGAAATGTTTTACTGACCCGCATCACATGCAGCAATGGTGGGGACCCAAGGGCGTCACGATCGCCAAGTCCGAGATGGATTTCCGCGTCGGGGGTACCTACCACTACGCGATGCAGCCGGGGAGCGGTCCGTTGATGTGGGGCCGGATGGTCTTCCGCGAAATCTCGCCAAAAGACCGCATCGTCTTCGTCAATTCGTTTTCCGACGAAGCTGGCGGCCTGACGCGGCATCCGATGGCGCCGAGTTGGCCGATCGAGCTGTTGTCGGTCTTCACTTTCGAGGATCACCCCGGCGGCCAGACCAAATTCACCGTGCAGTGGACGCCGCTCAACCCGACCGAAGAAGAGCGCGCCAGCTTCGATAGCGGCCACGGCAGCATGACCATGGGCTGGACCGGCACGCTCGACAAACTCGAAACCTATGTCGCGACGGTAAACTGAGAGGTCACGATGCCAATAGCCAAGCACAGGATCACACCTTGCCTGTGGTTCGACAAAGAGGCCGAGGACGCGGCGAAGTTCTACGTGTCGGTCTTCAAGAATTCCAAAATGGGCCGGATCATCCGGTACTCGGAAGTCGGAACCGAGGTTCACGGCGGCACGCCCGGATCGGTTCTGGCCGTCGAATTCGAACTGGATGGCCAGCCATTCTCCGGTCTCAATGGCGGGCCAATTTTCAAGTTCAGCGAGGCGGTTTCCTTTCAGATTCCGTGCGAGACCCAGGACGAGATCGATTATTACTGGACGAAGTTACAGGAGGGCGGCGGCCATGAAAGCGACTGCGGCTGGCTGAAGGACAGGTTCGGTTTGTCGTGGCAGGTCTTTCCGGCGGTGCTGCTCGAGATGCATGCCGATCCCGATCGGAAGAAGGCGGACCGCGCCATGGCGGCGATGCTGAAGATGAAGAAGATGGACCTAGCGGCGCTGCAACGCGCTTTTGACGGCAGGTGAATCGTTACCCAACAAAGCTGGAAAGAGAGGAAGCGCTCAATGCCTTATGTTGATGGATTTATCGTTCCGGTGCCGAAAAAGAACGTCGCTGCCTACCGCAAGATTGCAACCAAGGCCGGCAAGATCTGGATGGAGTTTGGCGCGCTTTCCTATGTCGAGTGCGTTGCCGATGACGTCAAGGTCGGCAAGCGCACCTCGTTCCCGCGCAGCGTCAAGCGCAAGCCGAACGAGACGGTCGTGTTCTCGTGGATCACCTACAAGTCGCGCAAGGACCGCGACCGGATCAACGGCAAGATCATGAAGGACCCGCGGCTGGCGGCGATGATGGGTCCCGGCGCCATGCCGTTCGACGCCAAGCGCATGATCTACGGCGGCTTCAAGTCGATCGTCGAGATGTAGCGCAGCCAATACGCACACATGTCGCGCCTCGCCACGCCCGGTCAGACGACGCGGCCTTCAGGGAGAGCTTGAATGCAACCAGCAGAACCGCAGGCGGAACACGCCTGGCTGCAACGCCTGGTCGGCGAGTGGACGTACGAGACCGGCGGCGACGAAAAGGCGCAGGGCACAGAGACGGTGCGGCCGCTCGGCCCGCTCTGGATCATAGGCGAGAGCCAGTTCACGATGCCGGGCGGGATGCGCGGCAGCGCCGTGATCTCGGTCGGCTTCGATCCGCAGAAGGGCCGTTTCGTCGGCACCTGGATCGGGTCGATGATGACCTATCTGTGGGTCTACGAAGGCGAACTCGATGCCGCCGGCCGCGTCCTGACGCTGAGTGCCGAAGGACCGGGCATGGCCGGGGACGGCACCACGGCGAAGTATCAGGATATCATCGACCTGCGCAGTGACGACGAACGCGGCTTCACGGCGCGGGTCCAGGGAGCCGACGGCCAGTGGACCGAGATGATGACGGCCACGTATCGCCGCAAGCGCTGATCCCGACATGACCGCCGCCGCCGAGAAGCTCGAACTTGTCGTCACGCGGGTGCTCAACGCGCCGCGCGAGGTCGTGTTCAAGGCATGGACCGATCCCGTGCAGTTGATGCAGTGGTGGGGGCCGGTGCATCATCCGGCGGCGCAGATCGACATGGACGTTCGTCCCGGCGGGCGGTGGCGCAATTGCCTGCGCTCGGTCGAGGACGGCAGCGATCTGTGGCATCACGGCGTGTTTCGCGAGGTCGTGCCGCCCTCGCTTCTGGTCTTCACCTTCGTCTGGGAGGAGGAGGGCGAACGCGGCGTCGAGAACCTGGTGACGGTGACCTTCGAGGACCTCGGCGGCAAGACCAGGCTGACGCTGCGTCAGGTGCCGTTCGTGTCAGCGGCAGAGCGCGACGGCCATGGCGAAGGCTGGTCCAGCACGCTGGACCGGCTGGAGCTGGTGGTGGGACGGGGGCCTTAATCCCTCCCCTTTCAGGGGAGGGATAAGAAGGTCCTCAAATAATCAACCACGCCAGCCAGCCGAGCATCAGCGCGATCGCCCAGAGGCCGCCCGCGACCCAGCGATTGCTGCGTCCTTCGGCGCGGCCGATGGCCTCGACCGTGCCGGGCGACAGCACGAGGCCGTTGCGGGTAATGTCGTCGACCTGGTCAAGCAGTGTGCCGGCGCGCGTCAGCAGCGACGGCACCTGGCCGATGAAGCGGCCGAGTTCGCCGGCGCCCTGGGCGGCGTCCTGAAGTTTGCCGACGGGCCCGAGATTGCGCTCGATCCATTCGCGCACCACGGGGTCGGCGACCTGCCACATGTCGAGCCGGGGATCGAGCGTGCGGGCGACGCCCTCGACCACCACCATGGTCTTCTGCAGCAGCAGCAGCTCGGGCCGCGTGCGCATGTCGAACAGACCGGTGACCTCGAACAGCAGCATCAGCAGCTTGGCCATCGAGATGTCTTCGGCGGTGCGGTTATGGATCGGCTCGCCGATGGCGCGGATGGCCTGTGCGAAGTCTTCGACCGAGTGATGCCGCGGCACATAGCCGGCGTCGAAATGCACCTGCGCGGTGCGGTGATAATCGCGGGTGATGAAGCCGTAGAGAATCTCGGCGAGGAAGCGGCGTTCCTTCGGGCCGAGCCGGCCCATGATGCCGAAGTCGACGGCGACCAGACGGCCCTCGGCATCGACGAACAGGTTGCCGGGATGCATGTCGGCATGGAAGAACCCGTCGCGCAAAGCGTGGCGCAGGAACGACTGAATGACCTTGTGGCCGAGCGCCGGCAGGTCGATGCCGCGCGCGTCCAGCGCGGCGCGGTCGTTGAGCGGCGTGCCCTCGATCCACTCCATGGTCAGTACTTCGCGCGCGGTGCGGTCCCAGTCGACCGCCGGCACGCGGAAATCGATGTCGTCGCGGGTGTTCTCCGCCATCTCCGACAGCGCCGCCGCTTCCAGCCGGAAGTCCATTTCCATCGACACCGAGCGCGCCAGCGTCGCCACCGCTTCGACCGGCCGCAGGCGCTGCGCTTCCAGCGACATCGCCTCGGCGCGACGGGCGGCGAACATGAAGGCGTCGAGGTCGACGGCAAAGCGATGGCCGACGCCGGGGCGCAGGATCTTCACGGCGACCGGTTTGCGGATGCCGTCCGTTTCGATTTCGGCCTTGTGAACTTGCGCGATCGAGGCGGCGGCCACCGACGGTCCGAAACTGGCGTAGAGTGAGTTCACCGGCCGGTCGAAGGCGGCGGCCACCACGGCTTCCGCCTGCGCCTGCGGGAACGGCGGCATCTTGTCCTGCAACGCCTCGAGATCGTGGGCGATGCTCTGGCCGACCACGTCCGGCCGCGTCGCCATGAACTGGCCGAGCTTGACGTAAGTCGGCCCGAGCCGCGTCAGCGCCTTGCCGAGCCGGCTCGAGCCGTCCTTGGCGGTGGGCCGTTCGATCAGCCGCGCGGCGGCGATGGCGGTGCGCGCCGGTAGCGGCAGCGGCCGTGTGTCGACCAGCGCGAACACGCCTTCGCGGGCGAAGACATAGCCGGCGCGCGTCAGGCGGATCAGGTGGGAGAAGGCTGCGATCACAGTTTCCAGCCCGAATGCATCGCCACCACGCCGCCGGTCATCGGCGTGAAGCTGACGCGGCGGAAGCCGGCGGCCTCGATCATCTGCGCGAAGGCCTTCGGCTTGGGAAACTGGCGGATCGATTCGACGAGATACTGATAGGCCTCGCGGTCGCCGGTGACAGCGGCGCCGACGCGCGGGATGACCTGAAACGAATAGAGTTCATACAGGCTCTGCAGGCCCGGCACGTCGACCGACGAAAACTCCAGGCAGAGGAAGCGGCCGCCGACCCGGAGCACGCGGTGCGCCTCGGCGAGCGCGCGGTCGATGCGCGGCACATTGCGGATGCCGAAAGCGATGGTGACGCAGTCGAAGCTGCGGTCGGGATAGGGCAGCTCCTCCGCATTGCCCTGTTCGAACGTCACGGCATGATCGAGGCCGCGCGCCGCGGCGCGCTCGCGGCCGACCGCCAGCATCTCGGCATTGATGTCGCAGACCGTGACGCGGGTGCCGTCGCCGCCGGCTTCCACCACACGGAAGGCGACGTCGCCGGTGCCGCCGGCGAGGTCGAGCAGCGCGAAAGGCCGGTCACTGTGCCGCGGCGGCGGATTGACGGCGGTGACAAGGGCCGACTTCCAGGGCCGGTGCAGCCCGCCCGACATCAGGTCGTTCATCAGGTCGTAGCGTTTGGCCACCGAATGGAACACGTCGTCGACGCGCGCCTGCTTGTCGCGAAGCGGCACGCGCTGATAGCCGAAATGCGTCTCTTTGCCGTCGTCGGGGCGTGCTGCCATAAGCCAATAGTCCTTTTCCGGCAGGACCATAGCGCGGGGAGGCGCGGGGCGCTATGTGTCACTGCAGGAGCGGTTAACCATGCCCGAACTGCCCGAAGTCGAGACCGTCCGCCGCGGCCTGGCCCCGGCGATGGAAGACGCGCGCATCGTCAAGGTCGAGGTGCGCCACCGCGGCCTGCGCTGGCCGATCGTGAAGGACTTCGAAAAGCGGCTGGAGGGCCAGACGGTGGTCGGCCTTGGCCGGCGCGCCAAATACCTGCTGGCCGACCTGTCGTCCGGCGAGGTGCTGGTGATGCATCTCGGCATGTCCGGCTCGTTCCGCGTCGACGACGGCCAGATCGCCAAGTATCACCACGAGAAATCCAAGAGTACGGCGCACGACCACGTCGTGTTTCACATGTCGAACGGCGCCACCCTGACCTTCAACGACCCGCGCCGCTTCGGCTCGATGAAGATCGTGCCACGCGGCAAGATGGAGTCCGAGCCATTGCTGGCCTTGATCGGCCCGGAGCCGCTCGGCAACGCTTTCGACGCCGCCATGCTGGCCGGGGCCTGCGCCGGGCGGAAGACGTCACTGAAGGCGGCGCTGCTCGACCAGCGCGTCGTCGCCGGACTCGGCAACATCTATGTCTGCGAGGCGCTGTTCCGCGCCCGGCTGTCGCCGAAGCGGCGCGCCGCGACCGTCGCCGGCCGCAAGGGCGCGCCCAACGCGCGCGCCGTCGCACTGGTGGATGCCATCAAGGCCGTGCTCAACGACGCCATCAAGGCGGGCGGCTCGTCGCTGCGCGATCACCGCCGCGCCGACGGTTCGCTCGGCGACTTCCAGCACAATTTTCTGGTCTACGACCGCGAAGGTGCGCCGTGTCCCGGATGCAAAGGCGTCATCAGGCGCCTCGTGCAGAACGGGCGGTCGACGTTCTATTGCCCGGGCTGCCAGAAGTAGCGCGCACCCGGTGACAGTCTGCGCGCGCTGTTCCCCGTCGCGTCAATAAACAAACAAACGACAGGGAAGGGTCAAGGCGCAGGCAACGCCGGGTGTTGATGGCCCGCGATCCATGCTGATTTGGCGTGGGCCACGAAAGGTGGGAGGGCGGGAGACACCTCCCTTGTGCTGCCCCTCCGGTAATTGCTTTCATATCGGCAAGGTGCGCGTGCCGGGACAAATCCGGCGACGAGAAGCGCCATTGCCAGGGAGGCAAAGCATGCGTCGTGTTGTTCTTGCTGCCGTTATATTTGGTGCGTTGTGCGGTGGCGCCTTCGCTCAGTACCCGGAAAAACCGATTCGCTTCATCGTGCCGCAAGCGCCCGGCAGCAATACCGATCTGTATGCGCGGCTGCTCGGCTCCGAGATGGGCAAGAGCCTCGGCCAGCAGCTCATCATCGAAAATCGTCCGGGCGGTGCCTTTGTCATCGGCCTTGACGCCATCGCCAAGTCGCCGCCGGACGGCTACACCATCGGCGTTGGCCTGATCGGCGGCATGGCGCTGACGCCGCATATGGTCGCGAAGCTGCCCTATGACGTGATCAAGGATTTCGAGCCGGTCGGGATGATCGCGCGCGGTCACCTGATGCTGGCGGTGTCGAATCAACTGCCGGTCAAGTCGGTCAAGGAACTGGTCGACTACGCCAAGAAAAATCCCGGCAAGCTGTCGGCTGCATCGTCGGCGAACGGGTCGCCCGGTCATATCGGACTGGAGCTGTTCAAGAACCTGACCGGCACCCAGATCACCCATGTGCCGTACCGCGGCGGCGCCGCCGCCATCAACGATCTCATCGCCGGCCGGGTCGACATCATGTTCGAAGGTCTCGCCTCGATGGCCCCCTTCGTGCTCGACAACCGCGTGCGCGGGCTGGGCGTCAGCGGGCCGGCGCGCTCCTCGGCCTTCCCCGATACGCCGACCATCGCCGAGGCCGGTGTGCCGAAATATGAAGCGGTGACATGGCTCGGCGTCGTCGCGCCGGCCAAGACACCGAAGCCGATGATCGACCGGCTCAACCGCGCCCTCAACGACGCGCTGAAGTCACAGGCCATGGTCGATCGGTTCAAGGTGATCGGCGAGGATGCCGCGCCCGGCACGCCGGCGGATTATGCCGAGGTGATCAAAACCGACTTCGCGAAGTGGAAAGAGGTCATCGAGCGCGCCAACATCAAGCTCTCGGAATAGCCCGCAAGGAACTGCGGCCGCGCCGGTCTTTTCAACCGGCGCGGCCGCTTCGTTTCGCGCCATGGTGAAGCCGTTGTCGTTCGGCTACAGTGACGATCGTTCCGATCACCGTGAGCAGCCCATGACCTACGAAACCATTCTCGTCGACACCAAAGGCCGTGTTGGCATCATTACGCTGAACCGGCCGCAGGCGCTCAATGCGCTCAACCGCGCGCTGATCGGCGAACTCAGCCAGGCGGTCGACGCCTTCGAGGCCGACGACAAGATCGGCTGCATCCTGATCACCGGCAGCGAGAAGGCCTTTGCCGCCGGCGCCGACATCAAGGAGATGGCGGACAAGACCTTCATCGAGGCCTATCTCGGCAACTTCACCGCCGGCTGGGATCGGGTCGCGCAGGCGCGCAAGCCGATCGTCGCAGCGGTGGCGGGCTTTGCGCTCGGCGGCGGCTGCGAACTGGCGATGCAATGCGACATCATCATTGCCGCCGACAATGCGAAATTCGGCCAGCCCGAGATCAAGCTTGGCGTCATCCCCGGCATCGGCGGTACGCAGCGGCTGACCCATGCGCTCGGCAAGGCCAAGGCCATGGACATGATTCTGACCGGCCGCATGATGGACGCCGCCGAGGCGGAGCGCGCCGGGCTGGTGGCGCGCGTGGTGCCGGCGGCGAGTGTCATGGACGAGGCGATGAAGGTGGCGGACACCATTGCGAACATGTCGCTGCCGTCGGTGCTGGCGGGCAAGGAGGCGGTCAATCGTGCCTTCGAGTCGGGGCTGGCGGAAGGCGTCGTGTTCGAGCGCCGGATTTTCCACGCGCTGTTCGCGACGGATGACCAGAAGGAAGGCATGAAAGCCTTCGTCGAAAAGCGCAAGGCGGCGTGGAAGAACCGGTAGCCGCGGCTAGTTCCGCACGCAAATAATGCGCACGATCGAGGCCCGCGCATCCCCGCTGGCGGCGGACACGGTCGCGACGTTCTGCGCCGACAGGAAGCCGCGAATCGTGGCCGCATCGATCAGCCGTACCGGTGGCAGCACCGGTTCGGCGCTGGCCAGAACGACGCTGCGCATTTTCATCATGCCGAGGAAGCGGCCGTCGGCGCCGAGCGCGGCGGCGCCGGAGAAGCCCGCCATCGGCACTGGCTGGCGCAACTCGATGCGGCTGGCGTCGACCAGCCGCGCCTTGATCTCGGTCAGCGTGCGGCGGCCTTCGTGTTGCTTCGGATCGGGGATGCCGGCCAGCGTCAGTTCGCCTGGCTTCGGCGCGGCGGCATCCAGTCTAACCGGCACCATCTGACGCGCCCCATAAAAGCGCAGCAAGGCCAGTCCGCTATCGCGGTCGTCGGCGATCCGCGCCGTATCGCCGAGGCCGGCGGCAACGATGACCTGGCAGCCTTCTGTCAGATTGCGATCGGTGACGATATGGCCCTGCGCGCTGACAATCAGACCATTGCCGTATTCCACCGAGCGTGCGAGGGCGGCGAACGGCGCGCCGCGCTCGGGAAATGGCGAGAACGCGCTGACCATCGCTTCGCTCACCTGCGCGACGATGCCCTCCATCGCCTGATCGAACATCAGGGTGAAGCCCCGCACTTCGCTATTGCGAATGGTGGCGCGCACCGAGAATTTCTTCAGGCCCTGCAGTCCTCGAATGTAGAAACTGTCGTCGCGCAACACGCTGTACTCAACCCGGCGGGCGGCAGGTTCGGCCTTTTCTTTCTCGAACAGCGCCGCGAGCTTCAAGGTGGGGTCGTTGATGCGAAAGGTCTCGACCATCATCTCGCCGCGGCGGGAGGTCCAGCGCGTGCCGCGTGCGGCTTCGCGGGCATGCGGCATCATCTTTGTGGGCAGGCCCAGGCGCACACCGGTGGCCGGATCGACCATGACGGTCCAGCCGAACTCTTCTTCGCGGTCTTGCGTGGCGGCGATCAGCATCGCCCGTTCCGCGGCGCTGAGCGGACCGGTGGCGGTCAGCTTGTTGCGCTTCCGGAAACTTCGGATCGCGCCGGCCGCGGCGTCTTCGCCTGCGGCCGCGTCGGAATAATCGCCGGCCCACAGCAGCGCGGACTGGATCTTCTGCCGCTCGCCGATCGGGATGCCGGCGAAGACATCGGCGGCCGGCGCCGCCGGCTTCGCGACATCCGGCTTGCCAGTGTCCGCCTTGGCAGCTTCCGATTTGATATCGGCTTTTGCGGTCTCGGGTCTGGCGGCGGCGGGCGCCGCGATGGCCGCCGGGCGCTCGGGCGGCAGCCGCACGGCGTCCGTCTTTGCAGCCGACGTCTTGTCAGGATCTGCGGCAATTGCGGCCGGCCTGACGGGCGGAATTTGCGAAGGCTCCGGCCGTTTGGCTGCCGGCTTCCTGGCTTCGGGCTTTTTGGTTTCCGGATTGGCCGTGGCGGGGGATGCTTCCGCCTCAAAGGGATACGGTGCCTCGTTCTGCGCGGCCGCCGGAACGGCGACGAACGCACACGCCGAGAACGCTATCAACGCCGCAAAACGCATTGCTTTTACGCGATCCTAACCATGCAGCCGCTTCACCTTAGCCCATCACGGAGGGCACGCAAGGTGCCGGCGCTGCGCGCGACAGCTAGGCAAAGCCATTGTTTTGTCACGCGATCTCGGCCTGAAACCCGGTTTCCCCGTCCTGCTTCCTGCGCTAGGGTCAATGCATGCTCGATGCCGCCGAACTCGAACGCTATGCGCGCCACATCGTCCTGCGCGAGGTCGGTGGCCCCGGCCAGACCAAACTCAAGGCGGCGCGGGTGCTGGTGATCGGCGCCGGCGGCCTCGGTGCGCCGGTGCTTTTGTACCTGGCCGCCGCCGGCGTCGGCACGCTCGGCGTCATCGACGACGACACCGTCTCGCTATCGAATTTGCAGCGGCAGGTGATCTTCGCCACCGAGGATATTGGCAGCCGCAAGGTCGATGGCGCCGAGACCGCGATCGCGCGGCTCAATCCGCACGTCAGGATCGAGACGCACATGGCGCGTCTCGAAGCGGACAACGCGCTCGATCTCTTTGCGCAATACGACATCATCGCCGACGGCTCCGACAACTTCGCCACGCGCTATCTGGTGTCGGACGCCTGTTATCTTGCGAAGAAGCCGCTGGTCACCGGGGCGGTCGGCACCTTCGATGGCACCCTGACGACGTTGCGGCCGCACGAGACCCGCGCCGATGGCACACGCAACCCGACCTACCGCTGTCTGTTTCCCGAGCCGCCACCGCCCGGCACCGTGCCGGCCTGCGCGGAGGCCGGCATTCTCGGCGCATTGCCCGGCATTCTCGGTTCGATGATGGCGCTGGAGGTGATCCGCGAAATCGTCGGCTTCGGGGAGGGCCTGGTCGGGCGCCTGCTGATGGTCGATGCGCGCTCGATGCGGTTCGAGACGCTGGATTACGCCTGGGACAAGGACAATCCACTCAGCGGCGAGCGGCCCACGATCAAGGACCTGCGCGGCGACCGCTAGCTTTGCGCGCGTCGGCTTCGAGCAACTGGCCGTAGGCGATCGGCAGCAGCCGCGCCATGATCGCGCCCCATGCCTTTTGGCCTTTTTCGTCGGCGATCAGGTCCTGCCGGATTTCAACCGCGGTGTGGTGCAGGCCGCGCCGCTCGCCATGCACCGGGATGGTGTAATCGGAATCGTCGGTGACGCTGTACGGTTCGTTGTCGCCGACGGTGAGGCCTGTTTCCTGCTTCAGCAGTGCCATCAACAGATGCGCGAAGCGCGGATCGCGATTGTACAGCACGCCGGCCTGCCACGGCCGCGCCACGCCTTTATAGACCGGCGTGAAGCTGTGCATCGCGATCAGCGCTGTCGGACGTTGCGCCTCCTTACGGCGCTCCAGCTCGGCTTCGATGGCGTCGTGATAGGGCCGGAAGATGCTTTGGATCCGCGCCTGCCTGTCGGCATCAGACAGGCCGATGTTACCTGGCACAGGCGTGAGCTCGCTGATCTCGGGCATCGATGTGGGTGACACCGGAGGGCGATTGCAGTCGATCACGAGACGCGAATAATTCTGCTGGATCAGGGTGGCATCCAGGCTGTCGGCGAGCGCGCGGCACACACCGGCAATGCCGATGTCCCAGCCGATGTGGCGCTGGCGTTCGGCTTCGGAGACGCCAAGGTCGCGCAGCGCGCGAGGCACCCTGTTGGCCGCGTGGTCGGCGACGATCAGGAAGGGCGAGCGGCCTCGTTCGTTGTGAATCGTGACGGGGCGGGGTTCATCGGCCGCCAATAGCGTGTTCATCGGGTCCTTCGGTCGAATTCGTGCACGAAACAACGGTATAACACCACTAACCGCTGTTTATGGACCATAAAATGCATATTAGTAGGGGGTTGTCGCTATCCTGGATACAGAATGCCGATCCTGACCGTCAGGCACGTCACCACCTATCACTACAAACAACCGGTCGCTTTCGGCGAACACCGCATGATGCTGCGGCCGCGCGATGACAAGGACCAGACGGTGCTGGAGTCGGACATCAGGATCACGCCCGAGCCGACCCAGTTGTCGTGGGAACGTGATGGCTTCGGCAATCATGTGGCCACAGCCCGGTTTGCCGGGCGTGCCTGCGAACTGCGGTTTGAAAGCACAATTCGTCTCGATCACGCCCCGGCGGAGTTCAACGCCGGGACAATCGAGGAATTCGCCGGCACCTATCCGTTTGCCTATGCCACCAGCGACCGCGCCCGGCTCGCGCCGTATCTGACGCCGGTGTCGGACGACCCGGCGGTCGCCCGCTGGGCGGCGGGGTTCCTGGATGACGAGGGCAAAGCCAAGACCAGCGATCTGCTGGTCAACATGACCCAGTCGATCAAGCGGCACTTCAAGCATGGCGCCCGCCATGAAAAAGGCATTCAGGACCCGGTCGAAACGCTGACGCTGGCGAGCGGCAGCTGCCGCGATGTGGCGATGCTGATGATCGCCGGTCTGCGCTCGCTCGGCATCGCCGCGCGTTTCGTGTCGGGCTACCTGCATCTGGCCGATGACACCAGCGAGGACCTCACCGGCGGCAATACCCATGCCTGGGGTCAGGCCTATCTGCCCGGTCCGGGATGGGTCGATTTTGACGCCTCGAGCGGCTTGGTCGGCAACCGCAACTTGGTTCGTGTCGCTGTGGTGCAAGACCCGCGCGAGGCGATCCCGTTGCAAGGCAGCTGGATCGGCAAGGCGTCCGACCATCTGGCTATGCAGGTGGCGGTGAAAGTCCGCGCCGTTGAAGCGGCTACCGATTAGGCAGTCCGGCTGCGCGATTTATTGGAACTTTGGCGGTTTTCCGGGCTTAGCATCCTGTCCTGCACGGCGCCGCTGTGCGGGCGGATGGGAATTTGTCGCATGAAAATCAGGGCCGGCTACGAAATCGTGTACGACTGTCCGCAGCCGACGCCGATGATCCTGCAACTGAGCGTCCATCCGTCGCGCACGCCGGATTTGTTGAGCTGGGATCGCGTCAAGTTCGATCCGCCGCTGCCGGCGAACACCTATCACGATAATTTCGGCAATTTCTGCCACGTCATCACCGCGCCGAAGGGCCGGCTGAAGATGTCGACCGACTTCATCGTCCAGGACAGCGGCGAACCCGATCCGGTGGTGCCGGATGCCGAGCAGCACGCGCTGAAAGACCTGCCGGTCGACACGCTCGTCTATCTGCTCGGCAGCCGTTACTGCGAGACCGACCGGATGTCCAACACCGCCTGGTCGATGTTCGGCGATCATCCGAAGGGCTGGCCGCTGGTGCAGGCGATCTGCGACTACGCCCATAACCACATCACGTTCGGTTACCAGGATGCCGACCCGACCATGTCGGCCTTCGAAGTGCACAACAAGAAGAAGGGCGTGTGTCGCGACTACGCGCACCTCGCCATCACGTTGTGCCGCGCCATGAATATCCCGGCGCGCTACTGCACCGGCTATCTCGGCGACATCGGCATGCCGCCGCCGTATCCGCCGGGCGATTTCGCCGCCTGGTTCGAGGCCTATCTCGGCGGCCGCTGGTACACCTTCGACCCGCGAAACAATATTCCGCGAATCGGCCGCATCCTGATGGCGCGCGGCCGTGACGCGACCGACGTGGCGATCGTCACGTCGTTCGGCTCGGGCCGGCTGGATAACTTCAAGGTGTTTACCGACGAAGTGGTCGAAACCGACGCGCGCGCAACGGCGTAACGACGCTACAGCATCGACGGCAGCACGCGATCGGGCGGCCGGTGGCCGTCCATGAAGGTCTTGATGTTGATGATGACCTTCTCGCCCATGTCGATACGGCCTTCCATGGTGGCCGAGCCCATGTGCGGCAGGAGCACCACCTTGCCGGCTTTGGCGAGCTTCACCAGTTTCGGATTGACCGCCGGTTCGTGCTCGAACACGTCGAGCCCGGCGCCGGCAATGGCGCCGGCGTCGAGCAGCCGCGCCAGCGCGTTTTCGTCGATCACCTCGCCGCGCGCGGTGTTGACGATATAGCTCTCCGGCCGGAGCAGCTTCAGCCGCCGCGCCGATAACAGATGATAGGTCGCCGGCGTGTGCGGGCAGTTGACCGACACGATGTCCATGCGGGCGAGCATCTGGTCGAGACTCTCCCAGTAGGTCGCATCGAGTTCTTCCTCGATCTTCGGCGCCACCTTGCGGCGGTTGTGATAATGAATCTGCAGGCCGAAGGCGCGGGCGCGCCGCGCCACCGCCTGGCCGATCCGGCCCATGCCGATGATACCGAGACGCTTGCCCCAGATGCGATGGCCGAGCATCCAGGTCGGCGACCAGCCGGTCCAGTCCTGGTCCGAGGTCAGCACCGCGGAGCCTTCAACCAGTCGGCGCGGCACCGCCAGGATCAGCGCCATGGTCATGTCGGCGGTATCTTCGGTCAGCACGCCCGGGGTGTTGGTCACGGTGATGCCGCGCTGGACCGCCGAGGCGACGTCGATGTTGTCGACGCCGTTGCCGAAATTGGCGATCAGGCGGAGCTGGTCCCCGGCCTTGCTGAGCACGGCATTGTCGATCCGGTCGGTGACGGTGGGCACCAGCACGTCGGCGGTTTTCACCGCCTCGGCCAGTTGCGTCTGGGTCATCGGCTTGTCGTCAGCGTTGAGGCGGGCGTCAAAAAGTTCCCGCATCCGCAACTCGATGCTGTCCGGCAGCTTGCGCGTAACGATGACGACTGGCTTCTTGGTTTTCGGCATTTCCATTGCCCCGCGACACTCCGGCTGCAATCCCGGCGCGCCTATTCAGGTCTCTTTAACCGCGCTCGCCCACACTGCGAATCCGGCGTGGACAGGGTCAAAAATCCATACATTTTCCTACCAGATGGCAGTGACAACACAAAGCTTTGGGACCGCCTGCGCCCGGGCCGGGCGCATGGCGCTGGCCGCCGCCGTGCTGGCGATGACCGTACCGGATGCCGCCTATGCGGCAGGCGAGCTGGCCGCCGGCGCGGTCAGCGGCTTGCCGGTGCCCCGTTTCGTCAGCCTAAAACCCGACCGGGTCAATGTGCGGGCCGGTCCCAACAAGGACCAGCACGTCCGCTGGGTCTACACCCGCGCCAGCATGCCGGTCGAAGTAACCGCCGAATTCGAGAACTGGCGGCGAATCCGCGACTGGGAAGGCGCGGAAGGCTGGGTCTATCACTCGCTGCTGTCGGGCAGGCGAACCGCCGTGGTGGTGCCCTCGCTGAAAAGCGATCTGGTGCCGCTCTACCGGAATGCGGACGTTGAGTCGTCCGTGGTCGCCCAACTGCAATCCGGTGTGCTGGGAACGCTGAAGTCCTGCAATGGCCAATGGTGCTCGTTCAGCGGCCGGAATTTCGACGGCTGGATCCAGCAGGAGCGCCTCTGGGGCGCCTATCCGAACGAGAAAGTGGATTAGCCTTTAGGAGGCTTAAGCCTTGGTCTTGCGGCGCAGCCGCACCACGACATCGACCCGCGCGATCTCAAAGCCTTCCGGCGGGCTCGGGGTCTTGCCGACGATCACGTCGGCGCCGGGAATGTCGAGCAGCGCGTCCTCACCCTCGACAAAGAAGTGGTGATGCGAGCTCGCATTGGTGTCGAAATAGGCCTTCGAACCATCGACCGCGACCTGGCGCAGAAGACCGACTTCGGTGAACTGATGCAGCGTGTTGTAGATGGTGGCCAGCGACACCGGCACCTTGGCGCGGGTGGCTTCTTCGTAAAGCGCTTCGGCGGTCAGATGGCGGTCGCCTTTGCCGAACAAGATCCAGCCCAGCGCCATGCGCTGACGGGTCGGACGCAGGCCAACGTCGCGCAACATCGACTTGACGTCGTGCCACGGGCAACCGGTCAAGTCCTTGCGATCCGCGGCGTGGGCCGCATCGGCCTTGCTGATCGGCATCATCATGGTCCGCGTTTCGGTCATCACTACGCCCTAAAACACAGTCCCCCAGGGACCGAGGTAAATCCGTTTCATTTGCAACATATACGAAGTGGACCGGCAGATGCAACTCCCTCGCAATTACACGGGGCCGGGCGGCGGGAAGTTCATCCGGCGCGAACGCCCTATCTTTGCCGGTCTGTTACAGTGTGTTACGACCTGTTTTGAGCCACCAAGACGTTCGCGTGCGGGGATTTCAGACTTATGGACAATCGGCGATCCAGTTTCGACTATGAAGACCTCTTGGCGTGCGGCCGCGGCGAGCTTTTCGGGCCTGGCAACGCCCAGTTGCCGTTGCCGCCGATGCTGATGTTCGACCGGATTACCGAAATTTCCGAGACCGGCGGGGCCCATGGCAAAGGCATGGTGCGGGCGGAACTCGATGTGAAGCCGGACCTCTGGTTTTTCCTGTGCCATTTCAAGGGCGATCCGGTGATGCCGGGCTGCCTGGGGCTGGACGCGATGTGGCAAATGGTCGGTTTTTTCCTCGGCTGGCTCGGTGCCCCCGGCAGCGGCCGCGCGCTCGGCATGGGCGAGGTGAAGTTTTCCGGGCAGGTGCTGCCGAACGTCAAGAAGGTCACCTACGGCGTCGATTTCAAGCGTGTGATGCGCTCCAAACTGGTGCTGGGCATTGCCGACGGCTGGCTATCGGCCGATGGCACCGTGATCTACAAGGCCGCCGACCTCAAAGTGGGCCTGTTCAAACAGGACGACGCGCAGGCGCCGACGAGCGCCTGAGCGCCGGAACGGCCCCGGCTGAACTCTGGGCTGTTTGCCCTTGCGCGGTTGCCTCGGGCGGGCCAAATGTGCCCCAGTTATCGACAATCCCGCGGCTTGAGTGAGGAAATTTGGCCATGAGACGAGTCGTCGTCACCGGGATGGGGATCGTCTCATCCATCGGCAACAATACGCAGGAAGTTCTCGCCAGCCTGCGCGAGGCCAAGTCCGGCATCACCTTCGCCCCCGAATTCGCCGAGCATGGCTTCAAGTGCCAGGTCTACGGCAAGCCGACGCTCGATCCGTCGGGCATGGTCGACCGCCGCGCCATGCGCTTCCTCAGCCAGGCCTCGGCCTGGAATCATGTCGCGATGGACCAGGCGATCCGCGATTCCGGCGTCGAGGAAAACGACATCGTCAATCCGCGCACCGGCATCATCATGGGCGCCGGCGGCCCGTCGACCGAGACGATCGTCGAGGCCGCCGATATCACGCGCAAGAACGGTTCGCCCAAACGCATCGGCCCTTTCGCCGTGCCGAAGGCGATGTCGTCGAGCCCGTCGGCGACGCTCGCCACCTGGTTCAAGATCAAGGGCGTCAACTATACGATTTCGTCGGCCTGCGCGACGTCGGCGCATTGCGTCGGCAACGCCGCGGAAATGATCCAGTGGGGCAAACAGGACATGGTGTTCGCCGGCGGCTCGGAAGATCTGAGCTGGACCATGTCGAACCTGTTCGACGCCATGGGCGCGATGTCGTCGAAGTACAACGACACGCCGGCCACCGCCTCGCGCGCTTATGATGTCAGCCGCGACGGCTTCGTCATTGCCGGCGGCGCCGGCGTGCTGGTGCTTGAGGAGCTGGAGCACGCCAAGGCGCGCGGCGCGAAGATCTATGCCGAAGTCGCGGGCTACGGCGCGACCTCCGATGGCTACGACATGGTGGCGCCGTCGGGCGAAGGCGCGCAGCGCTGCATGAAACTCGCACTCGAAACCTGCAAGGTGCCGATCGACTACATCAATCCGCACGCCACCGCGACGCCGGTCGGCGACGCCAAGGAAATCGAAGGCATCCGCGCCGTGTTCGGTGACAAGTGCCCGGCGATCTCCGGCACCAAGTCGCTCACCGGCCACTCGCTCGGCGCAGCCGGCGTTCAGGAGGCGATCTACACGCTGCTGATGATGCAGAACGGCTTCATGGCCGAGAGCGCGAACATCACCGAACTCGATCCCGCCTTCGCCGATATGCCGATCCTGCGCGAGCGCAAGGACAATGTGCAGATTGGCGCCGCGATGTCGAACTCGTTTGGCTTTGGCGGCACTAACGGGACCCTGGTGTTCAAGCACGTGGATGCGTGATGGCTGCGCGGAACTGAATGTGAAATTGACGATGTCATGGCCGGGCTTGTCCCGGCCATCCACGTCTTGAGACATTGAAAGAAGTAAGTCGTGGATGCCCGGGACAAGCCCGGGCATGACGGCCGAGAGGACGGGGACCAATGCCGGGATTGATGGAAGGCAAACGCGGGCTGATCATGGGGGTCGCCAACGACCACTCGATCGCCTGGGGGATCGCGAAGATGCTGCACCAGCACGGTGCGCAGATCGCCTACACCTATCAGGGCGACGCGCTGCTCAAGCGCGTCAAGCCGCTGGCCGAGCAGACCGGGTCGGACCTCGTCATCCCGTGTGACGTCGAGGATATCGCCTCGGTCGACAAGCTCTGGCAGACGCTCAAGGATAAGTGGGGCACCATCGACTTCTTCGTTCACGCGGTCGGCTTTTCCGACAAGAACGAGCTGAAGGGCCGCTTCGCCGACAACACGCGCGAAAATTTCGTCCGCACCATGGTGATCTCCTGCTTCTCCTTTGCCGAGAGCGCCAAGCGCGCGGCGGAGCTGATGCCCAATGGCGGCTCGCTGCTCACGCTCACGTATAATGGCGGCGACCGCGCCATGCCGAATTACAACGTCATGGGTCTGGCGAAGGCGGCGCTGGAATCCTCGGTGCGCTATCTCGCCGTCGACTTCGGCCATCAGAGGATTCGCGTCAACGCGATCTCGGCCGGGCCGATCCGGACGCTGGCCGGCGCCGGCATCGGCGATGCGCGCTACATGTTCGCCTTCCAGCAAAAATACTCGCCGCTCGGCCGCGGCGTGACGCTGGAAGAACTCGGCGGCGCGGGGCTTTATCTCTGCTCGGATTTGTCGACCGGCGTGACCGGCGAAATCCATTTCGTCGACTCAGGCTACAACGTCATCGCCATGCCGCAGCCGGATGCGCTCAGGGACGCGCAGGGCGCGGTCGAGGGCGGGACGTAGCTTTTTTATCCCTCCCCTTTCAGGGGAGGAATAAGAAAAAAAACGGCCGGGGAAATCCCCGGCCGTTCTTCATTCTTCGCGATGAGGGTCTGGCTTACTTCGCCGCCTCGAGCGCCGGCTGGGCGGACTTCTCGAAGCGGTCGTTGTTCATCACGCGGGTCCAGGCCTTGACGAAGTCCTTGACGAACTTCTCCTTGGAGTCGGCACAGGCATAGACTTCCGCCAGCGCACGCAGCTGCGAGTGCGATCCGAAGATCAGATCGACCCGTGTGCCGGTCCACTTGACCGCCTTGGTCTTGCGATCGCGGCCTTCATACACGCCGTCCGTGCTGCTCTTCTGCCATTCCAGGTTCATGTCGAGCAGGTTGACGAAGAAGTCATTGGTCAGCTTGCCCGGCTGCGTGGTGAACACGCCGTGCTTGGAGTCCGCGGCGTTGGCGCCGAGAACGCGCAGGCCGCCGAGCAGCACCGTCATCTCGGGTGCCGTCAGAGCCAGCAGTTGCGCCCGGTCCACCATCGCCTCTTCCGGCGCCATGAACTGGATCTTCTTCGGGTTGGTGTAGTTGCGGAATGCATCCTGACGCGGCTCCAGCGGCGCGAACGACTCGACGTCGGTCTGCTCCTGCGACGCATCCATGCGGCCGGACGTGAAGGGGACCTTCACGTCGACGCCGGCATCCTTGGCCGCCTTTTCGACAGCGGCATCGCCGCCCAGCACGATCAGGTCGGCGATCGACACCTTCTTGCCGAACTCCTTCTGGATCGCCTCGAGCTTGGCCAGCACCGTCTTTAACTGCGCCGGCTGGTTCACTTCCCAGTCCTTCTGGGGAGCGAGGCGGATACGCGCGCCGTTGGCGCCGCCGCGCTTGTCCGACTTGCGGAAGGTCGAGGCCGACGACCAGGCGGTCGAGACGAGCTGCGGCACCGTGAGACCGGAGGCGAGAATCTTGGCCTTCAGCGCGGCAACGTCCTTGTCGTCGAGCGTATAGTCGGACGCCGGGATCGGGTCCTGCCAGATCAGCGTCTCCTTCGGCACGAGCTTGCCGCGGTAGCGCACGCGCGGTCCCATGTCGCGGTGGGTCAGCTTGAACCAGGCGCGGGCGAAGGCGTCGGCGAACTGGTCCGGGTTCTCGTAGAAGCGCCGCGAGATCTTCTCGTAGGCCGGGTCGAAGCGCAGCGCCAGATCGGACGTCAGCATCGTCGGAAGCTTCTTCTTCGACGGATCGAAAGCGTCCGGGATGTCAGCGGGCGCATTTTTCGCAACCCACTGCTTGGCGCCGGCCGGGCTTTTGGTCAGTTCCCATTCGTACTTGAACAGGTTGTCGAAGAAGTGGTTGCTCCACTTGGTCGGCGTCTGCGTCCAGGTCACTTCCGGGCCGCCGGTGATGGCGTCGGCGCCGAAGCCGGTGCCGTGCTTGCTCTTCCAGCCGAGGCCCTGGTCCTCGATGGCGCCGCCTTCCGGATCCGGACCGAGCAGCGACGGGTCACCCGCGCCATGGGTCTTGCCGAAGGTGTGGCCGCCGGCGATCAGCGCCACGGTCTCTTCGTCGTTCATCGCCATGCGGAAGAAGGTTTCGCGGATGTCGCGCGCCGAGGCGAGCGGATCGGGATTGCCGCCCGGACCTTCCGGGTTGACGTAGATCAGGCCCATCTGCACCGCACCGAGCGGCTCGGAGAGCTGGCGCTCGCCGCTGTAGCGCTCGTCGCCGAGCCAGGTGCCTTCGGGGCCCCAGTACAGTTCTTCAGGCTCCCACACGTCGGCACGGCCGCCGGCGAAGCCGAAGGTTTTGAAGTTCATCGATTCGAGGGCGACGTTGCCCGCCAGGATCATCAGGTCGGCCCATGAAATCTTGCGGCCGTATTTCTGTTTGATGGGCCACAACAGGCGGCGGGCCTTGTCGAGGTTGGCATTGTCCGGCCACGAGTTGAGCGGCGCAAAGCGCTGCTGACCGGCACCGGCGCCGCCGCGGCCGTCGGTGATGCGATAGGTGCCGGCGCTGTGCCAGGCGAGACGGATCATCAGGCCGCCGTAGTGACCGAAGTCGGCCGGCCACCAGTCCTGGCTGTCGGTCATCAAGGCATGCAGATCCTTGATCACGGCATCGAGATCGAGGCTTTCGAATTCCTTGGCGTAGTCGAAGTCCTTGCCCATCGGATCGGCGTCGGGGTGGAGGGCATGGAGCACGCCGATATCCAGCTGCTCCGGCCACCAGTCGCGGTTACGGTGTCCGCTCTTGCGGCCGCCTTGGCCATGATTGACCGGGCATTGGCCCGCGCCCTTGTCGTCAGTCTTTGTGTCCATGGTGTCCTCCGCTGAAACTGCACGCGCCAGCGTATAGCGCGCGCTTGCGTCGCTTGTATGGAAGAGTTCCAATAAGGTCTACTCGTATTGCATCGTCTCCCTAATAAGAATAACTAATCGGTATGATTACCTTGCGGCAGTTGCGCTACCTGACGGCGCTGGCGCGCCACCGCCATTTCGGCCGCGCCGCCGAGGAATGCTCCGTGACCCAGCCGGCCCTGTCGATGCAGGTGCGCGAGCTGGAGCGCGAAATCGGCGCCGAGCTGGTCGAGCGGCGGCCGGGCGACATCACCCTGACCGATACCGGGCGCGAGGTGGTGCAGCGGGCCGAACAAATTCTGATCGCCACCCGCGATCTGGTCGATTTCGCCCGCCACCGCGATCTGCTCAGCGGCCCGCTCAAGCTCGGCATGATCCCGACGCTTGCGCCCTACATTCTGCCGCGCGTGCTGCCGCGCCTGCAACAGCAGTATCCATTGCTGCGGCTGGAAGTGCGCGAGACCCAGACCAAAATGCTGCTCGACGAACTGGCCGCGGGCGGGCTCGACGCGGTGATGCTGGCGCTGCCGGCCGATGCCGCCGATGTCGAGACGCTGACCTTGTTCGAGGACAGGTTTCTGCTGGCCGTACCCGCCGGCGACACGCTGCCGCCGGACGGCCGGGTCGATCTGGAAGATGTCGACCAGCGCCGGCTGATCCTGCTGGAAGAGGGCCACTGCCTGCGCGACCAGACCCTGGCTTTCTGCGCGGCGCCAAAACTTGTCGCGTTAAGGCGCGATGCGGCGGCGAGCCTCGGCGCGACGTCGCTGGCTACGGTGATGCAGATGGTGGCGAACGGCTATGGCGTGACGCTGCTGCCGCAGGTCGCGGCGGACACCGAGGCGCGCGACGACCGCGTGAAACTGCTGCGCTTCAACGACCCGCAGCCGGGCCGCAGCATCGGCCTGGTCTGGCGGCGCACCTCGCCGCGAGGCCGCGATTTCGCGGCCCTGGGAGAGGTTCTGAAGCAGTATAAGTAAGCCGTGCATCACGCCGCCGGGCGGCGCGATGCACGGATGATGGCGGATCAGACGTCCAGTTTGCCGGCCTTGGCGGCGGCGTAGCGTTCGCCGACCTTGGTCCAGTTCACGGTATTCCACCACGCCTTCAGGTAATCCGGCCGGCGGTTCTGGTAGTTGAGATAATAGGCGTGCTCCCAGACGTCGTTGCCGAGCAAGGCGCGCTTGCCGTCCATCATGGGATTGTCCTGGTTTGGCCGGCTCTCGATGGCGAGCTTGCCGTCCTTGGCCACCGTGACGAACACCCAGCCGGAGCCGAAGACGCGGCCGCCGGCGGCATTGAAATCGGTCTGGAATTTTTCCATGCCGCCGAGATCGCGATCGATCGCGGCCAGCACCTCGCCGGACGGCTTGCCGCCGTTCGGACCCATCACCTGCCAGAACATCGTGTGGTTGGCATGACCGCCGAGATTGTTGCGCACCGCGGTGCGGACCGCGTCCGGCAGATCGTTGAGCTTGCCGAGCACGTCAGGCACGGACATTTCCGCGATCTTCGGGTTGTCCTTGGCGAGGTTGTTCAGGTTGGTGATGAACGACTGGTGGTGCCGGCCGTGATGCAATTCCATCGTCTTGGCGTCGATGTGCGGCTCCAGCGCCGCGAACGGATAACCGAGCGCGGGCAGTTTGAATGGACCGGCCGGGGCCGGCGCGGCGGCCTGCGCGAACACAAGACGCGGTGCGACGACGGCGGCCGCAAGGCCGGTGGCGGCCATCATGATATGACGGCGGGACAACAATGACATGGGGTTCCTCCTCGGGGGATGACGGGCAGTTTAGCAACTACGCGCCGACCCGGCGCGCGGTTGCACCGGAATTGCATTCGTCGTGCGGCGGAAGCGCACAGTGGTAACCTAATGCCACCGAGGGTCGCAGGGGCGCGTGCGTGTCCGAACGGTCAGCGCTTGATCTTTACGAAAGGCACCGCATTCAACAGCCGGCTCTCCTGCTTGACCAGGTAGCCGCAAGCGCCGTTCTCTTCGAGATACTTCTGCCATTCCGGGTCCTTTGCAAGCGCCGCGCGCCGCGTGGCGCGGTCATTGACGTCCTCATAGGCCCACATGTGGATGTAAGCGTTCACATCGCCGGTCTCGTGGGTGAAGTAGCCGAACGGCTCGCCAAGGTGCTTCTTCTGGATCGCGAAGCCGTTCTTTTCGTAGAACGCCAGTTGCTTGCGGATGGTGCCGGGGCGGCAGGTATAGGTGCGATGTTCGACCAGCATGGCGTTTCCTCGGTTTGTTTATGGACGTTCAATACCACCAATTCGCGCGGCAGGTTTTCACCCATAAAAAAAGGGCGGCCATGACGGCCGCCCATTCGATTTGCTGCGGGGACGCTTATTCCGCCGCGCCGCTGGCCGGCTGCTGTTCGCTGGCCTGCTTGGCTTCGAGGTCTTCGCCGGTGGTCTGATCGACCGCCTTCATCGACAGGCGTACCTTGCCGCGCTCGTCGACGCCCAACAGCTTGACCTTGACCTTGTCGCCTTCCTTGACGACGTCGGTGACCTTGTTGACGCGCGCCGCAGCCAGCTGGCTGATGTGCACGAGGCCGTCCTTGGCGCCGAAGAAGTTGACGAAGGCGCCGAAGTCCATGGTCTTGACCACGGTGCCGTCATAGATCTTGCCCGGCTCCGGATCGGACGCGATCGACTTGATCCAGTTGATCGCCGCCTTGATCGACTCGCCGTCGGCCGAGGCCACCTTCACCGAACCGTCGTCCTCGATGTTGATCTTGGCGCCGGTCTTCTCGACGATCTCGCGGATCACCTTGCCGCCGGTGCCGATCACTTCACGGATCTTGTCGGTCGGGATTTTGAACATCTCGATGCGCGGCGCGTGCTCGCCGATCTCGGCGCGCGCCGAGGTCAGGGCCTTGCCCATTTCGCCGAGGATGTGCAGGCGGCCTTCCTTGGCCTGGCCGAGGGCGACCTTCATGATCTCCTCGGTGATGCCGGCGATCTTGATATCCATCTGCAGCGATGTGATGCCCTGATCGGTGCCGGCGACCTTGAAGTCCATGTCGCCGAGATGATCCTCGTCGCCGAGGATGTCGGACAGAACCGCGAAGCGCTTGTCTTCGAGGATCAGGCCCATGGCGATGCCCGCCGCCGGACGCTTGATCGGCACGCCGGCATCCATCAGCGCCAGCGAACCGCCGCAGACGGAGGCCATTGACGACGAACCGTTCGACTCGGTGATCTCCGACACCAGACGGATGGTGTAGGGGAATTCGTCCGCCTTCGGCAGCAGCGGGTGCAGTGCGCGCCAGGCCAGCTTGCCGTGGCCGATCTCGCGCCGCTTGGTGCCGCCCATGCGGCCGGTCTCACCGACCGAGTAGGGGGGGAAGTTGTAGTGCAGCAGGAACGACTCCTTGTAGGAGCCCTGCAGCGCGTCGATCCACTGCTCGTCCTCGCCGGTGCCGAGCGTGGCAACAACCAGCGCCTGGGTTTCGCCGCGGGTGAACAGCGCCGAACCGTGGGTGCGGGGCAGCAGGCCGACTTCGGTGACGATGCTGCGCACGGTCGAGAGATCGCGGCCGTCGATGCGCTTGCTGGTGTCGAGGACGTTCCAGCGGACGATCTTGCCTTCGAGCTCCTTGAACACAGCGCCGACGCGGAGCTTGTCGTATTTCGGCTCGGCACCTTCCGGGAAGAAGTTCGCCATGACGGCCTTCTTCACCGCGGCAACCGCGGCCTGGCGTTCCATCTTCAGCGGGATGGAATAGGCTGCGCGCAGGTCCTTCTCGGCCAGCGCCAGGATTTCCTTTTCGAGCTCGGTATTGTCGACCGTCGTCAGCTCGCGCGGTTCCTTCGCCGCCTTTTCCGCCAGCTTGATGATCGCCTCGATCACCGGCTGGAAATGCCGGTGGCCGAACATCACGGCGCCGAGCATGACGTCTTCGTTGAGTTCCTTGGCTTCCGACTCGACCATCAGCACGGCGTCGGCGGTGCCGGCGACGACGAGGTCCAACTGACTCTCGGTCATCTCGTCGATGGTCGGGTTCAGCACGTATTCGTTATTGACGAAGCCGACGCGCGCGGCGCCGATCGGGCCCATGAACGGCGCCCCCGACAGCGTCAGCGCGGCGGAGGCCGCGACCAGCGCCAGGATGTCCGGATCGTTCTCGAGATCGTGCGACAGCGTGGTGACGATCACCTGCGTCTCGCAGCGCCAGCCATCGGCGAACAGCGGACGGATCGGGCGGTCGATCAGGCGGGAAACCAGCGTTTCCTTTTCGGTCGGACGGCCTTCGCGCTTGAAATAGCCGCCCGGAATGCGGCCGGCGGCGTAATATTTTTCCTGGTAGTCCACGGTCAGCGGCAGGAAGTCGACGCCTTCGCGCGGCTGCTTGGCGGCGACGGCGGTGGCGAGCACGGTGGTTTCGCCGTAGGTGGCGAGCACGGCGCCGTCGGCCTGCCGCGCGATGCGGCCGGTCTCCAGGACGAGCTTGCGCCCGCCCCAATCGAGTTCAACTCGATGCATATCGAACATTGCGTTTCTCTCTCATGTTTTCAGGCAACGCGCCGAAAGCCATGAGCAAGACGGCGAGACGCTGTCACGCGCGGCCCGCGCAATGCGGGAAGCGTACAGCGGCCGGCGATCCTGCCATGGCGTTCGAACCTTGCCTCGCAAGAGGCGAACCTTGTCGGCTCTTGCTTGTCGCCGGCAGCGCCTATCGCCGCCGGTCGCACAGCGAATGCGTCAAACGCAGTCGCTTCACAAAACGCGCGCAGCAGGCGAATTCCGCCGCGCGCGGCACAAAATTATCGGCGGATGCCGAGCTTCTCAATCAACGACTTGTAGCTGGCTTCGTTGGTGCGCCGCAGATAGTCGAGCAGCGTACGGCGCTGGCTGACCATCTTGAGCAGGCCGCGGCGGGAATGGTTGTCCTTGCCGTGGGTCCGGAAATGCTCGGTCAGGTTATTGATGCGCTCGGACAGGATCGCGATCTGCACTTCGGGCGAACCGGTATCACCGGACTTGGTGGCGTAGGTCTTGATCACTTCAGCCTTGCGGCTTGCCGTTACCGACATCGGTCATCCTTTCTTCGGTGCGGCTCTGCCCAGCAGGCCGACCAGGTTAAATACGCGCTTGGGGACGATGTCTCCGTGGTCCAGGTCGGCAAGGGCCAGAAGCTGACCCGAAACCGTCACATAGACTGGCCCACTGAAATTGGGTGCGTCCCGTCCGCGCAACAAAACGGCTTGGCCTCTCGTCAGCCTCGCCGCATCCGCCCGACTGATGGCCAGCGCCGGGATGTCGTCCAGCGCGGTCTCAACGGGCATGAGCGCGTCGGCGAGGCTCGCCTCGCCGGCAGCGGCTCTATGGCACAGGGCCTCCAAATCTTCCAGTGGAATCATGGTTTCTTCGGTAAATGGCCCAACCGAGACCCGGCGCAGGGCGCTGACATGGCCGAAACAGCCCAGCGCCCGGCCCAGATCCCGGGCCAGCGAGCGGACGTAGGTGCCCTTGCCGCATTCGGCCTCCAGCACCGCATGGTCGGCGTCCGGCGTCTCCACCAGCTCCAGACGGCCGATATCGACCGTTCTGGCGGCGAGCTCGACGACCTGGCCGTCGCGGGCGAGGTCGTAGGCCCGCTCACCCTCGATTTTGATGGCGGAATAGCGGGGCGGCACCTGCTGGATGGAGCCGATGTACCCCGGTAACAGCGCCCGGATCGCCTCGGCGGACGGCCGCTCGGGGCTGGATTCGATGACCCGGCCTTCGGTGTCGTCGGTGTCCCGCTCCTCGCCCCAGCAGACGGTAAATCGGTACAGTTTGCGGCCATCCATGACAAAGGGGACGGTTTTCGTCGCCTCGCCCAAGGCGATCGGCAGGCAGCCGGAGGCCAGCGGATCGAGCGTGCCGGCGTGGCCGGCGCGGCGGGCGGTGAACAGGCGCTTGATGACGCTGACGGCATGGGTCGAGGTCATGCCGACCGGCTTGTCGAGAACCACCCAGCCGTGGACGTCGCGTTTGTCGCGCTTGAATTGCTTTTTTCTCTCCCTCCCCCCTTGAGGGGGAGACGGCTGGCCGGCTTCCGGAATCCCGGCTTCCCGCTCGGGCTGGACATTGAAAGACGTTTCAGTCGCAGCTTCCAGCTCGACCGGAGCGGCCATGGTCTCAAGAAACTTATTCATCGCCGTTCTCGTCTTTTTGCAGGTCGCGCTTCACTTCCGGCGAGCGCAGCAGTCTGTCGATGCGCTCGGCCTCCTCGAAGCGGTCGTCGATGCGGAACCGCAGATCGGGCGCGAATTTGAGGTTTATGCTGTGCGCGACTTCGCCGCGCAGGAATTTCTTGTTGCGCTCGAACGCCTCGACCACCTCATCGGCGTCGCGGCCGGCCAGCGGCATGATGTAGACGGTGGCGAGCCGCAGATCGGGGCTCATGCGTACTTCCGGCACCGTGATGAGATGGCCCTCGATCACCGGGTCATGCACTTCGCCGCGCACCAGCAGCTCGGCGATGGCGTGGCGCACCAGTTCGCCGACGCGCAGCTGCCGTTGCGAGCCGCCGGGCGAGCCGCTGTCGCGGTGTGATTTTTTGCGTGGCATGGGGTCCAACAATTTCATGGGTCATGGCCGGGCTTGTCCCGGCCATCCCGCTTGGGCATGCGCAATGCCCTCCGAAGCGGGATGCCCGGCACAAGGCCGGGCATGACAGTGGAAAAACGGCAGAGACGTTATGCTGAAGCCGTGAGATTTGGACTCACAGGCTGCGCAGGATCGTCTCCACCCGGTAGCATTCGATCACGTCGCCGGCGCGCATGTCTTGGTAGTCCTCAAAGGCCATGCCGCATTCCATGCCGGACGATACTTCCTTGACGTCGTCCTTGAAGCGCTTGAGCTGAGACAGCTTGCCTTCGTGGATGACGACGTTGTCGCGGATCAGGCGCACATTGGCGCCGCGTTCCACGGTACCGTCGGTGACGCGGCAGCCGGCAATGTTGCCGATCTTGGAGACCTTGAAGATTTCCAGAATCAGCGCATTGCCCAGCATGGTCTCGCGCATGGTCGGCGGCAGCAGCCCCGACATGGCCTTCTTCACGTCGTCGACGAGATCGTAGATGATGTTGTAGTAGCGGATCTCGATGCCGCCGCGCTCGGCCGCACTGCGGGCTTCCTTGTTGGCGCGCACGTTGAAGGCGATGATCGGCACGCCGGAGGCTTCGGCCAGCGTCACGTCGGATTCGGAAATGCCGCCGACGCCCGAGTGCAGCACGCGCGCCGCGACTTCTTCGGTGCCCATCTTGTCGAGCGCGCCGACGATCGCTTCCAGCGAGCCCTGTACGTCCGACTTGATGATCAGCGGGAATTCCTTGCGGCCCGACGTCTTGGCCTGCGCCATCATCTGCTCGAGCGAACCGCGCATGGCTGTGCCGCGGCTGGAATGCTTCTCGCGCTTCTGACGGGCCCGGTAGTCGGTGACTTCGCGGGCGCGGGCTTCGTTCTCGACGACGGCGAGGCGGTCGCCGGCGTCCGGGGTGCCGGAGAAGCCGAGCACTTCCACCGGCGTTGACGGGCCGGCCGTGGCGATGGTTTCGCCGGTGTCCGAGACGAGGGCGCGGACGCGGCCCCATTCGGCGCCGGCGACGACGAGGTCGCCGACCCGCAGCGTGCCGCGCTGAACCAGCACGGTCGCCACCGGGCCGCGGCCGCGGTCCAGCTTGGCTTCGATGACGGTGCCTTCGGCCGGGCGGACCGGATTGGCCTTCAGGTCGAGCAGTTCGGCCTGCAGGCCGAGCATTTCCAGAAGCTTGTCGATGTTGATCTTTTTGGTCGCGGAGACTTCGACGTCAACGACGTCGCCGCCGAGCGATTCGACCTGGATTTCGTGCTGCAGCAGTTCGGTGCGCACGCGATCCGGCTTGGCGTCCGGCTTGTCGATCTTGTTGATGGCGACGATGATCGGCACCTTCGCCGCCTTGGCGTGATGGATCGCTTCCACGGTCTGCGGCATGACGCCGTCATCGGCCGCAACCACCAGCACGACGATGTCGGTGACCTTGGCGCCGCGCGCACGCATCGCCGTGAAGGCGGCGTGGCCGGGCGTATCGATGAAGGTAATCTTGGCGCCGGAGGGCGACGTCACCTGGTAGGCGCCGATGTGCTGGGTGATGCCGCCGGCTTCGCCGGAGACGACGTCGGCTTGGCGGATGGTGTCGAGCAGCGAGGTCTTGCCGTGGTCGACGTGACCCATGACGGTGACGACCGGCGCGCGCGGCTCCAGCTTGTCGTCGTCGTCGGCGACATCGAACAGGCCTTCCTCAACGTCGGCTTCCGCGACGCGGCGAACGGTGTGGCCCATTTCTTCGGCCACCAGCTGCGCGGTGTCGGCGTCGATCACGTCGTTGATCGTCACCATCTGACCTTGCTTCATCAGCAGGCGGATGACGTCGACAGCGCGTTCCGACATGCGGTTGGCGAGATCGGAAATCGTGATCGCCTCGGGGATCGTCACTTCGCGCACGAGCTTTTCCTTCGGCTCGTTCGAGGCGTGACCCTTGAGGCGCTGGGTGCGGCGGCGGAATGAGGCGACCGAGCGTTCGCGCACTTCGTCGGCGCGCAAGGCGGTGACCAGCGTCAGGCGGCCGCGTTCCTTGGCCGGCGCGGCGCGCGGGGCTGCGGGACGGGCAGCGGCCGGCCGGGCGGCACCGGCACCGCCGCCACCGGGGCGGCGCGAGACGCGCGGGGCCTCTTCTTCTTCGGCTTCCAGCTTCAGCTTGCCGGCAACCGGCTTTTTGACCTCTTCCTCGACAAGACGCTTCTTGGCGACTTCGCCGGCCTTCTTGCGGGATTCTTCCTCGACTTTGCGGCGCTCGTCTTCCTCGCGCTTGCGCGCTTCGGCGGCTTCGCGTTCGATCTTCTCGATGCCTTCGCGCGAGGCGCGGCGGCGCGCTTCTTCCTCGGCGATCTTGCGCTCTTCGGCTTCGCGCACGCGCGAGTCGGCCAGCGCATGGGCGCGGGCGATGCGCTCTTCCTCCGTCAGCGTGCGCAGCACGACGCCCGAGGCTTTCGGTTCGACGTGTGGCGCAGGAGCCGGCGCGGGACGCGGCGCGGCAACCTTGGCCTTCGGCGCTTCGACGACCGGCTCCGGCTTGGGCTCAGGCTGGCCGCCGATGGTGCGGCGCTTGATCTTCTCGACCACCACCTGCTTGCTGCGGCCATGGCTGAAGCTCTGGCGCACCACGCCCGTTTCGGTGCGCGGCTTAAGCGACAGCGTCAATTTCTTTTCGCCAGGATTCTTCGTTTCGCTGCTCATTCCGTACTTTTTCCTTGTGCGCCATCCATTGGCGCATCCACTTTCAGTGCGTCCCGTATGCCTTCCGTCGGCGCCGGCGCGCTCACTGCATCGGGCGGATATCCGGTCCGAAAGCGCTCCAGGCGCACAACGCGAGCGAGAAATGTCTCGCTCCCCGGCCCGGCCAGCAGGGCTGCATGTACCACATTTGAGCGGTTCAATGCCAAATCCAATTGTTGCCCGCCGAACAGGTCGATTATTGTGATTTCAGCCGGTTTCCCGCTGCTTTGGCGGTGCCATGCCGAATCCAGCTTGCGCCGGCCGTCAACCGCGGCCTCGCTGGCGTGAATCAGGGCCGCAATGCCATCGCGGCCGATCGCCGCCTCGACCTTGGCGTAGCCGCAGACCACCTTGCCGCCTTTGCCGGCAATTGCCAGGGCATCCAGCGCCGAACGCTCCAGGAATCGCTCGGTTTCCAGCGCCAGGTCCCGCGCCACGCGCACATCCCGCTTGAAACCGCGGGAAAACACGTTGCGTTTGACCGCATCCTGGATCGCGGTCCGGGTCGCCGTCACCCAGATGCCGCGGCCGGGAAGCTTGCGCTTGACGTCCGGGACCGCCTCACCGGCGGGCCCGAGCACAAAGCGGATCAGCTCGGACACCGGTTTGACGTCGCGGGTCAGCGCACAGGTCCGCTCGGTTCCCGCCGCGACGCTGCTCGCGCCGCGGTCGAGTTCCGGATCCTGCACGTCCAGGCCCTGCGTCTCTGCCAGCATCGTCGCTGCCGCTCTCCTTTTAGGCCTGCACCTCTTCGACCGGCTCGGCTGCCGCCGGCGCCAGTTCGGCTTCGGTGATCCAGCCCGCCTTCAGGCGGGCCTGCATGACGATGGCCTCGGCGTCCTCGCGCGACACGTTGAGGCCGTCGAAATAGCCGGGCTCGGTCTTGGTCTCGCCGTCCTTGCGCTCGGTCCAGCCGACCAGATCGTCGGTCGCGCAGCCGGCCAGATCCTCGACGGTCTTCACGCCGTTCTCGCCGAGCTTGACCATCATGGCCGTGGTGATGCCGGGAATTTCCCGGAGTTCGTCGGAAACGCCGAGTTCGATGCGCTTGGCATCGAGTTCGGCTTCCTGCCGGCCGATGAACTCCTTGGCGCGTTCCTGCAATTCGCGGGCGGTGTCTTCGTCGAAACCTTCGATGCCGGCGATTTCCTTTTCGTCGACCATCGCCAGTTCCTCGATCGAACCGAAGCCTTCCGACGCCAGCAACTGGCCGACCACTTCGTCGAGATTGAGGGCCTCGACGAATACCTTGGTGCGGCTTTCGAACTCGGCCTGACGGCGCTCGGATTCTTCCTGCTCGGTGAGGATGTCGATGTCCCAGCCGGTCAGCTGCGACGCGAGACGCACGTTCTGGCCGCGGCGGCCGATCGCCAGCGACAGCTGCGCGTCCGGCACCACGACTTCGATGCGCTCCTTGTCTTCGTCGAGCACGACCTTGGCGACTTCCGCCGGCGCCAGCGCGTTGACGACGAAGGTCGCGATGTCGGCCGACCACGGGATGATGTCGATCTTCTCGCCCTGCAATTCGTTCACCACGGCCTGCACGCGCGAGCCGCGCATGCCGACGCAGGCGCCGACGGGGTCGACGCTGGAATCGCGTGAAATCACGGCGATTTTCGCACGCGAACCGGGGTCGCGGGCGACCGCTTTGACTTCGACGATGCCGTCGTAGATTTCCGGCACTTCCTGCGCGAACAGCTTGGCGGTGAACTGCGGATGCGTGCGCGACAGGAAAATCTGCGGGCCGCGCGGCTCGCGGCGCA
>LNFM01001507.1_pt1 | contig 76197 bp, 69 predicted proteins | sample 596031 | NCBI WGS metagenome assembly LNFM01 (sample SAMN04254537, study PRJNA301005) | activated carbon metagenome | isolation source: dual media filters at the Ann Arbor, Michigan drinking water treatment plant | place: USA: Ann Arbor
CGTGGACTGACTCGCTGCGGCTGTTTGAGCGGAGCGCCGCAGGCGCGCAGCGAGTTCCGCAGCGCGCCCCACGCACGAGCACCGCAGGTTGCCCCGGCGCCCAGCGCCGGGGACGCAGACAGCGGGGTCGCCCTTTCTTTGGTGACTTTCTTTCGGCGACGCGAAAGAAAGTTACTCGCATGCCGGGCGACTCCCGGCCTCCGCCCTGAACGCAAGCACGCGGTAACTACTGCCAAACACGCGTCGACAAGCTCAGATGCACCCACAAACCATGCAACCGAGCCGAGGGACAAAAAATTTTGCTATCAAATAAATAGCTATCTAGGCAAATAAAACAAGCGCTACCAGCCAATAACGCCAAAAATCACCCCTTCGGCAACCTCATCCCCACCCGCAACCCCTGCGGCTCCACCGCCTCCGCCACGGTCTCCCCTCCGTGCCGCAGCGCAATCTCCTCCACGATCGACAGCCCCAGCCCACAGCCCCCGGGCTTGTCCGACCCGCGCCAGAACCGCGCAAACAGGTCGCCCAGCTGCGCCGTAGCCACGCCCGGGCCGTCGTCTTCCACAACCAGCAGCGCACGACGTGTTTGGGGGCAGGCAGCCACGCGCACCGTTACCGTGGCGCCCGCGCCTGCGTAGTGCAACGCGTTGTCGATGAGGTTGTTCAGCGCCTCGCGCAGCAGCAGCGGGTGGCCGCGCACGGCCAGCGTGTCTTCGCCTTCGTACCCCAGGTCCATGCCCAGCGTGAGCGCGCGGGCGGCCCAGTCGCGCGCCACTTCGCGGGCCAGGGCGGCCAGGTCCACGGGTTGCATGTCCACGCTCGATTCGGAGCGCGCCAGCTGCAGCAGCTGGAGCACCAGGTGGGCGCTGCGCTGCGCGGCTGACAGCACTTTCTTCAGGCGCTCCTGCACCGCCGGTTCATGGCTTTCGTGCAGCGCCAGTTCGGTCTGGCCGATCAGGCCGGCCAGCGGCGTGCGCAGCTGGTGCGCGGCGTCGTTGAGAAACCGTTTTTCCTTTTGCTGGCCGCGCGCCACGGCGTCCAGCAGGCGGTTGATGGTGCTGGCCAGCGATCGCACTTCCTGCGGGGCCGAGGCCAGCTCGATGGGCGAGAACAGCAACTGTGGCCCGCCCTGCGGCCGGGCACCGGCGCGTTCGATCTGCGCCTCCAGGCGCTTGAGCGGCTGCAGGCCGCGCGACACGCCGGCGTAGACCACGGCGCTCAGGGTCAGGCCCATCAGGAACATGGGCAACAGCATCTGTTCGAGCAGCTCCTGCGCGATGCGTTCGCGCACCGTCAGGCTTTGGGCCACCTGCACGCGCAGGGTCTGGCGCGTCTGCGGGGTGCCGTAGTCCACATCCAGCAGGGCCACGCGCACGGCGCGGTCGTCCACGCGGGCGTGGTAGAGGTACGGGTCACCCACCCGCACGGTGACGGGCGGCGGCGGCGGCAGCTGTGCGTTGCCCAGCAAAAAGCGGCCGGGCGGCGACGACACCATGTACGTGATGCGGTCGGCGGGGTCCTGCTCCAGGATGTCCTGCGCAGCCTTCGGAAAGTCCACCAGCAGCCCATCACCAATCGGCTTGATCTGCCGCGCCAGCGCCCGCACCGATTGCGTCAGCGTCTGGTCAATGCCTTTCTCGCCGTTCTGCAGCGCAATCCGCCACGCGAGGAAACCGCCCGACAGCCACAGCACCAGCTGCGGCAGCAGCAGCCACAGCAGCAGCTTGCGTTGAAGCGAAACACCCGGAACGTGGCGCATTGTTGCTTGCTATTTGAGGCGCTGTGCGCCACTCGCGGCCGATGCAACTGGCGCTGGGTCAACGCGAGGACGGCCAGCAAGGGCCGCCCCGCAGCAAAGGCCGTCGTCCCCCTTCAAGGGGGAAGGCGCGCAGCGCCTCAGGGGGTGTCCTGTCACGGTTTATTCAGCATGTACCCCAACCCCCGGATATTGCGGATGTTCAGGTTGGTGGCATCGAGCTTGCGGCGCAGGCGGTGCACGTACACCTCCAGCGCGTTCGAATTGAGCGGGGCCGCCGTGCTTTGGCCGGGCTCGGGCGGGCTGGCGCGCCAGGCGGCCAGCACGTCGTCGCGCGTGACGACCTCGCCGCAGCGGTTGACCAGCAGCTCCAGCAGCTCCCATTCGCGCTGCGTCAGGTCCAGGCGTTCGCCCTGCAGGTGGGCGGTCTGGCTGGCATGGTCCAGCACCAGCGGGCCGATCGTGCTGCTGGGGCCGCCGGCAGCACTGCTGGCCTGGGTGAATGCGGGCTGGCGCGCGCGGCGCAGCATGGCCTGCAGGCGGGCCTGCAGCTCCTGCATGTTGAAGGGCTTGGTGATGTAGTCGTCGGCCCCGGCGTTCAGGCCCAGAATCCGGTCGTCCACGCCATCGCGGGCGGTGAGGATAAGGACTGGCAGGCCGGCAATCTGTGCACGGGCCCAGGTCAGCAGCTCCATGCCATCGGCGCCGGGCAGGCCCAGGTCGAGGATGATGCCGTCCACCGCCTGTGCCTGCAGCACGCTCTGGCCCTCGGCCACGCTGCCGGCGGTGCGCACTTCAAACTCCAGTTGCTGAAGCTGGCCCGTCAGGGCGTCCAGCAGCAGGGGATCATCTTCAACAATGAGTATCGTGGCCATGGGTATTGAGCATAACAAAGCACCCTGCACAACGGGCCCGCCAAGGCGCGCCGCCGGGCCGGCCTGGCCAGCGCCGCGGCATCGTGCGGACCAGGCTTGCGCACGCGTCCTGCGGCTTTTGTGACACATCCGGGAAACCCCTGATAAGTTCATTAATTATTGTAATTAAAGTACGGACTGCGCTGAACGGCACCCGGTATGCGGCGCACGAGAAGCACCACCGGTTCACAACATCGAGGAGACATGGGTATGTGGAAGATGACAAAAATTGCCGCTGTGGCGGTGGGTCTGGCGGCTGCGATGTCGGCCAGCGCAGGCGAGGTGGAAGTCCTGCATTACTGGACATCCGGCGGCGAGGCCAAGTCGGTCGCCGAGCTCAAGAAGATCATGCAGGGCAAGGGCCACACCTGGCGCGACTTTGCCGTGGCCGGCGGCGGTGGCGACAGCGCCATGACCGTGCTCAAGAGCCGCGTGATCTCGGGCAACCCGCCATCGGCTGCGCAGACCAAGGGCCCGGCCATCCAGGAATGGGCGTCCGAAGGCGTGCTGGCCAACATGGACACCCTGGCCAAGGCCGAGAAGTGGGATGAGCTGCTGCCCAAGGTGGTTGCCGACGTGATGAAGTACAAGGGCGCCTACGTGGCCGCCCCCGTCAACGTGCACCGCGTGAACTGGATGTGGGGCAGCGCAGACGCCCTGAAGAAGGCTGGCGTGGCCGGCATGCCCAGGAACTTCGACGAATTCTTTGCCGCGGCTGACAAGCTCAAGGCCGCTGGCCTGGTGCCCGTGGCGCACGGCGGCCAGAACTGGCAGGACTTCACCACGTTTGAATCCGTGGTGCTGGGTGCGGGTGGCGCCAAGTTCTACCAGGACGCACTGGTCAGGCTCGACGCCACGGCCCTCAACAGCGACACCATGAAGAAGTCGCTCGAAACCTTCCGTCGCATCAAGTCCTACACCGACGCAGGCGCCCCCGGCCGCGACTGGAACCTGGCCACCGCCATGCTCATCCAGGGCAAGGCAGGCTTTCAGCTGATGGGTGACTGGGCCAAGGGCGAGTTCCTGGCCGCAGGCAAGGTGCCCGGCAAGGACTTCCTGTGCGCTGCCGCTCCGGGCACCGCCAATGCGTTCACCTTCAACGTCGATTCGTTCATCCTGTTCAAACTCAAGGACGCCGCCGCCCAGAAGGCGCAAAGCGACCTGGCCAGCTCCATCATGAGCCCCGAGTTCCAGGAAGTGTTCAACCTGAACAAGGGCTCCATCCCGGTGCGCGCCGGCATGAAGATGGACAAGTTCGACGATTGCGCCAAGGCCTCGGCAAAGGACTTTGTGGATACCGCCAAGAGCGGCGGCCTGGTGCCCAGCGCGGCACACGGCATGGCGATCCCGCCTGCCACCGAAGGTGCCATCAAGGACGTGGTCAGCCAGTTCTGGAACGACGACAAGGTGACCGTGGCCGACGCCATGAAGAAGATCGCGGCCGCCGCGAAGACCAAGTAAACCTGGTGCCTAGAGCGCACTGAAACCCAACCCCCGAGGGATCTCATCATGATGAAAAGAAACCGCCTGACGGCGGTGGCTTTGGCCGCCGCATGCCTGACAGGCTTGTCAAACGGCGCAATGGCCATGGAAGTCGCAGGCTTTGAATTCAACGGCTACTCGCGTGGCGGCCCGGTGTTCAACCACGAAGACGGTGTCAAGGGTGGCCTCACCCTGGGCGGCGAACTGCAGAAGTTCCGCCTGGGCAACGAAGGCGACAACGGCATTGAAGTCAACTTTGCCCGCACCTTTGATGTCGGCGGCATCAAGTGGAAGGTGAACTACATGCCTGCCAAGTGGGGCAGTGGCGACATCAGCACCGAGCAGGCGTTTGTGGAAATGAGCGGCTTCTCGTTTGCGCCAGAGGCCAAGTTCTGGGCCGGCCAGCGCCGCCTGCGCATCCAGGACGTGCACATCGTCGACAACTTCCTGATGAACTACGGCGACAACCAGGGCGCTGGCGTCACCGACATCCCGATCGGCGGCATGAAGCTGGGCGTGGGTGTGTTCACCGGCGACAAGTTCGACAGCAACCAGCCCGCCAATGTGAAGGCGCGCCGCATCAATGCCGACCTGTCCGAGATCAACACCAACCCCGGCGGCAAGCTGCGCGTGCTGCTGACGGCTGTGTCGGGCTCCGGCCAGGTCAATGGTGGCTCGGGCTCGGGCATCTCGGTGTCGCACAACCAGAAGGACTTTTTGATCCCTGGCCTGAGCAACGCCCTGTTTGTGCAGACATCGAGCGGCCATGCCCGCATCGACGGCCAGTTCGAGTCCATCGATGGCAAGTCGGCAGGCAAACGCGTGTTCCGCATTGCCGACTCGATCAACTGGCAGCGCGGCAGGTTTGGCGGGCAGGCACTGATTGCCTACCAGACCAACAAGGCCGATGTGACCGGCGTGGAGACCAAGGACTTCTCGCTGGGTGGCCGCGGCTCGTACGCGTTCACCAAGAACTTCAAGGGCCTGGCCGAAGTGTCGACCACGACCCGCAAGGGCACGGGCCCGGACCAGCGCCTGTCCAAGGTCACGCTGGCTGGCGCCCTGGCGCTCAACGAGGACTTCTGGTCGCGCCCCGAGCTGCGCCTGTACGTGACCAAGGCCAACTGGAACCAGGCAGCGGCACTCGCCAACGCTGCCTCGTTCGGGGCCAATGGCAAGACTTCGCGCACGCTGGTGGGTGTGCAGTACGAAGTCTGGTGGTAAGAGCCTGCCAGCGATCCCGCAGGGGATCGCTGGCAGACCCTGAGAGAGTCTGCGAGTTAGTCTGAAGTTACTTTGTTCATTGGGGGGCACTCCGCGTGCCCCCCTTTTTTGATATGCGGTACACGCACAACCCATGTTTGCAGCCATGAAAACTGACCCCCATGCTCCGCCGCTGCGCGGGTCGCTGCCCCCGGTGCGCGTGCGCCTTCCGATGGAGGTGCAGCGGCCATGAAGCACAACACCTTTGAAACCTGGCTGCCCAAGCTGGTGGTGGCCCCGGCCTTTGTGCTGGGCTTCGCGTTCATCTATGGCCTGATGGTCTGGAACGGCGTGCTCAGCCTGACCGTGTCGCGCATGCTGCCCAACTACGAATGGGCAGGCCTGGCGCAGTACGAGCGCCTGTGGGAGATGGACCGCTGGTGGGTCGCCCTCAAAAACCTGGGCATTTTTGGCGTGGGCTACGTGGGTGGCTCGCTGCTGATCGGCGTGCTGCTGGCCGTGCTGCTGGACCAGAAGATCCGTGCCGAAGGCGCGCTGCGCACCATCTACCTGTACCCGATGGCGCTTTCGTTCGTGGTCACGGGCACGGCCTGGAAGTGGCTGCTGAACCCGGGGCTGGGCATCGAAAAAATGGTGCGCGACTGGGGCTTTCCCAATTTTGAATTCGGCTGGCTGGTGGACACCGACATGGCCATCTACTGCGTGGTCATCGCCGGCATCTGGCAGAGCGCCGGGTTTGCCATGGCGCTGTTCCTGGCCGGGCTGCGCGGCATTGACGACAGCATCATCAAGGCCGCGCAGGTCGATGGCGCATCGCTGCCGCGCATCTACTGGCGCATCGTGCTGCCGGCGCTGCGGCCCGTGTTCTTCTCCACGCTCATGGTGCTGTCGCACCTGGCCATCAAGAGCTTTGACCTGGTGATGGCGCTCACGGCGGGCGGCCCCGGCTTTGCCACCGATGTGCCGGCCACCTTCATGTACACGATGTCGTTCTCGCGCGGGCAGATCGGCCTGGGCGCCGCCAGCGCCACCATGATGCTGGCCACCGTGGCGGCACTGGTCATCCCGTATCTCTACAGCGAACTGCGGAGCAAGCCCCATGACCGCTAAGCCTTCTCTTTTTCCCTCGCTTGGCCGCCTGCTGGTGTATGCCGTGCTGGCCCTGGCCACCGCGTTCTTCCTGCTGCCGCTGTACGCCATGCTGGTCACGTCGTTCAAGGATGCCGAGGAGATCCGCAGCACCTCGCTGCTGGCGCTGCCTTCTTCCCTGAACGTATCGGCCTGGGGCACGGCATGGTCCAGCGCCTGCACGGGTGTGGACTGCAATGGCCTGCGCCCGTTCTTCTGGAACTCGGTGTCCATGGCCGTGCCTGCCGTGCTGATCTCCACCGTGTGGGGCGCGCTCAACGGCTACGTGCTCAGCCTGTGGAAGTTTCGCGGCAGCGATGCGCTGTTCGGCATGCTGCTGTTTGGCGTGTTCATGCCGTTCCAGGTGGTGCTGCTGCCCATGAGCCAGGTGCTGGGCTGGCTGGGGCTGTCGAGTTCCATCACCGGGCTGGTGCTGGTGCACTGCCTGGCCGGGCTGGCGGGCACCACGCTGTTCTTTCGCAACTACTACGCGGCCATCCCCAAAGAGCTGGTGAACGCGGCACGCATGGATGGCGCGAGCTTCTTCCAGATCTTCTGGCGCATCGTGCTGCCGCTGTCCACGCCCATCATCATGGTCACGCTGATCTGGCAGTTCACCAACATCTGGAACGACTTCCTGTTCGGCGTGGTCTTCTCGGGCACCGAATCCAAGCCCGTGACCGTGGGCCTGAACAACCTGGCCAACACCAGCAGCAGCGTGAAGGCCTACAACGTGGACATGGCCGCCGCCATCATCGCGGGCCTGCCCACGATGGTGATCTATGTGCTGGCAGGCAAGTTTTTTGTGCGCGGCCTCACCGCTGGCGCAGTCAAAGGTTAAGAGGGTAAGGAAAGATCATGGCGTCATCACTCGACATCGCAGGCATCAACAAGCGCTTTGGCAAGGGCGACAAGAGCGTGGAGGTGCTCCGCAAGGTAGACATCCACGTTGCGCCCGGCGAGTTCCTGATCCTGGTGGGCCCCTCGGGCTGCGGCAAGTCCACGCTGCTCAACATCATTGCGGGGCTCGATGAGCCCACCGAGGGCGAGATCCGCATCGGCGGCAAGAACGTGGTGGGCATGCCCCCGCGCGACCGCGACATCGCCATGGTGTTCCAGAGCTACGCGCTCTACCCCACCTTGAGCGTGGCTGACAACATCGGCTTTGCGCTGGAAATGCGCAAGATGCCCAAGCCCGAGCGGCAAAAGCGCATCGACGAAGTCGCGGCCATGCTGCAGATCAGCCACCTGCTGGACCGCCGGCCCAGCCAGCTCTCGGGCGGGCAGCGCCAGCGCGTGGCCATGGGGCGGGCGCTGGCACGCCAGCCGCAGCTCTTTCTGTTTGACGAGCCGCTGTCCAACCTCGACGCCAAGCTGCGCGTGGAGATGCGCGCCGAAATCAAGCGCCTGCACCAAGCCAGCGGCATCACCAGCGTGTACGTCACCCACGACCAGGTGGAGGCCATGACGCTGGGTTCGCGCATTGCAGTGATGAAGGGCGGCGTGGTGCAGCAACTCGGCACACCCGACGAGATCTATAACCGCCCGGCCAACACGTACGTGGCAACGTTCATCGGCTCGCCCACCATGAACCTGCTGCGCGGCACGCCGCAGGCGGGGCAGTTCGGGCTCCAGGGTGCGTCGCTGAACCTGGCCGCGCCGCAGCAGGGCACCGCCGAGATGATGCTGGGCGTGCGGCCCGAACACCTGGTGCTGGACGACGCCGCCCCGTGGCGCGGCGAGGTCAGCGTGGTGGAGCCCACCGGGCCCGACACCTACGTGGTGGTCGACACCGCCGCCGGCAACGTGACCCTGCGCACCGACGCCCAGACCCGCGTGCGCCCCGGCGACCGCGTGGGCCTGAGCGTGGCCCCTGCGCACGCACACTGGTTTGACGCCAGGACGGAAGCGCGCTTGGCCTGATTGCCTGGGTGCCGCCACGCCCATGTCGGCAGCGCTGCACCGGGTGAGCAGCTTGCCACCCACGGCGGGGTCCGTGCCACCGCCGGGCCCGGTGGCGGCTGCGCCAGGGCCTTTTGTGACCGCCAGCGGGCCGATTTCATGTAAAAACGGGCGGTAGCCCCCGTTTTGATTGTCCCTATAGCTATTAAAATCATAGCGTTCTGGTGAAAACACCAACCAGCCCCCGCCCGCCATGCAAGCCACACTTCCCCTGCGCCTTCTTGCCGACATCGGCGGCACCAACATCCGCCTGGCCTGGCAGGCCGCGCCCGACGGCCCGCTGCATGACACGCGCGTGCTGCCCTGCGCCCAGTACCCCACCGTGGATGCCGCCCTGCAGGCCTACCTGCACGAGGTGGGCATCGCCAGCCCGCGCGAGGCCGCGTTCGGCATTGCCAACCCGGTCACGGGCGACGCCATCCGCATGACCAACCACAGCTGGAGCTTTTCGCAGCGCGCCGTGCGCGAGGCCTTTGGCTTTGAGCGCCTGGTGGTCATCAACGACTTCACTGCGCTGGCCCTGGCGCTGCCGCTGCTCACGCCCGACCTGCTGCGCCCCGTGGGCGGCGGCGAGGCCGTGCCCGGCGCAGCGATTGCGCTGGTCGGCCCCGGCACGGGCCTGGGTGTATCGGGTCTGGTGTTCCCGCCCGGTTCGTCGGCGGGCGTGCCGCTGTCGGGCGAGGGCGGCCACGTCACGCTGGCCGCGCAGACGCAACGTGAATTCGATGTGCTGGCCATCCTGCAGGAGCGCTACGGCCACGTGTCGGCCGAGCGCGCCGTGTGCGGCGCGGGGCTGGTGGACCTGTACCACGCACTGCGCCGCCTGGCCCAGCGCGGCGGCAAAGAGGTGAGCTCGGCCGCGCAGGTGACCGAGCTGGCCCTGCAGACCAACGATGCACTGGCGCTGGAGGCGCTGGACCTGTTCTGCGGCTTCCTGGGCAGCGTGGCCGGCAACCTGGCGCTCACGCTGGGTGCGCGTGGTGGCGTGTACCTGGGCGGCGGCATCGTGCCGCGCCTGGGCGCGTGGTTTGACCAGTCATCGTTTCGCGCGCGGTTCGAGGCCAAGGGGCGGTTCCAGCCTTACCTTGCTTCTATCCCCGTGTGGGTGATCGACCCCGGCGCCACCCCTGCGCTCTATGGCGCGTCCCGCGCGCTCGACATCGCGGGATCAGCCCCATGACCAGCGCCGGTCTGCCTCCGCAGCTGCCTGCGCTGCAGCCGCGCGGCATCCACCATGTGGCCATCATCGCGGGCGACTACGCACGCTCGCGCCGCTTCTACACCGGGGTGCTGGGCCTGCGCGTAGTGCACGAGGTGTTTCGCGCCGAACGGCAGTCACACAAGCTCGACCTGGCGCTGCCCGACGGTACGCAGGTGGAGCTGTTTTCGTTCCCCAGCCCGCCACCGCGGCCGTCGTACCCCGAGGCCCGCGGCCTGCGCCACCTGGCGCTGCGCGTGGACGACATGGATGCCAGCCTCGCTGCGCTGGCAGCCCACGGCGTGACGGCAGAACCGGTGCGCATCGATCCCTTCACCGGGGCGCGCTTCACCTTCATCGCAGACCCCGACGGCCTACCCATCGAACTGGTGGAACGCCTGCGCTGACCGGTGATGTGCCCTCTGCGCAGGCCCAAAACAAAAGGGCCCCGAGGGGCCCCCATTGCGGTGCAACACGGCCCGCCCTGGAAGGGCAGGACGGTGCGCACATCACATCTCTTCGCTCCAGCAATGCCCGTCTCGCGCAATCATCGCGCTCGCAGCGCTCGGCCCCCAGGTGCCCGGCGCATACGGGCGCGGGCCGGCCGGGTCGTTCTTCCAGTACTGCAGGATGGGTTCCACCCAGCGCCAGGCTTCTTCCTGCTCGTCGCTGCGCACAAACAGGTTCAGACGCCCGCCGATCACATCGAGCAGCAGGCGCTCGTACGCGCCCACGCGCTCGGCGCCAAAGCGCTGGTCGAAGTCCAGGTTCAGGTGCACTTGCGACAGGGCGGGCTCGGTCTGGTGCTGCGCCGCGCCCTGGGCCATCAGGTGCAGTTCCAGCCCGTCCTTGGGCTGCAGGTTGATCACCAGGCGGTTGGCCGCGCCCGCAGCCGTCTTGAAGATCGGGTGCGGCACGGGCTTGAAGTTGACGACGATGTGCGCATCGCGCCCCGCCAGCCGCTTGCCGGTGCGGATGTAGAACGGCACGCCCGCCCAGCGCCAGTTGCTGATCTCGGTGCGCAGCGCCACAAAGGTCTCGGTGGTGCTGCCGGCAGCCACGCCCTTTTCCTGCGCGTAGCCCGGCACCTGCTGGCCGTGCACATTGCCCGCGGCGTACTGCCCGCGGATCACATGCTGGCCAATCGTCTCCATGCTCCACGGCTTGAGCGACTGCAGCACCTTGAGCTTTTCATCACGGATGGCGTTGGCCCCCGAGTTGATGGGCGGCTCCATGCCAATCGCGCACAGCAGCTGCAGCGCGTGGTTCTGCACCATGTCGCGCAGCGCGCCGGTCTGGTCGTAGAAGGCCCCGCGCGACTCCACACCCAGCTCCTCGGCAATGGTGATCTGGATGTTGGCAATGTGCTCGCGCCGCCACAGCGGCTCGAACAGCGCGTTGCCAAATCGCATGGCAAACAGGTTCTGCACCGATGGCTTGCCCAGGTAGTGGTCGATGCGGAACACCTGCTCTTCCTTGAGCACGCGGCGCAGGGTCTCGTTGATGGCCTGGTTGGATTTGAGGTCGTGGCCCAGCGGCTTTTCCAGCACCACGCGCGTGGTGGGGCCGTTCAGGCCCACGGCGGCGATCTGCTCGCACACGTTGGTGAAGAGGCTGGGCGCGGTGGCCACATACATCACCACCGACTCGGCCGCGCGGTCTTTCAGCATCGCGGCCAGACGCTCGTAGTCCTGCGTTTGCGACAGGTCCATGCGCAGGTAGTGCAGCAGGGCGGCAAACTGCTCGAACTCTTCCGGGGCCGGGCGCTTGGCCAGGTCCACGCCGTCAAACCGCGACCGGATCAGGCTGCGGTATTGTTCGTCGCTCAGGTCATCGCGGGCCACCGCAATGATGCGGCCCCCCGTGGGCAAAGTCCCGTGGCGGAAGGCCTGGAACAGCGCAGGCATCAGCTTGCGCCAGGCCAGGTCGCCGGTTCCGCCAAACAGGACAAGGTCAAAACTCATGGGGTCTCCAACTCGGGGTGGCTTGGTGTGGTGTGAGGCTGGAAATTGTAATCACGTTACATGAAATTGTGTAGTCCTATGGCTGAAGAACGCTTTTTGACATTTTTGCCGCCCCATGTGTTCGCCGAAGCGTGTAATCAAGTTACCATCCGCCCGTTCTGAAGATTCCGTACCCGCCATGCATCTCCGTTGCGACCAGACCCCCCAGTGGCCCGAACTGCAGGCTGGCTTTGCCCGCCGCGGGCGGCAGTTCGACCTGCGCGATGCCTTCGCGAACGACGCCGGGCGGTTTGCGCATTTCAGCCAGCAGGCGCCGCGTGTGTTTGCAGACCTGTCGAAGAACCTGTGGGACAGCACGACCGAAAGCCTGCTGCTGGAGATGGCGCAGGCCTGCGGCCTGGCCCAGCACCGCGACGGCATGTTCAGCGGCCAGCCCATCAACAACACGGAAGGCCGCGCGGTGCTGCACACGCTGCTGCGCCGTCCCGCCGGGCTGACCTTGCCGGGCGACGAGCCGGAGGTGGCCGGGCAGCTGGCGCAGGTACACGGCACGCTCGACGCCATGCTGGCCTATGCCGACAAGGTGCGTGCCGATGACGCCATCACCGACATCGTGAACATCGGTATCGGGGGCTCTGACCTGGGCCCGCACATGGCCGTGCTGGCGCTCGAAGAATTCCGCGCACCGGGCAAGCGGCTGCACTTTGTGTCCAACGTGGACGGGCACGAGCTGCACAGCGTGCTGCACGGACTGCAGCCGCACAGCACGCTGTTCCTCATCGCGTCCAAGACGTTCACCACCGCCGAAACCATGACCAACGCCGCATCGGCGCGCGCATGGTTTGACGCGCAGGGCGGCACCGACGTGGCCCGCCACTTTGCGGCGCTCACGACCAACGTGGACGCCGCGCGGCAGATGGGCATCCACACCACCTTCGGCTTCTGGGATTGGGTGGGCGGCCGCTACTCGCTGTGGTCGGCCATCGGCCTGCCGCTGGCCATCTCCGTGGGCGGCGTGCGGTTCCGCGAATTCCTGGCGGGTGCCCACGCGATGGACGAGCACTTTCGCACCGCTCCCCTGGCGCAGAACCTGCCCGTGCGCATGGGCCTGCTGGACGTGTGGTACCGCAACTTCCACGGCTTTGCCAGCCGCTGTATCGCGCCCTACCACGCGGCCCTGCGGCGCCTGCCGGCCTACCTGCAGCAGCTGGAGATGGAGAGCAACGGCAAGCGCGTGGACCAGGACGGCCACACGCTGCCCTACGCCACCTCGCCCGTGCTGTGGGGTGAGCCCGGCACCAACGGCCAGCACGCGTTTTTCCAGATGCTGCACCAGGGCACTGACGTGGTGCCGCTCGAATTGATCGCTGTGCGCCAGCCCACGCACCCGCTGCCCGGCCACCAGGGCAAGTTGCTGGCCAACGCCCTGGCGCAGGCCCAGGCGCTGATGGTGGGCAAGGCCAGCGATGCCGACGGGCACCGCCACTTCCCCGGTAACCGCCCCAGCACCTTCTTGCTGCTGGATGCGCTCACACCTGCATCGCTGGGCGCACTGATCGCGCTGCAGGAGCACCGCGTGTTTGTCAGCGGCAGCCTGTGGGGCATCAACAGCTTTGACCAGTGGGGTGTGGAGCTGGGCAAGGTGCTGGCCAGGGACATCGAGGCGCGCCTTGCCAGTGGTGAAGTGGCGGGGCTGGATGCCTCGACCGCCGGGCTGCTGGGCCGGCTGCGGGGTGGCGGCACGGGCTGAACGCGAACGACAACACCGTATCCCGAGGCCGCGTGATGGCGGCGGCATCTGGCCGACACCAGGCAAGCGGGGCAACGCCCTAAAACGCCGCGAGAAGCTGCCGCCTGCCAGAAATCAGTCGCCGCAAAGCCCCGGTTTGATCGCCCTTGTGGCGATGGCGACGGGCGAGAACCGGTTGAACACCGTGGCCTCGTCGGACCAGCGGTCCTCATAAAACCCGGTAATGCCAAATCCTGTGCTGATCTGCCCCCCGATCTGCGCCTCGAGTGAGTGGCTGAACTCCGCAGCCCTGCCGCTCTGTTGCCACCGAACCCGGTCGGCGGGTGTCAGGCTGTCCGGCTCGCGGTACGGGAGCGGGTAGCGCACGACCAGATTCCCCGTGTGGTCTGCTTCGTCGTGATCGAACAGGAAAAGGCAGGGGTTCATGAATCCTGCCAGCAACACGCCCTTGCGACGCAGCACCCGGTAACACGCCTGCCAGACGGCGGACACGTCTGGCACAAACACGTTGGACACCGGGTGGAAAACCATGTCGAAGCTCTCGGCAGCCAGCGCCGACAGGTCGGACATGTCGCCCTGAATGCAGGCGATGTCCAGGCCGTCGCGTTCGGCCACTGCACGATCTTTGCGCAGCTGTTCTTCCGACAGGTCAAAGCTGGTGACGCGAGCGCCTGCCGCAGCCAGAACCGGCGCCTGCTGCCCGCCTCCGGAGGCCAGGCAGAGCACGTGCATTCCGCATATTCCTTCCATCCACGCGGACGGGACTGGCTTGTTGGGGGTGAGGACGACCGACCAGGCGCCTTTTCGTGCGGCCGCCGTGGTTTCTGGCCCTACCGGGGTACACCATGGACTGCCTTCGCGGGATTCGCGGTCCCAAGCCTGCCGGTTGTGTTCGATGACGTTCATGTTGTGTCCACAAACCGTGGTCTGCCGTGTGGATGGGCCCGGCCGCTGTGCTGCCGTTTCACTGGCTGGCTGCTTGCGTGCGCCGTGGGCTGCGCGAAGCGCTCTCCCTGCCATCGGCCGGATGGTATCGAGAGCGCATGGGCTCAGACATCCCACTGACGTCGGGTGCAATAGCGTCGCGTGACTGCGGGGCGCAGATGTGAGGTCTCAGCGGACTTGGTGTGTGAAAAACCTCGCCGGCACGCCTGCCTTGACCACCTCGACGCCACGCGCGGGGGCAGCTCCTGCGTCATGGCGCCCGACGGCAGCATCTGCGATGACGGCAAATACCACTGGTTGCAGGCCGCGCGCACGGGGGATGAGTGCGACTGGCAGTGGTGCGGCCGCATCCAGGCCCACTGCTGAGAGCATTTTGTGGACCATGAACACGGCGGGTGGTTTCGCATCCTGCCCCGCGATCACCGCGATCACCGCAACACCACCTGCGACAACAGCATTGCGGGGAAGGGTGGGCTATCACGACATGGGGGCGTGTTATGACGTGCTGGGGGTGGTGGGGCGTGTGAGTGAGAATGACCGCTATCGGCCAGGAGCAGCCAGTGGCGGCAGGTGAAAGCGGACGCTCAACGTTTGAGTTCAGCGGCTGCCGAAGGCCGTCCGCTGGAACGAATGGGTAGGCATGACGAACGCGAGACCAGTGCCGGATAGTTAGTCATGTTCTTGACGTGCCACAACGACCGCAACCCCGATTCCGAGTATGAGCAGCGCGCAACCGAAGCCAGCGAGCAACACCCCATACTGAATGAGTTCTCCTGATGCTGACAACGCGTTGAAGGCGCTAGACCAGGTCTTTGGGTTGCCCACAGTGTTGCGCGTTGTCATGAGCGCCGTTACCAACGCGAGGCCCCCAAGGCACAGAAGCCAGTTTCGAAAGGTGCGCAACCTTTCAAGTCGCAGAAGCCTTGCTAGTTGTTCGTCAGACGATCGCATATCTTTTGAAACCTAGGTTCCGGCGCGGCGCTCATTTCGACTGCACGAGGCGAACTACCTCGCCCTGAAACCGCGCGGTGGCCTCTGTGAGATGCTTGCCATTGATTGAGGTCCACGTTTCGTAGACGGCAGCTGTTGCCGTCCGATGCGCAGAAATGAGCGCCAGCCCCGTGGGAGATGAATAGAACGCAATCGCAGCTTTCAGTTGTTGTGTTGAAAGAGCCTTTGCGTATGAGGCAGACAGCGCTCCAAGAAACTCACTCTTGCTCGGCCTTGAACATGCCTCTTGGAAGTAGTCCTCGTATGCAGCTTCAAGGACTTGCCAGTTCTTCTGACCAGGGCGGATACCTCCGAAGTAGTCTGGATTTTTCGCTACAAGTGCGCCTGGTGAGACAGTTCGCTGCGTTGCAATGCACTGCTCCCGATATTTGAAATACTGCTCCTCGTATCTCAAAAGGGTGACAAATTGGTCCGCTAAGACTTGAGGGCTTTCCGCAGCTTTTAGTTGGGCGGAAACCAAGAACAACCCAATGGCAGTGATCAGCGTTCGATGCATGAGAGCCCTAACGTAACTTCGACTGCACAACCTGCAGAACAAACTGGCCCTTGCTGGGCATTCTGGACACTGGTTTCGCTTGAAAGTGGCTTGCAGCATGGGTTGTAGGCGATTGCCTGTTTAAACATCCAGATATAAAGTTCTGCAAATTCGGCTGGCATCAACTCTGCAAACTATAGCTCTCTGCTTGCAGGGACCGCGCACTCAGACAGCACGTTTTTGGACTGTCAGGCAGCAGGTAGCGAATCAACGGCAGCTTTGGGGTCGTGTTGCCAAAGGTCTGTTCAGGGCCCAAAGCCGACGTCCCTTTCCCCTCGCGCTGGGGCGATCTTGGAAGCAATCAACCCTTGAAGAAATTCACCGGCAGCCCCGCCACCTCCACCCGCGTGCTGAGCAGCGATCCCGCCGGAATCTCCGCCTCCTGCTCCCCCGCCGACCTCCCCTTGCGCGCCGACGTAATGAACAGCGTCCGCAAATCCTCCCCCCCAAAACACACCATCGTGGGGCACTGCACCGGCACCGCAATGCGCTGCAGCACCGTCCCCGCAGGCGACAACTGCAGCACACAGGCCCCCTCATACATGGCGACCCAGTAGTTCCCCTCCACATCCACCGCCGCACCATCGGGCCGGCCGCCGTATGGCTGGCCTTCCACCTTGCGGTCAAATTGCACCCAGGGGCGGCGGTGGGTGATCTCGCCCGTGGCCACGTCGAAATCAAAGCGGTCGATGCGATGCTCGGGCGTGTTCGACCAGTACATCGTGCGGTTGTCGGGGCTGAAGGCCAGGCCGTTGGCGGTGAAGTTGTCGCCCGCCATCTGCTCCACGGTGTAGCCGCCTGCACCTGCCTGCAGGCACCACAGGGCGGCGTCGGGCGCGGTGCGCGGGGTGACCATGGAGCCCGCCCAGAAGCGGCCGGCGGTGTCGCAGCGGCCATCGTTCAGCCGCAGTCGGGCAACGTCGTGGGGCGGGTTGGGCAGGGTGGCCAGGCAGTGCAGGGTGCCGGTGGCTGGGTCCAGCAGATAAAACCCATCACGTAACCCGATTACTATTTTTCCATTGGTGACAGGCGCGCAGCAGGCGGGCTCGCTGGGCGTCTTCCACATCCACTCCTGCCCGGTGGCCGGGTCCCAGGCGCGCAGTGCGAATCCTTCGATATCGCACCAATACAGGCGCTGCTGGGTCGGGTGCCAGAAGGGCGATTCGCCGAGTTCGGAGGGCGCAACAGGCAGGATCTGCAGGGTCATGGCTTGATGTGGTGTGGTTATCGAGTTACATTCTAAGCCCTCACAAAACGGACGCCCGCGCCGGGCTGCCCGATTCCTTCGATGGAGCATTGCATGCATTCAACAGTAGCGCGCGTGACGGCCCGCATCATTTCACGCAGCGCAGAAACGCGCGCGGCCTACCTGGCGGTGGTAGACGCGATGATCGCGCGCAAGCCCCCGCAAGACCGCATGGGCTGCGCCAACCTGGCCCACGCCTACGCCGCACTGCCGGGGTCTGAGAAGTTCAAGGTCACGGTCGAGAAGGCGCCCAACATCGGCGTGGTGACGGCGTACAACGACATGCTGTCGGCCCACCAGCCGTACCAGGCGTTTCCGCCGGTGCTGCGCGACGAGGCTTCGCGCCTGGGCGCCACGGTGCAGGTGGCGGGCGGCGTGCCAGCCATGTGCGATGGCGTCACGCAGGGCACGCCCGGCATGGAGCTGTCGCTGTTCTCCCGCGATGCCATTGCCATGGCCACGGCGGTAGCGCTGTCCCACGATGTGTTTGACGGCGCGCTGCTGCTGGGCGTGTGCGACAAGATCGTGCCCGGCCTCTTGATCGGCGCGCTGCACTACGGGCACCTGCCTTGCGTGTTTGTGCCCGCCGGCCCCATGGGCACGGGCCTGCCCAACAAGGAAAAAGCCAAGGTGCGCGAGCAGTACGCCCAAGGCCTGGTGGGCCGCGATGAACTGCTCAAGGCCGAGTCGGCCGCGTACCACAGCCCCGGCACCTGCACCTTCTACGGCACGGCCAACAGCAACCAGATGCTGCTGGAATCGATGGGCCTGCATGTGCCGGGCGCGGCGTTTGCGCCGCCGGGCACGCAGGAGCGCGAAGCCTTCACCCGCCAGGCCGTTCGCACGGTGCTGGACATCGGCAAGCGCAGCCCGCGCTTCACGCCCATCGGCAAGCTGGTGGACGAGCGCTGCATCGTCAACGCGATGGCGGCGCTGCTGGCCACGGGCGGCTCCACCAACCACCTGATCCACTGGGTGGCGGTGGCGCGCAGCGCCGGCATCCTGATCGACTGGACCGACTTTGACGAGCTGTCGTCGGTGGTGCCGCTGCTGGCCCGCGTGTACCCCAATGGCGATGCCGATGTGAACCAGTTCGAGGCTGCGGGCGGCCCGCGCTGGATCCTGCGCGAGCTGCTCAAGGGCGGTTTCATGCACCCCGATGTGCTGAGCATCAACGAAGGCGGCATTGCCGCAGGCGGGCAGGGCGCCCCCGAGGTGTCTGGCGACGAAACCGTACTGCGCCCGGTGGAGCGGCCGTTTTCGGCCACCGGCGGGCTGCGCCTGCTGCAGGGCCGCCTGGGGCGCGCGGTGATCAAGGTGTCTGCCGTACCGGAAGACCGCCACATCATCGAGGCCCCCGCGCGCGTGTTCGATTCGCAAGAGGCCCTGCTGGCCGCCTTCGCCGCAGGCGAGGTGCAGCAGGACATGGTGGCCGTGGTGCGCTTTCAGGGCCCGCAGGCCAACGGCATGCCCGAGCTGCACAAGCTCACGCCCCCGCTGGCCGTGCTGCAGAACCAGGGCTTCAAGGTGGCGCTGGTGACCGACGGCCGCATGAGCGGCGCATCGGGCAAGGTGCCCGCTGCCATCCACGTCACGCCCGAGGCCATGGCGGGTGGCCCGCTGGCCAAGCTGCTCGATGGCGACATCGTGCGCGTGGACGCCGTGGCCGGTACGCTGGATGTGCTGGTGGACGAAGCCACCTGGGCCGCCCGGCCCCTGGCCCCGTACACCGAGCCCCCGGCCACCGGCTTCGGCCGCGAGCTGTTTGCCAACTTCCGTCGCCATGCAGGCGGTGCCGAGCAGGGCGCCTGCACCTGGCTGTAGCCGGTGCACCCTTTGAGTCGCTGCGCGCCTCCTCCTTCTTTCGCTGCGCGAGAGGGGGGCGCACCCTGTGGTCTGGCGAAGCCAGTTCCACGGGCGCGCTGGGCTGAACCGCACCCCCGTCATGCGCCGCATGCGGCGCCCCACACTAAGGAGTATTCCCATGAATCCTGTTGACATCGCCACCCACGGCCCCGTCATCCCCGTCATCGTCATCGACCGCGTGGAAGACGCGCTGCCCCTGGCCGAGGCCCTGCTGGCGGGCGGTGTGAAGGTGCTGGAAGTCACGCTGCGCACGCCCGCAGGCCTGCCATCCATCGAGGCCATCGCCCGCAGCCTGCCCGAAGCCATCGTGGGCGTGGGCACGGTGCTCAATGCCGACGACGCCCGCCGCGCCAGCGAGGCCGGTGCCCGCTTTGCCGTAAGTCCCGGCTATACGTCGGCCGTCGGCAGCGCCTGCAAGGGCCTGAACCTGCCGCTGCTGCCGGGCGTGGCGACATCCAGCGAGATCATGTCTGCGCTGGCCGACGGGCTGACGTTTCTCAAGCTGTTTCCGGCCGAGGCGGTGGGCGGCATACCGCTGCTCAAGTCGTGGGCCAGCCCGTTTGGCCAGGTCAGCTTCTGCCCCACGGGTGGCATCACGCTGGCCACTGCGCCCAACTACCTGGGGCTGCCCAACGTGCGCTGTGTGGGTGGCTCGTGGCTGACCCCGGCCGATGCCATCCGCAGCGGCGACTGGGCGCGCATCACCCGGCTGGCACGCGAGACGCATGCGCTGCGTGGCGCGTGAGGGCCGCAGAGGGCCTGTAGAACTGATTTTTCGGTGAAATCGGGCTCAGGTCCAGCATTTATTTGCCTGTATCGCTATTAAAAACATAGCGTTTTCCGGGGGCTGGCCGGATAGCCTGGGCACTGGGCACTGGGCACTGGGCACTGGGCACTGGGCACTGGGCAGCGCCACCGTATCGTCTGCCCAAAGAAAAAGGGCCGCTTGCGCGGCCCTTTCTTTTTGCTTGCAGTGAGCGGTAAGGCTCAGCCGGGCAATTACATGCCCATGCCGCCCATGCCACCCATGCCGCCCATGTCAGGCATGCCAGCGCCGCCGGCGCCAGACTCGTCCTTCGGGGCTTCGGCAACCATGCACTCGGTCGTCAGCAGCAGCGATGCCACGGAGGCAGCGTTTTGCAGGGCCGTGCGGGTGACCTTCGTGGGGTCCAGGATGCCCAGCTCAAGCATGTCGCCGTAGCTGTCGTTGGCAGCGTTGAAGCCGAAGTTGCCCTTGCCGGCCAACACAGCGTTCACCACCACCGAGGCTTCGCCACCGGCGTTGTTCACGATTTCGCGCAGGGGCGCTTCGATGGCCTTGAGCACCAGCTTGATACCGGCTTCCTGGTCAGCGTTGTCGCCCTTGATCGAGTCGCCCACGGCTTGCTTGGCACGCAGCAGGGCCACGCCACCACCGGCCACAACGCCTTCTTCGACAGCTGCGCGCGTGGCGTGCAGTGCGTCTTCCACGCGAGCCTTCTTTTCCTTCATTTCGACTTCGGTGGCAGCGCCAACCTTGATCACTGCCACACCGCCGGCCAGCTTGGCCACGCGCTCTTGCAGCTTTTCGCGGTCGTAGTCGCTCGTGGCTTCTTCGATCTGCACGCGCACTTGCTTCACGCGGGCTTCGATGTCAGCAGCAGCGCCGGCGCCGTCGATGATGATGGTGTTTTCCTTGCCCACTTCGATGCGCTTGGCCTGGCCCAGGTCGGCCAGGGTCACCTTCTCGAGCGTCAGGCCGACTTCTTCAGCGATGACCTTGCCGCCCGTCAGGATGGCGATGTCTTCCAGCATGGCCTTGCGACGGTCGCCAAAGCCAGGAGCCTTGACAGCCACCACCTTCAGGATGCCGCGGATCGTGTTCACGACCAAAGTAGCCAGGGCTTCGCCTTCGACTTCTTCGGCAATGATCAGCAGCGGACGGCCAGCCTTGGCCACTTGCTCCAGCGTGGGCAGCAGGTCGCGGATGTTGCTGATCTTCTTGTCGAACAGCAGCACGAAGGGGTTGTCCAGAATGGCGGATTGCTTTTCTGGGTTGTTGATGAAGTAGGGCGACAGGTAGCCGCGGTCAAACTGCATGCCTTCCACGACGTCCAGTTCGCTGTCCAGCGACTTGCCGTCTTCCACGGTGATCACGCCTTCCTTGCCAACCTTGTCCATGGCGTCAGCGATCAGCTTGCCGATGGTTTCGTCGGAGTTGGCAGAGATCGAGCCGACCTGTGCGATTTCCTTGGAGGTGGTGGTGGGCTTGGAAGCCTTCTTCAGCTCTTCGACCAGGGCCGTCACAGCCTTGTCGATACCGCGCTTCAGGTCCATCGGGTTGATACCGGCGGCCACGTACTTGAAGCCTTCGCGCACGATGGCCTGGGCCAGCACGGTGGCGGTGGTGGTGCCGTCACCAGCGTTGTCGCTGGTCTTGGAGGCCACTTCCTTCACGAGCTGGGCGCCCATGTTCTGCAGCTTGTCCTTGAGTTCGATTTCCTTGGCCACGGACACACCGTCCTTGGTCACGGTAGGGGCGCCGAACGAGCGCTCCAGCACCACATTGCGACCCTTGGGGCCCAGCGTGACCTTGACCGCGTTGGCCAGGATGTTCACGCCTTCAACCATGCGAGCGCGGGCTTCGCCGCCGAAAACTACGTCTTTTGCTGCCATTTTGGAGCTCCTAATTTGATTCAAATTGGCTGCTGGCGCTTATTCAAAAAGCACGAGCAGCTATGAAAAAGTGAGTAATTCAGAGGGGCGAGAAATTACTTCTCGACCACTGCAAACAAATCGTCTTCCTTCATGACCAGCAGCTCATCGCCGTTGACCTTGACGGTCTGGCCCGAGTACTTGCCGAACAGAACGCGGTCGCCGACCTTCACGCTCATGGCAATGCGGTCGCCGTCTTCGTCGTGCTTGCCTGGGCCCACGGCCAGCACTTCACCCTGATCGGGCTTCTCTGCTGCGTTGTCGGGGATGACGATGCCGGAGGCGGTCTTCGTTTCGCTTTCGATGCGCTTGACGATCACGCGGTCGTTCAGAGGGCGAAGGTTCATTGCATTGCTCCTGTTTCGGTAAAAAAAGCTGAAAGACTGACTCGGCGCCCGGAGCATCCGGACGCACCAAACTTCCTTCGGAGGGTGTTGTTAGCACTCATCCTTGGCGAGTGCTAATGATACGGGCATTTGTGACGGTTTCAAGGCCCAGGGGTCTGCAGGGATTTTTGTGGGGCCTGGTGTGGAGCTGCGGAACGTCTCTGGACTTTAGAAATTCCGCCACCGATCTTTAGTTTGATGCCCAAAGCTGCCTCGGGCCGAACAGCGCGAAGCCCGATCTGGATTCCGCGGGAGGTCGAGCCCGGCGGCTCGGAGTCCGGTGCGTGCTCGGTCGTTGGTTGGGCGTGCACTGTCACCCTGGGCGTCTTCCATGGATGTCCCCCGTTGCGAGGGTGGGTCCGTCACTTAGCGGCGGCCGCTGTCGCCAACATCTGCCTGCTGAGTACGCTCGCGACCAGACTTTCGGGATCGGCCAGAAGCGGACATCTCCCCCTCCCATGCTCACCGAATCCAACCTCTTGATCGTTTTAGTGGCGCTCATTGCGACCGTCATCTTCGGCCTTGATCGTTATAACCACTGGAGGGCCAAGCAAGTCCGCACTTTATGGAACTGCTTCCGCTGTGGCGTTCAATTGGGCCCAATGGAGTCAACCTTCACAAAGGTCGCGGGCTCCGAAGCCGGAACACAGGCTCGGGTCTGCCAACGATGCGCCAAACGGGAATCGTTAAAGGTCTGGATCGGTGTCGGTGCCATGGCAGTCGCCTTTACCCTTGCCCTGTTCTTCACCCTTGCCTAGGCAACGGTTCCTGTCAGGCCATGTCCGCTATGGGCCCAGAGCAGTTGGTCAGTGCGCAGCCAAAAAGCAGTCGTCATCACGACGAACGGCACCATGGCGCGTAGCGCAGCGCAGGGCGGCGGCGGGTTTCATGGCTAAATTTAGTACTGTGTTTTCATACAGCATACGTGCCACGCAGTCCGGCCGTAAGTCCCTTACGGTGCGTTTTGCGTGCCAATTTAGACCGCAAGCGCCAGATATGGCCTGCGGCTTGATACGGTCTACATTACCTTAGCCCATCTAAAACCAGGAGCAGCAGTGGAAAAGCGATACCAAGTTTTTGTCAGCAGCACATTTCGTGATCTTGAGCATGAGCGCCAAGAGGTAATGCACGCACTGCTTGAGTTGGACTGTATGCCCAGCGGCATGGAGCTCTTTCCGGCCGCGAATGAGTCCCAGTGGAACCTAATTAAAAAGGTCATTGACGACTGCGATTACTACATCCTCATTCTTGCTGGTCGTTACGGCTCAATAGGTCCTGACGGTATCAGCTACACAGAGATGGAGTACCGATACGCTCTCGAATCGGGAAAACCAACGATTGCATTCCTTCACCGCGACCCAGGCAAAGTTATCGCAGACAAGAGCGAATCCACCGACGAAGGAAAGGCAAAGCTGAAAGCATTCCGCGAGTCGGTAGAAAAAAAGCTCTGCAAGCCTTGGGACTCCCCTCAAGAGCTTGGCTCGGTCGTCAGTCGAAGCTTGATTCAACTCATCAAATCCACTCCAGCAGTTGGGTGGGTACGCGCAAATGAGTTGGCCGATCGGGAGGCCACGTTGGAGCTCCTTCAACTTCGCCGCAAAGTTGAAGAACTTCAAACCGAGCTAGGGAAGGTCTGCACAACGCTCGTTGCGACGAGTGCTGATGCGCGAGTTTTCAGATCCGCCCGGCGAGTATCGATCCACCCCTTGGTCCGCAACCTTCAACCCAACGTGGAATGAGCTCTTTGCGTCGATAGCACCATTGATGATTCAAGAGGCTACAGAGCCCGCCCTCAAGAGTGCACTTGATAGTCTGGCCGGAGGCATGAACATCGAGCGACTACAGGCCAATAAGAAGCTTGCTCGCCATTCGCTGTCAACCTTCCGGATTGGCCAAGACGATTTCCAAACGATCAAGGTGCAGCTTAGAGCCCTGGGGCTGATAGCACGCAGCGAAAAGACTCGTAGCGTCAAAGATTCCGGCACCTACTGGACCTTGACTCCCTATGGGGATGAAGTCATGACGCAGTTGCGAGCAATTCGAAAAAATCATGATGACTCTTCAGATGCAGAGGAACTAGTGGAGGGTGAGGAGTAATACTTGATGTTTGCAGCTGTCACCAAGGCTAACTTTCGGTTCAACGCGGACGCCAACACAGGCCATGCCTTCGGCATTTTCATGGCCTGTGTTGGTACCCTCCTTGGCGCTCCGGCGCCGATTAACCTGGGCGTTAGGCGCTTACAAGCATGATCCAACAGGCTTCGACCAACCTCATCAAGAATCTGGAAGTAGAGTTTCACAAGAAGCTCCTAACGGCTGCGCTCGCCCAGTTGGCCAACTCTGCTGATCCACTAGCTGTCAACAGTTTTTGCTCTACCTTTAGAGAGTTGATTCGCCACGTACTTTCTTGGCTAGCCAGCGACGAAGAGATCAAGAAGTGCCCTTGGTTCAAACCCGATGAAACCTCAAGAACAGGCATAACTAGAAACCATGCTGTTCAATTCATAGTGTGTGGTGGGCTGGCAGAAGACTATGTATGCACTCGACTTCAGATTGAACTGCCAGAGGTCAAAAAAGAGCTTTCCAGTGCCTTTAAGGTGCTGAATAAGTTCACGCACCTTAATGAGGCCACCTTCAACGTTCCAGCTGCTGAGTTTGAGCCCAAGGCCGTATCGGTCATAAACGCCCTGTCCGAAGTGCTCGAGCTTGCCCAAGACTGCCGGGCTCAACTTACTCAGTCACTTGCTCATCACATTGAAAAGGAGGTTGTCTCTGCAGCAATCTCTGAAACGCTGCTAGCGATTGATGAAATCGCAACCCATCATTCAGTTGAGTTTATCGACATTGAGGAAATTGAGGTTGTTTCCATAGGTAGTACTGAAGTCGTGATTTCCGTTCACGGAAACATTGAAGTGGAGCTGCAGTGGGGCTCAAATAGCGACGTGGCAAATGACATCGGCGCAATCGGAAACGAATATTTCCCTTTTCACTGCACGATCACATCACACACCACTGCGCCAGAGGAAATCAATATAGCAACTGACCAACTGCAAATCGATACTAGCGAATGGTTCGGCAATCAACCAGATGATTAACGATTGCATGTATTTGGCCACAGCGCCTAACTGGGCGGTCAAGCGGACGCCAACAAAGTCCATGGCTTCGCTATTTTCATGGGCTTTGTTGGTGCCCTCCACTCGCTGCGCTCCTTCGGCGCCGCTTACCTTGGGCGTTGAGCGCCCGCTTTCGTATGAGTTGACCGGCTGCTACTGGCCGATTTCAGCCATCGCATCCGCGTAGTCACTATCGCCTTTTGAAAGCCCGGCCCCCACTTTCCGCCGAGTCTAAAGTTCAGTGGCGAGAGGTGCTCGCAGACGAATCTACCGTGTCGCGCGCAGACGGGGCGTTGCCGAAGTGTGGCCATCACTCCAGGTGCGTCTGCGGATTCCCGGCTACGAAAGGGCTGACCCATCCGCAGGCTCGCCAAACCGGCCCAGTCCAATGGCTGTCAGGCCGTCAGCGCCGCGCAGCAGGAAGAGCACGTCCATCTTCAAGCGTTGTGCCGTGGCAAGCCCTTCGCCGGGGCCTGCCACCAGCAGGGCGGTGGCCCAGGCGTCGGCCTGCATGCAGCTGCCGGCCAGCACGGTGACCGATGCCACCGCGTTGTGGACCGGTGCACAACGCCGCGCGTCCATGGTGTGCGCGATGCGTACATCACCCACTTCCAGATACCGTCGGTAGTCGCCGGATGTGGCCACGGCCAGATCCTCCAGCTCGATGACGCCGTGCACCGCGCGGCGCCCGGTTTCGGGGCGCTCGACCGCTACCGCCCAGGGCGCCCCGCTGGCCTGCCGCCCGACGGCGCGCAGCTCGCCATCCAGCGATGCCAGCGCATGCGGCACCCGGTGCTGTTGAAGCACATGCACCATACGGTCTACCGCATACCCTTTCGCGATGCCGCACAGGTCGAGTTGCACCGGCGCATGCTTGCGGACCCGGCGTGTGGGCATGTCCAGCTCCAGGCATTCTTGCGTGGCGAGCGGCATGGACTGGCGTGCGGCGCGAATGGCCTGCCCGTCGGGTGCATCGCGCACCGGGCCAAATCCCCAGGCATCCACAAGCTGTCCCACGCACGGGTCGAATGCGCCTGCACTCCGGTGCTGTATGTCCAGCGCACAGCTCAGGACCTCCAGCATTTCTGGGGGCAGGTCTACCCACTCGCCCGGGGGCGCGCGGTTCAGGCGCACAAGGTCGCTGTCCGGCTTCCAGGGAGACATCTGCTCATCGACCTGCTCCACCGCAGCCGCAAGGTGTTGGCGCAATGCCTCCATGTCCACGGTGGTGTCAGCGTCGAGGGTGACAGACCAGCGCGTGCCCATGGCCGGGCCGTGCAAGGCGGCGCGCTTGCTGGGCGGCAATGGCTGGTCGTGCGCAAGGGGCTCAGAAGACGTCTTCGGCATACCGATCCTGGTCTTTCAGCACCGATACGCTCAGGCCCAGCGGTGCGAGCACGGTGTCCATCGTTTCGCTCACGCCTTGCGCCATGGCGCGGCTGCCGCACACGCGCACGATGGCCCCCTGCGCCACCAGGGCACGCACACGCCCGGCGTCACGGCGCAGCGCGTCTTGCACATAGCCGCCCCCCTCGGGCACGCGCGAGAACGCCGTCTGCAGCGATGTCAGGCGCCCTTCACCGAGCCAGGTCTGGATCTCGTGGGCGAAGTAGAAATCGCGCTCCGGGTCGCGCCCGCCAAAGTACAGGTGCATCGGCCTGCGCGTTTCGTTGCGGCGAATGAAGCCTGCCAGCGGCGACACGCCGGTGCCAGCCCCGATGAGCAGGACAGGCCGCCGCGAGCGTGGCAGCGCAAAGCCGGGGTTCGGGCGGATGAATGCGGTCACGGTGCCGCCTGTTTGCAGGCCCAGCAGGTGCGTAGAACACACGCCGCCGTTCATCTGGCGCACGCAGATTTCCAGGAACCCGTCCTCCCACCCGGACGCCAGCGAGTAGTAGCGTGGCACGGCTGAACCCGGGGGCACGACGCCCACGAGATCGCCCGCGGCAAATCGCGCCAGACCGTGACCGCGAAGTCGTGCAAATGCACCCTGCGCAGGCCATGTGAAACGCAGGATGGCCGTGGCCGGCCCATCGGCGCCGGGGTAGTCCTGTCGCGCTGTGAGCGTAAGCATTGCTGTGGCGGGTATCCGGGGTGCATGTGCCAGCACCAGCGGCTCGCCCAGCGCATCTCGCAGGGCGTCGCCCCAGCGCGCAAACTGCTGGGCGGACTGCTGGTGAATGCACTCCAGCGGCAACAAGGTCGGCCAGCCCTGGGTGCGCAGCGTGCGTTCCAGCGCCAAGGCAAAGGCACAGAAGGCCGGAAACTGCCGGTCTCCGAAGCCCAGCACCGTCACCGGCGCGTGGCCGGCATTCAGCGTGGCGATGCGCGCCAGGGCGCCGCTGGCGTGGGCTGGGGCCTGGCCTTCGCCATAGGTGGCTGCAAGCACAAACACCTGGCGAGTGGCGGGCGTGGTTTGAAAGTTTTCCAGCGCACTGGTGTGCACGCGGTGTCCGGCACTGATGAGGGCATCCTGCAATGTCTGGGCAAAGCCCCAGGTGCTGCCGCCCTCGCTCGCCACGAAGATCAGCACGTCGGCCTGCGCCTGCGGCGTGTTCCCTGCGATCCGCGGCGCCAGGCGGCGTGCCTGCCACCAGATCACGCTGCCCGACAGCCAGAACAGCAGCACGCTGGCCCCGGCGAGCCCCAGCACCACGGCCCACGGCCAGGCGGCCTCGCCGGTGTGCAGCACCAACGCCAGGTCGTAAATGCGCTGTGCCAGGGTGGCGTCCTGCCAGGCCAGCATCCGGCCCGAGTACCGGTCGATCCAGCCCTGCCCCTGTGCCGTGACGATCTTCCAGGTGTCCTCCGGATCGGTGGTGCCAGGCAGATTCAGCTGGCGCAAATCCTGCACGGCCAGGCCTTGCAGCGCGGCCAGCTGGGCACCTGGCATATCTGGCTTTCCGTTTGCCAGCGAGACCGCCTCGGGTTCAGCCCGGTTGTCCAGCGCGACCCATCCCAGGGTCGATGCGCTCATGGTCAATGCCGTGAGCGAGGTCAGGCACAGAATGGCAAGCACCACCCGGCCCGCGATCACGTGGATGCGCTGCGCCAGGGTGCCGCGCACCCGCGCACCCAGCCGTCGCCAGCCCCCCATGCGCCGCAGCAACAGCACCAGCCCCGAGGCGCACAACACGCCCATTGCGAGCGCTACGCCCGCTGCGCCCCAACGCCCGGCGTCGCCCAGCAACAGCGAGCGGTGCAGGTTCTTGACCCAGCGAGGCAGTGCCGAGGCTTGCCACGGTCCCAGCACCTGGCCATTGGCCGGATCGACATACGACGCCTGGGGCTGGTCGGCGGCAAAGCTGAACACCACAATGGCCCCTGAAGGCAGGCGGCGAATCTCCTCTGCCCCCTGGATGCTGGCCGCAACGCGCTCCACCAGCGTGGAGACGGGCAAGCCTGCAGCCGCAGCGGCAGGGGCATTCCACGCCTGCTGCACCGGGTCCATCGCGAGGATCGCGCCGCTCATGCCCAGCAGCACGGCCAGGGTGCCAACGGTCAGGCCCAGCCAGCGGTGGAGTGCTTTCCAGCCCATGTGCGCCACTTACTGGATTTGGAAAGCCGCCGACTGGATGTACTGCCTGCCCGCTTGCGGTTTGTCGGCGTTGGCTTTGGATAGGGGGATGCGAACTTCCGACGGGCTGTCGCGCATGTCTTCTGCTGCGGCGTCGATGCGGATTTCGTAGCCCGCGTCAAACAGCGCATCGGCCAGATCAGCCGTGACCTTGAGCGACCGCCCGGCACCCACGCTGGCGCCCGTGACGCCATCAAGGCGCTTGGCGTCGCCGGCCGAGAGACGGCTCCAGTCTGACAAATGCTTGTGGTACTTGGCCTTGCCGCCAGCCACCCAAAGCGTGCGCACGTAGGCGCCTTTGGCATCGGTCAGGTACGCCGCCAGGTAGGCGCCGTCGCCGCCGTAGTTCTTGAGCTGTGCCGTGAGCGTGACCGGGCGGCTTTGTGCCAGGCCAGGAAGGGCCAGCAGGCAGGCCGTTGCAACAATGGATAACAGGGGTTTGGACATGGGGATGATCTTCGGGATGAAGTGTGTGATTCGACTTGGCCGCGTGGTGCCGTGCCAGGGGCTGAAAAGGGGATCAGGGAGTTGATGTCTGCGGGGAAGACGACGCTGCTGGTGCAGCGTTGTGGGGCACAAGCGGTCGCGCCGGCCGTGCGGTGCCTTCGCCGTCGCGGTCCCTGGAATGCGATCGCTCTGCGGGCTTCATCTTCAGCACCTTCAGGGTTTCCGGGTCGAGCTTGGCTTTGAAGCCGCGGCCCTCGGCGTCCTTGCCGCGAATCTCGTAGCAGCCATCGTCGATCTTCAGCCGCTGGATCTCCCAGCCCTGGGCCACGGCCATCTCCCGCACCGCCTCACGCGTTTGCCAGCGGCTCAGCGGTGCATCGCAGTCGTTGCTGGCCCACGCCGTCGGGACCGCCAGCCCCAGCCACAGCAACATCGCGCCATGTCTCAAGGTGCAAAGAGTTTCCATGGATGGCTCCTGAACATGGTGTAACGCCAAGGGGTTGCTGTGCCGGCCCGGAGTGGGTGCCGGGTTCGCAGCCGTGATCCGCACAGGCTTTGTGCAGTGCGCTTGTCTGGCATTGTCGGGACGCCACCCTGAACCAGGGCTGAACAGACCGTTCAAATGCTGTTCAGCATCAACGAATCTCGCCGCCCGCCCGACCCGGACGCCGCAACCAGCCTGTGCCCGGGTTCAATCCACACGTATCGATGGCGCATACCCGGTCCTGCAGTGCGTGTGCCCCGGGCGTGTGGGGTGCCACAGGGCTGGTGTACCGGCCGGGCCGGTGGCCATGAGGCCCTGAGCAGCCGCGTACCGTGGCCGGAGCCCCCCTGCGCGGTGACCATGAACCCTGCCGGTGGATCACGCTATAACCACTGTTGAACCCGACCGCTGCCCACCATGCCTTCACCTTCCGCGCCCCTGCATCCAACTGCCCCGCCTGCCGGGCTGGACCCGGCCATGGCGGCCCGGCGCCTGCATGACGAGGGCCCCAATGAACTGGGTCTCAGCAGGCGGCGCGGGCTGCGCGCGTTGGCCCTGGAGGTCATCACCGAGCCCATGTTCCTGTTGCTGCTGGGCGCAGGCGCCGTCTATCTGGCGATGGGCGATCCGCACGAGGCGCTCATCCTGCTGGGTTTTGTGGTGATCATCATGGCGATCACGGTGCTGCAGCAACGGCGCACGGACAACGCGCTTGACGCGCTGCGCGATCTGTCGAGTCCTCGCGCCCTGGCAATGCGCGGCGGTGCGCTGGTGAGGATCGCGGGCCGCGAGGTGGTGCGCGAGGATGTCCTGATGCTTGCCGAGGGTGATCGCGTGCCTGCAGATGGCACCCTGCTGCAAGCGCACGAGTTGTCCACCAACGAGTCGATGCTCACCGGGGAGTCCGAGCCTGTGGCCAAGCAGGCTGCCCACAAGGTGTTCGCGGGCACGCTGGTGGTCAGTGGCCAGGGCCTGGTGCAGGTGACTGCCGTGGGCCGCCACACGGAGCTGGGCCGCATCGGGCAGTCACTCGACACCATCGCGCTGCAGGCCTCGCCGCTGCGCGAAGAGATGGCACGGCTCACACGCAGGCTGGTACTGGTTGGCCTAGCCCTGTGTGCGTTGCTGGTCGTCCTGTTCTGGAGCCTTCGCGGCGACTGGATGCAGGCCGTGCTCGCAGGCATCACCCTGGCGATGGGTGTGCTGCCGCAGGAACTCCCGGTGATCATGATCATCTTCCTGGCGCTGGCGGCCCGGCGCCTGGCGGGGCAGCAGGTGCTGACCCGTCGGCTCAATGCCATCGAGACACTGGGCCAGACGACCGTGCTGTGTGTGGACAAGACCGGCACCCTGACACAGAACCGCATGGCCGTGGCGGCGCTGTGCATTGCAGATGCAGAACTGGATGTGCAAAACCTGCCCCCGGCGCAAGGTGGCCCATCCCTTCCGCATGCTTTCCAGGAGTTGCTCGAGTACGCCGTGCTGGCGAGCGAAATCGAGCCCCTTGACCCCATGGAGCAGGCGTTTCACCGCATGGCGGCGGACCATCTTGCCGGCACGGGGCGCTTGCATCCGGGATGGTTGCTCGCGCGCGAGTACGAGCTGTCGCCGCAGTTGCTGGCCATGAGCCACCTCTGGCGCGACGGCATGTCGGCGCAAGACACCGTGGCCAGCAAGGGTGCGCCCGAAGCCGTGGCCGACCTGTGCCACCTGACCGATGCAGAGCGCGCCCTGGTGACGGCCCAGGCTGCCCGCCTTGCAGACCGGGGGCTGCGGGTGCTCGGGGTGGCCAAGGCGCGCCACCGCTCGGGCGACCCCTGGCCCGGCGCGCAGCACGATTTCGGTTTTGAATGGCTGGGCCTGGTGGCCCTGGCGGATCCGCTGCGTCCCGAGGTGCCCCAGACCATTGCCCGGTGCCACGAAGCGGGCATCCGCGTCGTGATGATCACAGGCGACCACCCCCGCACTGCCCGGGCCATCGCGGCGCAGGCAGGCATACCGCACGAGAGCGTGGTCACCGGTGACGAGCTGGCCCGCTTATCACCTGATGCCCTGGCCGACAGGGTCCGGCAGGTCAGCGTGTTTGCCCGCATCAAGCCCCGCCAGAAGCTGGAGCTGGTGGAGGCCCTCAAGTCCCAGGGCGAGGTGGTGGCCATGACCGGGGATGGCGTGAACGATGCGCCCGCACTCAAGGCTGCTCACATCGGCATCGCCATGGGCCTGCGCGGGACGGACGTGGCGCGGGAGGCGGGTGCCCTGGTGCTGCTGAACGACGATTTCGCAGCCATCTTGCAGGCCATTCACCGGGGACGTCAGACATTTGCCAACCTGCGTCAGGCCATGGTGTACACGCTGGCCGTGCATGTGCCCATCATCGGACTGACGCTGCTGCCGGTGCTGCTGGGGCTGCCGGTGGTGCTGGCGCCACTGCACATTGCGTTTCTGGAGCTGGTCATCGACCCCGCCTGTTCCATCGTCTTTGAGGCCGAGGAAGCCTCTGGCGACCTCATGCAGCAGCCGCCGCGCGGAACAGGCGAACCCCTGCTGCCATCGACGCACCTTGTCCTGAGCCTGCTGCAGGGCAGCGTGGTGACTGCGGCGGTGGTGGGGCTGTATGCATGGCTGCTCGGCCATCCGGCCCATGCCGCCACAGCCAGTACGGTGGCCTTTGCGGTTCTGGTGGCTGCCAACGCCGCGCTGATCTTTCCGAGCCGCAGCAGCCAGGCCGGCTGGCGCAGTGTGTGGACACGCCCGACCCCCGTCAGCCTGTGGGTGCTGGGTGGCACGCTGGTGGCGCTGGTCGCCATCGCGAGCGTCCCATGGCTCACAAAGGTGTTCGGTTTTCAGGCCCTTTCGGTGGCCCAGTGGTGCCTGGTGCTGGCCTTGGGCCTGGCTTTGCTTCTGGTGCAGGAAGCAATCAAGTGGTGCGTCCTGCGGGGCGCACCACGCCGCTCTGCGAAGTTCAATCCCGGTGGTGCATGAGCGGCTCCTGGGGGCGCTCGCTGGACATTCGTTGTGGCGTGTCTCCTACGGGCCGGTCAACCGGTGCCCTGCCAAATGCATCTTTGCATCCGGAAAGATCATCATGGCCACTGACCCGAACGAACATCCTGCCCACGTGGTGCCCGAGCAATTCCCGCTGCCGCCGGGCGACTTGCCGCCCAGCACGGAGCCCCTGACCATCCCTCCCCAGCCTGATCTGCCTGCGCCCGCCGGGACTGCCCCTTGCGCCGGGGAGGTAGAGAACGAAGAGGGCGACCCCGTGGGCCTGCCGCCCAGGCTGTGAGGAGGCCTGGGGGAACCCCGCCCTGTGCGGTGCCGGCTGCCCATGGGGCCGCGCGGGCGTCCGCCGGGGGCATGCTGGCCGATCTGACGTGTCTATCTGTACGGCAGTGCCCGGGCTGCGCATGACGCTTGCGTCGTTGACATTTGGTTGACTTGTAACGGTGACCGTGGAGTAAAATACAACAACTTGTAACAAAATTGCCGCAGGCGTCCTTCATGCAGCCCTCTTCCTTGCCTTCCTTCGAGGCGGTTTTTCGGCACCTGCCTGATGCGGTCTTTTTGATCGACCCGCTCACGTCCGACATCCTGGACTGCAACGACGCGGCCCTGCATCAGGTGGGGTTTGCACGGGACGAGATCGTGCAGCACTCGGTGCTGAGCCTGCAGCGCGATGTGGTCGGGATCGAGCAGTGGGGCAGCATTGCCCAGGCGATCCGCGATGCGCGCGGGTACTACTTCATCGGGCAGCATCGGCACAAGAGCGGCGCCGAGGTGCCGGTCGAAGTGCACACCAGCTGCTTCGTGCACGAGGGGCGCGAGCTTTTCCTCTCGATTGCCCGCGACATCACACAGCGGGTGGCCACCGAACGGGACATGGCCAACCGCGACGTGCAGCTGGGCTATGCCCTGTCTGATGCCTCCGACGGCCTGTGGGACTGGAACCTGACTACCAACGAGGTGTTCTTCAGTCCGCAACTGAAACGGATGCTCGGTTACGGCCCGCAGGAAATGCCACCCGAACTGGACACGTGGGCGGACAACGTGCACCCCGACGATGCAGCCCGGGTGCAGCGCGTGCTGCGCGAGCACATCGATGGCATCCGCGAGCGCTACACCGCCGAGTACCGGTTGCGAAACCGCAACGGCCATTACCTCTGGGTGCACGACCGGGGGCGGGTCTGCGAGCGCGATGCAGACCGGCGTCCCACGCGCGTCGTGGGCATGGTCGAGAACATTACCGATCGCAAGAATACCGAGCTGGCATTGCAAGAAATTGCTGCGCACGACGTGCTGACCGGCCTGCTCAACCGCCGTGAGTGCGAGCGCATCCTGCAGCAGCAGCTGGACCTGTGCCGTCGCTTGCGCGTGCCCATGGGCTTGTGCCTTTTTGACCTGGACTGGTTCAAGAACGTGAATGACCGCTTCGGCCATGCCGTGGGCGATACGGTTCTGCGCGGCGTGGCCCAGCTCGTCAAGGGCCAGGTGCGCTCCACCGACTACCTGTTTCGCTGGGGCGGCGAGGAGTTCCTGATGTTGTGCACCGACATCACCCTGCACGACCTGGTGTTGCTCGCAAACCAGCTGCGCAGCAAGCTCGAAAGCGTCGTCTGGCCCGAGCTGGGCGATGCCGGCCCGGTGACCTGCAGCTTTGGCGTCGCGGTGTTCCCGGACCACGGCCACACCGTGCAGGATCTTTTCATGTCGGCTGACTCGGCTCTGTACCGTGCCAAGGCCAATGGGCGCAACAGGGTCGAATGCGGAGCCACCGTGCAGCCATCCGAAGATGGCTCCGGGACGGATGATCCACAGCCCACCCCGGCCCAGCCGCTCGGTGATGACCACCCCGAGCGTGCTGTGCTGGTGCCTGCCGGCCGGAGAGCTTCTGCCTAGGAGCCTGTCGGACTTGGAGCGCCGAAAGCGAAAATCGGCCCCAGCGAGGACAGTTTTTGCCGAATTTGCAGCCCCATAGCCGAGCTGTGGGGCAAAAAGGCGGTTAAAAATGGACCGCTGCGGTCGATTTGCAGCCGAAGATTTCCAAGTCCGACAGGCCCTAGCCCTTGCTTCAGGGCCGGGGTGTCAGACCCAGGAAATGGTCGAGCATGTGGAAGTGGTCCTCGAAGAACTCTTCCTCGCGCCCGCGCAGCGCCTCGATGGGCACCCACTGTGCTTCCTGGGCGTCGTCATCTGCCTGCACCGAGGGCATGGCGGCGTTGCCCAGGTCGAAATAGTGCGCGTGGGTGATGGTGCGGCCGCGCTGGCTGCGGTCCGGGTGGTCGAACACGGCCACCGTCTGCAGGGCGGCGCGCATCGTGGGCTCGGGCAGGTCGCAGTGTGTTTCTTCGGCCAACTCGCGCAGGCACGACTGCCATACCGTTTCGCGTGGCTCGATGAAGCCGCCCGGCACAGCCAGCTGGCCCTTGCCTGGGGCGTGCGCGCGGCGGATCAGCAGCACGCGGTCCTGGCAGCGCAGCACGGCATCGACCGTGACAAACACCGGCGGATAGGGTGCGGCTGACCAGGCGCGGCGGTAGTCGCGCAGCATGCGCCACTCCTCCTGCAGTGCCGGGTAGGCCGGGGTGGCCGCAAAGCGCTCCAGTGCCGCCTGCGTGCCCGTAGGCAGCTGTGCGGCCAGCGGGCCCAGTGCCTGCGCTGTCTGCCCTGGGGCCGCGCCAAAGTACGCATCGCGCACGGCAGTGGCGTCGATGGCTCCCTGGCGCTCCACATGGATCAGTTCCCAGCCAGGGAAGGCGCGCAGGTAGCTGCTGGTGGCGTCCTTGAAATGCCCTACCAGGCCGATGCGCGCGCCTTGCGGCACGACGCCTGCCACGCCAGCGCGCACGGCTTTCACCCACACGGCCTCGTTGTAGTAATCGCGCATCGGCAGCACCTGAAGCCGCATGCTGTCGGCGGCGGGCAGTGCGGCGCGCAGCATGGCCTCGCGCTCCTGCCAGGTGAAGGGGTTCTTGGGCGAGCGCGCCTGCCAGGCCGAGCCCACCACCACGATGACCTGCGCTGCGCTGGCGAGTGCGCGCTGCAGCAGCGCCACATGGCCGCTGTGCACGGGCTGAAAGCGTCCGATGTAGATGGCGGTGTCGTACATATGTCTCCGGTGGCTGCCTGCAGGTGGTTTTTGAGTGTTTTTGGCCGCAAGTCCATGCTTTTATTGCCTTGGCCGCTACGTTTTTTATAGTGATTTTACTGCGGCATGGGTGGGGGCGCCATCGACCACGCCATGCGCCACACGCCCTGCGTTTCCCGCCGCTTGCGCATGCCGCACTCATCGCGCAGTCCACAATTTGTTGGACCTGCCCGCTGAAATCTGGCACAAATGCAGGTTTTTCCGCGTTGGGTGCATGTGCCGCCATCGCCGGCCATCACAGGCCACCACAAACCATCACGTGCCAGCCCGCGGTGGTGCAAGAGGGAACCCATGTCTCTGCGACTCAAATTCAACCTGGTACTTGCCGGTGTGCTGCTGCTCGCAGCCGCCGGCGCAGGCCTGTACGTTCACCGCTTTTTGCAGCAGCAGGCCATCGAGGAGGTGCATTACAAATCGCAGATCATGATGCACGCGGCCATGGCCATCCGCGACTACACCACCGAGCTGGTCAAGCCGCATCTGGATGTGACGCTGGAAGAAAAATTTCTGCCCCAGACCGTGCCTGCGTTCGCCGCCACCGAGACGCTGCGCCGGTTGCAGAACCGGTTTCCGGGCTTCGAGTACAAGGAGGCCGTGCTCAACCCCACCAACCTGCGCGATCGCGCCAATGAATGGGAAGAACGCCTCATCACGGACTTCCGCGAAGGCCGGGCGGACCTGAAGAAAGAGGTGACCGGTGAGGTCGGCGAGGGCATGCACCGCGCCATGTACGTGGCCCGCCCCATCACCATCAAGCAGGTGCAGTGCATGGCCTGCCACAGCACGCCCGCGGTTGCACCGCCCACCATGCTCAAGGTGTACGGTGACCAGAACGGCTTTGGCTGGAAGATGAACGAGACCGTCGGCATCCAGGTGGTGAAGGTGCCCATGTACTACCCGCTGGAAAAGGCGCGCCAGACCTTCTACACCGTGATGGCTGTCCTGGCAGCAAGCTTCGTGATCTTGTTTGTGGGGCTCAACCTGTCGCTGTCGTCGCTGGTGATCGGCCCGATGGCGCGTCTGAACAGCAAGCTGGAGGACCTGGCCACCAAGGATTTCCTGACCGACCTGGTCAACCGCCGCCGGTTTTTTGAGCGGCTGGAGGCCGAGATGGCCGATACCCGCATCAAGAAGGGCAGCCTGTCGGTGGTGATGTTCGACATTGACTTCTTCAAGCGCATCAATGACACCTTCGGACACGACTCGGGCGACGTGGTCCTCAAGAGCACGGCGCTGCGGGTGCGGGAACTCCTGCGGTCATCGGACTGCGCGGCGCGTTTTGGCGGCGAGGAATTCATCATCCTGCTCAAGGAAACACCGGTGGATGCGGCCATGGCCATGGCCGAAGCGGTGCGCGCGCGCATTGCCGGAACCCCGTTTGATGCGGTGGGCCATGTGAGCGCAAGTTTTGGCGTTGCCACCTGGGACCACCACGAAGACAGCCACGCGCTCATCAAGCGGGCCGATACGGCGCTTTACGTGGCGAAATCAAACGGCCGCAACTGCGTGGTGCAGGCGCAGGAAGCGGCCTGAACCGCATGGCAGCTGACCTGCCTGCAGCCCTGCGGTGCGGGGCATGAATCAGGCCGTGGCGGCTTTCGCCTCTGCATAGCTGGCCAGGTAGGTCTTGGCCAGCGCGGTTTTTTGCTGCTCGGTCAACAGCTTGCCCGCCATCTGGAAGAACCTGTGTTCCTCTTCGATGAGATGGTGCTCGATCTTGTGCGCCAGCTTCTTGGCCTGCACCAGCCAGGTCGGGCTCGATGGTTCGGCCTCGTCCAGCGATTCCACCAGCTCGTCAAGCTGGTGGTGTTCGGCGATCGCATGGCGTGAAAGATCAACGCCGGCATCCAGCTCCATCAACGGAATGTAGAAGTGCCGCTCCTCGGCCAGTTCATGGGCCAGGAGTTCCTCCTTGAGCTGCCCGAAAAGATCGCGCCGCTCGGGGGTGTCGCCGCTGGTCTCGACCAGCTGCCGGTACAGGGTGCGCTGGCGTTCATGGCTCTCGCGCAGGGCTTCGAAGATGTTGGGAGCGTCCATGGATTGCGCCGTGCTCACTTGCGCAGAACCTTGCGTGCTGCGCCCACGCCCAGCATCGCCAGCACCACGAAGACCACGGCGATCACCAGGAAGATGACGAACAGCACCTTCGCAATGCCCGCAGCCCCTGCTGCCACGCCGGTGAATCCCAGCGCCCCGGCAATCAGCGAGATGACGGCAAAGATGATCGCGTACTTGAGCATGACAGGGGTTCCTTCAAAAGCGGTGGGTGACGGGCCTCAGGGGCCGGAGGGGGGTGCAGGAACGATAAGGGCCAGGGCTTTCAAGACGCGTCAGCATGGGATGCGTGACGGTGTAGGAGGGGGCGCAGTGGGTGGCGTTGGGGTGCGGGAAAAAGAAAAGCCGCAACGTGGAGTTGCGGCTTTCGGGGGGGCAGAGCAGTCGCCGCCGGGTCGGGGGTCAGGGCTGGGCCGGTGGGCCTACATCGATGCGCAATATCAGCTTCGTTGCAGGCCTGAACCGTACTGGTGCGCGGGGGGCTTTACAGCCCGGCGGCAGCACGCAGTGCCGCCGCTTTATCGGTCTTTTGGTCTTCGTTCACATCACTGGCGCGATATGAACTGCGCCCGAAGACCGAAAACCGCGCTATCGCGCGGCGGGCTTTACAGCCCGGCGGCAGCACGCAGTGCCGCCGCTTTATCGGTCTTCTCCCAGGTGAACTCGGGTTCTTCGCGGCCGAAGTGGCCGTACGCCGCCGTCTTTTCGTAGATGGGGCGCAGCAGGTCCAGCATCTGGATGATGCCCTTGGGGCGCAGGTCGAAGTGCTCGCGCACCAGGGCCGCCAGGCGGTCGTCTGACACCACGCCCGTGCCTTCGGTGTACACGGTGATGTTCATCGGCTCGGCCACGCCGATGGCGTAGGCCACCTGGATCTGGCACTGGCGCGCCAGACCGGCCGCCACGATGTTCTTGGCCACGTAGCGGGCGGCGTAGGCAGCGCTGCGGTCTACCTTCGTTGGGTCCTTGCCGCTGAAGGCACCGCCGCCGTGGGGGCAGGCACCGCCGTAGGTGTCCACGATGATCTTGCGGCCGGTCAGGCCACAGTCGCCCTGGGGGCCACCGATCACGAAGCGGCCGGTGGGGTTGATCAGGTAGCGCGTGTTCTGCAGCCATTCCTTGGGCAGCACGGGCTTGATGATCTCTTCGATGATGGCTTCGGTGAACGAGGCCTTCATCCTGGTTTGCGTTTCGCTCTGGTCGGGGTGGTGCTGGGTGGAGAGCACCACGGTGTCGATGCTGTGGGGCTTGCCGTCCACATAGCGCATCGTCACTTGCGACTTGGCGTCAGGCCGCAAAAAGGGCAGGCGGCCGTCCTTGCGCAGCTGGGCCTGGCGCTCGACCAGGCGGTGTGCGTAGTAGATGGGCGCGGGCATCAGCTCGGGCGTCTCGTCGCAGGCGTAGCCGAACATCAGGCCCTGGTCGCCAGCGCCGGTGTTCAGGTGGTCATCGCTCGCATGGTCCACGCCCTGGGCAATGTCGTTGGACTGCTTGTCATAGGCCACGAGCACGGCGCAGCCTTTGTAGTCGATGCCGTAGTCGGTGTTGTCGTAGCCGATGCGCTTGATGGTGTCGCGCGCCACCTGGATGTAGTCCACATGGGCGTTGGTGGTGATCTCGCCCGCCAGCACGACGAGGCCGGTGTTGGTCAGCGTCTCGGCGGCCACACGGCTGCGGGGGTCCTGCTTGAAGATCGCATCGAGGATCGCGTCGGAGATCTGGTCGGCCACCTTGTCGGGGTGGCCTTCAGAGACGGATTCCGAGGTGAAGAGAAAGTCGTTCGCCATTTGAATAAACTCCTGTGTTCCGGCATTTTGGGCGTCGCCCGCAGCCTGGGAGCTTTGGCGAACGCTTTAGCAGATTTTTTTAACGTCGCCCTGCAAGTTGCTCATTTAACTCAGCGACCTGATCATTTTAATGCCAGTCGTCTTCCGATTCTTTTCTGTACTGCCGCTGTGGTTGTTGCATGCACTGGGCGCAGCCATGGGCTGGGTGGCGTTTGCTGCCTCGCCCACGTACCGGCGGCGGTTCCTGGCGAATTCGGCGCTGGCAGGCTACCGGTTTGCCCAGGTCCGTGCGGCAGTCGGGCACGCGGGCCGCATGGTGGCCGAGCTGCCCAGGCTGTGGCTCGGTGCGCCATTGCCCTGCTCGGTGGAAGGCCAGGACTGCGTTGACAAGGCCTACGCCGAGGGCCGCGGTGTGGTGTTCCTCACGCCACACCAGGGGTGCTTCGAGCTGTCTGCTCAGGCGGTCGCCCGGGGCTGGAGTAGCCGCCATGGCCCGATCACCGTGTTGTACCGCCCGGCACGCCAGGCCTGGCTGGCCCGCGTGATGGAGACAGCGCGCAACCGCCCTGGCATCCTGGCGGTGCCCACCACGCTGGCGGGCGTGCGCCAGATGATCAAGGCTCTGCGCCGCGGCGAGGCGGTGGGCCTGCTGCCCGACCAGGTCCCGCCGGAGGGCCAGGGACAGTGGGCGCCTTTTTTTGGGCAGGACGCCTACACCATGACGCTGGCCGCCCGCTTGGCGCAGCAGACGGGCGCGGCGGTGGTGCTGGTGCGTTGCGAGCGCCTGGCCTCGGGCCGGGGCTTTGCTGCGTATTTCGAGCCACTGGCACAGCCGCTGTCTGCCGACATGGCCGAAGCGCTCGTGCAGATCAACCAGGCGATGGAACACCTGATCCGCCAGTGCCCGGGGCAGTACCTGTGGGGCTACGGCCGCTACAAGCAGCCCCGTGGCGAAGGCGCTGCGGCAGCAGGGGCCCCCGCATGACCGGGCGCCTGGGCGTGTGGTTCATGCGCGTGCTGGCCCGGCTGCCATTGCCGGTGCTGCGCGGCATGGGCTGGCTGATCGGCCGGGTGCTGTTTGTGCTGGCCGCCCCCCGCCGCCGTGTGGCGCTGCGCAACCTGGCCCTGTGTTACCCGGATGCGCCCGAGGAGCAGCGGCGTGCCTGGGCGCAGGAGACCTTTGTGGTGTTCTGCCAGTCGTGGCTGGACCGCAGCTGGCTGTGGTTTTCCCCGCGCGACGTGGTGCAGCAGCGCGTGAAGCTCACCGGCGCCCTGCAGGAGCTGGAGGGTGATACGCCCACCATCATCTTCGCGCCGCACTTCTACGGAATGGACGCGGGCGGTTCGGCCCTCACGCTGCACACCCCGCGCGCATTCACGTCGATTTTTGCCACCCACCCCGACCCGGCCGTGGACGCATGGTTTCGCGAAGGCCGCCAGCGCTTTGGAGATGTGCGGATGCTCAACCGCAACGATGGCGTCAAGCCCATCATTGCCAACCTGAGAAAGGGCGGCCTGCTGTATCTGTTGCCCGACATGGACTTTGGCCGCAACGATTCGCTGTTTGTGCCGTTCTACGGCGTGCAGGCTGCTACCGTGCCTTCGCTGTCGCGCTTTGCACGCCTGGGCCGCGCCAAGGTCATCGCCATGGTCACGCGGCTGACACCCTCGGGTTATGTGGCCGAGATCACGCCGGTCTGGCCCGACTATCCGTCCGAGGATGCCGAGGCCGATACGGCGCGCATGAACGCCCAGCTGCAAGCCTACATTGACGTATCGCCCGGTCAGTATTACTGGGTGCACAAGCGCTTCAAGACCCGGCCGCTCGGCGAGGCGTCGGTGTACTGATCAGCGCAGTGCGGAGTCCCGCTGAACGGCGCGTGCGGCCGTTTCAAGGGCGATGGGGGCTGTTTTTAAGCCAGAATGCCGTCAAGCCCAGGTTTTATTTGCCTGTGATGCTATCAATTTGATTGCAAAAAACGTTTGAGCTCCAGGGCGACGCGTTCCGGGTGCTCGTGCACGATCCAGTGCGACGCGTTTTCGATCTGCATGAGTTGCAGCTGGGGCACCCAGCCGGGCAGTCCGTCCAGCAGGCCGGGCAGCAGGGCGGGGTCGTCCATGCCCCACAGCACCAGGGTGGGCACGTTCACCGTCAGCATCGAGTCCGGCAGTGTGACCGACTGCGCACCCGGATCGCCTTCGCGTGGCGGACGCAACGGACTGGCCCGGTAGTAATGGCAGGCACCGGTCAGCCCGTGCTGCCAGAGTGCGCGGTACTGGGCGCGCACGCTGTCGGTCAGCCAGGCGGGCGCGGTGCCGTCCGGCGCATCGAAAAATCCGAACAGCCGCCGGAAGTCGTCTTCAGCCAGCAGTGCCTCGGCATCGGGGCGGCACAGGAAGTGCATGTACTGGCTGGCGGCCTGTTGCCCTGCATGGTGCTGCAGCTCGCGCAAGAACGCGCCGGGGTGCGGCGAGTTGATGATGGCCAGCCGCTTCATGCGCCCGGGCTGCTGGTTGGCCAGGTTCCACGCCACCGCACCGCCCCAGTCGTGCGCCACCAGGCATTCCACGGTGCCTGCGGCGCTTTCGGCATCGATCAGCGCTGCCAGGTCGTTGACCAGATGCTTGGCGCGATAGGCCTCCACCTCGGCCGGGCTGCTGGAGGGGCCAAACCCGCGCAGATACGGTGCCACGCAACGGTAGCCGCCGTTTTCGGGCCGCGAGAAGGCCAGCAGCAATTCATCCCAGATGAATGCGCCCTCGGGGAAGCCGTGCAGGAACAGCAGCACGGGGCGGCCTGCCAGGCCGCTGACACGGCATTCGAGCGTGATGCCCTGCGGAAGGTGAACGGAGCGCGTCTGGATCATTTTGCTATTTAATCAATAGCATCCAGTGCAATACAAGCGTACGCTGGAGGCTACTTTGGCTGGTTTTCTGCGGTGGACGGGACCATGGCCTCGCCAGGATCGGAGGCGTCTGCCACCTCGGGGGCTCCTGCCATGTCCTGCGCGGCGGGGTGCGACCACTGCCACAGCAGCTGGGCCACCTCGTCCACGCCCTGCTTCTTGAGCGCCGAGAACATCTTCACCTCGCCGCCGCCGGCTTGCAGTCGCGTAATCGACAGCACCTTGGCCTGCTCGGCCCGCGTGAGCTTGTCGGCCTTGGTCAGCAGGATGAGGAATTTCAGGCCTTCCTCCACCCGCGGGCGCAGCACTTCAAGCAGCGCCTCGTCCAGCTCGGTCAGCCCCAGGCGGGGGTCGCACAGCAAGACGATGCCCGTGAGGCCCGGGCGGCTGACCAGGTAGTTGACCATCACCTGCTGCCAGCGCAGCTTGTCGGAGCGCGAGACCTTGGCGTAGCCGTAGCCGGGCAGGTCGGCCAGCACCGCATCGGTCACGCCATGTTTGCCCAGCGAGAACAGGTTGATGTGCTGCGTGCGGCCTGGCCTTTTGGAGGCAAAAGCCAGCTGCTTTTGCTGCGTGAGGGTGTTGATGCAGGTGGATTTGCCCGCGTTGGAGCGGCCCACGAAGGCGATTTCGGGAACGTGGATCGGGGGCAGGTGGTGCAGCTGCGCCGCGGTGGTGAGAAACCTCGCGGTGTGCATCCAGCCCATGGCGATCTTGGCGTCAGGTGCAGGCGGAAGAGAGCCAGCAACTGGCGCAGTGGGGAGTGTCGTCATGGGGAATTGGGATACGAGGGAGCGTCATTGTAGAATCGCGGGGTTTTGCGCACATAAACACACACCCTCGATATGAAGTTGCTCGCCTCCATGCTGACGGCTGCCGCACTGGCAGCACCTGTTTTTACGGCTTTCGCAGCGGGTGAAGCGCCCAAAGCAGCCAAACCGGATCTCGTCAAGGGCGAGGCGCTGTACACCGCGGTGTGTGCGGCCTGCCACGGCGCAGACGGCAACTCGGCCATCGCTGCCAACCCCAAGCTGTCGGCGCAGCACCCCGAATACCTGGTCAAGCAGCTGCACGAATTCAAGTCGGGCAAGCGCAACAACGCGGTCATGAAGGGCTTTGCCAGCGCGCTGTCCGACGACGACATGCGCAACATCTCGTACTGGGTGGCTTCCAAGCCCATCAAGCCCGGCTTTGCCAAAGACAAGGAGCTGGTCGCCCTGGGCGAGCGCATCTATCGCGGTGGCATTGCCGACCGCCAGATTGCGGCCTGTGCAGGCTGCCACAGCCCGAACGGCGCTGGCATCCCTGCGCAGTACCCCCGCCTGTCGGGTCAGCATGCTGACTACACCGTGGCCCAGCTGAACATGTTCCGCGACGGCTCGCGCGCCAACAGTACCCAGATGACGCAAGTGGCCGCCAAGCTGAATGACAAGGAAATCCGCGCTGTGTCGGATTACATCGCCGGCCTGCGCTGAAATCTGCTGCCAGGGGCCTGAACCACCTGGCCGCACGGAACCAACCGCCAATAACAAACCCAAAAAGGGCGGGTCCATCGTACAGATGGCCCGCCCTTTTTGTTTCGTGCCCGTAGCCACTTTCATCCATGTCCGACAACACCCAGGGCCTTACCGTCCGGTCCGGCTCCCAAGCACTGCGCTCCGGGATCGAGCTGCTCTCTTCGATGCGGTTCGCGATCTCGTTGCTCACGGTGATCTGCATCGCCTCGGTCATCGGCACGGTGCTCAAGCAGCATGAGCCGGCGGTCAACTACGTCAACCAGTTTGGTCCCTTCTGGGCGGAGGTGTTTGGAGCCATCCAGCTCAATGCCGTCTACAGCGCGTGGTGGTTCCTGCTGATCCTTGCGTTTCTTGTGCTCAGCACGTCGCTGTGCATCGCCCGCAACACCCCCAAGATCCTGGCTGACCTGCGCGTGTACAAGGAGAACATCCGCGAGCAGAGCCTCAAGGCTTTTCACCACAAGGCCGAGGCCGACCTGGCTGACGGCGCTGAAGCCGAGGCGCGCCGCATCGGCACCATGCTGGCCGGTGGCGGCTGGAAGGTGCGCCTGCAGCAACGCGACACTTCGGCCGGGCCTGGCACGGGATGGATGGTGGCCGCGAAGGCCGGTGCTGCCAACAAGCTGGGCTACATCGCAGCGCACAGCGCCATCGTGCTGGTGTGCATTGGCGGCCTGCTGGACGGGGACCTGATCGTGCGCGCGCAGATGCTCTGGGGCGGCAAGACGCCGTACCAGGGCGGCGGGCTGATCGCCGATGTGAAGCCCGAGCACCGCCTGTCCGAGCGCAACCCGACCTTCCGCGGCAACCTGCTGGTGGCCGAGGGCACCCAGTCAAGCACGGCCATCCTGAACCAGTCCGATGGCGTGCTGCTGCAAGACCTGCCCTTTGCCATCGAGCTCAAGAAATTCATCGTGGAGCATTACTCCACCGGCATGCCCAAGCTGTTTGCCAGCGAGATCGTCATCCACGACAAGGCCACCGGCGAGAAGACGTCCGCGCGGGTCGAGGTGAACCACCCCGCCAGCTACAAGGGGATCGAGATCTATCAGTCGAGCTTTGACGACGGGGGCTCGCACCTGAAACTGCGCGCGGTGCCCATGGTGGCGGGCGCCAAGGGCTTCGATGTGGAAGGTGTGGTCGGCAATTCCACCCAGCTCACCAACAAGGGCGGGCTGCCCGGCAACGACACACTGACCCTGGAGTTCACGGCGCTGCGCACCATCAACGTGGAGAACTTTGCCGGTGCGGGGCCCGGCGAGACGAGCGTGGACGTGCGCAAGGTTGACCTGCGCGAGTCGGTTGAGTCCCGCCTGGGTGCCGCCAACAAGACGGTGACCAAAAAGGAATTGCGCAACGTGGGCCCCAGCGTGACGTACAAGCTGCGCGACGCCGCGGGGCAGGCGCGCGAGTTCCACAACTACATGCTGCCCGTGGACACGGGCGATGGCGTGCCAGTCTTCCTGATGGGTGTGCGCGAAACGCCGTCGGAGCCGTTTCGCTACCTGCGGGTGCCCGCAGACGACAAGGGGAGCATGGACGGTTTTGTGCGCATGAAGGCCGCGCTGGCAGACCCTGCGGCGCGCGAGGAGGCAGTACGCCGCTACGTGGCGCAAGCGATCGATCCGGCGCGTGGTGACCTCTCGGGCCAGCTGCAGCAGTCGGCATCGCGTGCGCTGTCGCTGTTTGCCGGGCAGGGCATGGACAACGGCAAACCCACCGGGGGCCTGCAGGCAGTGTCGGATTTCATGGAGGCCAACGTGCCTGAAGCCGAGCGCGCACGTGCTGGCGAAGTGCTCGTCCGCATTCTCAATGGGACGCTGTTCGAGCTGGCGCAGCTGACCCGCCAGCAGGCGGGCCTGGCACCGCTGGCGCAAGACGACCAGACCCGCGGTTTCATGACCCAGGCCGTGCTCTCGCTCAGCGATGCCCAGGTCTACCCCGCGCCGCTGGCGTTTGAGCTCAAGGACTTCACCCAGGTGCAGGCCAGTGTTTTTCAGGTGGCGCGAGCCCCTGGAAAGAACATTGTCTATCTGGGTTGCACCTTGCTGATCCTGGGCATATTTGCCATGCTGTACGTGCGTGAGCGGCGCGTGTGGATCTGGATTGCGCCGCAGGACGGCCGCACCCGCGCGACCATGGCCCTGTCGACCAACCGCAAGACCATGGACGGCGACCAGGAGTTTGTACAGCTTGCTCAGAAATTGATCGGGGCATCCCCCCGCCAAGGCACCGCATGAACACCGCGACATCTTCCCCCACTCCAACGACGACCACAGTCACCCTCAACGAGGGTTATTTCTCTCGCCGCAACTGGTTCGACTGGGTTTTTGCCCTGCTCGTGACCGTGGGCGGGGTCTTCGCGCTGCAGCGCTATGGCAGCTTCATGGACGGGTACGAAAAGGGCATTCTGGTCGGCACCATTCCGTCGATGATCTGGCTGGGATGGTTCTGGCGGCCGCTGCGCGCCCTGACGCTGATCGTGACGGCCGCATCGCTGCTGGCCATCGGGCTGTATCAGCAGGACGGCGCAGGCAACCTGGCCCGCGCCGATGCGGTGTTCTTGCTCAAGTACTTTCTGTCCAGTCAGTCGGCCATCTTGTGGATGAGCATGCTCTTTTTCATGAGCACGGCGTTCTACTGGATCGGCATGTTTTCAAGTGGTGAGGGGCGCACCATGAGCCTCCTCGGCTCACGCATTGCCTGGGTGGCCGTGACCATGGCGCTGATCGGCACGATGGTGCGCTGGTACGAAAGCTACCTGATCGGGCCTGATATCGGCCATATCCCGGTGAGCAATCTGTACGAGGTGTTCGTACTGTTTTGCTGGATGACCGCAGCCTTCTACCTGTACTACGAAGAGCAGTACGACACTCGCGCACTGGGCAGCTTCGTGATGCTGGTCGTGAGCGCGGCTGTGGGGTTCCTGCTCTGGTACACGGTCGTTCGTGAGGCGCACGAAATCCAGCCCCTGGTACCGGCCCTCAAGAGCTGGTGGATGAAGTTGCATGTGCCCGCCAACTTCATCGGCTACGGTACGTTTGCCTTGGCAGCCATGGTGGCCTTTGCCTACCTGATCAAGCAGCAGGCCACGGAAACGCGTTGGTACAAGCTGGCGCCGCTGTGGCTGCTGGGCGTCGTGCTGTGCTTTGAGCCCATCGTTTTCCGCCAGGGCGCGACCGAGAACGGTGGCGGCTACTGGATGGTTTACTTCGGCATTTCCGCCTTCATCGTGGCAGGCATCCTGCTCGGGCGCAAGCGGATTGCACAGCGGCTGCCTTCGTTCGAGATCCTTGACGATGTGATGTACAAATCCATCGCGGTGGGCTTTGCCTTCTTCACCATCGCCACGGTACTCGGTGCCCTGTGGGCTGCCGAGGCTTGGGGCGGTTACTGGAGCTGGGACCCGAAGGAAACATGGGCACTGATCGTCTGGCTCAACTACGCTGCCTGGCTGCACATGCGCTTGATGAAGGGCCTTCGTGGTGCCATTTCTGCCTGGTGGGCCTTGGTCGGCCTCGCCGTGACCACGTTCGCCTTCCTGGGCGTCAACATGTTTCTCAGCGGTCTGCACAGTTACGGCACGCTGTAAGACCGCAACAGCCGGGGGCGTGCCTTTGAGGTGATCCCCGGGCTTTGCAGCCGGGTAGCAGCTCCACGCGCTGCAACCGGGACGTCTTCGGTGTAACCTGAAGCGTGCGGGGAACGAACTGGCAGTTGTACTGCTCATAACGTGACCTGCCCCTTCTGATGCTGACCGGAGACCTCCCCATGCTGATCCCTTCCCGTGACTCGGGCTTTAACTACCCGCACCCCTCAGAAATCACACCGCGCCAGGTTTACGAGCAACGTCGGCAGATGCTCAAGCTCATGGCCACCGGTACGGCCGGGGCTGCGCTGGCGGCATGGGCCGGGCGTGAGGCGCTCGCGCAGGCGGCAGCGGTTCCGCGCCCGGGCAGGCTTGCTGCCCTGCCTGGCGCCCGGTCTTCGGTGGCGGGCGCGACGACGCTGGAAAAGCTCACCGACTACAAGGACGCGAGCACCTACAACAACTTCTACGAGTTCGGCACCGACAAGGCAGACCCTGCGCGCAACGCCCATACCTTGAAGACCGCGCCGTGGACGGTGGAAGTGGAGGGCCTGGTCAAGAAACCGGGCAAGTACGGCATCGAGGACCTCATCAAGCTGAGCGCGCAGGAGGAGCGGATTTACCGGTTGCGTTGCGTGGAAGGCTGGTCGATGGTGGTCCCGTGGGTGGGCTATTCGCTGTCCGAGCTGATCAAACGCGTGGAACCCCAGGGGAGTGCGAAGTACGTTGAATTCGTCACGCTGGCGGACAAGGCCACCATGCCTTTTGTAGGCTCGCGCGTACTGGAGTGGCCCTACGTGGAAGGTCTGCGGCTGGATGAAGCCATGCATCCACTCACGATGCTCGCCTTCGGCATGTATGGCGAGGTGATGCCCAACCAGAACGGGGCTCCGGTACGTCTGGTGGTGCCGTGGAAGTACGGTTTCAAAAGCGCAAAGAGCCTCGTGAAAATCCGCTTCGTCGAGAAAGAGCCAGCCACGGCCTGGAACAAGGCCGCGAAGCAGGAGTACGGTTTCTACTCGAATGTGAACCCCGAGGTGGATCACCCGCGCTGGAGCCAGGCCACCGAGCGGCGCATAGGCGAAGACGGCCTGTTTGCCAAGAAGCGCAAGACACTGATGTTCAATGGCTACGAGGCGCAGGTGGGTCAGCTCTACGCCGGCATGGACCTCAAGAAGTTCTACTGACGCGGGTGGCTGATGCTTGCTTGTTGGCTTGGCTGACTGCGTTGCCAGATGCGTAAATCACTGCTCTCGCCCGCTGCCAAGCCCTTGGTGTTCATGGCGTGCCTGGGTCCGTTTTTCTGGCTGGTGTATGCCGCCTTCGCGGATCAGCTGGGCGCCAACCCTGCCGAGGCCCTGGTGCGCGCCACGGGCGACTGGACCTTGAGGGCACTGTGCGTGGTGCTGGCGGTGACGCCGGTCCGGGTGATGACCTCGACTCCACAGCTCGCGCGCTTTCGGCGCATGCTGGGGCTGTTCGTATTCTTCTACGCGGCGCTGCACCTGTTGAGCTACAGCTGGTTCGACATGGCGTTCGACATGGGCGATATCGTGGCCGATATCGTGAAGCGGCCTTTCATCCTGGTGGGGTTTGTGGCGCTGGTATTGCTTGCGCTGATGTCAGTCACTTCCTTCAATCGCGCCATCAAGGCTCTCGGGGCTGTGCGCTGGCGTCGCCTGCACGCTTCGGTCTACGCCGTAGCATGCCTCGCGATCCTGCATTTTTTCTGGATGCGCGCTGGCAAGAACGACTTTGCGGAAGTTGCCGTTTATGGATCGGTGCTGGCTGCGTTGCTGGGGTGGCGCTGTTGGCAGTGGATCCATCAGCGACAAAAGCTGGCGCGCGCCGGTGGCAGCCAGCCGGTTGCCGGAGGCCGCAGCGCGGGTAGATAGAGACGGTTTGAAGCGGGACCGGTCGCGGCGCTGTGAAGCGCTTTTGGACGACCGCTTCAGGCGGGCCGGACGCTGGGTCGCATCTGTCTTGTGACCGGATCAATGTACCCCTGCGGAAGCTGGTAGGCCCGGTCGTCAAACAGGTCCACGCCACACATCAGGTTTTCGATCCACGAGAAAAAATCCTCGATGGCAGGCTTGCCCAGTATCGGTGCCCCATGCTGCGGGACGAGCATCGATATATCGAGCTGGCGCGCCATCCTGACCCACAGCCGCAGGACCTTGTTGGACACCATGTAGCGGCGGTGAAAGCCTTCCATGCGCGGAATGTGATTCTTCAGGTTCGTCACGGGGACGCGGGCGTCGGCCCCCGACATCATCGAGACCCCCAGGTCCCCTGTAAAGAGTATCCGGCTCACGGGGTCGTAGAAGTGGAAGTTTCCCTCGGAATGCATGAAGTGCGCGGGCAACAGATGGAGCTCATGGCGCCCGAGTGGCAGGCGGCCCCCTTCGTCGGGAACGCCGATCACACGGTTCTCCGTCTTGCCCACCTTGGTGAAATGCGGCGCAAACCGCTCCCACACCCGTGAGATGACGAGGTCGGCCTTGGTGCTGGTCAGCCATCGGTCCAGCGAGGCGATGATGTCCGGATCTGCATGCGAGGCAATGATGTAGCTGAGCTTGTGGGGCGCGAAGTGCTTTGTCATGCCCATGAACAACTCGTTGAACGCCAGGTTCCCGCCTGGATCGATGATCGCGCCCGTGTCGTCGTCAACGATCAGGAACTGGTTGGCCTGCACTGCCTGACCATCTTCTTCGATGAGGTCAGTGAACATCAGGCAAGCGTGATTCTTGTCGCGGTAGAGTTCGAGGGCCATGGACGTCCTGCAGTGCAATAAAACCCGCACTGTAGAAGCGGGCCTGCCCGGGGCCCTTGATGGATATCAAGCGTTTGACAATCCGATGGTGATCAGGAGATCTCGCGGCACCGCGATGGGCGTCGTTGTCCGGCTAGCGGGGTGTCGAGCCGGGCGCATCCCTGCGTTGTGGTGACTCCGCGGTGCCCGGGAGGGACAAGGTTTGGGGCAGGGTGGCCCTCTGCGGAGCCTCGTCGGGCGATGGCAGGTACAGGGGGCCTCTTTGCCCGCAAGCGGTGACCAGTGCCGCGCCGACAGCAAGGATAAAGGTCCTCACTAGAATCCGGGTTGATTTCATCATTGGCAATTGTATGACCCACCTCGAGTTCCTGAACCACGCAGAGGCCTTGCTTCAGGCTGTAGAACACAGCTGTGACCGCATCAACGAAGCTTCGGATGCCGATGTCGACAACCAGCGCACGGGAGGCATGGTGACGCTGACGTTTCCCAATCGCAGTCAAATCATCGTCAACCTTCAAAAGCCGCTGCAGGAAGTCTGGATGGCGGCACGGTCGGGTGGCTATCACTACCGCTTTGATGGTGCCTCCTGGCAAGACACCAAGGGCGCAGGAGAGTTTTTCCATTGTCTCAGCAAGAGCGCCAGCGAACAGTCGGGCTTGGCGTTGGAGTTCTTTCCCAGCGTTCGTTGATGCACCCACGGCGCCGATTCAGCCGGTGCGAGGGGTGTCAGTTGCGAAACAGATCCAGGATCCGGCTGCGCTCTTCCGCGGGCGGGGGAGCCTGCGGTGTTACGGCCGGGCTCGCAGTGGACCGGTCATCCAGACCGACGCTGCCAACCCCCGCGTTGCGCGCGTATTCTTCGTAGAACCACTCGCCTCCTGAATTGACCACGCCCGCTGGTACGGTTGGCTCCATGACAGGGACGCCTTTCAGCGCTTTCTCCATGAAGCTGATCCATACGGGCAGACTCAGGCCGCCGCCGGTTTCACGGCTGCCGAGATTGCGTGGCGTGTCGTAGCCAATCCAGGTCACCGCTGCGATGGTTGGCTGAAAACCGGCAAACCAGGCGTCAACGGAATCGTTGGTAGTACCTGTTTTTCCGTAGAGGTCGGGTCGTTTCAGCGTTGCCTGCGCGCGTGCTGCAGTTCCACTCCGCGTGATTTCCTGCAGCAGGCTGTTCATCACGAAGGCATTCCGGGCCTCAATGACCCGGGGCAGATCTCCAAGTGCAGGTACCGAGGTCTCGGAGATGATCCTGCCCTTGTGGTCAGTCACCTTGGAAATCAGCCATGGGTTGACGCGGTAGCCACCGTTGGCAAACACGGAGTACGCCGTTGCCATCTGCAGGGGTGTCACGGATCCAGCGCCCAAAGCCATCGTCAGATACGCGGGATGCTTTTCCGCTTCAAAACCGAAGCGTGTGATCCAGTCCTGGGCATTTTTAGGGCCCACCGCCTGCAGCACGCGTATGGAAATCATGTTTTTGGACTTGGCGAGGCCAGTGCGCAAGCTCATCGGGCCATCGTACTTGCCATCATAGTTTTTGGGTTCCCAGGGCTGCCCGCCGGTGACGCCTGCGTCAAAGAACAGCGGCGCATCGTTGACCACAGTCGCAGGGGTAAAACCCTTTTCAAGCGCCGCCGAATAGATGAACGGCTTGAAACTGGAGCCCGGCTGGCGCCAGGCCTGCGCCACGTGGTTGAACTTGTTCTTGTCGAAATCGAAGCCGCCTACCAGTGCCCGGATGGAGCCGGTTCGTGGATCCAGTGCGACGAAAGCCCCTTCTACTTCCGGCAGTTGCGTAATCTCCCAGGTGTTCTTTGGGGTCTTGACCACCCGGATGATCGCGCCACGGCGTATCTTGATGTTGGGCGGAGCCCTGTCGCTCAGCCCTGACTGGGCAGGCTTGAGGCCCTCTCCCACGATTTCCAGCGTGTCCCCGTTGGCACGGGCTGCAGTGATTTTTTTGGAGTTCGCGTCAAGCACGACGGCGGAGAGCACGTCGCCGTTGTCGGGGTGATTGGCCAGCGCATCGTCCACCGCGTCCTCCACTTCCTGGGCAGATGAGGGCAGGGGAACGAACTTTTCAGGACCACGGTACTGCTGGCGGCGCTCGTAATCCATGATGCCACGGCGAAGTGCTGTGTAGGCGGCTTCCTGCTCTGCAGCATTGATGGTCGTATACACGTTCAGCCCCCGGGTGTACGCCTCGTTCCCGTACTGGCTGAAGATCAGCTGCCGGGCCATTTCCGCCACGTACTCGGCGTGAATGCGTGTGCTGTCCGGTCCGGTGCGGATCTTGAGCTCTTCCTTTTTTGCGTCGGCCGCCTGCTGGGTCGTAATGAACCCGTTCTCTTCCATCCGCTCGATGATGTACAGCTGCCGTGATCGTGCGCGTTTCGGGTTACTGATGGGGTTGTATGCGGATGGGGCCTTTGGAAGTCCGGCGAGCATGGCCGCCTCCGCCACGGATATCGATTTGAGCGGCTTTCCAAAATAAGCTTCGGAAGCTGCTGCAAAACCATAGGATCTATTGCCCAGAAAAATCTGGTTCATGTAGATCTCAAGAATCTGGTTCTTGGAAAGCAGATGCTCTAGCTTGAAGGTTAGTAATATTTCGTAAATTTTTCTCGTAAATGTTTTTTCCGAGGAGAGATAAACATTTCGCGCAACTTGCATGGTGATGGTGGATGCGCCCTGACTCTTGACCCGCCCAAGATTTGCAAGCGCGGCACGGACCATCCCCTTGTAGTCAACCCCACCATGCTCGAAGAACCGAGCGTCTTCGATCGCCAGCACCGCGTCTGTCATCACCTTCGGGATTTCCGCAATGGGGGTGAGGTTGCGCCTCTCCTCTCCGAATTCGCCAAGAAGCGCACCCTCTGAGGAATACACGCGTAAAGGCAGCTTGGGGCGGTAGTCCGCGAGATCGGATACATCCGGCAGGTTTGGATAAGCCACGGCCAGGGCTAACCCAATACCCAGCGCTAATGCAGCTCCTGCGGCGACCCCAAGGCCGACGAGCCAAAGCACTGTCCGGGCCAGCCAATGGAGGCGAGGTCGCGCCGCTGGAGCGCCTGCAGGTGGCGCAGGCTTGGGTGTCGAGGCAGGCATATCGCTCCAGTGAAAAGACGGCCCATTATAAAAACACCTGGTCGGCCAGAGGCCGGGCGAGCCGTGGTGGCAAACTGTCGTGTATCGAAGTCATGGCCTCTGAGGCCCGAAATCCGTCTGCTTTTGACAACGGTGCGCCGCCTCGCCGCGGGCAAAAATCTTTGCTGGTGAACTACCTTACTGATAGCATTCATGTGAAGTGTTAAGTTTTGTTGCCTCATTTTGGCAAGTTACAGGGGACCAATCTTGATCTCAATGGGGTCTTTATTCAGTCGCCAGACAGCTCCGCTCCTCGGGATCGACATCAGCTCTTCCAGCGTCAAGCTGGTCGAGTTGGGACGCGACAAGGCCGGCGCCCTGGTGCTAGAGCGCTGCGCCATCGAGCCGCTTGAGCGTGGGTGGATCACCGACGGCAACATCGAAAAGTTCGACGAAGTAGCAGACGCGCTTCGACGCTTGGTGAAAAAGAGCGGCACACGCACCAAGAACGTCGCTCTCGCCTTGCCGCCCTCGGCGGTGATTACGAAAAAAATCACGTTGCCGGGCGGGATGTCCGAACGAGAGCTCGAAGTTCAGGTCGAGTCTGAAGCCAATCAGTACATACCGTTTTCACTCGACGAGGTCAGCCTCGACTTTTGTGTCATCGGTCCCAGCAAAACGGCTCCGGGGGACGTCGAAGTCCTGATTGCTGCATCTAGGCGCGAGAAAGTTCAGGATCGCCAGGGGCTGGCGGAAGCTGCCGGGCTGAAGCCGGTTGTCGTCGATATCGAGTCCCACGCCTCGCGGCTGGCGGCTGGCCGGCTTATTGAGGCCCTCCCCAACAAGGGGGTCAACGCATTGGTCGCCCTCTTCGAGGTTGGTGCCTTGACGACGAGCATGCAGGTCATTCGTAACGACGAAGTTCTCTATGACCGTGACCAGGCTTTCGGTGGGGCGCAGCTGACTCAATTGATAGTTCGACAGTACGGGTTCTCGATCGAAGAGGCGGAGAGCAAGAAGCGAAACGGAGATCTGCCGGAAGACTATCAGTCTGCGGTGCTGCGTCCTTTCGTCGACAGCATGGCTCAGGAAATTGGACGCGCGCTCCAGTTTTTCTTTACAAGCACCCCGCATAACCGCGTGGACCACATCATGCTGGCAGGTGGCTCGGCGCCGCTTCCCGGATTGACGGAGGCAGTGACGCAGCAAACGGGTTTCGCCTGCAGTGCTGTGAATCCGTTCGACGGAATGGAGATCGGGGGATCTGTGCGGCTCAAGAAAATGGTGCGTGAGGCGCCGTCCTACCTGACCTCTTGCGGCCTGGCAATGCGGAGGTTCCTGCAGTGATATTGATTAACCTACTGCCCCACAGAGAGGCTGCCCGAAAGCGGCGGCGGGAGGCCTTTCAGGCCACGATGTTCGGTTCTCTGCTGATCGGGCTCGTTGTGGCCGGTGCGATTTATTGGTGGTTTCAGATGATGATCGCTGACCAGCAAGGTAAAAATGCGTTTCTTCAAACGGAAATCAAGGTACTTGAAAATCAGATCAAGGAAATCGCATCGATAGAGGACGAAATTGCGGCGCTGCGGGCGCGGCAAAAGGCAGTCGAAGACCTCCAGTCCGACCGCAACCTCCCCGTCCATCTTCTCAACGAACTGGTGCGGCAGTTGCCGGACGGTGTCTATATCACCAACCTCCGGCAGGAAGGCCAGACCATCACCCTCCAGGGCACGGCGCAATCCAATGAGCGGGTTTCCGAAATGCTGCGGAATCTCTCGGGAAATACCCCCTGGTTCACCCGTCCGGAGCTGATAGAGATCGTCGCCAACAACCTTAGTCTGAGTCCCCGGGACCAGAGAAGGGTCGCCATGTTCAATGTACGTGTGCAACTCGTTCGCGCCAGTGAGGCGCAAAAGACGATCGATGCAAGCGGCGCCGTCACGTCCTCAACCAAGGGGAAATAAATGGCCAAGATTCTGAAAAATTCGGTCGACTTTGGCGAGCTTGCTGCCACGATACAAGCGCAGTTCCGCAATCTCGATACCAAAGATCCATCTGTCTGGCCGATCCTTCCGAAGGTAATGCTGTGCGCTTTCATCGCAACAGCGACAGCAGCTTTCCTGTGGTTCATTCATATTTCGGATTACCAAGTGGAGCTGGATACGGAGCGATCCAAGGAAACTGCGCTCAGAGACGACTATCAAAAGAAGCTCGTCAAGGCCGTTAGCCTCGAGGCTTTGAAAAAGCAACGCGAGCAGATTCAGCAGTACGTGATACAGCTTGAAAAGCAGCTTCCCAGCAAGGCCGAGATGGCTGCGCTTCTATCGGACATCAATCAGGCCGGTCTTGGGCGAAGCCTGCAGTTCGAGTTGTTCAGGCCAGGTCAGGTTGTCGTTCGTGATTATTATGCTGAGCTGCCCATTTCTGTACGCGTCTCGGGTAAGTATCATGATATCGGTGCATTTGCCTCTGACATTGCCAATCTTTCCAGAATCGTCACTTTGAACGGAATCTCGGTAACTCCGAATGCAAAAGACGGTGGTACATTGACCATGGATGCCACGGCGCGCACCTACAGGTACCTTGATCCTGAAGAGATTCAGGCTCAGAAAAATACAGGAGCCAAAAAGTGATGGCGAGGCACATGTTATTGGCTTGCGCCTTCACCCTGCCGCTGTTGTCCGGTTGTCTGCCAACGGGGAACGACGATCTGGCGGCGTGGATGGCGGATCAGCGTGCAAATACTAAATCAAGGGTGACGCCGCTTGCCGAGCCGAAGAAATTCACACCCGAATCGTATGCGGTTGAAGGTTCGCTAGACCCCTTCAATCAGCTGAAACTCACTCAGGCGTTGCGACGTGACTCAAACCAGGTTGCTTCGAATGCAGCCTTGATCGCTCCCGAGATGGCGCGGCGAAAAGAGCCACTTGAGTCGTTTCCGCTGGATGCGATGTCCATGGTGGGCAGTTTGAACAAAACCGGGGCGCCGACGGCCCTGTTGAGGGTGGATAACCTTCTTTATCAGGTGCGAGTCGGGAACTACCTTGGTCCCAACTACGGCAAGGTCGTAAAAATTTCAGAGAACCAGATCCAGTTGCGCGAAATTGTGCAGGACGCTACCGGTGACTGGATGGAGCGAATTACTTCGCTTGATTTGCAAGAGGGGAAGAAATGAAGAACGGTCATGTAGGTTTCATGGTGCGATCTCGCGACGCATTTTTTGGTCTTTCGCTGGCCGTCGCTGGACTGGTAGCCCATGCGCAAAACGCTCTTCAAAATGTCTCGGGCAGCCTTCAGGGTGGTGCCGAGGTCATTCGCATTGATCTGAGTGAACCTCTCCTGGCGGTTCCGTCAGGTTTTGCGATTCAATCTCCTGCGCGAATTGCACTGGATTTCCCGGGCGTTGTGAATTCCACAGGGAAGAACTCGGTTGAGGTCAACCAGGGAAACCTCAAGTCGATTTCCATCGTACAGGCTGGTGAGCGTTCGCGAGTGGTTCTGAATTTGAAGTCTCCGACGTCTTATCGCACCGAGATCGCCGGACGCACGGTGTTTTTGACGCTTGACTCTTCTGGAGGTGGGACGTCTGCGCCCGCCGTGGTTCCTGTTGGCTCAGAGGTGTTTGCATCCACGGTACAGCCACTGAAGGATATCGATTTTCGCCGTGGGGCGGATGGGGCTGGCCGCGTCGTGATCGGGCTTGGCAGCAGCGACGTGGGCGTGGACATCCAGCAGCAAGGCAAGGGGCTTACGGTTGAGTTCCTCAGGTCGTCTCTGCCTGAGGGCTTGCGCAGGCGCCTTGACGTGACCGACTTCGGCACGCCTGTGCAGAGGATTACGACCACGCAGTCGGCCGAGCGGGTGCGCATGAATATTGAATCGTCCGGTGAGTGGGAGCACAGCGCGTATCAAAGCGACAACCAGTTCGTGGTTGAGATCCGTCAAAAGAAGGTTGACTTGACAAAGCTCAGTCAGGGACCAGGGTTCAGCGGGGAAAAGCTGTCTCTGAATTTTCAGAACATTGAAGTGCGGTCGCTCCTGCAGGTCATTGCTGATTTCACCAACTTCAATATCGTCACCTCAGACACGGTGACTGGATCGCTGACGCTTCGGTTGAAGGATGTCCCCTGGGATCAGGCGCTCCAGATCATCATGGATGCAAAGAGCCTGGGAATGCGCAAGACCGGCAGCGTCCTCTGGATAGCTCCAAAGGATGAAATCGATGCGCGGACCAAGAAGGACTTTGAAGCGACCCAGGCTATCCAGAGGCTGGAGCCTTTGCGGACGCAAGCGTTCCAGCTGAACTACGCGAAGGCCTCTGATCTGGTCGTCCAGTTGGCTAGTGCGTCTGGCGGTACCAATGGCAGTACCTCGACGCGGTTTTTGTCGGAGCGTGGCAGCGCGATTTCGGAGCCACGCACAAACCAGCTTTTTGTGACTGACACACCGAGCCGGTTGGAAGAAGTTCGCCAGCTGCTCGCCAGCCTGGATGTTCCGGTGCGGCAGGTGCTGATCGAAGCCCGCATTGTTGAAGCGCGTGATTCATTTGGCAGATCGCTTGGCGTGCGACTTGGGGGTGCGGATCTGCGTGCGAATCGCGGCGGGGATGGGGGTTATGGCCTGGGGGGCAACAATCGCGTCGCGTTCGGATCCTCCTATGCAGATGCTGTCGCTTCCAGCGGGGCCGGAGGAACGACCAACGCCAACGGAAACTTCGTCAACCTGCCTGCCAGTCTGTCAAACGTGAGCTCGGTGGGGAGTTTCGCATTGTCGATCTTCAACTCCGCGGCCAATCGTTTCCTGACGCTTGAGCTTTCGGCGATGGAGGCCGACGGCAAAGGCCGGATCGTGTCAAGTCCTCGCATCATCACCGCCGATCAGACAAAGGCGCTGATTGAACAGGGTACGGAGTATCCCTATTCGGTTACTGCCCCCAACGGCGCTACCACCCTTGCTTTCAAAAAGGCGGTATTGAAACTTGAGGTGACCCCGCAGGTGACCCCGGAAGGTAATATTATTCTGGATCTGGATATCAATAAGGATAGCCGTGGCGAAACGACGACCCAGGGCGTAGCGATTGATACCAAGCATATCAAGACGCAGATTCTGATTGAAAATGGTGGTACTGTGGTGATTGGTGGGATTTTCGAGATGGAAGAAACCAATCAGGAAAACAAGGTCCCATTGATTGGGGATGTGCCGGTGGTAGGCAATCTTTTCAAAAGCAGGACCAAGGAATCCACGAAACGGGAAATGCTGGTGTTCATAACCCCGAAGGTGATTTCGGATAATGGTCCCAGGCGTTAATGTAAATGGTGAATAATATGAAAAACTTTATCAAGACGATTTTTCTGGCGTCAACGGTTTTGATTGCTTCTTGCGGAGGCGGGGGCAGTGGTGGTGGTACGCCAACCGGACCATCGGCAACACTTCGGTTGTATCCGCCGATCAGCGGGATTTCGCTCCCGGTGGGGGCAAGCGGGTCGACTGACGTGGAAGTCCGCGGCGGTAGACCTCCTTATGTGGTCACCAGCTCAGATGCTTCTGTGAGTGTGGGGCTTACGCCAGAAAACATCCTCTTGGTAAGGGGAAACAGCGAAGGTTCTTCGGATGTGGTGGTGTACGACACCAGCCTGCCCGTACAACAAGTGAAGATTACGATCACCGCGAAGGCGGTGCCGATGGCCAGCAGCGTTGGCACGTCGCTTTCGTTGGCACCCTTCGAGTCACGCCAGTTCAATATCCGCGGTGGCGCGATGCCATACAGCGTGAGCAGCTCTGACGCCGGTGTGGTGACTGCATCCATCAGCGGGTCGACGGTGACCCTGGTGGGTCAGCCGAAAGGCGGTACTGCGACAGTACTCGTGACCGACGCGGCTGGAGCCACCCTGTCCATCACTGTCACGGTGCAGGTCACAACGCTTTCGATGAGCCCAGGGGTGATCACTGGTCCGGCTGGTACGAGCAACTCATTCGTGGTCTCTGGTGGGCTGGCTCCATATACGGTCAGTTCCAGCAACACGACGGTTGCGACTGCTGCCGTCTCAGGCGCATCGGTATCGGTAAGCTTGCGTGCACAAGGTAATGCGACGATTACGGTCTCTGACGCAACTGGGAAGACCGTGACAGGGACGGTCACCGTGACGAACAACGCGTTCACCGTTGCTCCTGCCACGCAACAAGTGCCCGAAACCAGCAACGCGGCAGTCACTTTCCTGATTACTGGTGGTACCGCCCCGTACACGCCACTGATCAGTGTGGCCGACGCGGTGAACACCTCGGTGTCCATCACGGCGACCACGCTGACAGTGACGGTGCCAGGCGGACAAAACCGTTGCGTGACTGCTGACCGATCGATACCGATCGACATTTACGACGCGACGCTTGCCAAGCAGACAGTGACGTTGACTATCAAGGACGGCGGCGCTGCAGCCTGCCCATAATCGATAGCGACTCCGCAGAAGGCCAACCTCGGGTTGGCCTTTTCTGTTTCTGGCATCCTGCGGTCATTGCCTCTTGCTACGATTTCATGGTTTCTGAAGAAGCGTTTGGATCGCGCTCCGTTCCCCAGGCGGCTCTACCTTGAGTGATTCAGGGTAGCCAAGGCCACCGTGTGGATCGACAGGGCTGTCTGTCCAACGGACTGTCACAGCTCACCCATTCGCTCGCGGAGCGTGCGCAGACCGGTTCTGGTGGGCAGGTGTACGACCTGCGGCTGGATGCTCGTCTGGATGGTGGGGGTGTGCTGGCAGACGATCCATCGAGCGCACCGTTTTCCCGTATCGCGCTGCTTCAACAAATCGCCGGGCGTGTAACCAAGTAGGATGGGAGACTGGGGTTCCCAGACCTGAACCGGGAGGCGGCACGATGGCACATCTTCCGATCAACAGGGTATTGCTTTGGATTGCAATTTCTATTCATGACTCAGATTACGCATCACGTTGCCATCGATCTTGGTGAGCGCAGTTACCGTATCACCATTGGTGCGGGGCTTCTGACTGACGCAGCTTCGTTTGATGGACTGCCCGCAGCGTCGACTGCGCTCATCGTGTCCAACACGACGGTTGCACCCCTGTATACAGCCAGTTTGAAGCAAACGCTTGCTGGGCGTTACCAGCGCATTCTCACGTTGCAGTTGCCTGACGGTGAGGAGTTCAAAGGTTGGGAAACGCTCCAGCTCATTTTCGATGCGCTGCTAGCCGCTGGTTGCGATCGCAAAACAGTCCTCTTCGCGTTGGGAGGTGGCGTCGTCGGCGACATGACCGGCTTCGCTGCGGCAAGCTACATGCGGGGTGTGCCGTTTGTGCAGGTGCCCACGACCCTCTTGTCTCAGGTGGATTCGTCCGTCGGTGGCAAGACTGCCATCAACCACCCGTTGGGCAAGAACATGATCGGCGCTTTTTATCAGCCTCGGCTGGTGGTATGCGACCTGTCCGTGCTCGCCACGCTCCCCCCGCGTGAGTTCGCCTCGGGGTTGGCTGAAGTCATCAAGTACGGCCCGATTGCGGATCCCGAGTTTCTGCGTTGGCTGGAAGACAACATGGACCGTTTGATCGCGCAGGACCCCGATGCTCTGGCACATGCCGTGCGCCGCAGTTGTGAGATCAAGGCCTGGGTCGTGGGGCAAGATGAGAAGGAGAGCGGGCTGCGAGCCATCCTGAACTTTGGCCACACGTTTGGGCATGCCATCGAGGCTGGCATGGGTTACGGTGTCTGGCTCCATGGTGAGGGCGTCGGGGCCGGCATGGTCATGGCGGCAGAGCTTTCGCATCGGCTCGGGCTGGTCGATGGTGCGTTCGTGCAGCGCCTGAGACTGCTTGTTGAGCGTGCGGGCCTTCCTACCAAAGGGCCTGTGCTGGATTCTGCGGACAACGCTGGGCGGTATCTCGAACTCATGCGCGTTGACAAGAAGTCCGAAGCGGGTGAGATCCGGTTCGTGGTCATCGATGAGCCTGGCAGGGCCTCCGTGCGACCTGCGCCCGATGACCTTGTGCGCGACGTGATCGACGCGTGCTGTGCCTGAAACCGCGTTGCTGATTGCTATAAATTAAATAGCAAACAGGGAAGATTATTAAAAGGCTTCAAGCCATTTTGACCCAAAAATCCCATTTGGCGCCTTACGCGTGCGACCCGGCCGAGACAAGAGGGCGCCGCTATCCTGAAGGACCTGCACCCACGCGCACCGACTACCAGCGTGATCGGGACAGGATCGTGCACTCCACCGCGTTCAGGCGGCTGGTTTACAAAACGCAGGTGTTCCTCAACCATGAGGGGGACCTGTTCCGTACGCGGCTCACCCATTCGCTGGAGGTCGCGCAACTGGGGCGTTCCATTGCCCGATCGCTGCGCATCAACGAGGATCTGGTGGAGGCCATCTCTCTGGCCCATGACCTTGGACACACGCCCTTCGGACACGCAGGGCAAGACGCGCTGCAGGCTTGCATGTCAGATGACGGGGGATTCGAGCACAACCTGCAAAGCCTGCGCGTCGTCGATCAACTGGAGGAGCGTTATCCCCAGTATGACGGGCTCAATCTCACCTTCGAAACGCGCGAGGGCATTCTCAAGCACTGCTCCCGGCTGCATGCGCAGCAACTGGAGATCAGCGAGCCCGGCGGGGTGGGGGCCAGGTTTTTGCGGCGCGAGCAACCCAGTCTGGAAGCCCAACTGTGCAACCTCGCGGATGAGATCGCGTACAACGCGCACGACATTGACGACGGGGTACGCTCCGGTCTGATAACGTTCGCGCAGCTGCAGGATGTTCCCTTGTTCGACCGGTACCGCTCTGCTGCCCAGGCCGAATATCCGGACCTTGCGCAGCCTTTGCAGCAGCGGCGCCTGCTGTTTGAAGCGATCCGGCGCATGCTCAGCGCGCAGGTCTATGACGTGATCGAGACCACCCAAGCCGGGCTCGACCAGTACGGGCCACGCAGCGTGCAGGCGGTACGCCAGGCGCCCGCACTGGTGATGTTCGGCGAAGACATGCGTACCCGTTCGTCCGAACTCAAGCAGTTTCTGTTCAAGAACCTTTATCGCCATCCGCGGGTGATGGAGACCACCAGCCGTGCCCAACAGGTTGTGAAAGACCTTTTCGCCGTGTACACAGCCGCACCACAGGAGATGAAGGCGGCGTTCGCCCAGCAGGCCCTGAAGGATGAAGGCGCACAGCGCGCCCGCGCCGTCGCGGACTTCATTGCAGGCATGACGGACCGGTTCGCCACCAGGGAGCATGAACGCCTGACAGGACGGCGCCTGTTTGACTGAGCGCGGCTGCGGCGCTATCGCCGGTAAAATCGGTGGCACTCCATTGCGCTCCACGCGCCCGCTCCATGAACCCCTCCCCCCCTTGCCCCCATGCCGCAGGTTCTGCGCAGCTTGCGGACCCATTTGTTCGCGACACCGTCCGCTGGCTGGAGCGGGCAGTCATCGGGCTCAACCTGTGCCCTTTCGCCAAGGGCGTGCATGTGAAGGGCCAGGTCCACTATGCGGTGGCGTTGACGGACGACCTGGGCGTGGTGCTGGACCTGTTGCGCGATGAGCTGACCATGCTGGTGTCCACCGCCGCAGAAGTGCGCGACACGACCCTGCTGATCCTTCCGCGCTGCTTGCCCGACTTTCTGGATTTCAATGACTTTCTGGCGGATGCTGAGGCGCTCCTGGAGGACCTGGAAGTCGACGGTACGCTGCAGATTGCGAGCTTCCATCCCCAGTTCCAGTTTGCCGGCACCGATGTGGACGACGCGACCAATTGCACCAACCGTTCTCCGTACCCCACCTTGCACCTGCTGCGTGAGGAAAGCATTGATCGGGCTGTGGAGGCGTTTCCCCAGGCTGAAATGATCTTTGGGCGCAACATGGAGGTGCTCCAGGCGCTAGGCCTGCAAGGATGGCAGGCACTTGATGTCGGAGCACATGAGGGCAAGTCCGCGCCTGCAATGGCGGGCGAGGGCGCCGCACAATGAAGCCACACAAAAGCAGTCCTGCGAAACGCGGGCAACCACCACAACCCTTGAAGGCCGATGCTGCGGAGTCCAGGGCCGGACAGGGGGAGCTGTCGGAACTCCGGCCCGGCCAATCGGTTGAGCTTCTCAAGGAACTGCACATCCTCACGCGCGACGGTCGCCTCAACCAGGACTCGCGGCGCAAGCTCAAGCAGGTCTATCACCTGTTCAACTTCATTGAACCCCTGCTCAAGGATCTGTCCACCGCAGAACAGGGGGCCACGCTGGCAGATCACGGGGCGGGCAAGTCTTACCTGGGTTTCATCCTGTACGACCTCTACTTCAAGGCCTTGGGCCGCGGTCATATCTATGGCGTGGAAACACGCAGCGAGCTGGTTGAAAAATCCCGCGGGCTCGCCCACCGGCTGGGCTTTGAACGCATGTCTTTCCTGAATGTATCGGTGGCGGAATCCACGGAGGCAGACGAACTGCCGGCACGCATCGATGTGGTCACTGCGCTGCACGCGTGCGATACGGCCACCGACGATGCCATTGCGTTCGGACTGCAGAAAAACGCCCGGGCGATGGTTCTGGTGCCCTGCTGCCAGGCCGAGATGGCTGCGTGCCTGCGCCAGGGCAAGGCCCTGCAACTGGCGCGCACGCCGCTGGCCGAGCTGTGGCGCCATCCGCTGCACACCCGTGAGCTGGGCAGCCAGGTCACCAACGTGCTGCGCTGCCTGTACCTGGAGGCCAGCGGATATCAGGTCACGGTGACCGAGCTGGTTGGCTGGGAGCACAGCATGAAGAACGAGCTGATCATTGCGCGCTACACCGGCCAGAAAAAGCGCAGCGCTGCCGAGCGCCTGCGCGCGATTCTGGAAGAGTTCGGCCTGGACAAGGTGCTGGGGGCCCGCTTTGGGCTGGAGCCCCGGGTCGAAGGCGTTCCGGTGACTGCCTCGACCGCGCAACACTGAGCGCGCGCCATCCCTTGCGCCACGGCGCGCGGAAATCGGGGACGGATTTATGATCGCGCCCACCCCAGCTCTCCATTTCCGCCATGGCCCGCCTGCCGCGCCTGACCCTTGCCGGTCATCTGCACCACGTTATCCAGCGCGGCAACAACCGCCAGCCCATCTTTGCCGACCCTGAAGACCGCGAAACCATCCTGGCCCTGCTCGCGGACAATGCGCCGAAACACGGGGTGGCCGTGCATGCCTATGTGCTGATGGACAACCACTTCCATCTGCTCGTGACACCCGGCACGGCGGAGGGCCTGCCCCGGCTGATGCAGGCCATAGGACGCCGCTATGTGCAGTATTTCAACCGGCGCCACGCCCGCACCGGCACGTTGTGGGAGGGGCGCTACCGTTCCACGTTGCTGCAGCCCGAGCGATACCTGCTGCCGTGCATGGCCTATCTGGATCTGAACCCGGTGCGATCGGGCGAAGTGGCGCAGGCCGCCGACTACCCTTGGTCCAGCCACGCCCATTGGGTGGGTTTGCGCCATGACCGCCTGCTTACGCCGCATGCGCTGTACTGGGCGCTGGGCAATACCCCGTTTGCGCGGGAGGCAGCTTACGGGGCGCTCGTGCAAGCGGGCATCGGCGTGCACGTGCAGGAAGCGCTGACGGCATCAGCCTTGAGTGGCTGGGCGCTGGGAGAGCCGAAGTTTCTCCAGGATCTGCAAGGCGATACCCCTCGGCGGGTGACTCGCGGGCAAGCCGGACGGCCACCCATTTCTTCAAAATCAAGCTAAATCTGCTTGAAGTGCAGGTATTGATTGCCTGTATTGCTATAAATATTGATGTGTCCCTAATATAAAAATGAATTGGTTGCGTCGCCTTCATAGAAGAATCTGACCCTAATTAATTCGCTTGCCAAACCATGTTGCAATGCACTAATCTCCCACTCCCTGCGAAAAAACATAGGAGTGCGCCATGACCACGGCTGCCGAGATCCAGCATCTGCAACAACACGGTTTGTATTCATCGGGTAACGAACACGACGCCTGCGGCCTCGGGTTTGTGGCCCACATCAAGGGCATCAAGCGCCACGACATCGTGACGCAGGCCCTGAAGATCCTGGAAAACATCGACCACCGTGGCGCGGTGGGTGCCGACCCGCTGATGGGTGACGGCGCCGGTATCCTGATCCAGATCCCTGATGCGCTGTACCGCGAAGAAATGGCCAAGCAGGGCGTGACCCTGCCGGCCGCCGGCGAATACGGCGTGGGCATGATCTTCCTGCCCAAGGAACATGCTTCCCGCCTGGCCTGCGAGCAGGAGATGGAGCGCGCGATCAAGGCCGAAGGCCAGGTGCTGCTGGGCTGGCGTGATGTGCCGGTCAATGTCGACATGCCCATGTCTCCCACCGTGCGCAAGAAGGAGCCCATCCTGCGCCAGGTGTTCATCGGCCGCGGCAACGACGTGATCGTGCAGGATGCGCTGGAGCGCAAGCTGTATGTGATCCGCAAGACGGCCAGCGCCAACATCCAGGCGCTCAAGCTGCAGCACAGCAAGGAATACTACGTTCCGTCCATGTCCAGCCGCACCGTGGTCTACAAGGGCCTGCTGCTGGCCGACCAGGTGGGTGTGTACTACAAGGACCTGTCCGACGAGCGCTGCATCTCCGCCATAGGCCTGGTGCACCAGCGCTTTTCGACCAACACCTTCCCCGAGTGGCCCCTGGCCCACCCCTACCGCTATGTGGCGCACAACGGCGAAATCAACACCGTCAAGGGCAACTACAACTGGATGAAGGCCCGCGAAGGCGTGATGGCCTCGCCCGTGCTGGCGGCCGACCTGCAAAAGCTCTACCCCATCAGCTTTGCCGACCAGTCTGACACCGCCACGTTCGACAACTGTCTTGAGTTGTTGACCATGGCCGGCTACCCCATCAGCCAGGCTGTGATGATGATGATCCCCGAGCCCTGGGAGCAGCACACCACCATGGACGAGCGCCGCCGCGCCTTCTATGAATACCACGCTGCCATGCTCGAACCGTGGGACGGCCCCGCTTCCATCGTCTTCACCGACGGCCGCCAGATCGGCGCCACGCTGGACCGTAACGGCCTGCGTCCCTCGCGCTACTGCATCACCGATGACGACCTGGTCATCATGGGTTCGGAATCGGGCGTGTTGCCGATCCCCGAGAACAAGATCGTGCGCAAGTGGCGCCTGCAGCCCGGCAAGATGTTCCTGATCGACCTGGAACAAGGCCGCATGATCGACGACGATGAGCTCAAGGCCAATGTCGTCAACACCAAGCCCTACAAGCAGTGGATCGAGAACCTGCGCATCAAGCTCGACAGCATTGATGCAGGCGCCGAGGTGGCTGCCCCCCAGGCGGCAGACCTGCCCTTGCTCGATCGCCAGCAGGCCTTTGGCTACACCCAGGAAGACATCAAGTTCCTGATGGCGCCCATGGCCAAGAACGGCGAAGAAGGCATTGGCTCCATGGGCAACGACAGCCCGCTGGCCGTGCTCTCGGGCAAGAACAAGCCGCTGTACAACTACTTCAAGCAGTTGTTCGCCCAGGTGACGAACCCGCCAATCGACCCGATCCGCGAAGCCATCGTGATGTCGCTCAACAGCTTCATCGGCCCCAAGCCGAACCTGCTGGACATCAACCAGGTCAACCCGCCCATGCGGCTCGAAGTGAGCCAGCCCGTGCTCGACTTCGCCGACATGGCCAAGCTGCGCGACATCGAAAAGTACACGCAGGGCAAGTTCAAGAGCGCCACCATCGACATCACCTACCCCCTGAGCTGGGGTCATGAGGGTGTGGAAGCCAAGCTGGCCTCGCTGTGCGCGCAGGCTGTGGACGCCATCAAGGGCGGTGCCAACATCCTGATCGTCAGCGACCGCGCCGTGAGCGCCACGCAAGTGGCCATCCCTGCGCTGCTGGCGCTGTCGGCCATCCACCAGCACCTGGTGGGCGCAGGCCTGCGCACCACGGCGGGCCTGGTGGTCGAAACCGGCACCGCGCGCGAAGTGCACCACTTTGCCGTGCTGGCCGGTTACGGCGCCGAAGCTGTGCACCCCTACCTCGCCATGGAAACCCTGGCCGAGATGCACAAGGACCTGGCCGGCGACCTGTCGGCCGACAAGGCCATCTACAACTACGTGAAGGCCATCGGCAAGGGCCTGTCCAAGATCATGTCCAAGATGGGCGTGAGCACGTACATGAGCTACTGCGGCGCCCAGCTGTTCGAGGCCATCGGCCTGAACACGGAAACCGTGGGCAAGTACTTCACCGGCACCGCCAGCCGCGTGGAAGGCATCGGCGTGTTCGAGATCGCCGAAGAAGCCATCCGCATGCACAAGGCCGCCTTTGGTGACGACCCCGTGCTCGAGACTATGCTGGACGCCGGTGGCGAATACGCCTGGCGCGCCCGGGGCGAAGACCACATGTGGACGCCTGACGCGATTGCCAAGCTGCAGCACAGCACGCGTGCCAACAACTGGAACACGTACAAGGAATACGCCCAGATCATCAACGACCAGAGCAAGCGCCACATGACGCTGCGCGGCCTGTTCGAGTTCAAGATCGATCCCTCCAAGGCGATCCCGGTGGACGAGGTCGAGCCCGCCAAGGAAATCGTCAAGCGCTTTGCCACCGGCGCCATGTCGCTGGGCTCCATTTCCACCGAAGCACACGCTACGCTGGCCGTGGCCATGAACCGCATTGGCGGCAAGAGCAACACCGGTGAAGGCGGCGAAGACGCAGCCCGCTACCGCAACGAACTCAAGGGCATCCCGATCAAGAAGGGTGACACCTTGAAGAGCGTGATTGGTGCCGAGAACGTCGAGGTGGACCTGCCTTTGCTGGACGGCGATTCGCTGCGCAGCCGCATCAAGCAGGTGGCGTCGGGTCGCTTTGGTGTGACGGCCGAATACCTGTCGTCCGCCGACCAGATCCAGATCAAAATGGCCCAGGGCGCCAAGCCTGGCGAAGGCGGCCAGTTGCCTGGTGGCAAGGTGTCCAACTACATCGGCAAGCTGCGCCACAGCGTGCCCGGTGTGGGCCTGATCTCGCCTCCGCCACACCACGACATCTACTCCATCGAGGATTTGGCCCAGCTGATCCACGACCTGAAAAACGTGGCACCGCATGCGGGCATCAGCGTCAAGCTGGTGTCTGAAGTGGGCGTGGGCACCATTGCGGCCGGCGTGGCCAAGTGCAAGAGCGACCACGTGGTGATCGCCGGGCATGACGGCGGCACGGGTGCTTCGCCCTGGTCGTCCATCAAGCACGCGGGCGGTCCGTGGGAAATCGGCTTGGCCGAAACCCAGCAGACCCTGGTGCTGAACCGCCTGCGCGGTCGCATCCGCGTGCAGGCCGACGGCCAGATGAAGACCGGCCGTGACGTCGCCATCGGCGCGCTGCTGGGCGCTGACGAGTTCGGCTTTGCCACGGCACCGCTGGTGGTGGAAGGCTGCATCATGATGCGCAAGTGCCACCTGAACACCTGCCCGGTGGGCGTGGCCACGCAAGATCCCGAGCTGCGCAAGAAGTTCTCGGGCAAGCCCGAGCACGTGGTGAACTACTTCTTCTTCATCGCCGAAGAGGTGCGCCAGATCATGGCCCAGCTGGGCATCCGCAAGTTCGACGACCTGATCGGCCGCACCGACCTGCTGGACACCCGCGCCGGCCTCTCGCACTGGAAGGCACGCGGCCTGGACTTCAGCCGCCTGTTTGCCCAGCCCAATGTGCCTGCCGATGTGCCGCGCTTCCATGTGGATGTGCAGGACCACAACATCGAGCACACGCTGGACCGCAAGCTCATCGAGCGCAGCAAGCCCGCCATCGAAAAGGGCGAGCGCGTGCAGTTCATCGAAGTGGCGCGCAACGTCAACCGCTCGGTCGGCGCGATGCTATCGGGTGCGGTCACCCGCGTGCATCCTGAAGGACTGCCGGATGACACCATCCGCATCCAGCTTGAAGGCACGGGCGGCCAGTCGTTCGGCGCGTTCCTGACCCGTGGCATCACGCTGTACCTGATTGGCGACGCCAACGACTACACGGGCAAGGGCCTGTCGGGCGGCCGCGTGGTGGTGCGCCCCAGCATCGACTTCCGCGGCGACGCGGTGCGCAACACCATCGTGGGCAACACCGTGATGTACGGCGCCACCACGGGTGAAGCGTTCTTCAGCGGGGTTGCCGGTGAACGCTTTGCGGTGCGCCTGTCGGGCGCCACGGCGGTGGTGGAAGGCACGGGCGACCACGGTTGCGAATACATGACCGGGGGCACTGTGCTGGTGCTCGGGAAGACCGGCCGCAACTTCGCAGCCGGCATGAGCGGCGGCGTGGCCTACGTGTACGACGAGGACGGCCAGTTCGACACCCGCTGCAACATGTCGATGGTGACGCTGGAGCGCATCCTGCCTGCCACCGAGCAGGAAGCCACGGTGCCGCGCGCGATCTGGCATAACGGCCAGGCCGACGAAGCCCAGCTCAAGAAGCTGCTGGAAGACCACAACCGCTGGACGGGCAGCAAGCGCGCGCGCGAGCTGCTCGATAACTGGGCTACCTCGCGCGGCAAGTTCGTGAAGGTCTTCCCGACCGAGTACAAGCGCGCCCTGGCCGAGATTTATGAGCGAAAAGTGCTGCAAGAGACCGATACACCTGCCGTGGCTGCTGCAAAAAAAGTAGCAGCTCCCGCCAAGTAAGGCGTGCGCCTGATCGCACCCCGGCACAGCATTCATAGAGATACAAGGACACCGTCATGGGAAAGACCACCGGCTTCATGGAATACGAGCGCATCGAAGAGGGCTACAAGCCCGTCCCCGAGCGCCTGAAGCACTACAAGGAATTCGTCATCGGTCTCGATGACGCGCAAGCCAAGGTCCAGGGAGCGCGTTGCATGGACTGCGGCACGCCGTTTTGCAACAACGGCTGCCCGGTCAACAACATCATTCCGGACTTCAACGACCTGGTTTTCCAGCAGGACTGGAAGAGCGCCTGGGCTGTGCTGGATTCGACCAACAACTTCCCCGAGTTCACCGGCCGCATCTGCCCCGCCCCGTGCGAGGCGGCCTGCGTGCTGAACGTGAATGACGACCCTGTGGGCATCAAGTCCATCGAGCACGCCATCATCGACCGTGCCTGGGCCGAAGGCTGGGTGCAGCCCCGCGTGCCCAAGCACAAGACGGGCAAGAAGGTCGCGGTGGTCGGCTCCGGCCCTGCTGGTATGGCGGCTGCACAGCAGCTGGCACGCGCAGGCCACAGCGTGACCCTGTTCGAAAAGAACGACCGCGTGGGCGGCCTGCTGCGCTACGGCATTCCCGACTTCAAGATGGAAAAGACGCACATCGACCGCCGCGTCAAGCAGATGGAGGCCGAGGGCGTGACCTTCCGCACGGGCGTGTTCGTCGGTGCAGCCAAGGACGGCCTGGGCAAGGATTCCAGGGTGACCAACTGGGCCAAGGAAACCGTCACACCCGAGCAGCTGAACAAGGAATTCGATGCCGTGCTGCTGACCGGTGGCGCTGAGCAATCGCGTGACCTGCCAGTGCCCGGCCGCGACCTTGACGGCGTGCACTTTGCGATGGAGTTCCTGCCGCAGCAAAACAAGGTCAACGCGGGCGACAAGCTCAAGGGCCAGCTCCGCGCTGACGGCAAGCACGTGATCGTGATCGGCGGTGGCGACACCGGCAGCGACTGCGTCGGCACCAGCAACCGCCACGGCGCTGCCAGCGTGACCCAGTTCGAGCTGATGCCCCAGCCACCCGAAGAAGAAAACCGCCCGCTGACCTGGCCCTACTGGCCCATCAAGCTGCGCACCAGCTCCAGCCACGAAGAAGGCTGCGAGCGCGAATTCGCCATCTCCACCAAGGAGTTCCTGGGCGAAAAGGGCAAGGTCACGGGTCTGAAGACCGTGCGCGTCGAGTTCAAGGACGGCAAGATGGTCGAAGTGGCCGGCTCGGAGCAGGTGCTCAAGGCCGACCTGGTGCTGCTGGCCATGGGTTTCGTGAGCCCCGTGGCGCCGGTGCTGGATGCCTTCGGCGTCGACAAGGACGCCCGCGGCAACGCACGCGCCTCCACGGACTTTGATGGCGGCTACGCCACCAACGTGCCCAAGGTGTTCGCCGCTGGCGACATCCGCCGAGGTCAGTCGCTGGTGGTGTGGGCCATCCGCGAAGGCCGCCAGGCAGCCCGCGCCGTGGATGAGTTCCTCATGGGTTACTCGGACCTGCCGCGCTGATCGGTTGTGCTCCATCAAGCGGCGCCGTCGGGCGCCGTTTTTCATGGGCGCGTGTGGCAGGGCTGGCAACGTGCGAGCTTCTGCCTGAATCCCTTGTGCCGCCCGATGTGCCAGCGCGTGCCGAGGGTTGGAAATCGGCGATTTCCTGTGTCAAAGCCTTTGTTGGCACAATCGGGTGGGTGAATGTGTGAGCTTGATCTTTTTGCAAGCGAGCAAACCCCAATCATGACCGCGGCTTTTACAGACAGTCATGAATGTATGTAAGTACCCCGGGGTACGATCAACAGTGCGGGGCCTTGCTCTGGCCCTGACCTGATACCCACTGATTCCAAGAAACCTGCACTACTGCATGTCCGGCTCTCCCGTTCTCGCCCAGCTGCGCAATGTCACGTTCGCCTATGACGACCGTGTGATCCTGCGCGACGTGAGCCTGTCCGTACCCAGGGGCAAGGTGACGGCCCTCATGGGAGCCTCGGGCGGCGGCAAGACGACGGTGCTGCGCCTGATTGGCGGACAGCAGCGTGCGCAGAGTGGCGAGGTGCTGTTTGACGGGCAGGATGTCGGCCGTATGGACGCCCGCGGTCTGTATGCCGCGCGGCGGCGCATGGGCATGCTGTTCCAGTTTGGCGCCCTGTTCACAGACATGAGCGTTTTCGAGAACGTGGCTTTTCCCCTGCGAGAGCATACGGACCTGTCCGAAGCCCTGATCCGCGATGTGGTGCTGATGAAGCTGCATGCCGTGGGCTTGCGCGGCGCGCGCGATCTCATGCCCAGCCAGATCTCGGGCGGCATGGCGCGGCGTGTCGCGCTCGCGCGTGCGATTGCGCTCGACCCCGAACTGGTCATGTACGACGAGCCCTTTGCGGGGCTGGATCCCATTTCGCTGGGTACTGCGGCCCAGCTCATACGGCAGCTCAACGATGCGATGGGGCTGACCAGTATCGTGGTGTCGCACGACCTGGAAGCCACGTTCCGCCTGGCCGACCACGTGATCATCCTGGGCCCCGGTGTGGTGGCTGCGCAGGGCACGCCTGATGAAGTGCGTGCAAGCACCGATCCGCTGGTGCACCAGTTCGTGAACGCGCTGCCCACCGGGCCAGTGCCCTTTCATTACCCCGGCGACGATGTGAAGGTCGACTTCGGCCCCGTGGGGATGGGGCCGCGATGAGCTGGTACCACCCCGCCAATGTAGGGTTCGCAGTGCGCCAGAAACTGGCTAACGTCGGTATGGCCGCGCGTCTGTTCGTGCAACTGGTGCGTCTGGGCGGTGCGGTGTTCATGCGCCCGGGCCTGCTGCGCGACCAGATTCACTTCCTCGGTAACTACTCGCTGGCCATCATCGCGGTGTCGGGCCTGTTCGTGGGCTTTGTGCTGGGCCTGCAGGGCTACTACACCCTGCAGCGCTATGGCTCGTCTGAAGCGCTGGGTCTGCTGGTCGCGCTGTCTCTGGTGCGCGAACTGGGGCCGGTGGTTTCGGCGCTGCTCTTTGCAGGCCGTGCGGGCACCTCGCTCACGGCCGAGATCGGCCTGATGCGCGCTGGCGAGCAACTGAGCGCCATGGAGATGATGGCCGTGGACCCTGTTCGCCGCATCCTGGCGCCGCGCTTCTGGGCCGGCGTCATCACCATGCCGTTGCTGGCAGCCGTGTTCAGCGCGGTGGGGGTGATTGGTGGCTGGGTGGTGGGCGTGCTGATGATCGGGATCGACCCGGGCGCCTTCTGGAGCCAGATGCAGGGTGGCGTCGATGTATGGCGCGACCTGGGCAACGGGGTGATCAAGAGCGTGGTGTTCGGCTTCACGGTGACTTTTGTGGCGCTGCTGCAGGGCTACGTAGCCAAGCCGACGCCGGAAGGCGTGTCGCGCGCCACGACGCGCACGGTCGTGATGGCGTCGCTTGCCGTGCTGGCGCTGGACTTCGTCCTGACGGCCCTGATGTTCAGTATCTGATGCTGGCAAGTGGCCAGCCGCAAGGAATATGACAATGCAACGTTCGAAGAACGACCTGTGGGTGGGACTGTTCGTGATGCTGGGGGCTGCCGCGCTGGTGTTTCTGGCATTGCAGGCGGCCAACCTGACGAGCCTCAACTTCCAGTCAGGCTACCGCGTCTCGGCAAGGTTTGACAACATTGGCGGCCTCAAGCCGCAAGCGGCCGTGCGCGGCTCGGGCGTAGTGGTGGGCCGGGTGGAGTCGATCACTTTTGATGACACGACCTATCAGGCGCGGGTGACGCTGCTGCTGGAAAAACGCTATGCGTTCCCCAAGGACAGTTCCCTCAAGATCCTGACCAGTGGGCTGCTGGGCGAGCAGTACATCGGCATCGAGGCCGGCGCCGACGAGAAAAACCTTGCCGAAGGCGACATGGTGACCGCCACGCAGTCGGCCGTGGTGCTTGAGAACCTGATCGGACAATTTCTGTACAGCAAGGCCGAAGACGGCGGGAAGCCCTCCGGGGCAGGTAGTGACAAGAAATGAAGAACAGCAGCATGGATGACAACGTGGCCCCGTTCAGGGTTTTGCCGCCAGCGCACACATGGCCCGTAGCGCGTGCGGGTGCCTGGGCTGGTGCAGCCCTGTCGGTCGCCCTGTTGGGCGGATGTGCGACGGTGGCCAATCCGGATCCGCGCGACCCGCTGGAGTCGTACAACCGCAGCATGACCAGCTTCAATGAGCAGGTCGATGCCATGGTGCTCAAGCCCGTCGCCATTGCCTACCAGGGGGCGGTGCCCGGCCCCGTGCGCACCGGGGTCAGCAACTTCTTCGCCAACCTGGGCGATGGCTGGTCGTTCGTGAACAACGCGCTGCAGCTGCGCGGCGAGGCTGCGGCGTCGTCCTTCATGCGCTTCAATGTCAATACGTTCCTCGGGCTGGGCGGCGTGCTCGATATCGCCAGCGAGATGGGCATCGAGCGCTACAGGCAGGATTTCGGCCTGACGCTGGGCCGCTGGGGTGTGGCCACCGGCCCATACCTTGTGCTTCCGGTGCTGGGGCCATCCACCGTGCGTGACACCCTGGCATTGCCACTGGATGCAAAGGGCAATCTGGCCAGTTACGTGGATCCCGTGCCGGCACGCAACTCGCTGTATGCGCTGCGTGCGGTGGACGTGCGGGCCAACCTGCTGCGTGCAGGCTCGGTGCTCGACAGCGCTGCACTCGACAAATACAGCTTCACGCGCGACGTGTTCCTCCAGGTGCGCAGCCATGCCGGCGAGCCGCAGGGCAGCAATGCAGACCGTGATGACCGCAGTGGTGCCAACGACGGTGTGTTGCCTGAGGAGCCGCCGCCAGCCCGTTGATGTGCGATCGGCGCCTGGTTCCGTCAGTACATGCTGGCGTCGTCGCACTTTGCGCCATGGCCGGACCGTACTGTTGCACCTGCTTGCATACCGTAACGCGGCAGATGCATGCCGCGCGGAGTGTTCCTCCACAATGAATTGAAGAGATGGGGCTGTGCCCCTACCCCGAAGGACGAATGATGATGAACCGACGCAAACTGGGCCAGTTGGCCATGGGTTTGTTGGCTGCCTCTGCCCTTGCCACGCCGTTGGCGGCGCTGGCGAATGATGAGGCGCCTGACGCACTGATCCGGCGGCTCTCGGGCGAGATTCTGACGGCGATCAAATCCGACCCGGCCATCAAGACAGGCGACCTGGCCAGGGTGATCGCGCTGGTGGACCAGAAGGTCATGCCCAACGTGAACTTCCGCCGCATGACCGCAGCAGCGGTGGGCCCGGGCTGGCGCCAGGCAACGCCCGAGCAGCAAAAACGGCTGCAGGACGAATTCAAGATCCTGCTGGTGCACACCTACGCGGGCGCTCTCAACCAGGTCAGCGACCAGACCATCCAGGTCAAGCCCCTGCGTGCGGCGCCAGATGACAAGGACGTGCTGGTCCGCACCGAGATCCTGGGGCGCGGCGACCCCATCCAGCTCGACTACCGGCTGGAAAAGACGCCTGGTGAAGGCGCGGGCTGGAAGATCTACAACCTGAACGTGCTGGGCGTGTGGCTGGTGGAGACCTACCGCGGCCAGTTCGCGCAGGAGATCAACGCCAAGGGTGTGGACGGCCTGATCGAGACGCTGGCCGCGCGCAACAAGGCCAACGCGGCTGCCAAGGGCTGAAGCGGAACCCGCGATGCTGGTACTCCCGTCCGAACTCACCCACCGCCAGGCCACGGCTTGCCTGGCGATGTTGCTGCAGGGCTTGAAGGCCCACCGCGAGCCCACAGTGGTGGTGGACGCAACGGCGCTCAAGGCGTTCGATAGCTCGGCGCTCGCGGTGCTGCTGGAGTGCCGGCGCGAGGCACTCTCCAGCGGCAAGTCGTTCTCGGTGCAGGGACTGCCAGCCGCGTTGCGCGGCATGGCAGGCCTTTACGGGGTGGGCATCCTGATGACCCCGGCGGGCTGAGCTGTATTGACCCAGCGGTTTCTGCGCAGGTCAGGCTGCTAAAGCATAAGCCTCAGCGGGGGTCTTCATGCCCAGCGCCTGGTGTGGGCGCCGGTG